>Ga0068852_100001176_pt1 | contig 17317 bp, 14 predicted proteins | sample KBSCornC22_FD_66594 | JGI IMG/M metagenome (GOLD analysis project Ga0068852, IMG submission 66594) | Corn rhizosphere microbial communities from Kellogg Biological Station, Michigan, USA - KBS Corn C2-2 | ecosystem: Host-associated > Plants > Roots > Rhizosphere > Soil ... | reverse complement strand
TTCGCCCGCAAGAACTACTTCTATCCGGACCTGCCGAAGGGTTACCAGATTTCCCAGTACGAAGTTCCGGTCGTGCAGGGCGGCGCGCTGACGATCGACACGCCGCGCGGCGAGAAGATCGTCAGGCTCACGCGAGCGCACCTCGAGGAAGATGCCGGCAAGAGCCTGCACGAGGACTACCGCGGGATGACGGGCATCGACTTGAACCGCGCCGGCACGCCGCTCCTCGAGATCGTGTCCGAGCCCGATTTGCGTGGCGCCGCCGAGGCCGTGGCCTATGCGAAGACGCTGCACGCGCTCGTCAGGTGGATCGGCATTTGCGACGGGAACATGCAGGAAGGAAGCTTCCGCTGCGACGCGAACGTATCGGTGCGCCGCCCGGGCGCGCCACTCGGCACGCGCTGCGAGATCAAAAACCTGAACAGCTTCCGCTTCATGCAGCAGGCGATCGACTACGAGGTGCAGCGGCAGATCGAGCTCATCGAAGACGGCGGCACCGTTGTGCAGGAAACGCGTCTCTACGATCCGGACCGCAACGAGACGCGGTCGATGCGCGGCAAGGAAGACGCGCAGGATTATCGGTACTTCCCCGACCCCGACCTGCCGCCGCTCGTGATCGACGATGCGTGGATCGCTCGCGTGCGCAGCGAACTGCCCGAGTTGCCCGACACGATGCGCGCACGACTCGTCGCGACGCACGGGCTCACCGAGCAGGATGCCGCGCAGCTGACGTCGTCGTACGAGCTCGCAGCATATTACGACGCTGTCTGCGAGTCGCTTTCCGTCGAGGATGCTGGCGCATGCAAGGCGGTCGCGAACTGGGTTCTCGGCGAATTCTCGGCGGCGGTCAATCGTTCCGGCATCGACGTTGCCAGCGCACCCGTTGCGCCCGAGTCGCTCGCGGGTTTGCTACGGCGAATCGCAGACGGCACGTTGTCCGGGAAGATGGCTAAAGAAGTATTCGACGAGCTATGGAACGTCGACGGGGGTGCCGGATCGGTCGGTCAATCCGCCGTTGACGCAATCATCGACCGGCGCGGACTGCGGCAGGTGTCCGATGCAACAGCGATCGAAGCGCTCGTCGACGCGGTCATCGCCGCGCAACCGGCGATCGTCGCCGAGTTTCGCGCCGGCAAGGAAAAGGCATTCAACGCGCTCGTCGGGCACGTGATGAAGGCATCGAAAGGCAAAGCGAACCCCGGCGAAGTGAACGCGATGCTGCGGCGCAAGCTCGCCCCGTAGTGGATGAAGCAGGCTGCGCATCATGTCCTGATCGCAGCGTGCATTGCCGCGCTGCTCGCGGGATGTGCGCCGTTGCCTGTCGAACCCGAAGCGCCATCACCGCAGCCACCAGCCGCACCATCACCACCGGTCCCGCCAGAGGCCCCACCGCCGCCCGTTTCCACAGCGCGGCCAGATGCCGCGACGATCGAGCGCGGTCGCGTTTCGCTTTACGGTGACGAGTTCGCCGGCAAGACGACGGCAAGCGGCGACGTGTTCGATCCCAACGCACTCACGATGGCGCATCGGTCGCTGCCGTTCGGGACGCGCGTCCGCGTGACGAACACCGAGAACCATCGCAGCGTGGAGGTCACCGTCACCGATCGCGGACCATTCGTTGCAGGACGAATCGCGGACTTGTCACTGGCGGCGGCACGCCAGATCGGCATGGTCGCGCATGGCGTCGTCGAAGCGACGCTCGAAGTGCTGCGGCTAGGAAGCGGCCGCGCGCCGTAACCCGCGCGTTCATTCGACTTCGATCTGACCGGTCGTTCGCGCGCGAATCAGCGACCACGACAGGCCAACGCCAAGCACGATGCCGAGGATGACGAGGCCTATCCATGCCAGCGCCGCCGAATCGGTCGACTGGAGCACGCGCCAATCGAACAGCAACCAGACGAACGTACCCAATAGCGCCGTGCACAGCACTACACCGATCACACCCAGGGCCACGAAAGCAGTCCGCAGGCAAACGATCCAGCCGATCAGCAACGCGACGGTGGCAAACGCCTTAAGCGCAGTAATACCCGGCGGCGGCGCGCTGATCCAGTGATAGAACGAATGGCCGCTCGGATTGAATGTCAGCAGCACTAGCGCGATGGCCAGCACGATCCGCAGAACGACGCCTGACCACGAGATTGCCTGCATCGCAAGATTGTAGTGTGCGGCCTGCCGCCGCTGCAGGCTTGCGCTTCGGTCAGTGCAGCGGCTTGAACCGCGGGCGATGCGGGCGCGCGCCTTCGTCGCCAAGACGCTTGCGCTTGTCGGCCTCGTACTCGTTGTAGTTGCCTTCGAAGAACACCCACTTCGAGTTGTCCTCGGCAGCGAGGATGTGCGTCGCGATCCGGTCGAGGAACCAGCGGTCGTGCGAGATGATGAGTGCGCTGCCCGCGAATTCGGACAGCGCGTCCTCGAGCGCCCGCAGCGTCTCGACGTCGAGATCGTTCGACGGCTCGTCCAGCAGCAGCACGTTGCCGCCACGTAAAAGCGTCGCCGCGAGGTGCAGCCGCCCGCGCTCGCCGCCGGATAAGTGGCCGACGTTCTTCTGCTGATCGCTGCCCTTGAAATTGAATCGGCCGAGATATGCGCGCGACGGCATTTCGAAGCGGCCGACCGTGAGAATGTCCTGGCCGCCGGAGATCGCTTCCCACGCCGTCTTGTCGTTGGGCAATGCTTCGCGCGTCTGGTCGACGACCGCGAGTTGCGCCGTGTGGCCGATGATGATCTCGCCAGCGTCCGGCTTGTCGCGGCCGCTGATCATTCGGAAGAGCGTCGTCTTGCCGGCCCCGTTCGGACCGATGACGCCTACGATCGCGCCGGCCGGCACCTTGAACGACAAGTCGTCGATCAAGAGCCGATCACCGTAGCCCTTGCTGACGTTGCGAAACTCGATGACCTCGTTGCCGAGCCGCTCGGCGACGGGGATGAAAATCTCCTGCGTCTCGTTGCGCTTCTGATGCTCGTACGACGACAGCTCCTCGAAGCGCGCGATCCGCGCCTTGCTCTTGGCCTGGCGCCCCTTCGGATTCGAGCGAACCCACTCGAGCTCCTTGTGCATCGCCTTGATCCGTGCCGCTTCCTGCTTCGATTCGCGCGTAAGGCGCTCCTCCTTCTGCTCGAGCCATGACGTGTAATTGCCTTTCCACGGGATGCCGTAGCCGCGGTCGAGCTCGAGGATCCATTCCGCGGCGTTGTCGAGGAAGTAGCGATCGTGCGTGACGGCAATGACGGTGCCGGGAAACTTCTGCAGGAATTGCTCGAGCCATTCGACGCTCTCGGCATCGAGGTGATTCGTTGGCTCGTCGAGAAGCAGCATGTCGGGCTTCGACAGCAGCAGCCGGCACAGCGCGACGCGCCGCTTCTCGCCACCCGATAACTGCGAGATCTTCGCATCCCACGGTGGCAGCCGCAGCGCATCGGCGGCAATCTCCATCTGCACATCCGAGCCTGCGCCCGCACCGGCGACGATCGCCTCGAGCTGCGCCTGCTCGGCGGCCAACGCGTCGAAGTCCGCGTCCGGCTCGGCATATGCGGAATACACCTCTTCCAGCCGCTTTTTCGCGGCGAGCACGTCACCGACACCTTCCTCGACGACGCTGCGCACCGTGGCATCCGGATCGAGCTTCGGCTCCTGCGGCAGGAAACCGATGCGCATGTCGGGCATCGGCACCGCTTCGCCGTCGAACTCGGTGTCCTCCCCGGCCATGATCTTGAGAAGGCTCGACTTGCCCGAGCCGTTCAGTCCCAGCACGCCGATCTTCGCCCCGGGGAAGAACGACAGCGAGATGTCTTTGAGGATGACGCGTTTGGGCGGGACGATCTTGCCCACACGATTCATCGTGTAAACGTATTGAGCCATGGGAATGCTGCGGAGTGCGGCGTTCGCTAAACCGCGATTATCGCAGGCGTGACACCCGGGGGCCGGGTGTCGCGACATTGGCGCGCGTCAGCGCGGCGCGCCGGACGTGTTCGTCAGCGTCAGCGCGGCGTTATCCGCCGGTGAATAGCGGCCGTCGGCCGTGGCTACAACGGCACCGCCCGTCTCGCCGCTGCGCAGTTCGTGGAAGCGCTGCTTGTCGGCATCGTAGCGGGCGGCGACGCTTGCCGATTCCTTTTTCTTCGCCGCGACGAATTCGGTCTGCCGCGCAATTTCCGCATCGATCGTCTCGATCTCGTACATGATCGCACCGGGAACTGGCCGCGGCGCGTACGTGCTCTTCTTGCTTTCGAGCTCGTCACGGCGTTTCTGCATCTGCGCGATGTAGGCCTGCGCGGATTGCACCTGACCTTCGATCGTCGACACTGCGCGGGCCTTCGCGAGATCGATTTCCTTCTCATTGGCATACGACTCGACCAGCGCGCGATCGCGACGCGCGGCAAGCAGCTTGTCGCGCTCGGCCTGACGGGCGCGCTGCTCGTCGGTTTCCGTCTTCGCGAGCGGCTGCGTGGTCGTGCGCGCCTGCTCGGTCTTGCGAATCGTCAGTCCCTGCTGGCTCAACTGCCGGCTCTCGCGGTTGACGGCTTCGACGGGGATCTTGTCGCTGTAATGGACGTTGCCGCGCTCGTCGGTCCACTTGTAGAGGCCGGCGTCGGCGTTGTTCGTGATCGCGAGCATGCAGACGCTGGCGAGCAGCATCGACAGCAGCACCGTCGTGCGACGAATCGGTCCATTTTCGATGAGCGCGGCACGACTGACCGGAGCGGCCGCCGATTCCAGCGGATTCATGAACTGCTCGAAGGATTCGCAGCGCATCGCGTTTTCCGTAAGACCCTGAACGCTAGTGCGTGCCGTACTGCGCACGATAATCGGTGATAGCCGGCCGCATTCGGGCGAGATCGGCGCGGCCGTCGATGAATGTCATCACATCGTCGAGCGTTGCGATCGAGACGACCGGGATCCCGAAGGTGTTGCGAACGTCCTGCACGGCCGACGTGTTGCCCTGGCCGCGCTCCATCCGGTCGAGCGCGATCAGCACTCCCGCCGGCACGGCACCGGCGGCTGCGATGATCGACACCGATTCGCGAACGGAAGTCCCGGCGGTGATGACGTCGTCGACGATCATCACGCGTCCGTCGAGCGGCGCACCGACGATGGTGCCCCGTTCTCCGTGGTCCTTCGCTTCCTTCCGATTGAAGCTGTACGGCACGTTATGCCCTGAGGCGGCAAGAGCGATCGCGGTCGCAGCGGCAAGAGTGATTCCCTTGTACGCCGGACCAAACAGCTGATCGTATTCGATGCCGGATGCAACCAGCGCTTTTGCATAGAACTCGCCAAGACGACGAAGGCTCGTTCCATCGCAGAAGAGTCCGGCATTGAAAAAATACGGTGTCTTGCGCCCCGCCTTGGTTATGAATTCACCGAAGCGAAGCACTTCGCGTGCCAGTGCGAAATCAAGAAATTCCTGCCGGAAATCGGTCATTTCGTTGACGACAATGCGTGCGCGGCAAGTATAGCCCGGCGTACACGCGATCCCGCGCGGGAGACTTTGGCCGCGGAGGTAAACTCGCGGCCTTTCGAAGACGCAACGTCGATGCGAATCATCACGCTCAACGTGAACGGATTGCGTGCCGCCGAGCGCAAGGGCTTTGCGCGCTGGCTCGCGCGCGCAGAGCCGTGGGACATCGTGTGCCTGCAGGAGATCAAGTGCACGCATGCCGACGTTCCGCGCGCACTGGCGGCGCCGCGCAAGTCGCACGCGACATTCCATTCCGCCGAGCGCAAAGGCTATAGCGGTGTCGCCGTGTATGCGAAGACGCCGCCGCGCGTCGCGACCGGCTTTGGTCACGCGGAGTTCGACGCCGAAGGCCGCTACCTGCAGGCCGATTTCGGAAATTTGTCTGTCGTCAGCGTGTATCTGCCGTCGGGATCGAGCGGCCCGCACCGCCAGGCGTCGAAGTTCCGATTTCTCGACGCGTTCCGCCCTCATCTGGCAAAGCTCGTGCAAAGCGGCCGCGAAGTCATCCTGTGCGGCGATTGGAACATTGCGCACCAGCCGATCGATTTGCGGAACTGGCGCAGCAACCAGAAGAATTCCGGGTTCCTCCCCGAAGAGCGCGCGTGGCTGTCGCACGTATTCGACGAGCTCGGCTTCGTCGACGTGTTTCGCCGCGTCGACTCGCGTCCTGATCAGTACACGTGGTGGTCGAACCGCGGCCAGGCGTGGATCAAGAACGTCGGTTGGCGCATCGATTACCAGGTCGCGACACCCGGCATTGCCGCGACGGCGCGCGCGGCGTCGATCTACAAGAACCGGCGCTTTTCCGATCACGCGCCGCTGATCATCGACTACGAATTCGAGTTGCGGTAGCCCGGCTGCGATGTGCGCAAATGCAATCGCGTCGCACGGGCGCTAGCTGACGATGCTGCGCATCACCAACCTCGTGCTCGCGCGAGGGACGAAGCGGCTTTTCGACAACGCGTCGCTGACGCTGCACGACCGCCACAAGGCGGCACTCGTCGGCGCGAACGGATCCGGCAAGTCGAGCCTCTTTGCGGCAATCCGCGGTGAGCTTCATCCGGACGCTGGGACGATCGATCGACCGCCACGATGGACGCTCGCGCACGTTGCGCAGGAAACGCCGGCCGTTCCGACGCCAGCAATCGACTACGTGCTCGACGGCGACACCGAGCTTCGCGACATCGAGCGCGCGCTCGAAGTCAGCGGCCACGACGGCGCGAAGCTTGCCGAGCTGCACCACCGTTACGAGGAAATCGGTGGCTACGGTGCAAAGGCGCGCGCGGCAACGCTGCTTGCCGGGCTCGGTTTCAGCGAAATGCAGCAGGCGCAGCCGGTCGAGACGTTTTCGGGTGGCTGGCGGATGCGCCTCAACCTCGCGCAGGCGCTGATGTGCCGCTCGGACCTGCTGCTGCTCGACGAGCCGACGAACCATCTCGATCTCGATGCCGTGCTGTGGCTCGAGGACTGGCTGCGCCGTTATCCGGGGACGCTGCTGTTGATCACGCACGACCGCGACTTCCTCGATGCGGTTGTCGACACGACCATCCACGTCGACAACCAGTCGCTGACGACGTACGCGGGCAACTATTCGCAGTTCGAATTGTTGCGCGCGCAGCAGCTGGCGCTGCAGCAGAGCGCCTATGCGAAACAGCAGCGGCAGATCGCGCACCTGCGTGCATTCGTCGATCGATTCCGAGCGAAGGCGACGAAGGCGCGGCAGGCGCAAAGTCGGATCAAGGCGCTCGAGAAAATGGAGCTGATTGCCGCGGCGCACGTGGACAGCCCGTTCACGTTCACGTTTCCCGCTGTCGACGCGACCGCTCGGCAGCTCGTGCGGCTCGATCGCACCACGCTCGGCTACGCGAATGCGCCACCTGTGCTGCGCGACGTCGAATGGGGCGTTCTCGCGGGCGCGCGGATCGGACTGCTCGGCGCGAACGGTGCCGGCAAGTCGACGCTGTTGAAGGCGCTGGCGGGCACGCTCGCGCCGCTCACCGGCGAGCGGGTCGCAGCCCAGCAGCTCAGGCTAGGCTATTTCGCGCAGCACCAGGTCGAGCAACTCCGCGCCGATGAATCTCCGCTGTGGCATCTGACGCGGCTCGAGCCCAATACGCGTGAGCAGGAGCTTCGCGATTATCTCGGCGGATTCGACATCCGCGGCGACATGGCGACGTCAAACGTCGAACGATTTTCCGGCGGCGAAAAGGCGCGGCTGACGCTGGCGCTCATCGTCCGCCAGCGACCGAATCTGCTGTTGCTCGACGAGCCCACGAATCACCTCGACATCGAAATGCGCGAAGCGTTGACGGAAGCGCTGCAGGATTACGGCGGCGCTCTGATCGTCGTCGCGCATGACCGCCACCTGCTGCGCGCGACGACGGATGAACTGTGGCTCGTCGCCGATGGCCGCGTTACGCCGTTCGACGGCGACCTCGACGACTACCGCGCGTGGGTGCTCGATCGCAACCGTCGTGCACCCGCCAGCGATGACCGTTCGAGCGCGACCAGGCCATCCGCCGATCGGCGGACGCAGAAGCGCGAGGAAGCGGAACTAAGGCAGCGCCGCGCGTCGGAGCGCAAGCCACTCGCGTCGCGCCAGGCGTCGATCGAGCAGGACATCGAGCGGCTGACCGCCGAAAAGAACGCGCTCGACGACTGGCTCGCGACGACGGAAGCCTATGCGGACGACGCGAAGGAGCGACTCGTCACGTCGATCGCGCGACAGGGCGAGCTCACCTGGATGCTCGCGCGGCTCGAGTCGGAATGGCTCGAGCTTGCCGACGCGCTCGATCAGCTCGACGTTTAGAGCATCATCGCAGATGGCCCGCCGGCGCCAGCGTTACGCCGCCGCACACGTCAACGCGCCGCGACGGTAGCGTCGGCCGGCGAGTTCGCTGCGGCCGCGCGGAGCGTGCGCAATGTCGCTTCGATCGACGCGATGTTTAGGCGCAGGTCCTCGAGCTCGGCGACGCGCTCACGCAAAGTCGCGAGCTCGCGACGCTGCGCGCGGATCTCCTCATCCTTGTCCGCAAGCAGCGCCTTCACGTTCCCTTCGTTTGCTTCAACGATCGCGTTTAAACCCTGAATCGCCGCGAGCGCGACGCCGTGCAGGTTGGTGGCGATGATCGACTTGTCGTCGTTACCGAGCCCGAACGCGGCCTTGAAATCCTGCGCCGTCGGCCCGAGCAGACGAACGGCCGGGTCTGCCCCCTTGAAGTTCCACGTCGACAGCGGCATCGCGACGAGTTGCTCGAGCACTTTTTTCGAATCGACGGCGACGAAGTTCTCCTTCGCGTTCCGATCGCTCGTGCATTGCCAGCTCACCACGCCGGGTAGCAGATTGCAGTATTGGCTGACTGCGCCGTTGGCCGGATTGATGGCGACGGTGAAACCGACGCCGCCGGTGGCGCGCGCGCCGAAGAAGTTGTTGACGGAAGGCTGGAAATCGAAGTTCTGCGAGTCGGCCCAGATGAACGATCCGACCGTGGTCGCCTTCGCACGGCGACCCGCGGCGAAGCTGTAGCTCATGAAAGCCACGCTGGACAGTCCTCCGGGTACCATCGAGTACGGACCGTCCGCCACATTTCCGGAGCCGCCGCCAACCGTGGCGAACGCGCCACTTGCGGCGTTCTGTGAACCCCCGGCCACGGTCGCACCCGGACCGCTCGCGGTGTTGGATATGCCGCCGCCAACGGTCGAGACGCTGTTGCTGGCCGTATTGGACGTTCCGCCTGCGACGGTCGCGCGCCCGCCGCTCGCAACATTGTCTTCACCGCCACCCACTGACGCGAAGTCCAGACTGGCAATGTTCGAATGGCCTCCCGCCACCGTCGTAAATTCGGCGCTCGCGTTGTTCGCGGCGCCGCCGCCGATTGCGTTCCAGCGTCCGCTTGCCGTGTTGCCAGAGCCGCCAGCGACGACCGCCTCCACGCCGCTCGCGGTATTGCCTTCGCCGCCGCTCACTACCGCCGCGAATCCTATCGCGGCGTTGGAGTACCCACCTGCGATCGTCGTGAAGTCCGCAGTGCTCCGATTGGCGCACGAGCGGTTGTTGAGCCCGCTTTGCGAATCGAAACAGCTGTCGCCCGCCGTCCCTCCGCCGCCGATCATTTGACCCGACAGTGCCGAATCCCCGCCATTGTTCGGATGGCCGGTGATCGCATTCGGGCTCGAGACACTCGGCTCGTAGCGCGCCACCCGCTGGCCGTTCACGCGGATCTCAAGCGGCTGGTTGTCGTTCGTGCCGAGAAGCCCGGTGGTGCCGAATGAGTTGCCGCCCTGTACGAATGCGTTCTGCGGCGTGCCGCCATAGCTTTTCGCGATACGAAAATCGGCACTGAACGTGGTGTTCTCCTGGACGGTGCAAAAACCGATGAGCTTCTTCTTGTTGCCGGTGAGATTCGTGAACTGCGCGCGCACGTTCGTCTTGTCGCCCGCCGCGACACCTGCCAGCGCGAACACGTCCAGATAACGATACTGCTGGAACGCGGCGAGCGATCCCGACAAGGTCGAGCCAAGCTGCACGTTCGTCGTGCCATCGAAAAGCCGCAACTCGTAGCTGACCCCGTCACCGAGTGTCGCGACAAAACAGTTCGTCTGATTCGCCGGCAGGCCGCCCGACGCCGCAACGCGCTTCAATCCGATCGCGTGCTGCAGCTGATCGTTGAAGTTCTCGATCGGAAAGCCCTCGGTCGAGAAGCCGACCCCCTGCGGTGTCTGCGTTCGCGCGTAGCCGTAGAAGCGATTGGTCCCCGTCGTTTCGCTCAACACGAGCAGGCCGAAATTCGAGCCTGCCGGCAGCGCGCACTGCGCAGGGAGCGTGAACGTCCGGGTCACGTTGGCGCCGATGGACAACGACGTGCATGGCTTTGGGCCCGGGGACCCGGTGTTCTGCGCGTCGTAGAACACCGGTGTGACCGTGATCGCGCCGCCGTTCGGGTTGTAGACCATCACCTCGGAGCCAAAGCTCGGCGTCTGTGCGATCACCGGCACGACGATCGTCGCCGACGTGCCCGCGGTGGTCTGGGCGTGGCCCACAGACATGGCTGCAGCAACTGCAAACGTGACGAGCAGGATCGACGAAGTGCGCATGTTGGCTTCCATGGAGTGACGAGTTCGTTCTGCGGGGCCGTGACCACGGCCACGCGGCTGTGCTGATGATAAGTTCAGCGTCGCTTGCGTGCGAAAGCGCCGGACGACCGGCTCCCGCCAGGATCAGCCGAGCGTCGGGCCCGGGCGGTAGAAGAGATAGACGGCGAAGCCCAGCGTCTCGCGACCCCAGCGCAGGTATGCATCGCGCCAAAGGCGAATCCGCTCGAGCATCTGCGGCACATCAGGATCGCCGGGCTGCTCGCGCGCATAGCGCTCGATCGAGCGGCAATACTTCCACTCGTATTCGTCCCACTCATCGCGCGATGCCGTCGTCGCGTGCATCGGGATCAATCCTGCGTCGACACCCGCCTGCACGTTGCCGGCGTGATTGAGGTACTGGCCTTGCTCGCCACCGAGAAACGCGAGGTAGTGAGGATGCGGCCGCTTGCCCCAGAACCCTTCGCCGATCAGCACGTAACCGCCCGATTTCGTCCACGATTTGAGATGCCGGCAGATGCCTGCCATGCCACCGGGAATCCCGCCGGCGCCGAGCATGACCGTCAGATGAAAAGTCTCCGGGTCGGCCTGGAATTCTGCGATGTCGACGTTGTCGAGATGCAGGCGTCCGAGCGCGCCGGTCCATTCAGCCCGCTCACGCGCCGCGTCGAGCATCAGCGACGAGTTGTCGATCGCCATCACACGCGCGCCATAACGCTCGATGATCCGCAATGCGAGCTCCGCTCGACCGCAGCCGAGATCGAGCACGCGTGACGAAGCGTCGAGGGGCAACAGATCGAGCAGCCGCTCGATCTTCGCCGCCGAAATGGGATTGCAATAGTCGTGATCGCGATGCGCGATCGCACTGAACTTCTGGCGATTGAGCATCGGAGGGTCGATCATCGTTGGCGGCTTTCGGCCGGTGCATCGCCCCACGGCGCGACGCGCAGCAGCAACAACATCCCGGGTAACGCCAGTAAGGTACACAACAAATAGAAGTCGAGCCACCCGGTGCGCTCGACGATCCAGCCCGTCGTCGCATTGACGACGGTGCGCGGCACGGCCGCGAGGCTCGTGAACAACGCGAACTGCGTTGCGGTATAGCGCGGATCGGTCGCGCGCGCGATATACGCGGTGAATGCCGCTGTGCCGAGACCCACGCCAAGTGCCTCGAACGCGATGACGAACGCGAGCAGCAACCGGTCGGCGCGATTGACGTACGCAAGCCATGCGAAGCCCAGGATCGACACGAGCTGCACGACACCGAAGAGCCACAACCCGCGATTGATGCCGATCTTGACCATCCACAAACCGCCAAGCAGCACGCCGATCACGCTCGCCCACAGCCCGGCGTTCTTCGCGATGACGCCGATATCCGTCTTCGTGAAGCCCATGTCGAGATAGAACGGCGTCGCGAGCGCAGTCGCCATGCTGTCGCCCAGCTTGTAGAGGAAGATGAAGAGCAGCACGGTGAGGGCTGCGCGCCAGCCATTACGCGTGATGAATTCGTGAAACGGCTCGACGACGGCTTCGCGCAGCGTTCGCGGCCGCCCCTTGACGAGCAGCGGCTCGGCAGCGAATACCGTCAACGCGATGCCGGGCAGCATGAACAGCGCCGTCACGACATACACCGTCGACCACGGCGCGCGATCGGCTAGGATCAGCGCGAGCGCACCGGGAACGAGGCTCGAGATCCGGTAGGCGTTGACGTGGATCGAAGTGCCAAGCCCGAGCTCGGCATCGGGCAGGATCTCGCGCCGAAACGCGTCGAGCACAATGTCCTGGCTCGCGGAGAAGAACGCCACCGTCGTCGACAGCGCGACGATGGTCCAGATGTCCGCCTTCGGATTCAATACGCCGAACAGCGGTATCGCGATCAGCAGCACGAGCTGTGTGACGAGCATCCAGCCGCGGCGACGACCCAGGAGTGGCAACGCGTACCGGTCGAGCAGCGGCGACCACAGGAACTTCCACGTGTAGGGAAGCTGGATCAGCGCAAAGAAGCCGATCGTCTTGAGGTCGACACCCTCGGTGCGCAGCCACGCCGGCAGTAGATTGATCAAGAGGTACAGCGGCAGTCCCGATGAGAAGCCGGTGAAGACGCAGATCAGCATCCGCCGATTGAAGAGCGCTTCGCGCCACGTCTCTTTTCGCGGCGTCACATCCGCTGCTGCGGGAGTGGTCGCCTCCGCTGCAGGCTTCATGGTCGTCGAAACCGGTAGACCGCCAGCTCGCCGGCGAGATTCGGCGCAAACGTTACCGGCCGCCCATGCGCGAGCACTTCACGGTCGAGCACGATATAGCCGCGAGCTGTGAGAAACGCGTCGAAGTCGGCGACCGTGCACAGGTGGATGTTCGGCGTGTCGTACCACTGGTACGGCAGCGACTGCGAAACCGGCATCCGGCCACGAAGAATCTGCAATCGATGCGACCAGTGGCCGAAGTTCGGAAACGTGACGATCGCCTCACGGCCGACGCGCAGCATGTCGGCGACGATCGCCTCGATTCGTCGCATCGCCTGCAGCGTCTGAGAAAGTATGACGACGTCGAACGCGCCATCGTCGAATCCGGCGAGCCCGCGCTCGAGGTCGTTCTGCAGCACGTTGACGCCATTGCGCACACTCGCGAGAACGCCGGCATCGTCGATCTCGACGCCGTAGCCCGTCGCATTGCGTTGGGCGGAAAGATACGCGAGCAGCGCGCCGTCGCCGCAGCCGAGGTCGAGCACCTGCGCGCCATCCGCCACCCAGCGACCGATCGTCGCGTAGTCGGCGCGCGCGGCGCCATTCGTGTTGCTGACAGCCGCCACGTGCGGGGGCGGTGCTCGATTGTTGTCGGTCTTTTCCATCACAGCGTTACGGGTTCGCCAGCAACATCGCGTGCGATCCGCTCGAACCAAGCGCCGACGACGGCGTGATACTGCGCATTGTCGAGCAGGAATGCGTCGTGGCCGTGGGGTGCTGCGATCTCCGCGTATGAAACATCGCGGCGCTTGCGGACGAGCGCCTTGACGATCTCGCGCGACCGCGACGCAGGAAAGCGCCAGTCCGTCGTGAACGAGATGACGAGAAAGCGGCACGTCGCGGTCGCGAGCGCGCGCGCGAGATCGCCTCCTTCGCGCATTGCCGGATCGAAATAATCGAGTGCCTTGGTGATCCGCAGATAGGTATTCGCGTCGTAGTACTCGGCGAACTTCTCGCCCTGGTAGCGCAGATACGATTCGATCTGGAACTCGGGCGCGAACGAGAACTTGAGGCCGTCGCGAAGCTGGCGGCCGAATTTCGCCTCCATCTGCTCGTCGGACAAATACGTGATGTGGCCGATCATTCTCGCAACGCGCAGCCCTCGGCGCGGCTTCACACCATGCGCGTGAAACTGACCGCCATGGAATTCGGGATCGGTGAGAATCGCCTGCCGCGCGATCTCGTTGAACGCGATGTTTTCCGCCGAGAGATTCGGCGCCGCCGCAATGACGAGAGCGCTGCGGATGCGCTGCGGATAGCGAATGGCCCAGTCGAGCGCCTGCATACCACCAAGGCTCCCCCCCATGACGGCCGCCCACTGCTCAATGCCGAGCCGATCGGCAAGCTGCGCCTGCGCATCGACCCAATCTTCGACGGTGACGAGCGGGAAGTCGCTGCCCCACGGCTCGCCGGTCGCGGGATTGATCGACGTCGGACCGCTCGAGCCGAAACAGCTCCCCAGGTTATTGACGCCGACGACGAAAAAACGATCGGTATCGAGCGCTTTGCCGGGGCCGACCATGTTGTCCCACCAGCCGACGTTGTCGGGGTCGTCGGCGTAGTAGCCGGCAACGTGATGCGATGCATTAAGCGCGTGACAGACGAGCACCGCATTGGAGCGCGCAGCGTTGAGCTCGCCGTACGTCTCGAAGGCGAGGTCGTACTGCGGCAGCGCACGGCCGCATGCGAGTACCAACGGCGAATCGAAATGCGCGCTTTGTGGTTGAACGACGCCGATGCTGCGGCCTTGCGGCGCATCGGTTTGCTCTGCGCCGCCAGTCGTGGCTGAGAACGAAGGCATTGCGGCTATGACGTCGGGGCGAACCCGCCTCACTTCGCGCCGGCTTGCGATTCGTCGCACGCACGCTCGCGACGCGCGCGAAATGGTGTCGTGCAGTCGATCGATCGGGGACGGATAGCGTGAAGGCCGCTCCGCTTTAGCCGTATTTTCGCCTGTCGATCGGCGCGCGCCCGCAAGCTGGCTCAAATCGGCGCGTTTGCCATTTTATATGGTTACGACCAACGTCGCGGAAGACTGCGAGATTTGGAAGCGCTTTACCGTCGTGCGCGGCCCTCGGGGAGGCTGTAGCTATCGGAGAAAACCTCACGATGCATCCGGTACATATCCACCATCGTCTTCGCAATATTGCGCACGGATACGGTCGAGCCTGACCCGAACGACCGGGGAAATGTCTGTATACCGACTTCGCCGATTGGAAAACCTCTCAGCATCGCCTTGATCGCCAATTCGGCTCCCACGAATGAACTATCCGATTTAATGGTTATTTCTTCGAGAACGGACCGATGGACGACGCGTATGCCCGACGAAATATCGCGAAAAGGCGCACGGAACAAGAAGCGCAGCACGGCGTTGTAGACGTATGAAATGAAGATGCGTGTTGCCGAATACAGCTTCTTGTACCGAAATCCGACGATGAGCCTGTAATAGTCGCGGAGCATCAGCATTCGCTTGAAGTCGAAGACATCGTATTCGTTATCGCCGTCAATCATACAAACCCAGTCGAAGCGCGCGATGGCCGCCCCGGTCTTGAACGCAGCGCCATAACCGCGATTCGTCGGATGATGGATCACTTGAATGCGGTCATTTGCTGCGGCGAGCTCTTCGGCGATCACACCCGAGCGGTCCGGGGATCCGTCATCGACAATGATGATTTCGTGGCGGGCGGCGATTTCACGCAGCATATCGATTGCGCGCTCGACGACGTCACGCACGGTTCTCTCATCCCGGAACACGGGAATGACAAGGCTAACGTCGGGGAGGGGACCGAGATTCTTGTTGCCGCCCGAATCACCATCGCCCATCAGCGGGACGCCGGGAACGTGGCACGCGCTGAATCCAGGTGACGACCCACTTCATATATCCGGATCTCGTAGTTGCCGTCATCGAAAACCTTGAGCGCAGGGTCGTACCGCGCGAACAATGCTTCGTAACGTGAGGCCTGGGTTGAGTAGCGCTCCCTGTCAGTGAAATAGCGCTTGTACATGCCCTCGCTGCACACGACATAGTCGAATCCGCGCTCTGCAAACCACTGCGGCTCGTGGTCGATCGCCTGCTCCATGCCTTGGACCTGAAAGTCCTTGGGATCGACGAATGGCGAATACGATTCGATCGCTATGCGGCTTCCGCGTGGCAGGTTATCTGCAATCCATCGCCGGGCCGTCTCGCGGCTGTCGATGGAGAACAGCGCTTTCATATCGGCTATTGTGTGAATCGCGGGCTGCACCACCATTGCGACAACAAGGATCGCAAGACCCGCGATCGCCGGCGATCGCGTCACTTCAGGATGTAGCCCCCGCGCACGGTCCCATCCGCGAACGAGTCCCGATGCCGCTAATAAAAACGCCAAAGGGATCAGAGGATGCAGCGTCCGATCATTCCTTACGACGAATAACGCGATGAACGTGAAATAAGCGATTGGAAACGCGGCGAGCACCAGAATCGGCTTCGATCTCCGCACGATTCCACGGCCGATCTCGAGCGCTGCGAGCGCATAGGCGACCGCTGCCGTGGTAGCCATGTAATTAAGGTACCAGCGCAGCGTATCGCCTTCCATGCCAGGATGACCACCTGCGTAGTGCCGTCCGTCGATGATGACAAACTCCGCAAACGTACGGTAATCGATGACCGCGTACGGCGTTCCTGCCACAAACGCTAGTGAAGCACAGGCAAGCGCGGCATATATTGCGGGCACCTTCCACCCCGCCCATCCGTATCGCAGCACGTGCGCCGCTGCGATTGAAACTACGACGAGACCCCCGTTGTATTTCGAAGATGCGGCGAGTCCTGCCGCGATTCCGGCCGCAACGTACTGCCAAGTGCGGCCTTCCTGGAATATCCGTGCCGCGAAATATACGCACGCCATTGCGAAGAACACGACGAAGGCATCGGGCGTGATCAGTCGCCCCAACACAACAAACGGAGGAGCGATCGCAACGAGAGTGGCGGCGAGGGCCGCAATCCTGGTGTCGTGCAACAGCCGTTTACCGAGCAGGAATGTCAACCCGACCGTTCCGACGCTGAACACGACCGACAGCAACCTGCCAAGGACGATCGTGCTGGGCAGCGGCGCCTTCACAGCGCCCATCACGAGCTCTACAAGCGGAGCGATGTCCGAACGCGCTTGAATGACCCCAACGAGCCGTGCTGCGTAGTAATAGGGAACATACGCGATCGCGTTGACGTAATACGATAGTGATGGATAGACGAACAAATGAGGATTGAGGTCACCCGTGCGGAACATCGTCTGCACGATATCCACATTGAACGGCTCGTCCGGGTGATAAATGAACGGCAGGTCGTACGAAAGACCTGTCAGGCGGGCGAGCGCGGCGAGTGCGAGGATGCCGATAAGGATAGGAACCGATCGCCGGAGCGGAGGCGATGGGTCGCCGGCTGCGGGACGTGCCATGCGGCATTTAAGCACAGCCTAAGCGGCAGACCACGCCTGGCCGTGGGTGACATTTGTTTGTAGCACACCCGGCAGATCAATCGCCGGTCACATTTGT
>Ga0068852_100001175_pt1 | contig 17321 bp, 20 predicted proteins | sample KBSCornC22_FD_66594 | JGI IMG/M metagenome (GOLD analysis project Ga0068852, IMG submission 66594) | Corn rhizosphere microbial communities from Kellogg Biological Station, Michigan, USA - KBS Corn C2-2 | ecosystem: Host-associated > Plants > Roots > Rhizosphere > Soil ... | reverse complement strand
CCGGCGTCCTTGGTCGCCTGGCGCTGCGCGTCGTTGAAGTAAGCGGGAACGGTGATCACCGCCTGGGTGACCGTCTCGCCGAGATAGGCCTCGGCGGTTTCCTTCATCTTCTGGAGAATGAAGGCGGAAATCTGCGACGGGGAATAGTCCTTGCCGCCGGCTTGGACCCAGGCGTCGCCATTCGTGCCCTTGACGATCTTGTAGGGCACCAGCTCGGTGTCCTTCTTGGTGATCGGATCGTCGAAGCGGCGGCCGATGAGGCGCTTCACCGCGAAAATTGTGTTGTCCGGGTTGGTGACCGCCTGGCGCTTCGCCGGCTGGCCGATCAGACGTTCGCCGTCCTTGGTGAAAGCGACGACGGAAGGTGTAGTGCGCGCGCCTTCTGCATTCTCGATGACCTTGGGCTTGCCGCCTTCCATGACGGCGACGCAGCTGTTGGTCGTGCCCAAGTCGATTCCGATGACCTTGGCCATAGTCTATCCTTCTCTTACAGCCCCTCTCGGCCCCTCTAGAGGCAGCCGAACAGTTGAATTCGTTCGGGATATAGGTGGCGGTTCCCGGGCAACAAGGGCGCCGGCGAAGCGCTACGGCATCGCCATGCCGCCGTTGACGTGAAGTGTCTGCCCGGTGACGTAGCCAGCTTCGCGGCTTGCGAGATAGACGCAGGCGGCGCCGATGTCCTCGCCGCTGCCCATCGCACCCATTGGAATGCGGCTGAGAATGCCCTCGCGCTGCTGATCGCTCAGCGCATCGGTCATCGCCGACGTCATGAAACCGGGCGCGATCGCATTGACCGTGATTCCGCGGCTCGCGAGCTCCTGCGCGACCGACTTGGTCATGCCGATGAGCCCGGCTTTCGAAGCGACGTAATTCGCCTGTCCGGGATTGCCGGTGACGCCCACGACCGATGTGATCGAGATGATCCGCCCGAACCGCGCCCGCATCATCGGCTTTGCCGCCGCCCGCATCAGCCGGAACGCGGCTTCGAGGTTGATCTGGATCACCTCCTCGAACTCCTCGTCCTTCATCCGCATGAGGAGGTTGTCGCGCGTAACGCCGGCATTGTTGACGAGGATATCGAGCTTTCCGCCGAGCGCCTCGACCGCCGAGGGCACGAGCTGGTCGACCGCCGCACCATCGGCGAGGTTGCAGCCGATCGCGACATGGTCGCCGCCGAGCTCCTCTCGGAAGCGCTCAAGCTTCTCGACATTGCTGCCGGAGACCGCGAGACGAGCCCCCTGCCCCGCCAGCGCCTTCGCAATCGCGCTCCCGAGCCCGCCCGAGGCGCCGGTCACCAGCGCGGTCATTCCGCTGAGGTCGAACATCATGCGATCTCCTTCGCCGCCGCTTCGACATCCTCGATCGTGACGACGCTCGTCACGGTCGCATCGGGAACGGTCCGTTTCACCATCGAGCCCAGGACCTTGCCGCCGATCTCGACGAACTCATGGACACCGGAATCGAACATATTGGCGACGCTCTCGCGCCAGCGGACCATGCCGGTGACCTGCTCGACTAGCTGGTTGCGGATGATATCGGGATCGGTCTCGGGCTGTGCGGTCACGTTCGCGAACACCGGTACTGAGGGTGCCTCGAGCACGACGTAAGACAGCGCATCACGCATCGCTTCGGCCGCGGGCTGCATCAGCGGGCAATGGAAGGGCGCGGACACGGGCAGCGGCACCGCGCGCTTGGCGCCCATGTCCTTCGCCATCGCGATGGCGCGGTCGATGGCGCTCTTCTGGCCCGAGATCACGACCTGCGACGGGTCGTTGTCATTGGCGACGGTGCACACTTCACCCTGCGCCGCCGCCTCGGCGATTTGTTGAGCAAGGCTGAGATCGGAGCCGAGCAATGCCGCCATCGCTCCCTCGCCCACCGGCACCGCCTGCTGCATCGCCTGGCCACGCAGCTTCAGCAGTTTTGCCGTCGTTGAGAGATCGAACGAGCCAGCCGCGCACAAGGCCGAATATTCGCCGAGGCTGTGGCCCGCGACGAAGCTCGCGACGTCGGCGATGCGGACGCCCATCGTCCTCAACACTGCGATTGAATGCGCCATAATCGCCGGCTGCGCATTTTCGGTGAGCTTCAGCTCTTCGTCAGGCCCTTCGCGCATCAGCCGGAACAGGTTGTGCCCCAGCGCTTCGTCGACCTCGTCGAACACGTCTTTCGCGGCACGGCTCGCGTCGGCGAGCGCAGCGCCCATGCCGACCGACTGGCTTCCCTGCCCCGGGAAAATGAATGCGCGCATTGTGGTCCTCTGATCGTATAGGTGGCGCGGGGCCTAGGCCGCGGAGGACCGCCTTGCCAAGCCTCGGGGGAGATCCATGTCCGATTCGACCACGCGCCCGCACCAGCCGACCGACACGCCTCCCCGAAGAGGGCTTGGCCCGTGGATGAGCATGGCGATGGTGGTCGGCACCTTGATCGGCTCCGGCATTTTCCTGATGCCAGCAGTTCTTGCCCCTTACGGCCCGAACATTCCGTTCGCTTGGCTGATCTCGATCGGCGGGACTTTCTGCATCGCTTACTGCCTGGCCCAGCTGGCCAAGTGCATCCCTGGCGGTCCGGTTAGCTACATGACCAGCGCGTTCGGCGAGTTCCCCGCCTATTTCGCGGTGTGGAGCTACGTCATCACCATCTGGGCGGGCATTGCTGCCGTGGCGCTCGCGATGGCCGGCGCGCTTTCCTACGTCTTTCCGGCGACCGGCACGTCCAGCGGGATATTTATCCTCGCTGCCGGGTCGGTGCTGATCCTCGCCATCATTAATCTCGTCGGGATCCGCACCGCGGGCCGCGTGCAGGTGATCTCGACCCTGATCAAGATCGTCCCGTTGGCGCTGGTCATCCTCTTCGCCGCCGGGCACGTCGGTGGCGGCCACCCACTTCAACCGCTGGCGGCAACGCCGATCACCGGCGCGGGCATTATCGGCGCGGCGTCGCTGACGCTGTTTTCGCTGACAGGCTTCGAAGTCGGCGCAATCACCGCCCCGGTCACCGAAAACGCCGAGCGCAACATTCCACGGGCGCAAGTTTGGGGCGTGGCGTTCACGGGCCTGCTCTACCTCGGCGCGACGCTCGCGGTCCTGTGGCTGCTGCCGAGCGCCGTGGTCGCGCAAAGCAAGGCGCCGTTCGCCGACGCGATCACGCCCGTGCTCGGCCAAGCTGCCGGCGTGCTGGTGGCGTGCGTCGTCGCGATCAGTGCGTTTGGCGCGAACAACGCGCTGATGCTCGGCGGCGCGGAAATCCTGCATTCGATCGCTAGGCAGGGCGATTTGCCCCCTGCCTTCGCCCGATTGCGGGCAAATGGCGTGCCGGCGGCCGCGATCATCGCCTCGACGGTGGCGTCGATCCTGCTGCTCACTGTCAGCAGCGCGCCGAGCTTTGTCGAAATCTATGCCTTCGTCTCGCTGGTATCGGCGATCGGCGCGCTCTTGCTTTACGCTTTGTGCTCGGCGGCGGCGATCAAGCTGAAACGGACCGGCGGGGCTCTCGGCACCCTGCTTGCGGTGATCGCCATCCTCTATTCGATCGCCATGTTCTTCGGGGCCGGGTGGAAAGCGACCTGCTGGGGCATTGCGCTCGCGCTGACCGGATTGCCGATCCGCTGGGTCAGCCGACGGCTTTGGCCCACCCGTCCGGAGGCGCTTGCTCCAGCCGCGCCTGCGGGATCATCCGCCTGAGCCGTCGCGCGAAGCTCCTCAAACATACTTCGCTCTTGCCGAGCGGCCCCGGCCGATAGGTCGGTGATTGCATGCCTAGCTGGACGCGCGTGATGAGCTCGGTGTCCTCGGCGTTCACTCGGCGGTTGATCCGCCAGTTGAGATAGCGCGCTGCCTTCATCTCGCGCCGCTCGTCGGGGAGCGCGTAGCTGATCTCGCGAATGACCGTCTCGGTCGCGCTCACCGGGAGGAACTGCATGAAATCGACCTGGTCGGGGTAGATGTCGAAGGCGACGTTCGGAAACAGCTTGTAATAAAGCCACTTGCGCCGGTGGCTCGGCGGCAGGTGATCTGCTTTGGGCAGGTAGCGCTGGTAAGCGCGCTCCGAAGGGTTCGTCGACTCCTTGGCAACCAGGTCCCCCTCCATCCGATCGACATGCTCCCGGGCCTCGATCCGGTAGTTGCGGCCGAACAGGCGGCTCAGTCCCGGGTGGCCAACCGCGATGTGCAAATGATCGGAATAATTGTCGGCGATCGTCTTCCAGTTGAGCGGCCGTGGACGGAGCGTCACTCGCCCCATCACACGAAGATCTTCGAACCGATACGGCGCTACCTCGGCATCGTAGGGGGCCATCATCTCGGTCACCGACGGAGCGCCGGGCTCGAGCGTGACGAACAGGAAGCCGTGCCAGTTCTCGAGCGGGACTGGATGGAGTCCAAGACCTTCCGTTTGCAGGTCGGGATATTCGTGCCGGTGCGGCACCCCGACGAGCTGGCCATCGCGGCCGTAGCTCCATGCGTGATAGGGGCAGGTCAGCACCTTCGCGCAGCCGCCGGTGCCGTCCACCAGCCGCGACCCACGGTGCCGGCACACGTTCGAGAAAGCTCGAGTTTCTCCGTCGTCTCCGCGAATGACGATTACGCTCTCGCCGAGATAGTCGAGGCTGCGCCACTCGCCAGGCTCGTTGATCTCGCTCTCGTGACAGACGACCTGCGGCGCGGCGCGAAGGAACGCCTTCTTCTCCGCCTCGAAGAACTCAGGGTCGAAATAGAGCCATCCCGGCAGGCTGAGATCGTCGAGCGCCGCCGCGCCTTGAACGGACCTTAGCTGCGTCGCCATGGCCCGGTTTCGCACGAGCCGGCCCCGAACCGCAATCCGGAGATACTCCAGCCCGCGACCTAGTAGTAGCCTCGGTGCGGCGGGAACTGCGCCTGGATGATCGTCCCGGTCGGAAGCTGGCATTGGCCGAGGCCGCCGCCCGCCATGCCGGTGCTCGGGCTCATCAGCGTGAAGTGGCACCGCATGTAGCCGCCAGGTCCGGCGAGATTGGCCAGCACCTGTCCCGTGTAATGGGTGATGGTCGCCTGATCCGGGCCCCACGGACCCCAGCCGTCCCAGCCCCAGCCGAACGGACGGCCGAAGCGATGGAAGCCGAAGCCGCCACCGAACCCCCAGCCGCTCCACAGCGGGCCATAGTCCATGACCTGGCTTTCCTGGGTGATCTGGAACATCGGACCCTGGAATATCTCACCATTGCTGAGCTGCGCGACCATCCTGCCGCGAGTTCCATTGGTTTCAGTCCAGCTGAAGGTCGCGCCGACATTCTGCCCGACGACCTGGCCGGTCCCGATTCCCGACGTGGTGCAAGCGGCCGCCCCGAGCGCGATCAATGAGGCCCCCGCAAGCTTGATGGAGAAAGCCTTCATCGTGTTACTCCTTTACTCGATGCACAATAAAACGGTGGATCCGCCTTTGTGCTCCCAAGGCTGAACGACTCATTGCGTAAGTGCAATCGTTTAGAGCGGAAGTTCATGCGCTTGCTTGCCATTTCGCCTCCGTTCGGCCATAGGCGCCGCGCTGGCGCGAGGGCTTGGCCTTTCGCTCTGGTTTAGTTTGGAAGACAGCCGGAGGGACGTGCCATCGGGGCCCGTCAGCGATCGGCCAAAAGAGAGAAATCAAACATGCCGCTCTACGAGCATGTTTTCCTCGCGCGTCAGGACCTCGCCCAGGCCCAGGTCGATGCGCTCGCGGAAAACGCCACCAAGATCGTCGAAGACAATGGCGGGAAGGTCGTGAAGACCGAAACCTGGGGCCTTCGCTCCCTCGCCTACCGGATCGCCAAGAACCGCAAGGCGCATTACGTGATGCTCGATCTCGACGCGCCTGCCCAGGCCGTTGCCGAGCTCGAGCGCCAGTCGAACATCAACGAGGACGTCATCCGCTTCCTCACCATCAAGGTCGACGAGCATGAAAAGGGACCGTCGGCGATGATGCGCCGCGGCGACAAGGACCGCGAACGCCGCTCCGATCGTGGCGACCGCGAGGACCGCCCGAACTTCCGTCCCCGTGAAGAGGAGGTCGAATAATGGCCCGCGCATTCTTCCGCCGCCGCAAATCCTGCCCCTTCTCGGGCAAGGACGCGCCGAAGATCGACTATAAGGACGTGCGCCTGCTCCAGGGTTTCATCTCGGAGCGGGGCAAGATCGTGCCTTCGCGGATCACCGCCGTATCCTCCAAGAAGCAGCGTGAGCTCGCGCGCGCCATCAAGCGCTCGCGGCACCTCGGCCTGCTTCCGTACATCGTGAAATAAGGAGCGCCCGACATGGAAGTGATCCTGCTGGAGCGCGTCGAGAAGCTGGGCGCGATTGGCGACGTGGTGAAGGTGAAGGACGGCTTTGCCCGCAATTACCTGCTGCCGCGCAAGAAGGCCCTCCGCGCCAACGAATCCAACCGCAAGGTTTTCGAGGCGAACCGGGCGCGCATCGAGGAAGAGAATGCCAACCGGCGCTCGGAGGCCGAAAAGGAGGCGAAAGGCGTCGACGGGAAGACCGTCAAGCTGATCCGCCAGGCATCGAATACCGGCCAGCTCTACGGCTCGGTCAGCGCTCGCGATATCGCCGAGGCGCTCGAGGGCGTCGGGGCCCAGGTCGCCAAGAGCCAGGTCGTGCTCGACCGGCCGATCAAGGCGATCGGCCTGCACGAGGTGAAGATCGCGCTCCATCCGGAAGTGCAGGTGCTGGTAAAGGTAAACGTCGCCCGCTCCCCCGAAGAAGCGGACCTCCAGGCGCAAGGCATCGACGTCCTTCAGCAGATGTTCGAGGAGCAGGCTGCGCCGCTCGCCGCCGAGGAGCTCGCTCCCGCCGCCGAAGAGGAGGAGGAACCCGCGGCCGAAGCACCGACTGGCGAGGAGGGCGAGGAAGCGCAGGCTTAAGCCCGATCGCTTGCAGGAAATGAGGCCGCCGCCCGAAAGGGCGGCGGCCTTTTCTGTTGCGCCGAGCCGTTCGTCGCAAAGCTCCGCCGGCGCCGGAACGCGGGTAGCGCGCCTCCTGTTTAGTCGGCGGAGCACCCGGGGCGGATGCGAGGGAGTTTCGCCACATGGCCGACGAACAAGACAAGGACTTCGGAAACGAGCAGGACAACAGCCCTGCGAGCGATTCGGCAGGGACCGGCAAGCAGACGATGACGAACCACGGCGCCGAAGGCAGCTTCGGCGGCGAAAGCAGCGGCAGCCAGAGCGGCTCGGCGGATTCGAACGGAAACAGCATCGCCGGCGGCGGTAACGCAGGCGCAGCGTTTGGGCGCAGCCAGGACGACGGCACCAGCGGCCAGCCGATCGGCGGCAACGACAGCGCCACGGGCACCGGAACGACGCTGACTCAGGGCGCGGATTTCGGCCAAGGCACGACCAGCAACGCCGGCGGATCGAGCGTTGGGAACGATCAGATGTCGGGCGGATCCAGCGGCGTCGGCGGCGGCGAGGGGTTTGTCGGCTCGCAGGGCGACAACAGTAGTGACTATCTGCAGGACAATCAGAGTTCCTCCGGCTCGGCCACGAACAGCGGCAGTGATTTGGCGGAACAGGGCCGCCGCGATGCTGGCGACGAGGAGGATCAGCAGGAAGGAAGCGGCGGCTCGGGAACCGGAGACGCCGTCTAGGCCAATGCACGCCGCGCTCGCCTATCCGGGAGCGTGGCGCTTCTCTTAGGCGGCTTCTTTCGCCAGGAACGCCTTCTCACGCTCGAACCAGTGCGAGAAGCTCGGCCGGGCCAGGATCATCTTCACGTAAGCCAGCGTGCGCGGGTAACGGCCCGCGTCGACATTCACGCCGCAATGCTGGAAATTCGCGAACGGACTTGCGACCGCGAGATCGGCGAGGGTCAGCCGGTCGCCAACGAAAAAGCCGCCCTCGTCCGGAACGACGCTTTCAAGATAGTCGAACATCGGCGGGAGATCGTCGCGCTCGCATGCAGCGGCCGCCTCCAAATCGCCCTCGCGGCCGAGGAAGCGCGGTAGAACCACACGGTTGAAGAAGATCTTGCCGACGGCCGCACAGGCGACGGTGTCGGCGAATTCCTCGAACCAGATCGTCTTCCCCCTGAGCCTCGGATCGGAGGGAATCAGGGCGGGTTCCGGGAATTTGGCCTCGAGGAAATGGATGATCGCGGACGAATCCGGGAGCGTGTAGTCACCATCGCGCAGCGCGGGCATCTTGCGCAGCGGACTCGCCTCGATGAACTCCTCGCTCGGCTGTCCGGGAGCGCTTCCCGTCGGCCGGAGCTCGAGCTCGACGCCTTTTTCCGCCGCAAAGGCCAGAGTCTTGCGCACGAACGGCGAAAGTGAAGAGCCGTAGAGAATCATGGCGAATGCCTCCGCTCAAGCGGCGAGCGGCGGAGATTGCGGCGCCCTCACCCGTTGACCCGAGGCCCACTAGGAGAGGAAGCAATGCGCAGCAACAGCGGCAACGACCAGTCCCGCAACAACATCCATGACCCGACGACCCGCGACCGGACCGAGAATCGCACCAAGCGCTCTCGTCGCAGCCATGTCTCTCATGCCAAGGCACCGGCCGATCATCGCGGCGGGCGGAAAGATTAGCGAATCCGGTAATAATCGGCGACTCGGTCGAGTGCGAAGGTCAGGACCAGCTTTCCCGCGCGCGCCGGCCATCCGAGCGCGGTCTCGGCATCGCGCATTCCCTCGCCCGCGCAGACGACTCGCCAGAGGATGTCCGCGAGCCCCGGCCCCGCCGCAGCGACCGCGCCGTCGAAACGCTGCTTCGCGTCGATTTGCGCGCCGCTGAGGTCGGGCGCCGGCACAGAGCCTCCGCGGCCTGGAGAGACGGGCGCCGAGTCCCACGACATGGTTACCCTAGGCGCCAGTTGCGCGCGCTCCCAGTCTGTCCGCAGGCGCTCTCCGGCATCATATTGCCGGCGGCTCACCAGCCCGCGCGCAAGCAGCCAGCCAAGCGGCGATTCCGCCGCGTTGAAGGTCACCGAACGGGTCAGCCGCGCACCATCCGGCGCGCCGGCTGCCGTAATCCCCATCTCGATTGAACGCTCGCTGAGCAGGCGCGCCTGCGCTTTCATTCCCATTCCCTATTTCTCCCCTGGCCGAGTCGCGGCTACTTGCCACAAAGGAAAATCTGTAGGACAGAGGAAAAACCGATATGGTTCGCTGCTCGACGAGGGAAATCCGATGATTACACGTATTCGCGAAGTCCGCCGCGCCCGGGGAATGACGCTCGACGATGTCGCTCGGCGCTGCGATCCGCCGACGACGCCTCAGACGATCGGCCGCCTCGAAACCGGCACGCGTACAGTCTCCGTCGGCTGGCTTAACCGCATCGCAAAGGCGCTCGGAGTCGAGGCGCAGGACCTGGTCGAGGGCGGTGAGTCCGCCGAACTCAAGGTAGCGGCGGTGCTCGGCTCGGGCGGCGCGATGGCGCCCAAGAAATCGGCGATCGTCGTCCCCCCGCGCGTGGAGGACGGACAAATTGCGATTCTCGTCGCGGGCAGCCTCGGCGATTACCGCTCGGGCGACGAGATCTGGTGCGATGCGCTCCAGCCAGAAGACTATGGCCGAGCGCTCAATCGGGATGTCCTTGTTCCACGGCCGGCGGGCCGCTTCATGTTCGGACGCCTCATAAATCGTGACGAAGAAAGGCTTCAGATCCTGCCGCTCGAGGCGGGCGGCCGCCAGCAGGTCGTAGCAAATCCGCCCTGGCTCGGAGTCGCGGTAAAGCTGGTCCGATCCTTGTGATGGTGGGCGGTGACGGGCTCGAACCGCCGACCCTCTCGGTGTAAACGAGATGCTCTACCAGCTGAGCTAACCGCCCTAGCCGCTCCCGTGCCATGCCACAGATGTCCGGACAAGCAGCGGTTAAATGAGTTCGCCGACCACTTTCTCGATTCCAGCGATCTCAGCCGACGGCACTTCGAACGTCACATCCGGATTGAACTGTCTGAGCTCGAGCCCGCTGGCGGTCTTGCGCACAAGCTCCTTGAGCAGAACCGAGACGGGAGCGCCGCTCGAATCCTTGTCTCTCGCATCGTTGAGCTTCACCAGAACATCGTCGCCAAGGGCGATAGGTGCGTTCGCGGAAACCGCGACGCGACGCCCGGGGCGGAATCGCGGCCACATTGAATCGCCCAGAACGGTGATCGCATAGGCGCCGTGATCGCTCGCCAGGGTCGCCGGTCGAGGTACGCGATCCACCAATTCACCGGTGCGAACCTCGGTCAGCTCGATCCTGCTCTCGGGATCTCCCCACAGACCGCCAATGGCTGTCGCGACGAGCGGCAGTGGAGGCAGCTGCGCCGCGGGCCACGGCGCCGCGCCACGCTCCGCCAGCACAGCCTTGCCATCCTCCGCGCGTCCAGCATCGCTGATCCTGAGAGCTTCGAATTCCGCAAGCGAGGAGCCTGCCGCGTCCAGCAATTTGTGGAGTGTGCGGCGGGATGGATTGCCGTGCCGGCGCATGTCCGCCCACACAGTGCGGCTCACGCCGGCCTTCATCGCCCAGGCATTGGGGGTCATGCCGTCCGGCTTGAATCGCATCAGATCATCATAGATCCGCGAACTCTCCCCAATCGCCATGCGCCGGAATATCCGGGCAGGTTGGGCGCTCGGCAATGTCAGACATCTCATACAACGTCTTGACAAAGACTCGTTAGATTTGTCTGACTATGATAATGATGGGGTGGGTGGACCTGGCCTGTTGCTTAAATGACCGCCGGGTTCCCCACCTCGGCGAAATAGCGGCGCAGTGCGATGCTCGTCTCAGCGGAGAGCTCAACGAAGACGCGACGACCGTCGTGCGGATCGGCGCGCCGGATGAAAAGACCATTGCTGACCATCGTCTTCAGCCATCGAAGCGCTGTTGTGGCGGGAACCGCGGCGGCGATGCACAGACTGGACACTGGTACTCGAAGATGCGCGATCTCGGCCTGAAGCAGATCCAGAAGCATGTCCCAGGCGGGGTCAGCGAACAGCTCTTCGGAGAAGTAGCGGGCGCGCAGACGGCGCGCTCGGATCATCGAGCGGACGGTCTCGGCCGAAACCTCCGGCGCATCGGATTTGGGGCTCATTTCAATCACGGGAGCGGCCGCCGCGGGGCCGGCGGAAAGCCGTGCGAGGGTCGCCGCAATGCGGCTGACCTCGTCGCTGAGCTGGCGAAGACGGGCCGCGCTCTGGTCCGACGCTATGTCGGCCACCCGCTGCTTCATTCCGACCCGCGACGTCGCGATCGCCAGCGCGGCGGCGCGTTCCGCATCGTTTGCGTCGACGAGGAGCTCGATCGCTCGATTTTGGAGACGGGCGGCGATCGGATCGATCAGCTCCGACGTGGTCGACACGACTGCGCCAAAGCGGCCGTCCTCGACCCGTGTGTCGAGGTAATCGAGAACATCGTCCATCGCCGCGCCGGCATCATGGTCAAGTTCGATCCACATCGCGGTGGCAGCAATTTGTTGATCCATCCGGTCACGCGCTGCAGCGAGGCTCATCGTGTCGCCGATTCGGCAGTCAGCCGCTTCGATCGTGCGCACAGCCCGCGCCAACGCGGCGTCGCTGCTCGCACTGATCAGGATCGGAGGTTTGTCTGCGTAGCTCAAGCTGGACGGCTCGATCTGTGTCGCGGTCATGAACATGTCCCCTGGCATGTGAACAGAACCGAGCATGCCAGGAATAACGCGCAATTCGGAGAAAAGTGAGGCGATTTCGGCTCCAGAACGGAGCGGGTCTAATGCAAAGTTAACAACCGAAGGTACAGTCGAAGCTCATAAGGACCGGGGGGTCTCAATGGTTGGATTACCGAATGCAGATTCCGCGGCACAGCGGGCGCGATGGCTCGCAGAGCTCGCCGAGGCCCTGAACGAGGCGCGCCGAGTAGTGAAGCAACTCGCCATCGAGGAGATCCGCTTCGATGCCCTTGAAGTTGCAGCGCAGATCGAGGCCGCGCGATTTGAGGTCCAGTCGCTGCGTCTCAGGAGATCGATTGGTGGACGACAGGATTTTGGTCCGGAATGGAGCGAAGACATTCCGTGGAAACTGAGCGCTTGACGTCCCGGCGCCGCGTGAGGTGATTGCTCGTCAGGTACCCGCCGGCAACTCTCCACCGCCTGAGAAAGGCTGGAGGAAAGGCTCCAGGCTTGGCGGCTTCCAACCTGACGTGGCTACGAAGGCTCGGTTGAGGAATGCCTTCTTTCCGTAGCGCAGTGGGGTGCCGTCGGGGCCATCGACGAGCCCGCCGGCGGCGAGCAGGACAGCATGTCCGGCCGCCGTGTCCCATTCACTGGTCGGCGCTGCACGCGGGTAGATGTCGGCTTTGCCCTCGGCGACGATGCAAAATTTCAGCGAAGAGCCGATCGCTACATAGCCGCACCTGCCCACTGCCGCCTCGAGATAGTCGATCGTCGCCTGATTAAGGTGTGACTTCGAAGCGACGGCGGTGACGAGATCACCGCGCGCCCGAGTCCTGATTGACATTCGGTGGCCCGCCTCTTCGACCCAGGCGCCTTCGCCCACGCACCCGCCGTGGAGCCGACCGGTCGCGGGCGCGAACACAACTCCGAGTTTCGGGCTCCCATTGTCGATCAGTCCGATGTTGACCGTATAATCCTCACCCCCGCGGATAAATTCCTTGGTCCCGTCGAGCGGGTCGACGAGGAAGTAAGTCTGGTCGTGCGCGGGTATTCGTCCGGCGGCGACCTCTTCCTCGGCGATGACGGGAATCCCGGGCGCTGCACGGGCGAGCGCAGCCAGGATGATCAACTCGGCGGCGCGATCAGCCTCGGTAACCGGCGAGCTGTCGTGCTTGGACTCGATCTCGAACCCGCGCCGAACGATTTCCAGGATGGCCTCGCCCGCTTCGCATGCTGCGACCGCCAGATCGTCGGTGAGCCGGCGGTAGTGGCTGTTCAACGGGGCGCCATCCGGATCGCGCCGTCGAGCCGTACCGCCGCCGCATTCATGTAGCGGTTCTCGATGAGAAAACAGGCGAGCTCGGCATATTCACCCGGCTGGCCGAGGCGCTTCGGAAAGGGCACTTGGGCTCCAAGCGCGTCCTGGACGTTTGGCGGCATCATCGCCACCATCGGAGTTTTGAACACGCCCGGCAGGATCGTGTTGACCCGAATGCCGTCGCTCATCAGGTCGCGGGCGATCGGAAGTGCCATGGCAAGAACGCCGCCTTTCGACGCGGAATAAGCCACCTGGCCGATCTGTCCGTCCTGCGCCGCGACCGAAGCCGTGTTGATGATCACGCCCCGCTCCCCGTCTTCGAGCGGCTCGAGCCCCACCATTCCGAACGCCGAATTCGCAATGCAGCGGAATGTCCCGACGAGGTTGATCTGGATGGTGAGCTCGAACTGCTGCATCGGATAGGGCTTCGCAGCCTTTGTTTCCTTGTCGCGGGCAACGGTCTTCGCCGCCGTTGCGACGCCGGCGCAATTGACCAGGATGCGCTCCTGTCCGTGAGCTTGCCGCGCTTTGGCAAAGGCCGCTGCCACCTTCTCGTCCGAGGTGACGTCAACGTCGCAGAAAGTGCCACCGATCTCGCTCGCAACCTTTTCGCCGCGTTCGGAATCGCGATCGAACACCGCGACCCTCGCACCTCGGGCGGCGAGCGCGCGCGCAGTCGCCTCGCCTAGCCCCGATGCGCCGCCCGTCACCACTGCGGCCACTCCCTTGATGTCCATGTCAGTCCCTCAAGCCAGCTCGAGGGACCGCCTAGAGCGCAGGGCACGGAGCGGCAAGACACAACAACTTGCTAGCTCCGAGGTGCGGTTCATCGCGAATGCATGTTGGCTGGGCACTATAAGGCGCTACATCTGAGCAGGGTTTTCCGTGGGGTGTAACTTGAACAAGCTGAAGATTGTTGCACTCGGGGCATCCGGACTCGCGTTCGCCTTCCAACCGGCACTCGCAGGCGCCGCGACAGCGGTTGACGGCCAGTCTGCTGCGATCCCCGTCGCGACCGCGGTCGCCGCTTTCTACGACACGTGGCATGCTCAGCCGATCTGGTTCCGCAACGGGCCCGACACCGCGGCGATTGCGCAGCTAACCGCGATTCTTCAGCGCGCGCCTTTCGACGGTTTCCCCGAAGGCCCGCAATTGGCTGAGGAGGTTCAGGCCGCGGCGGCGCGCGCCAACAGTGGCAAGCCCGGGGACATTACCGAGGCTGAGCGCACGCTGTCCTCGGCCTGGGTTGCCTATGTGGAAGCGATCAAGAGGCCGACTACCGGCATGATTTATGCCTATCCGGTACTCAAGCCGCAGGGTTCGCGCGCGGATGAGATCCTGCTGACGGCCGCCGCTGCTCCATCCTTGTCTGCCTATCTGGCCAGCACCTCGGATGTGAATTCGATCTACAAGCAATTGCGCGATGCGGGCTGGGCTGAGGCGCAGGCCAGCGGGAACATGACCCCGGACCCGCGCCTGCTCGCCAATCTCGATCGGGTACGTTCGCTTCCGGCAAGGGGGCGTTTTCTGCTCGTGGACTCAGGGTCTTCGATGCTGACCTTGTACCAGGACGGTCAGCCAATCGATTCGATGAAGGTGATCACGGGCATGCGCGAGCTGCCGACTCCACTGATCGCCAGCTACATGTACTACATCACCTACAATCCGTACTGGCATGCTCCCGACCATCTGGTGCGCAAGACGATCGCTCCGAATTTTCTCCACGGCGGCATGACTTATCTCAAATCGCACGGCTATCATGTGATCGACGATTGGAGCGAGCATCCGACCGTCATCGATCCGACGACCGTCGACTGGAAGGGCGCGGCCGCAGGCAAGGTTCACCTGAAAATCCAGCAGGATCCTGGGCCGCTGAATTCGATGGGAATCCTCAAATTTCCATTCGCGAACCCACAGGACATTTATCTCCACGACACGCCGGATCACGCGAAGTTCGAGCTAGCCAACCGCAATCTCAGCAACGGCTGCGTTCGCGTGGAAGATGCGAAACGTCTCGGCCGCTGGCTCTTGGGCCACGATCCGGTCTCGCCAGGAAGCGAGCCGGAGCTTCGCGTGCAGCTACCCGGCCCCACGCCGATCTATCTGACTTATATTACCGCACAAGTGAAAGACGGGAAGATCAGTTACTTGCCCGATCTCTATGGTTGGGACCGGACCCCGCCGGAATTCGCTTCGAACTAGCCCAATCGGCCCGAGTGCCATGGCTCAAGTGCCTGCGCTCCTGCTTCCCTAATTGCGGCGCGCACAAAAGAAAACCGGCCCGGGCGAGTTGCCCGGACCGGTTTCTACTTGCGTACTGACTCTTAGAAGCCGCGCTCGGGCGCCGGTGGCGGCGGTGGCGGCGGCGGCGGCGGCGCCGGACACACTGCCGTTGCCGGGATCACCGAGCCATCCGGACACGTCTGCGTCGCCGGAGGAGGCGGCGGAGGCGGCGGAGGCGGCGGCGGGGGCGGAGGCGGCGGCGGCGGCGGCGGCGTGTAGAAGTTGTAAATCGCGCTCAGCATCAAGCTGTGCGACCGCCAATGCCCTCTGAGCTGATCGCCACCAAGCAAGCCTGTCTCGTCGCTGAACTTGATGTTTTCGACATCGAAGAAGCGATACTTGAGGCCGACATCGAAGTTTTGGGACACTGCGACACGAACACCCATGATCGCCTGCCATGCCAGGCGAGTGTTGGCGCCTTCAACGACCAGGTTCGGAGCAGCGAAATTCGCGTCCATGCGCTGCGTGACGCGCGCAACGCCGGCGCCGACTCCGACATAGCCGCTCCACCCGTTATCGTCGCCGAAATCCAACAGGCCGTTGATCATGCCGGACAGCGTATGGGCACTGCCGCCGACGTTGAAGTGCTGGCCGAAGCCAAAGCCCGTCAACGCCTGGTCACGGGCTTCGAGCTGGTTGTTTGTCGAGTGCTTGTACGAGACCTCGCCCTCGAGCCGCACCATGCCGAAATCATAGCCTGCGATAGCGTCGACGTCGTAGCCCACATCGTGGCTGATATCGAACAGCCCGTTCGACGCGCCGGTCGCCTGGTTCGCCGCGTTGAAGCGATCGAACTGCGTGTTTTCAACGAGCATGCCGCCGCCCTCAAGTCCCACATAATAGCTGTGGTCTCGAGCGAGCGCGGGCGTCGCCATGGCCGTGGATGCGAGCGCCACCGCAATGCCGAGCTTACGCATAGAATTGTCCCCTTTCAGATGCGTCCGGTAATAGAACTGCCCGAACACATTATGAGAGGGGCGGTTGCCGTGCAAGCACGTCATTCGTTGCCGCTGTTGCCGAAAAGCCTCAGTTTGATTCCGGCTGTTTATGGAAACGATTGAGACGGCTTGATTTTTTTAGCTGTCGATCAGGCCGTGTTGACGCAATGCGTCGAGAATCGCAGCGACCGCAGCTCGGCCTTCGACGTCAACAACTGTCCCGCCACTCGGCGAAGGAATCGCGGCAGCCCTTGGTCCGACCACCTGTTGACCCTCGATCACTAGGGCGGCGCCGCGGACGGATCCAAGCTCCCATGCGGCGTTTCGGAATACCGCCCAGGTGCCGCTCGTGCGTTCATAAAGGAGCATTCCTTCGACTGGCGGTACGAACCTCCATCCGCCTGACGTCCATGCGGCCACAAATTGTGACTTCCCGGCCCAAGCGTCAGTCCCTTCCGGAGCAACGATATAGCAGTCGCCCATCGCAGGGGACGCCGGAGGTGTCGCCAGGGGCGGCTGTTCGACGGCGCCAGCAACAAGAATATCCAGTGCCTGAAGGCTCTCGTTGTGGGTAAATTCCTTCTGCGCCTGTCCGGCAATTCTTCACTGTGCCTACCGTGTACCGAATCAGCGTGACGCTGTCAAGTACTTTTTTTCCAGATGGGTTACTTTATTGGTGATATGCTCCGGCGGCAGACTGTGCCGGAGCCGCGAGGTCGGCGGGCAAATTCATTCCGAAACCCGCGAAGCGGGCGTCGATGTCGGAGCTGAGCTTCCGTGCGGCTGCAAGGTCCTCCCGAGCGCCGGCTTCGTCTCCTTTTCGCGCCCGCGCGATGGCTCGGCCGTAGAGGGAATCGGACAAGGCGGGTGCCAGTTTCAAAGCCGAATCATAATCGGCGATCGCGGCGTCGAGCTGACCGAGCCGCAGCCTGGCGAACCCCCGGCTGTCGAGGGTCGCTGCACTGTATGGCACGAGCTTGAGCGATGCATCGCAATCGGCAAGCGCCGTATCGACTTCAAGGTTCAGGGTCGCTTTCGCCCAGCAGCGATTGTTGAGCGCAACGGCGTTGTCGGGATGCTTGGCGACGTAACCGTCGAGCATCGCGAGCGCTTCCCGCTTGCGCGCCTCTTTCTCGAGCAGCTGGACCTTCAGCTGCCACGCCCGGTCGCTGTCTTTCTCCGCCTTGTCGATTGCGT
>Ga0068852_100001169_pt1 | contig 17384 bp, 18 predicted proteins | sample KBSCornC22_FD_66594 | JGI IMG/M metagenome (GOLD analysis project Ga0068852, IMG submission 66594) | Corn rhizosphere microbial communities from Kellogg Biological Station, Michigan, USA - KBS Corn C2-2 | ecosystem: Host-associated > Plants > Roots > Rhizosphere > Soil ... | reverse complement strand
CGGTATGGACTGGGAGTGAGTGGTTCATCTGGGGTGGCCTAACTGAACCTAATGTGAGCCGCAACGATTACCCGTCCGACGGCGCAATCTATGACCCCAGGACCCGGACCTGGAAGACACTTCCATCGGCACCAGTGGCGAACAGCGAGAAGGCTTTCGCGGTCTGGGCCGGGGATCGGATTATCGTCCTCACTGGCCGAGGTGATCAATCCTCTATCCGATCCGCGAGTTACGACCCACGCAGCGACACGTGGACCTCGATCCAAGACATCACGTTGCCCACCGGTCACTCGCCCATCGACGCGGAGGTCATCGCTGCAGGGTCATCGGTCTACCTGATGTCGGCATGGCAGACCCCGCAGCTGACCTATCCGCGTGCGGGCGGCGTTGACTCCTACACCCTGACACCCGACGCAACGACCTGGATCACGAACCGCCTCGGTGCAAGCGCCAACCTCGGACCAGCATTCTGGACGGGACACGACGTGCTGCTGGCAACATCCCAACACTGGCCAGGCCCGGACGGATTCGGTGGACCGTTCCTGGATGACGTGTCAGGTCTGTTGATCAATCCCATAACGGGGCACGAGACACCGGTTCCACACAACGCAATCAACAACGCCGCTCGCGCTTACGTCTGGACCGGCAACGCCCTGCTCGGACTCAGCCAACAAGCCGCACTGTGGAACCCAACCACCGACCAATGGACGACCCTGCCAAGGCCACCCAGATACATCTACTACACCGGATGGACCTCCATCGTCTGGACCGGAACTCATCTGATCCTCTGGGGTCGCCTAGCACCTGGGACACCCGACTCACCACCGGTCGCCCCCTCTGGAGTCGCATTCGGCAACTGAAACTGCGATGCACGGATCTCGGCAGATCAGCGCGCCGCGCGGGCAGATGAGGGCGGCTACGCTCGCCCGGCTGGCGGCATGAGCGGACGCTTGCCGCTCAGGTCAATGCGGGAAGTAGCCCGAGGTGTCGTAGTTTCCGATAAGGGCGGCCAACTCCTTCGGGGACATGCCAGCGGCATTCTTGTGGTCAGGATCCGCTCCTGCCTCGACCAGTATTCGCACGCTTGTCGGATCGCCCTTCGCATTGAATACAGCTCGAGAGAGCGGCGTGTTTCCGAAGCCGTCCACTACGTCAACCGATGCGCCCGCCTCCAGGAGCACCCGAATGGCATCGGCGTGGACTTCCTGCGCAGCGGAGTGAAGCGCGGTGAACCCATGCCTGTCAGCGAGGTTGACGTCATCACCGGCCCAGAAGGTCCCGAATCCCCGCAACGTCACCTTCGAGGGCCCGGTAATGAAGCTCCTGTCGGCCTTCTCGATCCATAGCCACAGTCTGACTGATCGCATGCGCTTTCATCGACAGATTCGACCGATGGGCGGCATGTCAGGTCGGACGGTCTGTGTCACGAGGTGACCTACCTGGGTATAGCGCTGTTATGGCCGATCCAGTCCCCGCAGGAAGCGACGTCAGCGCTGGCACGTACAAGTGCACGCAGTGTGGTTACAGCCTGGGCGTGCAGTCAATTACGCACCTTCCCCCGTGTCCAAAATGTTCGAATGGGTACTGGGACACGGTGACCGGTGGAGACAGCGTCAACGATCCTTATCCGGACCGCAAGTAGCATTGTTGACGACGGGGCGAGATTCGCCTAGATCTGGGTGCGAGACTGTCCACCGGCCTCACGCTCAACGATCAGACTCTGTGGCCAATACCGAACTTCGCGCGGCGAGTGCGGTGCCGTTACTCCGCGAGCAGGCCCTCGCCGAGATTGGGTTGCTAGTGATGCCGCAGGCAGGGCCGTGTCGACGTGGAGTTGATCTGCGATCTTGAGCGGACCTATGCCCGCAAGAAGGCGCGAACGAAGAATTCATCGAACTGCACGCCAGGACCACCGCCCGCCCACGGACGTCAGCGAAACTGGAACCGAGAACCAGCGAACTCTGGTCGTCGAGTACCACGCCAAGGTTGTACGCGAGCCGAAACAACCACCCCGCGAGCGACATCGAAGTCCGAGCAACCCTTCCAGGCAGTTCGCCCAAGGTAGGCGCGACGCGTGAACGCGGGTGACGTCAGCGCAGAGCGATGGTGATGCCGGGGGAGCCGTGCGGCATCTGCAGCGTCGTGGCATCGGAGAGGCCGGCCTCGGTGAGCAGGCGGACCGCTGTCGGGCTGTCGACCGGCGTGCCGCCATACGAAATCGTCTGAAGGCGGGTGAGCGCTGCGTCAAGCGGCGGCCCGTCGAACCGGCCGTGACCGATCATGAACATACCGCCGGGGCGGAGGGCTCCGGCGATCCGCCGGATGCCCTCGATCAACGACGGTTCCGGGACGAACGGTGCAGGAAGCCAGGCAAGGTCGTACGCATTCTGTTCGTCAATGGCGGCAACATCTTGGTTGCGCAGCTCCATCCGCCCCGACAGGTGTGGCTCTGCCACGGTCTGTTCCGCCAGTGCCAGCACGCGCGGCATGACATCGATCCCCGTGACGTGCAGGGCAGAAAATGTGGCGGCGAAAGCCGCGCCGAGAGCCCCAACGCCGGTGCCGACGTCGAGCATCCGCGCGCCGGGCTGTGCGAGACGCGCGGCTAGATCCGGGTAATTCGGAAGGACGAACCGCGCGAACATGGCAGCCGCAGCGCCGCTCGCCCGCCCTTGAGCACGGAGCGCATCGTCGCTCTGGTCCGCCCAGCTCACCTCGCGTCCGGTGATGAGGCCGACGGTCTTGAGCAGTGCCGACGAAGCGAGCGCCTCGATCTGGGCTGAGGTCATCGGAGCCGACGTGAGGGTAACGACCGGAAGCCCCGCGGCCTCCAGTACGTCGACGGCAGCGCTGGCGAGTGCTCCGCCACCGCCGCGGCTGGCCAGCGTCAGCGCCGCAAGGCACCACGCTCCCCGCTCCCACTCCTGTACGGGCTCAGTAATGGCGGTCATCGTTGCGTCAGTCATCGCCTCTCCTTTTCGTCACAACGTAACGTAACGACGTTATGTTATGATGTCAAGATGGGCCGGCTGAAGCTGCACGACGCATCCACGGCCGATGCCCTACTCGCCGTCGCCCAGCGTCTCGCCGAAACCGAGAGTGTCCGCGCAATCACGGTGCGGCGGCTCGCGGATGAGATCGGCACGACGACTCGTGCCATCTACAGCACCTTCGGCACGAAGGACGCCTTGATCGCCGCCCTCGGGATACGTGCGTTCGAGCTTCTCGAACTCTCCGTGCGGCGCGGTGCGCTCACCGACGACCCAGTGCACGACCTCGTGTACGCGGGCGCCACCGCGTTCCGCAACTTCGCCCGCAAGCACACCGGGCTGTACCGGATCGCCTTCGACCCCGTAGCCACGCCACCCCAGATCTGGTCGCAGGTGGCGCCGGTCAACGCTGATGCCTGGGACGCGCTCGTTCAGCGTGTAGCGCGACTTGGCCTCGACGGTCCCGTCGAACCTCTGGCGATGCAGTTCCACGCCATGTGCGAGGGGCTGGCGATCAACGAGCTCAGAGGCAATTTGGGTCCGGCCCGTGCAGCGAAGTCGATCTGGACCCAGGCGCTGACGGCGCTCGTCTCCGGTTGGACCAAGGTCGAGGTGGCATAGGTGCCCGACGACGTGGTGCAGCGGCAGGTCGACGCCTACAACAGGCGCGACATCGAAGCGTTCATGGCTTGCTACGCAACGTCCGCCGCGGTCACATGGGCAGACGGCAGCCGGAGCCTCATCGGGCACGACGCAATCCGCGCGCGCTACGCCGACTTGTTCGCTCGCACGCCAGATCTCAACGCTGAGATCACGGGTCGCCTTCGCGCCGGCGAATGGACCGTGGACGAGGAGCGGGTCCGCGGGGCCGACCTTGACCTACATGTTCTCGTCGGCTACCGAGTCCGCGACGACCTCATCGACCTCGTGCTCATGATGCGCTCGGACTGACGGTGCACGCTGCCAGCCCGGCTCGTCGGCGAATCAGCACTCGGCGCGGCATGTCCGGTTGCGTCGTTGCAAGTCTTTTCGATTTGGCTTAGAGCTCGGGCCACAATGACAGCCATGGCCAAACCAGATGGCGATCCTCGGATTGATCGTGTCGTGACGCTGTTGCAGCACAACCTGCGCTCAACCCTCGAACGTAACTTCGACAGGATGGGCATCGAGCTTTCCGACGAGCAGCTGGATTATCTGGGAATGGACCTCGCGGACGAGGCGCTGGACACCTTCTCGGTGGACTGGGCGCCACGGTGGGTTAAGCCGGGGGACGTCCATTCGTGGCCCGAGCCACCGTGGGTATCGCAGCATGAGCGGACGATAGTTTCGACGGATGATCCTTGAATTCATCCATCTAAATAGTACTGGCGAGGTGTCCGCCAGGCCCGTTGCGAACACCGACCCAGCACAACTTGGCGGCAATGAGGACAACCTCGGCCTCCCCGTATGCACCGCGTCCGTGAGCTACGACGGTGATGGTTACCTGGCGATGATGGGCTGGGTACAGCTCGTCCGGTCGACCGACGCTAAGTCCTCAGACTTCGAGATGGACCCGTACTTCTTGTTCCCCGATATTGATAGCCCGTATGCGTTTTACGGATACAAACCAACACTCTTTGATGGTCCAGGACGCGCGCACCGGGACGACATGAATTGGATCGCGCACAGCTTCCTCGCCGCAACACCTGTCGAGTACAAAGCCCGGGTGGTGAGACCTCTGGTCGGATTTTCGTGGGGCTTCTCGATCCGTGAGGGGCAGGTCGAGCTTATGCCGGCGGCACCACTCCCATCATCAGCGTGGCTTGAGCACGGCTCGTACCTGCATGCATCATTCCCGAACTGGCAGTTCGAGAACTGACATCACTCCGACCGGACTCTGATCGGCACGCACTCGATTCGGCATGAGCCGGCGTTTCGACCGACGGAGTACGAACTGGCTTCCCAGGCAGGAAGACAGCCAGCGCGTGTCGAGGAAGGCGGAAAGTTCTCGCGGCGAGGCGATCGCCACCCAACGCGTGTGCGAACGCGCCCGACCCCCGGAGGGATCGACGCGGCGAACTCAGGGGGATCTAGGTGATCATCCCGATGCGCGGCCCGGCGGATGCGATGAGACTTGCCCGCGGGCCCCCAAACCGGCCCCGGGCCAATCACCAACTGGCCATTCACAGTCACAGGAGATCTGCAATGTCCAGACGCGCCACCCGGTTCTGCGTCCTGTCCTCGGCCAGCCTCGCCGTAGCGGTGCTGCTCACCGGGTGCACCAGCGCAGCCCACTCCGCTCGCACCTCGACCGCTGCACCGATCACCAACACCACGCCTGTAGTTCCGCCTGGCCCGCGCGCCGTGCATCTCAGTGACTACAGCAACAACGACAGTGCTGACTCCAGCGTCATCCTCACCGGCGCGATCGGCGACTACGGCCACGCGGTCAGCGTCCACGCCAACGGCTCTACCGACCCGGAGCACGGCGACCAGCTCAACCTGGTTCTGGCTCATGGCTCTTTTCGCTTGAGCATCGCCGACATCGACAAACACATCGTCGCCGCCTTCACCACGTTCCCGCCCAACACCACGACGTGCTCGGGACTGGTCAGCGAGGACGGAGCCGCGCCGATCGTGCCGGGATCGGGTACCGGCGCGTATCAGAACCTTCACGGAACCTTTGAACTACACGTTTCCATCGACGAGGTCGACCGGAAGTCCCACTGCAATGCCGGCAGCAAGTTCCTGAGCCAAACCATCGTCATCACCGGATGGGCCCAAGTCACCCAGTAGCACTCGCGCCCCAACGCGGGTAGGAGTAGGCACTTGTCGGCAAAGACTCGCAGCGCGATGTGGGTGGCGGGTCGCCACCCGAGGTCTCGGCCGTGCGGAGTTCACCCTTCGGTTTCGACATCGGGTCGGAGGCTGGATGTCTGGAACAAGCTCAGGGTCATACCGGTGACGTGGTGTTGGCTCACGAGGTGGAAGTTCCGCGACAGGGCGGCCAGTTCTGGTCGGGTCGATCCTCTTGGGGAGCTGACACCGACAAGCCAGATGCGGGTGGAGTCCTCGACCGCGTCGCTGATCGCTGGCGCGCTCATCTCGGTGCCGTACAGGCGTCCGCCATAGCGGCCGGACTGGCCGATGACGAGGTCACGTAGGGGCTGGAGGTCGTTTCGGTATCCGAGTCGGAGCGCGTAGAAGGAGCGCGGGGCGAAGATCACGCCGTCGCCCGGGCGCTCGTGCTGGTGGAGGTAGGTCGCGGCGGCGAGCATGTCCTGGGGGGCTCCGGCCGAGCTGTGCACCCGTTCCTCCAGCTTCCACTGGCTGGCCAGGCTCGCTGCGAGTACACCCACTCCGAGGATCGCCGCGAACGACCGGGCACCGCTGGGAACGAGGAGGCGCACGGCGTGATCCAGGCCTGCTCCGATCAGGACAGCCATCGCCGGCGATACCCAGACGACATACCTGATGCCCCCGTACAGCGGCATGGCGATCATCGACTCGACGATCAACAGCAACGGCGCCACCACGAAGATCGGCAGACACAACCGCGTCGCGGTAACACCGGGCAGACTTGCATCACGCCGCGCGGCCACCCAGCAGCACATGACGATGAGTGCCACATTCAACGCGATGGCTGCTGTTCCGGGCCCGAGAAAGTCTCGGTAGGCACTGTTGAGGTCGTTCCAGGTGGCGGGTTTGATCCAGCTGACCTGGCGGCTCTGCACGACGCTGGTCACGAGCAGCGGGATCGACAAGACAAGCGCCCACCGCACTGCGCGCACCCACGCCATCCAAACGTCCCGGGTGGATCTCATCCACACCAGCGTCACCAGGTTGGCTGCGAGCACCAGCAGCGTCATCTCGTGCAGATACGCCGTGAGCGCTACCACCAGCGTGTAGTAGCGCCACGCCGCTCGTGGGTCGGCAGGCGAGTCGATCGCGGTCACGAACAGCGACCAGGTCAGCACGGCCATGGCAGTGTCGATGGCGTAGGAACGGCCCGCCTGCCCGTATTCGGTGGCCAGTGGGGCGATGACCAGGGTGAGGCCGGCGAACAGAGCAGCCAGGTCAGAGCCGGTCAGGCGCCGCGCAAGACGCGCCGTCAGGCCAGCGGCCGCGGTCATCGCGAGCACAGAGGGAAGGCGAAGCAGAAACGTGCCGTGACCTGCCAGCAGTACGAAGTGCATCAGGAAGTAGTAGGCACCGTGCACGGCATCAACGTGACTCAGGAGATGGAACAGCGACCCGAAAGGCAGGCGCGCGGCGTAGACGGTCACCGCCTCCGTGCCATACATCGACGGACGCGAGACGTTCACGATCGTCATCAGGAACGCGGAGATGGCGGGAACAGCTACAGGTGCCGCGCGCACGACCTTCGGTCGGCGTTGCCCCTGAGCCAATCCCGCGGTCACCCGCACAGCTTGGAGGACACACGATGAACGAGGCCTGAGCAAAGGCGTGCAGAAGGGCTTGCGCGGCTGCGCAACAGTCAGTCGTTAGTGGCCGTTGGTCATGCTCGGTTCAGTCCTGGTCCGGACCCTGGACACATGCCTAAGCAGACGTTGCGTAACGCCCAGCCCACGGTGATGCTGAACAAGGTCCCTGAGGTGACGATCTTCTTCTGGGTCATCAAGGTGCTGTGCACCACCGTCGGTGAAAGTTTCGCCGACTACATCAACGAAACCCTGGGCTTCGGGCTCACCAACACCACATTGGCGTTCTCGGCAGCGTTCGTCGTGGCCCTGGCCCTGCAGTTCCGCACCACCCGCTACATCCCCGCGATCTACTGGCTCGTCGTCGTCCTCGTCAGTGTCGTGGGCACGCTACTCACCGACAACCTCACCGACGCCCACGGCGTCCCGCTCTGGATCAGCTCCACGGTCTTCGCCGTGCTGCTGCTTGTCGTGTTCGGTGCCTGGTACGCCCGAGAACGAACCCTGTCGATCCACTCGATCGTGACCCGACCCCGGGAGTCGTTCTACTGGCTCACCGTCCTAGTGACCTTCGCTCTTGGCACCGCCACCGGCGACTGGACCCTGGAACTCACCGGCTGGACACCCGGCGGTGCCGTCCTGCTCCCTGCCGGCCTCATCCTCGCAGTCCTTGCTTCCTGGAAGCTCGGCGCTGGCCCGGTGCTGACCTTCTGGATCGCCTACATCCTGACCCGCCCGCTCGGCGCCAACATCGGCGACTACCTGGGTTCCTCGCACGCTGATGGCGGACTCGGCCTCGGAACCCTGGGAACAAGCCTGCTCTTCCTGGGCGCCATCCTGATCACCGTCATCTACCTCACGATCACCAAAGCCGACCAGACCGAACTCCTCGACCTGCACCACACCACGACCCCCGACGGCCTCGACGACGACCTGGACGATTCGACCTCGGCCCTAACCTGACCGTGAACATGGCCCCACACGAAGGTCGGCGTCTCCTATCGACACATGGTCCTAGCCGCAGTACGCAGAGCGACGTGTGAGGGAGCTACGCTCCGCCCGGCTGGCGGCGGATGTGCGCGTTCGACGTGCCGGGCGTTTTGTGGGCATCGGATTTGTGTTGGCAGGTTTGCTCGCTTGCGATTGCCCCTGTCGGACGGGGCCTTTCCGCTGCTACGCCGAGGGCGTGGACGAAACGCACACAACGCCCCACGCGACCGACAACCGCTTCGCAAAACGCGAACCTGAGCGCTGTCCAAGTGTGTTGCCCAACCGTTATCCCTCGATGCAACTTTTGAAGTGCTGATCGCGTCCTAAGAGTCGGCAGTGTTTTCGACGGCGAGCTGAGGGATTGATGACTGACCTACTTCCACATTCCGACCTGCGCACCGTCGTACCCGACGACGTGTCGTCAGGATGCGGAGCGGCCGTCATGTTGGGCGCGGACTCGCCTCGCACGCGGGCGTTGCTTGCGTCGCTCCACGGGCGAACGGGTGTCGCACCGTTCATCGCCTCACCTGAGGTCGTGGTGCTCGATCTCCTCGATGGGCGGGCAGCTGCAGGCTTTACTCAGGTAGGGCGCTGGGCTATCTCGCCAGGAGAACCCGTCGCTCCGCGGCACTTGTTCGAGTCTGCCCTGGGTGAATATCTCGACCGGATCGCGTGTTTGCGTTTGCGTCCTGCCTTCATGGCGGTCAGCGATCCGACTCCCTTCACTGCACGGGGTATGGCAGTCCAGGAGGTCGCTGACGAAGCGGTTGTCGATTTGGCGTCCTTTACGTTGGCCGGCTCGGCGCGCGCGAACGTGCGTCACGCCGTCTCGTCAGCTCGGCGGCACGGGCTGATGTTCGCGGCGTTCCACCGAGGCATGACGGGGCAACTGCGTGAGATCTCTGAATCCTGGCTGGCAACAAAACGCGGGGGTGAACTCGGCTTCACCCTGTCTCGTCACGACGACGTCGCGTATCAGCTCGAGGAAGGCGCCACCGATTTGTGGACGGTGCTCGACGCATCCGGCCAGGTGCAGGCATGGTGCACCTGGCGCCACTACCTCGGCGGCACAGGCCGCGTGATCGACGTAATGCGCCGCCGCCCGGACGCGCCGAACCCGGCTATGGATTTTCTCCTGGCGTCATCGTTGGAGACCTACCGGGACCAGGGCCTCAGGCTGGCCAGCCTTGCGAGTGTGCCTCGCCCGCACGGCGAGTTGGCCGAACGCATTTATCCGACGAAGACGTTGCGCGCGTACAAGCAGAAGTTCGCCCCGCGCTGGGAGCGGCGCTGGCTCGCTGTACCGAAACCGCGACAGGCGCCATTCGCGATGATGGCAATTTCGCGTGCTTACTGCCCAGGTGGACTCGGGCGCGCGCTCCGCCGCAATGGATAGGGCGACCCTCAGCGCGAATACTTCGCGGTGGTGGCAGCAGGGGCACCGCTCCGCCTTGGCCGGATTACGGCACAGGCCCCCGGTCGTGACGCTGGCCTTTGTCGTCGTGATCGCTTCGATCTGGGCCAGACTCGAGGTCGGCGGGCAGCTGCCCACCACGCGGTTCGTAGCGGGCGCGTTTTCGCCACGAGCGGTCATCCAGGGTCGGTATTCGACGTTGCTGACATCGACGCTGCTGTGTCGCGACATCTTCATGGTGATCAGCATCTGTATCAGCCTGCTGGCCACGATGGGTACCTACGAGGTGGTCGCCGGGCATATTCGTGCGGCCTGCCTCGCCGTGTTCGCTGCCGTCGTCGGCCCGCTAAGCATCCTCGGTGGCCTCAGCATGCTCGACCTCTTCGGGAGCACCTGGGCGCGGGGCCGATTGGAGACCCTCGACATCGGAGCATCCGCCATCGTCGCAGCGAGCTCCGGGGCCTTAGCGGCCATCGCACGGTACCGCCCGTTGACGATCGGGCTGGTCCTGTTTCTGATCAGCGGCCTCTTCGTCCATCACCAACTGGCCGACTGGGAACACGTGCTGATATTTCCGTGGGGCTACCTCGCCGGGCACGTCTTCGGATCCGGCGCCGTCCGGCACCCGAGTCGAGCACGTCGCGAGTCCGCGCGGCTTGCGACGTACGGGCTCGCATGGGCTGCGCTGCTCGCCTTCGGCGTAGTGGCATGCTCCCATGTACTGCCGCCGAACAAGGTGTATCACTCACCGGCGGGCACCGTGATCAGCGCACCAAGGATCGTTCAGACCTCCTACCCCACCCCTTCCATGGGAGGTTCGCGAGCCGTCATCGTGATGCTGCCCTCCGGCTACGACTCCAATCCGGGGCAGCGCTACCCGGTGATTGAACTGCTGCACGGCGATCCCGGCGCGCCCACCAGCATGATCACCGCGGCCGCGTTGGAAACCGCTCAGTCCGCGCCAGGCGTGGGCCCCTTCATCGGCATCGCGCCCAACGGAAACGGTCCGTCCAGGACGTTCAACTGGTGGGCGAACACGCCTGGTGTCGCGATGGGCACCGCAGTCACTACAGACCTGCGTGCCTGGGTCGCCGCGCACTACCGCACCAACAACCTCTGGAGCTTCGCCGGGCTCTCGTCGGGCGGCTTCGGAGCTGCCTACCTTCCCCTCATCAGCAAGCAGCCAGTCCACGCGGTCTGTGCCTTGAGCGGCTACTTCGACGGGAAAATCCCGATCACTAAGAACCGTGGGCCGGCCGCCGAAAAAGCACTGAGCTTGGACCGACATGCCGCCGACGAGCCCAGCCTCATCTTCGTCGCCTACGGGTCCAGCGACACCAGAACCAAACCAGGCTCACTCGTCTTCATCGCTGACCTGCACAAGGCACACAAGAATGTCGTGGTGCGGACCTACCCAGGTGGCCATAGCTGGTCGGTGTGGAAAGCCGGCTTCGCTGCGTGCTTCAAGCTCGTGGCTCCCGCCAAAATCTAGAACGAGTGCGCGTTGCTCGACATCATCGCCTATGTACAAGCCGCGCAAATAATTCCTGGCAGTCCAGCAGACAAGTACCGAACGTCGTCTAGCAGCCCCTCCTCGCCCGGCTGGCGGCATGAGCGGACGCTACGCCCGCATCTCCGCGTACCGTCTGGACATCATGAGTCAAACATCGCGCTGGGCTGCGGCGACCCTGAGCTGTCTGCTTGTCGTTACGAGCTGTTCGAGTACGCACGAGAAGGCGGCGACATCGACGGCAAACGTGGTCATCGGGTTTGTATGGAACGCGGCGGCGATCCGCGATTCCACTGCCACGTATCGGTACGCCACGCCTGTCTCATCCGACGGTCCTGGTCTCGTGTTCCGCCCCGATGGCGATCTAGAAGGATCGGATGGCGTCAACTACTTCTCGGGCGGTCACTACCGCCTTACCGCGCACGGCTATCACGTCACTGGGACGATCGGCGGCACCTTCGTCGGGTATCCGCCGGTCGCCAACCCCGCGATTGATGCATGTCGGGGTGCGATCGCTGCTGCCATGAACAGCGGGCACAACGTGCTGGCCTCCGCCGACGGAACCACACTCACCGTCACGGCACGCGGATACACGATCACACCGCACCGCGGCATCCCAGCGGGCAATCCTGGACCTTTGGTCGCCACCACCGCTGCGAGTCCGTAGGCGGCATCGTCCACTCGATTCGCCTAATGCGGCATGTGCGGGCGGCTACGCTCGCCCGGCTGGCGGCATGAGCGGACGCTACGCCGCAGTATGTATCGCGGCAGGTCCGGACGTCCGCGACTCGGATCATGACGCGGGTTCCCGCGCACGGTGAACCCTATTCGACCGTCTGCTCACGCCTGCGGCGTCCTCGGAGGAAGTACGCAACAGGCACGGCGCCGGCAGAGTTGACCAGAGTGATTGCGACCGCCCAAGTCTTTTTGGACCCGCGAACTTCGTTTGCAGGTCGCCGCTTCAGGTCGATCAGTGCTGCGATCTTAAGCGCTCCCTCGGCAACGGCGCCAGCGACGATCCACTGACGCGTTCGAGGACTGAGGTCTTGCCAGCGTTTCTTCGCCATGTCACTCCTTACACGTTTTATTGGAAGTCGGGACCAGCCCTCAGTCACGCACATGAGTCTGCCACCGGCTACGCCACAAAGTGCCGCACATCGGCGGATCAGACCTTCGTGCGGCAGATGAGGGCGGCACGCTCGCCCGGCTGGCGGCATGTCCGGGCGGTTCTCACCTACTCAGTCAGGGATCATCGACGCATGGACGACTGGCGGCTGACGGGTCAAGAGATGTACCTGACTGGCCGACGATGGACGCTCCGGACGTGGTGGCCCTATCGGGAAAACTGGGATCACGACCACTGCGACTTCTGCCAGCGTCAGATCAGCGTCCCGCCAGCGTTGAATGATCCCGAGGCAGTCGAACAGGGCTATGTCTCCGACGACGACTATCACTGGGTCTGTGAGGATTGCTTTGCGGACTTCCGAGACCGTTTCGACTGGACTGTCGCCAATACCTGACGCGGCATGAGCGGGCGGTTCGACGAAGCCTGGCCATCGCAGCGACAGCTAGTGGGCCAGCCTCGCCAGGTACTCCTCCACGGCTTGCTTGGTCGGAGCGGCAACGACCGCCAAATCGCCGTCGTGCGGCAGATCGTTCGCAAGAACCACGCCATGCCCACGCATTGCGTCTGCTCGTGGTCGAGGTTGTTCGGGCAACTGGAAGCTGTCTCGAGGAGCCTCGCGGAATTGGTACGCCATGAACCCGTGGAGGCGATGCACTCCGAGGAATGGACACAGCGCATTGTCGCCGGCCGCACCAACGAACTCGACAACCTGCAACGCCTGATCGCTGAATAGGCAAGTCGAGCCATGCCCATCCGGCCCGCGCAACCCGACGATGCTTCGGCCATCCGACAACCCGGCATCGAAACGTGACAGGTTGCCTATCGGTTCGCCGGCGGTGGCTCACCGACCGCATTCTGATCTTCGGACAACGACACCTACGACGGCTAGGCCCAATACGTCTCCACTACAACCAGCAGCGCCCACACCGAGGGAGGGAGCTGCAGCCGCGATCCCCGTCCAGCGTGCACCCGCCGATCTGAACGTCCCGGTCACGCGGTCGCCCAATCCCTCGGCGGCCTCATCAACGAATATCGCGTAGGGCTGAGGACATGCGCCGAGTTTGGAACCCCTCACACCAACAAAGACACTCGTTGCCTAAACCACTCGTGTCACCGGATCGTTCATCACGCCCTCGCGATAGATTCGTCAACGATGGGCCCTGCTCGAACCGTTGGATGTATCAGAAACGGACATCGCATGTCTTCGTGGCGACAATCTACTTCACAGCAGGCCCAGGACGACTTGGACAGCCTGCTTGGCAGGGGCCTTGATTTTGCAGAGAGCCAGCTCGCCGAACATGGCGAGTTCTATCCATTCGCCATTGCTGTGCAAGCCGACGGCCAGCAGGTCATGATCGCGCCGGATGCCCGACAGCTAGGCGAGCATCCTGCCTCAGACGATGTGATAGCTGCCTGCTGGAGGAATCTCATCGATCGTCGAAACACGCTTCGAGCGGCAGCCGTCGTACTCGACATCCGGTTGATGGACGGCTCAGGCGATGCGGTGGAGGTCAATGCAGAGCACGCAGAGGGCGTAGCGCTCAGCGCCGTCGCTCCCTACACCAGGAAGCGGCTTCGAAACGCTGTCGAGTTTGGTCGCATCCGCGCGAGCGCGGGCGTTGCTCGGATCTGGGCAGTCTGTTTTTGATCGCCCTGGGCGCCGTCTTGGCATTCGCGGTCGGGGTGAATAACTCTCACGGCTTGAACGTCAACACAACCAGGGCGATCAAAAACAGACTGCCACCGATACGCATAGCGACTCCTCGGGTTCGAAGCACCTCGTCGGTGCTGGCGGCCAGAGGATGCCCGGGACAAGCCCCGTGTAACAGCATCGAGAAGCGCTGAAAGCACAGTGTGCAAGGAGGGTCTGGGCGCCCGGGGAGCCATGCCACAGCCGCTCCCCGTTGTCGAGGCGTGAGGTGGCTGGCTCTCACAACAACGAGTTGAAATCGCATGGTCCGTTCTCGCACTCTCCTCGCTGCCCCGGCACCGAATTCTGCGGTGGCACCGGGCATCCGCTGAAGTTTCGGGTGTGCTTCATGAACCCGGCAAAACACCTGCAACGTAGGTTCTTCGCAGCTTCCTTCTGAAAGCGTCTCCCGGCCCACACTGGCTATAGAGCAGCACTAGTAGTCCGGCAATACCACATATCGCGAATGGCGCAACGCCGACCGGCGTCCCACGAGCGCTCCGATGACTAGCGCGAGCGACAGAACGGCGATTCGAAGGGAATCGTGGTGGCCGGTCAATGTCTTAGCGGGTGATGTGGAGGGAGGCGAGGTTGTCGTGCGCGAGTCGTCGGGCGGGGCCGCGGGCGAAGGTGGTGAGCAGGCGATCGGTGATTGCGGCGACGGTGTCTTCGGTTACTCGCGGTACCGGTGCACTGCAGGTGCCGCCGATCGCGCAAACCCAATCGGTGGTGCCCGCGTCGAAGACGCCGGCACCGCTGGTTGCCTCGTAGTAGGTCGTGTCGGCATACGGAGGCTTGTTGTTAGGACAGGTGTTGGTTGGCGAGTGCAGCAGGATCTCGATGGGTCGCGGGGTGGGATCGGCGAGTTGCACGGCATCGATTTCATAGCCGACCAGTCCCGGTAATTCCTCGCCGAAGCCTGTCGTCAGCCCGCTGAGCAGCCAGCTATCGGGGTCCACGATGACGCCAGCGACATTCGGCCCGTGCAGGCGACAGCCGTATTGGGCTCCGAGCAGGGCGGACTCCGGGTCCGCGTCCGGGGACGCCGGCCAGTTCGCGGTGACCTCACCGTCGTCGTGTCCCAGCAGCGGATCCTCGGCGGCGTCTTTGTAGTTCACTTCCAGACGGTCCGGCCCTAGCCGGCTCGGCTCCATACGGATGCGGCGATAGATCGCATTCGCACCGAAGAAGGCCAAGTTAGCGCCTGCATCCCGTGCCGTGGTCAGTGCCGAACGCATGGCCGGTGACCAGTACTCGTCATGCCCCAGCGACACCACGGCTCGGGCGCCGTCCAGCAAGCCTGGAAACGTCTGCAGATCGGCGTCAGTGACATAGTCCAGCGGCAACCCTATCCGTTCAGCCTCAGCCACCATCGGCAATTCCCGGTCAAGGAATTCGCCGGCGCCACTGCCCGTCTGATACGGACGGTCGAAGCTGACCGCGCGGGCGCGGCTCGCCCACTGCCCATCAGCGCCGTTGTAAAGGCTGCAGCAACCCCAAGGGTTGTAGGCCTGCCACGTCGTCACCGCATTGATCAGTACCACCCGGCCCCGCGCCGAGGATTCGCGTACAGCCAGGGGCACGAACCGCTCGCCGCCGCCGGAGGCATCCAAACGCAGGAGGTAATCCCCCGACGGCCAACCTTGCGTCTGCAGCGTCGCCGACCGCGCCCACGGCGCGGCCACCGTGTGCGTAGCGGAGTCGATCACACGGGGACCGACCTGCGCGCGGCCCGGATACGACGGCGACGTCCACACCAACCGTCCCAACGCTCCCCCGTACCAACCCATCCGAAAAGCCTGAACCCGGAAACTCACACTCAGGGTGGATACGAACAACGCGACCGGCGTCCCCGCCAGCACACTCGTATGGTCGGCAAAACCCTCGATGCCATGATCCCCGCCAGCGGAGATCAGCCACGGCCGCGCCACAGCACCAGCCCCAGCGGACCCAGCGGCCACACGCGGTCGGCTGGGCAATACCGCAACCTCCAGGCTCCGGCTAGCCGGCGAGGTGGCCCGACCGTGAGTGCAGCCAGCCAATGCAGTCACGACTAGCACGATCCCGACGAGCTTGCTCTTCATCGCGCGAGCCCTACCGCGTTCGCCGGACCGAGCCAACTCCGCATGATCGGTGCGCGCGTCCTCCCACAACTCCAGCTGAGCCACAACTCGGCCCGCAGACCGCCTACGTCGAGCCAGACGACAGCATACGTCTCGCAACCGATGGGAATGCTGAACGCCGCGCTCGGCTTCACGGTCCTCGCGGTGGATCACCGGGACGGATTCGGAGACTTGATGACGCCTGGGCCATGCCGCGCTGCCAGTTCGACGACAGGCAACACGGGCATTCGCAGTAACCGTTCGTTTGTAGGAGACGTGCGTTAGCGCGAATGACTCACGGTGGGCTTACCCCGCAAACGGACTCAAGCAGGTCGGCAGGACTGCATGTCTATCCGGGCTGGCGAATGTTCACTCGTCGACTAGCGCCACGTGATGGCAGCGCCGACTGCGCGATGTCCGCGGCAGATGAGGGCGGCTACGCTCGCCCGGCTGGCGGCAGATGAGGGCGGCTACGCTCGCCCGGCTGGCGGCATGAGCGGACGCTACGCCGCAGTGCGTATCGCGGCTTCTAGTTTCATTGACGCCAGATCGGGCCTTGGCGAAGGCTTGGTTTAGGTGGTCGGGGTTGTCGCTCTTTCGCGGCTGTCCACGTGCGTCGTGTGACTTTCAATTGGCCTGCGCAGCCCTGACCACCGCCTGGGCGGGAGAGGCTGAAGAAGGGGATGCTCGGCTTATAGAAGCGGTGCCCTCCTGCCCATCCTGAGTGATCGATTCGAGGCAGGAGGACGCGTGGGAAACAACAGTGACAACGGCAGTCGTGTGGTGATCGGGATGGACCCGCATAAGCGGTCGGCGACGATCGAGGCGATGGGCCCGGCCGAGCAGGTGCTCGGTGGTGGGCGGTTCAGTACCGACCCGGACGGGTTCGACTCGATGCTCGCCGCCGCGGCTCGGTGGCCGGATCGGGTCTGGGCGGTCGAGGGCTGTGAGGGCATCGGCAAACACCTGGTGCTGCGGCTGCTCGACGTCGGTGAGCAGGTCGTGGACGTGCCGGCGAAGCTGTCGGCACGGATGCGGGTATATGCCACCGGTCAGGGCCGCAAGACCGATGAGACCGATGCGCATTCGATCGCACTGGTCGGGGTCCGGATGGGCGGGCTGCGTGAGGTCGTCAACGACC
>Ga0068852_100001168_pt1 | contig 17390 bp, 5 predicted proteins | sample KBSCornC22_FD_66594 | JGI IMG/M metagenome (GOLD analysis project Ga0068852, IMG submission 66594) | Corn rhizosphere microbial communities from Kellogg Biological Station, Michigan, USA - KBS Corn C2-2 | ecosystem: Host-associated > Plants > Roots > Rhizosphere > Soil ... | reverse complement strand
ACCATCGCGCCCGCCTCGGCCACCGCGCTCTCGCCGGGGTCGAGCTCGATCTCGACGAACTGCATGTCCGAGCCGAAGATGCGGTAGTCGATGTCGTCCGCGTTGCGCTGGCCGGCCTTGCGTACGGCCGGCGGTGCGGCTGCGGCAACCGGCGGCAGCGGTGCGAGGCTGTCACGCAGTTCCTCGACCTGGCCGATCGGCTGCCATTCGGTGAAACCCTGACGCCAGCAGTAGCCATTCGCATTGCGCCGCGCCTGATCGCGCGCCGCCGCGTCCTCGAACGGACCGGTCTGCTCGCCGCCGTAGTTGAAGAACCACTGTGCCATGGTGTGTCCCCGCGTTGGTGATGCCGGCGAGTGTAAGGGAAGGTGCGGGGCGGGACGCCGGGAGGAAGTCACTAGGGGGTGAGACGCGGGGAAGAAGTAACTAGGGATGAGCAGGCAGTAACTAGCGGGCAGGTCTGGCCAGCTCCGCGAGCCGCGCCCCGCTTGCTAGTTTCTACCTGCTCATACCTAGTTGCTGGCTTCCCGCCCGGCTACCATCCCGCGATGCGTCCCTATCTCGATCTCGTCCAGGACATCCTCGACCACGGCGTGCGCAAGGCCGACCGCACCGGCACGGGCACGCTCAGCGTGTTCGGGCGCCAGCTGCGGTTCGACCTCGCGCAGGGCTTTCCGCTGATCACGACCAAGAAGCTCTATCTGCGCGCGATCATCCACGAGCTGCTGTGGTTCCTGCGCGGCGACACGAACATCGCCTACCTGCGCGACAACAAGGTGACGATCTGGGACGAGTGGGCCGATGCGGACGGCGATCTCGGTCCGGTCTACGGCAAGCAGTGGCGTGCGTGGGAGGGTGCGGACGGACGCACGATCGACCAGATCCGCTGGGTGGTCGAGGAGATCCGGCGCAATCCGGATTCGCGCCGTCTCGTCGTCAGCGCGTGGAACGTGGGCGAGCTCGAGCGCATGGCGCTGATGCCCTGCCACGCGCTGTTCCAGTTCCATGTCGCGCAGGGACGCCTGTCCTGCCAGCTTTACCAGCGTTCCGCGGACGTGTTTCTCGGCGTGCCGTTCAACATCGCAAGCTATGCGCTGCTGACCCATCTGATCGCCCAGGTCTGCGATCTCGATCCGGGTGACTTTGTGCACACGTTCGGCGATGCGCACATTTACCTCAATCATCTCGACCAGGTGAACGAGCAGCTCACGCGTACGCCGCTGCCGCTGCCGCGGCTGCAGCTCAATCCGCTGGTGCGTTCGCTGTTCGATTTCGGCTTCGACGATATCCGCATCGAGGGCTACCAGTCGCACGCGCCGATCAAGGGCGCCGTCGCCGTATGAAAGACATGGCAAACGGCAAGGCCGGCGGCATCGCGCTTGTCGCCGCGCTCGATCGCAACCGCGCGATCGGCCGCGCTAGCGGCATGCCCTGGCATCTGCCGGACGATCTAGCCCGCTTCAAGCGCCTGACGCTCGGCAAGCCCGTGCTCATGGGACGCAAGACCGCGCTGTCGATCGGCCGCGCACTGCCCGGACGCCGCAACCTCGTGCTGAGCCGTCACGGTGACGCGCCGTACGCGACGCAGGAAACCGTGCGTTCGCTCGACGAAGCACGCGCATTGGCCCGCGATGCAGACCTCATGGTCATCGGCGGCGGCGAGATCTACGCGCTCGCACTGCCGTTCGCGACGCTGCTGCACATGACCGAGATCGACACGCGCGCCGACGATGCGGATACCTGGTTCCCGGCGTTCGATCGCGCGCAATGGCGCGAAGTCGCGCGCGAGACGCATGCGGCGGATGCGCGGCATGCGTACGCATTCGATTTCGTCGATTACGTCGTCGCTGATCAGCCTCTTGCTGATCGGATCAGCGCCGACTGAGCCGGCGCGGGCTGAGTCAGTCCATCTCGCGCCCGGGCGGCGGTGCGCGATCGGACTTGATGCTGACGAAATACGGATCGTCGGCATCGAGCCTCAGCGCGGTCAGCGAGCCGCCCCAGACGCAGCCGGTGTCGATCGCGTAGATGCCCAGGCCGGAGAAACGGCCCAGCGTGGACCAGTGGCCGCAGACGATGCGCGTGTCGCGCTTGAGTCCGCCCGGAACTTCGTACCACGGATACAGGCCGGCCTGCTGCGTGCCCGGCGCGCCTTTCTCGCCGAACGCGATGCGGCCGCGCACATCGCAGTAGCGCAGGCGGGTGAGCACGTTGATGCTCGCGCGCATGCGTTCGATGCCCTTGAGGCGGCCGGACCACACGGCGGGCTTGTTGCCGAACATCGAGCGCAGCAGGCGCCCGTGCTGCGGGCCGCGCAGTTCGCGTTCGACTTCGCGCGCGGCGCGCTGCGCCTGGGCGAGATTCCAGCGCGGCGCGAACGCCGCGTGCACCATGGTGAATTTCAGCGTGTCGTCGTGATGCAGCAGGGACTGCTGGCGCAGCCAGGTCAGCAGCTCCTCGCGGTCCGGCGCGAACAGGATCGCGCCGAGTTCCGGATTGACCTTGGCCTGCTCGGCTTCCGCGCGCTGCGCAATCGCGAGCAGGCTCAGATCATGGTTGCCGAGCGTGACGACGGTCTGTGCGCCGAGCGTGCGCAGCAGGCGCAGCACCTCGAGCGACTGACCGCCGCGATTGACCAGATCTCCACAAAACCACAAAGCGTCAGAAGCCGGGTCGTAGTTGATTTTGTCGAGCAGGCGTTGGAGTTCGTCGAGGCAGCCCTGCAGATCGCCGATGGCCCAGGTTGCCATCAATGCAGAGTCCGCGGGACGGACAGGGTGAACTGCGGGATCGGCGCGTCGAACACCGTGCCGTCTTCGGCGACGAGGCGATAGCTGCCGCGCATGATGCCGACGCTGGTCTCGAGCACGGCACCGGAGGTGTACTGGAACTCTTCGCCGGGATCGAGCTGCGGCTGCTCGCCGACGACGCCGTCGCCGCGCACTTCTTCGACCTTCCCGTTGCCGTCGGTGATGATCCAGTGGCGCGAAAGCAGCTGTGCGCCGATCTCGCCGGTGTTCTGGATGGTGATGGTGTAGGCGAAGACGTAGCGGTTGTCGGCGGGGCGGGACTGCTCGTCGACGAACCGGGTAGCGACTGAAATCGCAATATCGTAAGGGTTGGGGTCGCTCATCCCCCGATTTTCGGCCAGCGGGCTCGTTGGGCGCAACCGCGCACTCATCCGCCTGCGCCGGCTGCGTTCAATGCCGGCAGCGCCGCGCCGAGATGGCGCACGAGATCGGACTGCCGGTTCACGCCGACGCGTTCCATCGCGAGCTTGATATGTGAACGCACCGTGTTGATCGCGACACCGAGCTCCAGCGCGATGCGGTCGGTCGATTCGCCGCGCGTGAGTGCGCCGCAGACGCGGGCCTGGGCTAGGGTCAACTGGAACAGTTCGCACAGCGCGTGATCGGGCAGATGCGGCTGCCAGCGCGGATCGCGCAGGAACAGCTGCACCGCGCCGTCGCTCGCGTGCGATGCGGGCACGACCACCGCGTAGAGCGGCGGCAGCGGCTTCTGTCGGCGCAGGCGCAGGGATTGCGCGGGACCGTCGCCGTCGCGGCGTGCGCGTGCGATGGCGTCGATCAGGCGCGACTGCTCGGCGGCGCTGGCGAGGCGCAGCGCGCGCGGCGCGAAGTTCGCCTCGACACCGAGTCCGTTGTGCAGCGCGCGGGCGCGCGCGTTGCACTGGACGATGCGCCCGCTGCCGTCGAGCACGAGCACCGCATCGAGCAGCTGGTCCTGCACGGCGCTGTGATGGGCGGCGTCGTGGCGCAGGCTCGCCAACCGCAGAGCGAGGCGCGCGGCGCGCTGGACGTGCCGCACGAGGTCGTCGAGCGCGCGCCGGTCGGCTTCGTCGTACGGACCGAGCGCCTTGTCGCGCATGACGCCGAACTGCAGCTGCAGGCCATCGGCCAGCAGATAGTTGCCGCCGCAGCCCCAGAACAGGTTGCCGCGCGGGCGCAGGTATTCGTTGTAGAACGCGCTCGCGCGCAGTTCGGCATCGCCGATGAGCTGCTGCGACAGCCACGCGCGCGGCGCGCGGCTCATCTGCTCCACGAGGCCGGAATCAAGGAACGGATCCAGCTGACGATAGCGGCCGACGTACGCGGCGCCATCGTCGGGCCGCGCCCACGCGGCGATCGGCGCTGTGGGGCTCCAGCGGTCGGCGACCAGGACGGCCGCCTGGCCTGCGTCGAAGCGCCGTGCCAGCGCGACCGCGAGCGTCTGCCACTGCTGCGCATCGTCGATGGCGGCGTAAGCCATCTCGATCAGTTCGGATTGCTCAACGACAGCCCCTGCGCTCATCGCCCCTCCGATGACCGGTGCGGACCTTCGCGGCGCCCGCCAGCGGCGAGCCATACGATGACGGAGAAAATATGTCAATGCCTAAATAGGTGATGCGCGTCTCATTCCCCGTTCGTTAGCCTGCGACCAAGCTGCTCCCGATCCCGGATGGATCGGTTGTGGCGGTTTTGACTTGCGGCGCAGCTCCTGCGCCGTGCAGGGGGGCGAGATGAACTGGATCGATCCGGAACTTCCGGCGCGCACGGATGCGCGCTCGTCCGCGGCGTTCGCCGCGGAACAGGCAGTCGCGTTCGCCGCGGAACAGGCTGTCACGTGCGCCGCGCAACAGGCCGTGACGTTCGCCGCCGAACACGCCGTCGCGTTCAACGCGGAGCCGCTTGCTGCGCTCGCAGCCAACCCGCCTGCGTCGACCCCGCCGCGCCCGATGGCGCAACACTTTCTCTCGCATTCGTCGCCCGTACACGCGCGCCCCGCGCCGCGTCCTCACGCTCCGGAGTTGTCCATGATTGCCGCCGCCGTTGTCCGCGGGTGCCACGTCGCGCTCGCCGTTCTGTTGGGTGTTGTCGCCGGCAGAGCGCAGGCCGAACTGTTCAACGGCGGGCCCGCGCGAACGGTCGGGCCGTTCGTCAGCGGCCAGGCCGCGCCGCAGCCCGTCGGCGGCTGGACCGCGCCGGACGACGCGACGCTCGGCGCTTCGCTGCACGGCCAGGGCGGCTGGACCGTGAACTGCACGGCCGCACGCTACGATCAGGAGATCTCGCACGTGCAGGCCCACAGCGGCGTGCAGTCGTGGCGCGTGTCGAACTGGTTCCACGAAGGCTGCGTCAACACGGTGCTGAGCCCGGCCTATGCCTCGGTGCAGGAAGGCGCGGGACCGAGCAGCCAGGTCACTGCCGATTACTGGTTCCGCGTGCCGGCCGGCAACGACGGACTCGTCGTCTCCGGGTCGCTCAGTGACGCACCAGGCGCGCGCCTGACCTACGCCGCGATCCGCGACAGTGGCGGCAGCCTCGTCGTGCAGGTCGTCGGCGTGCTGCAGGGCAGCGGCTGGACGAACACCGATCCTCCGCCGTTCGATGACGCCGGCGTGCACTACGACGTGCGCAGCTCGAGTGCACTCGCGCACGACACCTGGTACCGGCTGCAGACCGCCGCCCAGCTCGTGCCCGGCGCGCGCAACGACCTGATCACCTACAGCGTGTTCGATGCGGACGGCGCCACGGTGTGGACGTCGGGCAGCATGGACAGCTGGGAAGACGCCTACCTCGCGGGCCCGTTCGCGCCGCCCGGAACGAAGATCACGCTGACGCGGCTCGGACTGCGCCTCGTCGAGAATCCCGACCATCTGAACGACCGCAGCCCGAACGCGACGTTTGCGCTGAACCGGCCGGCCGGCGTGTACATCGACGACCTCAGCGTGACGCCAGGCAGCGGCAGCGCCGTCAGCGCCGGCTTCGAGGCCGACCGCTACGTCGCCAACGGCGGCAGCGACACCGGCAACTGCGCCAGTTCCGCCAGCCCCTGCGCCAGCATCGGCTACGCCGTGGCGCAGGCGCAGGAATGGAATACGGTGCATATCGCGAGCGGCACCTACGACGAGGACGTGGTCGTGGCCAAAGCCGGCCTGCGCCTGATCGGCGAAGGACCGACGCGGCCCGTGCTCACGCGCTCCAGTGGCGGTACCAACCAGGCGCTGCTCCACGTCAACGACGTGCGCGGCGTGCGGATTGAAAATATCCACTTTGCTGCCGACAAGAGCTTCGTCGCCGAAGGCGTGGTCGCGCTCGGCGACATCGAAGGCCTGCGCGTCAGCGGCAACCGTTTCGTGTCGAGCCAGTCGGCCGCGGCCGCATCGACATTCCGCTTCGCCAATGCGATCTCGATCAACCACGTCAACAACACGGTCGGTGGCACGATCCGCGACGGGCGCAGCGTATTGATCGAGGACAACCTGATCGAAGCGACCGGCGCGGTCGCGTTTCGCGCCGGCATCCAGATGGACCGCGGCCTCGGCGTCCTGCGTGGCAATACCATCGTCGCGAACACGCAGGACCTCATCGTGCGCTTCCCGACCGTCGTCGCCGGCGTGTCGAACTTGAGCAGCGTCACGATCGAGGACAACCACCTGCTGGGCCGCGGCGCGCAGATCGCCTCGCCGAACGCAAACGTCAGCGGCATCGTGTTCAACAACAACGAAGTGCGCGCGCCCGCGAACGCGGACGCATTCGCCGCGGGCCAGGCGTCGCCGAATCCGGCCGACTTCTCGCTGATGCGAATCGTCGACAACGCCGCGGCTGTACCGCTGACCGTCAGCAACAACCAGTTTCTCGACCACGCCGGTGGCTACCGCGGCGTGCTGATCCAGAACTGGCCCGGCGTGCTGCTCGTCAACAACGTGTTCACGCCGCGCGCGGCGGCGAGCGACTTCGTCAGCCTCGTCGTCAGCAACAAGGAAATCACGACCAATCCCGCGCCAAGTCCGCCGCAGCCGATCGCGCTGACCGCGCAGGGCAATACCTTCAACGCAGCGACGGCGAGCAACGTCGGCCGAGCGGTCGAGTTCATCGACGACAACGACGCGAGCGGCGCGGCGGCGTATGCGAGCCTGATCTTCGGCGGCAGCACGCCGGGCGACGAGAACACGTTCAACGGCCGACACCAGCGTTATTTCCGCCTCGACGACCATCACTGCGACACGGCCGGCAGCACCGACTGCGGTTTCCTCAACTATCCGGCCGTCGGCACGATTCCGAATACACAGGTGCGGCCGTTTGCCGGCGACGTGGCCGCGAGCGGCAATCTCTACGACGGCCAGTTCCCGGCCGACATGAGCGCATCCGCGCGGCTCGCGCTGCGTGCGCGCACGTTTGATTCCGCCGCGAACCTGGCACTCGGCACGGTCGACTACGGTTTCGGCGCGACCGAGTCCGACACCTATGTCGACGACGCGTTCGCCGGCCAGAACCACGGCGCGCCGCTGAGTTTCACTCACGGTGCCGCGTCGCCGGGCACCGTGTACTTCGGCATCAACGCGTTCGCGAGCATCAACGATGCGCTCATGCACACCGTGACCGGCGGCAGCGTCTACGTGGCCAAGGGCAGCTACGGCGCGACGCTCGTCGATCGGCACGTCCGCGTGATCGGCGACGGCAACGGCGCTGCCGATACCGTGATCGCTGCGACGCTGACCGTCGGCGCGAGCGGAACGTCCTCGGGCACGCCGCTGCTGCTGCGCGATCTGCGCGTCTCGAATCCCGGTGCGGGCAACGGCATCGTGCTGATCGGCAGCCAGAGTCACATCACGCTAGAACGCGTCAGCGCCTCGGGCAATGGTCTCAGCGGGTTCGTCGCGCTGGCCACTCCGCTGCCGACCTTGACCCAGCATCTGCGCATCATCGACAGCCATTTCGACGACAACGGCAAACCGCTGGTCGCCGATCCGCAGGGCTACGTGCAGGCCGGGCTGATGTTTGCCGAGAACGCCAGCGCCGACGACGTGCACATCAGCGGCTCGAGCTTCAACGGCAACTCCGGCGCTGGCTTCTCGGTCAACAACATCGGCGCGCCGTCGAGCACGGCCGTGATCCAGAACGTGCTGATCGAGAACAGTGAATTCAGCCGCAACGCGCCGATCGGCGCGGCGCCGGCCGGCACGGATCTCAACTACACCGGCGGTGGCGGCATCTGGCTCAAGACTTCCGGCGCGGGCAGCGCGATCGTCGGTGTCGAGATCCGCGACTCGCTCTTCGAAGACAACGGCAGCGGCCGCATCAATCCCGCGCCCGTCAATCGGCGCATCAACGCGAACGGCATCACGCTGCGCGGCCGTACCGGCACCACGATCGACGACGTGCGCCTGTGCAACAACACGTTCCGCGAGACGCCCGCGGCCGGCGTGCAGGAATACGGCATCTACGCGTTCGACCAGGCCGGCTGGGCCGTTGACGCGATCGAACTCTGCGGCACGACGACGTTCGACGGCCTGCTCGAAGGCGTCAGCGGCTTCGAGCAGTTCGCGAACACCGGCAGCCAGCCCGTCATCAATGTCACCGGTACGCTGAGCGCGATCAACGGCGGCGTTGCGCGCGCCTACGCGAACGACGCGGTGCGGCGCTATACCGACGCGAGCGAATCCGGCACGCCGGCCTTGTATTCGAGCATCGCGAGCGCCATTGCCGCAGCCGCACCGGGCAATGCGATCGTGCTTGGCCAGGGCCGCTTCCGCGAATCGGTCAGCATTCCGCCGGCGCTGAGTGGTCTCGTATTGCGCGGCACCGTGACCGGCGGCAGCGTCGTGTCGGAAATCAACGGCGCGAACGTCAGCGGCGTGCAACTGGCCGGCAACGGCATCAGCGTCAACGGCGCGGCCAACGTCACGATCAAGCAGCTGCGCGTCACACGTTTCGACGGCAGCTGCGTGCTGGCCATGCCGTCCGGCGCGGCAGAACCCACCGGCCTGCGCATCGGCGATGCGAGCCTGCCCGACATCGATCCCGACGCGGCATTCAACGCGGCGAACTACACGACCGAACTGAGTTACTGCGGCACGTCCGGCGGTGTGGGCGGCGGCATCATGCTCGACGTCGGTAGCCTGCTCGACGACGTGCGCATCTCGCATGTGAGCACGCACGACAACCAGCGCCGCGGCATCGCCGTGTGGGATGCGCGCAAGACGAACTTCGTGCTCGACAACAACCACGTCGCGAACAACAGCCTCGCCGGCATGGAACTGCTCGATGGCGCGGCGAGCGGCGTGGTCATGCGCAACAACCTCGTCATCGGCAACGGCGACGCGGGCCTGGGTGTGCTCGGCGCAGAAGGTCCGGGCGTCACTCACATTCACCACAACCGCGTGCAGGACAACGGCCGCTTCGGCATCACGCTGAACAACCCGAACGGCAGCGGCGCGAATGCGCCGGCTGTCGCCGGTTCCGGCGCCATCGTCGTGGAGAGCAACCATGTGCTGCGCAGCGTCGCGCCGGCCGACGGCCGCGATCTGTCCGGCATCGCCGTGATCCGCCGCGCGCGCGATCCGGCGTTCAACGTCGACGTACCCAACGGCGTGATCGTGCGCAACAACACGGTCGAAGGCATCAGCCAGCCCGCCGCCGGTTTCGACGGCTACGGCATCGTCATCGAAGGCAGCCAGTCGCGCGTCGACGGCAACACGGTGTCGACGAGCGACATCGCGATCCAGCGCCAGGCCGGTAATTCGCCGGCACCACCGGCCGACGGCGATCAGTCCGCGCAGAACGACTACTTCGGCCGCGGCAACAGCGTGTTCACCTGTGCGGCCATCGGCAGCAACACCATCGACGGTTCGAGCGTCAGCGGCACCAACGGCAGCAGCGTGCGCGATGTGGATCTGCGTCCGGGCGCCGCGCCGATGAACGTCGTCGTGACCAACGCCGACACCGGCAAGACCTTCTGCTCGCTCGCCGCGGCCATCGCCGATGCGGGCACACTCGACGGCCACACCCTGCGCATCAGCGACGGCGTGGTGCTGAGCGCGCAGACCGACGTGACCAAGCGCGTGCGCATCACCCGCAGCGGCACGCCGGGCACGCCCGGTGCGCCGATCCTCGCGACTCCGTCGAGCATCAGCGGCGTGCCGGCACTGCTGCGCGTGCTCGCCCGCGACGTCACGATCGACAATCTTGAATTCCGCGTCGATCTCGACAAGCTCGGCACCGCGATTGCTGCGCTGCCCGGCGGCGAGACGCCGAGCGGTCTCGTGATTCAGAACAATACGATCCGCGCGATCGATTCCAATCTCGCCGACGCGGCGCAGGCGCCGTTCGCGCAGCGTCATGCGATCAGCCTCAACGGCCGCGGCTACGCGCAGCTCGGCAGCGCGCCGCTGTCCGGCCTCGTCGTGCGCGGCAACGTGATCGAAGGCTCCGGTTCCGGCAGCAGCCTGCGCCTGTTCGGCTCGGGCATCGAGTTCGATGACACGCCCGGAACGACGCCCGTGTCGGGTCCGCCCACGCTCGCGACCGACGGCATCACACCGGTGCTGTGGCTCGACGACAACCAGATCACGGCCGGCTCGCAGGATGCGAACCTGCGCTACAACAACGGCCGCGTGCTCGTGACCGCGAACACGTTCTCCGGCGCCGGACTCGAAGCCGGCGAAGCGCAGGGCCTGTTCGAGGTCGATGGCAACACGTTTGCGCCGGCCTTCGCCGCGCTGCGCTCGCTCGGCATCAAGAGCGTGCAACACGGTAACGCCTACGTGGACGTGCAGGGCAATGATTTCAGCGGTCATGCGATCGGCGTGGCAGTGCAGAACAGCCAGAGCTGGCATCTGGCCGGCAATACCTTCGCCGCGCCGGCCAGTGGCGACTTCGTGCACCTGTGGATAAATACCAAGGTGTTCGGCGGCGCGCCGCTGGCCTTTGCACGCATCGAAGCCGACGTGCGCAACAACACGTTTGCGACCAGCGGCGCGACTGCGCGCGGCGTCGCGATCTTCTTCGCCGACCACGACTGGCGCGCGGCGCGTCCGGCACCCGGCAGCGTGCGGCTCGGCGGTACGACGGCGGGTTCGGCCGACGCGAACCGCTTCACCGGCGCGTTCGCCCACTATCTGTATCTCGATCCCAGCGATTGTCCGACCTCGACGAGCAGCGCCGGCTGCACGAGCGGCGCCCCGCCGGCGCTCTACGCCGCCTACGGCAGCACCGTGCTCAAGCCGTTCCCGGCCGACGTGCTCGCCGTCGACAACGGTTTCGTCGCGACCAATCCCGGCACGCCGATCCTGCCGCGCGACATGAACGCCGCGCAGATCGCCGATCTGCAGGCGCGCACCTATCACGATGATCCGCTCGCGCCCGAAGCACCGCCCGGAGCACCTGCCGCACTGGGCCGCGTCGAATTCGGCTTCGCCGCACCCGCGGTCGCGCTGAGCGTGACGCCGGCGCTGGGCAACGACGGCCGTGCGTTCGCGCTGCAGAGTTACGCCGTGCGCGTGCAGAACAGCGGCGGTGCCGTGCCCGAGCCGGTCAAGCTGCGCTATGCGATCACGCGCGCAACGTCGGCGCTGCCCGGCGCTAACCAGCCCATGGGCGGCAACGTATTGCAGGACGAACCCGCCGCCGACAGCGTGCGCAACGAGTTTGCCGATCCGGGCTGCCTCGCGAGCAACGGCCACGTGCAGGACGGCTGGTGCCTGTCGCGGCTGAATCCCGCGGGTGGCGCGATCACGCTGTCGGGCGAGTTCCCGCAGATCAACGCCGGCTTCGGCGTCGATGCGAGCGCCGATTTCTCCGGCGCGACGCGCAGCCTGTTCCGCCTGCCCGGCACGTATGCGACCACGCTGCAGGCCGTCGGCCAGAACAGCGGCACCGTGTACGCGAGTACGAGTTTCAGCCAGACCGTCAAACAGGCGCTGGCCGTGACCTATGCGAGCAGCAGCGCGATCTACGCCGATGGTGCGGCGCTGCCGCTGGGCTTCAGCGTCACGCCCGCGAACGACCTCACAGGGCTGGCGCTGTCGGCGAAACTCACCTTGAGCTACAGCGCGAGCCCCGGTCCGAATGACGGCAGCAGCTTCGCAACCGGCGCAACTGCGCCGACCCTCGCCGGCAGCTACGCCGTCAGCGCGAGCGCGAACGACAGCGACTATGTCGTCGATCCGGCTGCGAACACGCCCTACCTCGTGCAGCGCAAGCCGATCGCGCTGAGCGTCAGCGGCGCACTCAGCGCGGTCTACAACGGACAGCCGCAAGGCCTGTCGTTGACGCCGAGCCAGCCGCTGTCGGGTGCGCCGATGCCGGGCAGCATTGTGGTCAATTACACACCGGCGCCGAGCCCGCCGACGAATGCCGGCAGCTATGCGTGGAGTGCAGACACGAGCGACCCGAACTTCGCCGGCACGCTGAGCTCGACCACGGCCGGCAACTGGGTCATCACACGCGCTGCGCCGTCGATCGCGTTCACCAATCTGAGCCAGACTTTCAACGGCACACCGCGCGCCGCGATTGCGAGCGCCAGCTGCACGTCCGCGACCAGCGCCAGCGCGCCGGCCTGCGACGGCGCGCCGTCCGCGACGCTGAGCTACGGCGCCGCCGGTGCAATCGGTACGGCCTGCGCAAGCGGCAGCGCGACGCCGCCGACGAACGCGGGCAGCTACGAAGTCTGCGCGACCGTCGACAGTGCCAACTACTACGCCCAGGCCACGGCGACGCTGACGATCAGCGGTGCGAGCGTCGTCGCCGATCTCGACGGTCCGGCCAACGGTGTCGAAGTCGGCCGCGCGGCGCACTACGCCGCACGCCTCGACAACACCGCCGCCGCGGCACTCGCGGGCAATGTGCGCTTCCTGCTCGAGATCACGCGTGCCGGCGATCCGATCGTCGCGGCCGACCTGTTCTCGGTCGAGGCCGACGAAGGCAGCGGCGGCAGCTTCGTCGCCGCGGAGAACTTCGGCACCGGACCCAACGGCGGACTGCTGTTCAAGCTCGACGGACCGCTGCCCGATGCGGGCTACGCCGTTCCGGGTGCGAGTTCGCTGCTGCGCGGCATCCGCGTGCACTTCGCCACGGCGGACAGTTACACCCTGCGCCTCACGGCGCAGAGCAACGACGGCCTCACGCTGCACGGCAGCGACAGCGTCGTCACTGCGGTCGCCGCCGTCGTGCCCAACAGCGATACGCAGCTGACCCTGAGCGGTCCGACCACGGGTGTCGAGGTCGGCGTCGACACCGGCTACAGCGCGCGCCTGCGCAACACGGGCACGGCGCTGGCCGAGAACGTCACGCTGCAATACTGCGTCACTCGCAACGGCCTGCCAGTGACTGCGCTCGAACTCGGCCTCGGCTACGCGAGCAGCAGCGCGGGCCCGTTCACGCCGCTCTCGCTCGACGGCTCGGGCTGCGCGTTCTTCGGCCCGCCCGGCGGCTTTGCACTGCCGGCCGGCTACAACGTGACGACGTACTTCAATGCCAACTTCGGCGCGCCCGGCAGCTTCGCGCTGACGGCCCGCGTGATCGGTGCGTCCAGCGACGGTCTTTACGCCGCCGCGAACCTGCTGACCCAGGTCGCGACGAACACGGCCGGCCGTTCGGTCGACCTCAGCGCCGCGGCCAGCGGCCTGCGTGTCGGCGAGGACATCGCACTGTTCGCGAGCCTGCACAACAACGCCGGCGCGATTGCAGGACTGGAACAGCAGCGACTGTGCGTCAGCACCGGACCCGGCGTGCCGGCAACCGCGGACGATCTGACGATCGAATACAACCTCGATGGTTCGGACAGCTATCCGTACGTACTGAGCCTCGATGCGGCCGGCTGCGATCTCGTCGACGGTGACAACGCCGGCGACGCCGGCTTCGACTTCACGCCGGGCTATGCGGGCCAGGCGCACTTCCGCGTGGTCTTCCACAAAGCGGGAACGTATACCGCGGCCTATGCGGTGCGCGGCAACGCGTCGCCGAACACGCTGTATGCGAGCGACACGCTGACGCGCACGGTCGAGCGCGGCCAGGCGCAGATCACCTTCGGCAATCTGAGCCAGCCGTATACCGGCCTGCATATCGATCCGAGCGTGACCACCACGCCGGCACTGCCGTACCTGCTGACCTACACGCCGGACAACGGCGGACCGGCCGGCACGGGTCCGACCGCAGCCGGCAGCTACGCCGTGACGGCCGTCGTCGACACAGCCGACTGGCAGGGTTCGGCCAGCGCAGCGCTCGTCGTCAGCGACGCGTCCGGCGTGAGCCTGGGCCTCAGCGGTCCGGCGCTCGCGCTGTCGGGCGTCTACGACGACAACTACGCCGCGACCCTGGCCAATCCGGGCCAGCCCACGTCGCAGCCCGTGCATACGCGCTTCACGGTCGTGCGCCTCGATGATGGCAACAACGACCCGATCGCTGCGCCGGACGTCGACGCCTGCGTGCAGTTCGGCGACGGCAACGCGGCGGATTGTCCGGGCGGCTATTTCAGCCTCGAAACCGGCAAGACCACGGGCTCGCCGTTCGGCCGCGCCGCGGTGTTCCTGCGCTATCCGAACCTCGCGAGTAACGATGCGCCGGTGCCGAATCTCGCGAGCGCGCTCAACGTGCCGCTTGCGTGGCGCTTCGCGCCGGGCGAATACCGCATCGTCGCCGAAGTCATCGGCAGCACCGATGGCCAGCGCTATGCGTCCAGCGAAGTCGTCACGAGTGTGCCGGCGATCGGCGTGCAGCAGACCGGACCCAGCGTGGCCGCAGCCGAAACCGCGCTGTTCGGCGCGACGGCGCTGAGCAACACCGGTGGCCGTCTGCCCGTGCCGGTGCGTGTGCGGCTGCGCCTGCATGAAGTCAGCAATGCGACGCTCGCGCCGGCCGATGCGGACATCGCCTGGCACGACGGCAGCGGCTACGCGGCGCTGAGCTGGACGCAGCAGGGCAACGATCTCGTCGCGCGCTTCACGCCGACCGGTGGTGGTCTGCTCGGCGACGGCTACGCGGCGACGCTGGCCGAGCGCGCGGTGTTCCATCGCCTGGGCCAGTTCGTGCTGACGGCCGAAGTCGTCGATGCCGCCGAAATCGGCGTCTACGCGAGCAGCAGCCAGAACATCGAAATCAGCGCGCGCGGCGTCAGCATCACGCTGAGCGATCTCGGCCAGGTCTACAACGGCAGTCCGCGCGCGGTCGCGGTCAGCACGGATCCGGCCAGTGTCGGCGTGAACCTGAGCTACAGCGGCAATCTCGGCACCGTCTACGGCCCGAGCGCGACGCCGCCCGTGAACGCCGGCAGCTACAGCGTCAGTGCGAGCGCGAGCAGTTCGCTCTACGCGGGCAGCGCGAGCGCGACGCTGATCGTGTCGCCGGCGAGTGCAACGGTAAGCCTGGGCAGCCTGAGCCAGAGCTACGCCGGCGCGCCGCGCTGCGCGAGCGTGACGACCAATCCGGCCTCACTCGCGACCAGCGTGACCTACGACGGCTCGGCAACCTGTCCGACGGCGGCTGGCAGCTATGTCGTCGTCGCGAACGTGACCGATCCGAACTACAGCGGCAGCGCCACCGATGTGCTGACGATCACGCGCGCCGCGGGTGTGACGATCGCGCTCGTCGACGATGACGGTACGGTCGACGGCACGATCCATCGCGTCTACAGCGGCAGCGGCGTTGCCGCGGTCACTGCGACGACGACGCCAGCGGGACTCAGCTATGCGGTCAGCTATGCCGGCGCCGCCTCGACCGTGTATCCGCCGACCGCGACGCCGCCGAGCGCCGCGGGCCAGTACACCGTCACGGCGACGACGACGAGCGCGAACCACGTGCCCGTGCAGATCAGCGGCAGCCTCGTCATCGACGCGGCCGGCTCGGCCAGCATCAGCATCGACGGTGTAGTCGGTGGTGCGCTGACGCGCGGCTACAACGGATCGCCGCAGGTCGTCACCGCGACGACCGCGAATCCGTCCGGGCTGAGCTACAGCGTCAGCTACGCCGGCATTGCAGGCACGGTCTACCCGGCCAGCACGACCGCGCCGGCCAACGCGGGCCAGTACAGCGTCACGGCGACGATCACCAATCCGAACCACGCCGGCAGCGCGCCGGCCACGGCGACGCTGACGATCACGCCAGCCGCGGCGTCAATCACGTTCGGCACGCTGGACTTCAGCTACGACGGCGCGGTGCATGCGACGACGGCGACGCTGACGCAGGAACCCGCAACCGTCTGCAGCATCGACTACAACGGCGCGGCCTCGGGCAACGGTTCGCCGCCGGTCAACGCGGGCGAGTACGCCATCACCGCGACCTGCACCGGCAGCAACTACGCTGGCAGCTCGACGTCGACGCTGCTGATCCGGCGCAAGAACATCACGATCAACCTCGCGATACCGCCTTCGGGGCCGTACGACGGCAACGACCGCGTGGTGAACGCGAGCGCCTCGGGCGATGTGCTGCCGGCCGATCCGGCCACGCTGGTCGTGCTCTACGACGGCAACGCTGCGCCACTGCCGCGCAACGCGGGCAGCTACAGCGTGCAGGCCGCGCTCGCGGCGAGCGAGACCAACTACGCGGCCACGCCGGCCAGCGGCACGCTCGTGATCACCAAGGCGATGACGACGCTGGTGCTGGGCAATCTGAGCCAGACCTTCGGCAGCGTTACGCCGGTGACGGCGACGCCGGGCGCGAGCCTCAGCGGCAGCATCGCGATCCTCTACGACGGCAGCACCACGTTGCCGAGCGCGGTCGGCAGCTATGCGGTCTCGGCGACGATCAACGACCCGAACTACAGCGGCTCGGCCAGCGCAACGCTGACGATCGGCACGGCCTCGGCGAACAGCATCGTCGCGAACGGCAGCATCGCCGTGAGCAGCATCGCGGGAGCGCTGCTGCCCGGCGCGCAGCCGTCGGTACGCATCACGGATGGCACCAACCCGGTCGCCGGTGTCGCGGTCAGCTTCAGCGTGACGGCCGGCGGCGGCAGCCTCAGTGGCGCGAGCGCGGTCACCGACAGCAACGGCATCGCGACGCTGGCCGGCTGGACGCTCGGCGCGAATCCGGGCGTGCAAACGGTACGTGCGACCGCCGCGGGCATCAGCGGCGGCGTCGACTTCACGACCACATCGACTGCGCAGGTTGGCCTCAGCGTCAGCGTCGACGACGGCCGCGGCTATACGCAGTCGGGAGAGGTGCTCAACTACCTCGTCGTGATCGGCAATGCGGGTCCGTCGAATGCCGCCGGTGTGAGCATCAGCAGCAGTCTCGCGAGCCAGTTCGCACCGGGCAGCGTCAGCTGGCTCTGCTTCGCGAGCACGGGCAGTTCCTGCGGCGCGAGCACCACCGGCAGCGGCAATCTGCCGGCGTCGATCACGATCGCCACGGGCGGCAGCGTGAGCTTCCTGCTCAGCGCGACGGTGCAGCTTTCCGCCAACGAAGCGATCATTTACGCGGTGACGGCGACACCGCCGGCCGGCGCCGCCGGTGCGGCTGCCAGCGACAGCGACGAAACCGACATCGTGCTGTTCCGCGACGGCTTCGAATCCGGCGGCAGCGGCGTCGAGCCGGCCGATGGCGAAGGCGCGCGCGCCGGCAGTCTGATCGCCGGCCTCGATCTCGCGGCGCTGCGCCCGCTGCTGCCGCGAA
>Ga0068852_100001167_pt1 | contig 17390 bp, 9 predicted proteins | sample KBSCornC22_FD_66594 | JGI IMG/M metagenome (GOLD analysis project Ga0068852, IMG submission 66594) | Corn rhizosphere microbial communities from Kellogg Biological Station, Michigan, USA - KBS Corn C2-2 | ecosystem: Host-associated > Plants > Roots > Rhizosphere > Soil ... | reverse complement strand
CACTACCGCGGGCTGCTCGCAGCCTGGGCGCGCGACGACGCGCCGGTGTAGGCTCACCCGGTCGCTGCGGCTCCGTCCCTAGAGGAGGCCCGCAATGGCAACCACCGAGATCGCGGCGCGCAAGCTGGGCAAGATCACCCCGCGCGTCGATGTCCGCACGCTCACGCTCTCACGCTACGTCGACCGGGCACAGCTGCCGGATCCGCCCGCGACGATCGACCTCGCCGATCACGTGGCGGAGTGGCCGATGTACGCGAACGACCGGATCGGCGACTGCACGACGGCCGCGGCGGCGCACATGATCGAGGCGTGGACGGCGGAGGCACGCGGCGCCGCGGTCGAGGTGACCGAGTCGGCGGTGCTCACGGCGTTCGACCGCGTGAAGATCGTCGATCCGCAGACCGGGGAGGAGGGAGCGGTCGAGCTCGACGTCCTGCGCGACTGGCGCAAGCACGGAGTCGGCCACCACCGGATCGGAGCGTTCGCGCGCGTCTCGACGAGCGACCACCGGCTGGTGCAGGCGGCGGCGTGGATCTTCGGCGGTCTCTACATCGGGCTCCAGCTGCCGTTGTCCGCGCAAGACCAGGAGACGTGGGATTGGAACGGCTCGCTGACGGGCGACGACCGACCCGGTTCGTGGGGCGGCCACGCGGTCGACGTCGTGCGGTACGGCGCCGCGGGTCTCACGATCGTCACCTGGGGAAGCCTCAAGGCGATGACCTGGTCGTTCTGGGATCGCTATTGCGACGAGGCGTACTGCATCCTCTCGCGCGACTTCCTCGACGGAGACCGAGCGCCCAACGGCTTCGACCTGGCGGCTCTACGCGCGGACCTCGACCTCGTCACCATGTAGCTCGACCGGACGCAACACAAGCAGCGCGCCGAAGGCGAGCTGGAACACGAAGATGCCCGGGCTGAGAAGCCCGATCCATTGCGCCTGCGATGCGCCGGCGACGAGCCCGGCTGCGATCTGCACGACGTAGAGCTGGAGCACGAGGCTCGAGCGCGTCCGCCTGACGAGCCACAGGCCGACGATCGCCTGGAACAGGAACAGCGCGACGCTCGCGACGATGTGCGCGACGTAGAACGCCTGGTCGATCGTGTCCGGTGTCAGCAGGATGAAGACGAGCAGCGCGACGTTGATGCGGAGGCACCGCGCCAATGCAGCGTCCTCGTCGACGAGAGCATCCGCCGCGCGCCAGACGAGCGCCGCGGCGCCGGCGATGCCGGCCGCCCAGGGCAGGACTGTTGTCCACTTCCCGCCGTAGACGCTGAAACCGTGGTTGTGGCCCAGGCCGCCTCCTGTGACAACAAAGCACAGGCCGACGCACGTCCAAAACACGACTTGCGCCAGGAAAAGGAGTCTTCGGGCGTTCGTCATCAGATGCGTTTCCGTGTGATTGGAAGCCTCGGCGAGGGTGGGGAGGTAGCCCAATCGGCCAGGACCCGACCCACCGATGGGCTTGTTGCCCATGGTCGAGAAGTTTGCCAAGGTGTGTCCATCGGGTTACAGGGCTGTTAGGGGAGGGATGCGCGAGGCTGCGTTGTCCCAGGCAGTAGTCAACACGGGGACGGGAGAGGGGGCAATGACGGCATCGACCGGAGCTCACCGGTTCAAGGCGTCAACGGCGTCGATTGTTCCGACGCCGCTTGTCTCGGTGGTCGTGCCGACGAAGGAGGAGGCGGACAACATCGCGCCGCTCCTCGAGCGGCTGTCGCCGATCGCACGGGCATTCGACATCGAGGTCATCTTCGTCGACGACAGCGACGACAACACCGCGGACGAGATTCGTGACGCCGGGAGCCGCTTCGAGGCTCCGGTGAGCGTCATCCATCGCCCGGCCGGGGAGCGCTCCGGTGGCCTTGCCACCGCGGTCGTCACCGGGTTCGAGGCGGCACGCGGGTCGTGGCTCTGCGTCATGGACGCCGACCTGCAGCACCCGCCCGAGGTGATCGCGCAGCTGATCGGCCGCGCGCAGGAGGGCGATGTCGACATCGTCGTCGCAAGCCGCTTCGTCGACGGCGGGAGCGCCGAGGAGTTCGGCGCCGTGCGCTCGTTGTTGTCGCGCATCTCGAGCGGCGTCGCGCGCGTCGGCTTCCGACGCGCTCTGAAGGGCGTCTCCGATCCGATGAGCGGGTTCTTCCTGGTCAGCCGCGCGGCGCTGGCGGCGAATCTGCCTCGCCTCCGGCCACGGGGGTTCAAGATCCTCCTCGAGCTGGTCGTGCGCGTCCCGGAGCTCCGGAAGGCCGAGGTCGGTTTCGAGTTCGGAGAGCGCTTCGCCGGCCGAAGCAAGGCGTCGGTGGGGGAGGCGTTCAACTACTTCCTCCACCTGTGGCGGCTTCGCCTGTCCGGCTCGCCTGGGAGGTTCGTCAAGTTCGGCCTCGTGGGGCTCAGCGGCCTGGCGGTCAACACGGCGCTCCTCTGGCTTCTCGCCGAGGGCGGCCACATCTACTACCTGCTGGCTGCGGTGCTCGCGACGCAAGGCTCGAGCACGTGGAACTTCGTCCTTGCCGAGCGCTTCGTGTTCAAGCCCACGGGCGACGATCGCAAACGGCGGGCACGGTTCCTGCAGTTCCTGGCGGTCAACAACGTGCTGTTGCTGTTCCGTGGCCCCGTCCTCTTCGTCTTCACGTCGGTGCTCGGCGTCCACTATCTCGTCTCGAACCTGATCGCCCTGAGTGCGCTGACGATCGCGCGCTTCGGAGTCGCCGACACGTGGATCTGGGCAAGGCCGAAGGCAGCCGCGGGCCGCTCGCTCTACGACGTTCACGGGCTCGTCAGGGTTGCGTCGGACGTTCCGCTTCCCGAGCTGGAGCGGTTCGGCGTCCCCGAGCTCGCCGGCGCGCCCGATGTGGATGTGACGATCGGCACCGTGGCGCCGGACAAGGGGCGCCAGAAGACGGTCGAGGTCACGCGCGATCGCTTCGTCTATGACGAGGGGCTCGGGTCGTACGGCTTCGCCATCGACGTGCGCGCCGGGGACGCCATCCAGGTCAGGGCGTCGCGGCTCCTCCGGCGCTCACCGCATGTCCTGTACACGAACGTCGTCGAGCCCATTCTGCGGTGGCACTTCGCCGGGCGCGGGTATGCGCTCGTCCATGCAGCGTGCATGTCGAGCGGTGACAAGGCGTTCCTGATCACCGCGCGGACGGATACGGGAAAGACGACGACGATCCTGAAGTCACTCGATGCGAACCCTGGGCTCGGATTCATCTCCGACGACCTGACGCTCCTGTGCCCTGACGGGACCGTTCTCACGTATCCGAAGCCACTCACGATCAGCCGGCACACGGTGGCTGCGGTGAAAGCCCCGTTGCTGACGCGCAAGGAGCGGCTCGCGCTGTTGTTCCAGAGTCGGCTTCATTCCAAGTCTGGACGGGCGTTCGCATTCTTCCTGTCCAAGCACAACCTTCCGGTCGCGACGATCAACGCGATCGTGCAGCTCCTCGTGCCGCCGCCGAAGTACCACGTCGACCGGCTCGTGCCCGGTGTCGTGCGGACCCGCGACGCGCGCTACGAGGAGCTCGTCGTGATCCAGCGCGGCGACGACTTCCGCCGCCCGCTCGCCGCCGCGGAGGCGGTGGAGATCATCCTCGAGAACTGCGCCGACGCGTACGGGTTCCCCCCGTACAACCACCTCGAGCGGTTCCTGCACGAGCGAAGCGACGTCGACCTCGTGGCCGCAGAATCGGCCCTGATCCGCAACACCATCGAGCGGCGATCCGCGACGCTTCTCTCGAGCAGTTCGCGGAACTGGTACCTGTCGTTGCCCGAGCTCTTCTCGCTGCCCGCGACGGAGTCGGACGAGGTCCGTAACCAGCCTGACCTTGCCGATCATCTCCGGGGAGTCCTTCCGACCCCAGGAGCGATCCCGATCCCGGAACCTGAGTGAGTGGCCTCGACTCAGTGCTGGGGGACTCGGTTGCTGCGGGAGCGTACGGCTCCCGCAGCCGCGAAGTGGCACGTATGTGGCGCCTAGCTGCGATCGGCGCAACGACGCTCGCCTTCGCCTTCGCGCTCTTCATCCGCCTGTGGCATCTCGCCGCAGTCGGCTTCAACAGCGACGAGGCCGTCTATGCCGGGCAAGGCGCCTCGATCGCGGGGGATGCGGCTCTGCGGCCGTTCTTCCCGATCTTCCGCGCCCACCCGCTGCTCTACCAAACGGCCCTCTCGTTCGGCTTCCTGTTCGGCGGCGGAGACCGCTTCGGCCGCGTCTTGTCGGCTGCCGTCGGTCTGGCCACGATCGTGCTCACGTACAAGATCGGAGCCCTGCTGTACGGCCGGCGCGCCGGCGTCCTCGCGGCGATGTTCCTCGCGCTCATGCCGTATCACGTGCTGATCTCACGGCAGGTGCTGCTCGACCTGCCCGAGGCGTTCTGCGCGACGCTGACCCTTTACTTCCTCGCGCTGTACGTTCGGCGCGGCAACCCGTCGTGGCTGTACGCCGCCGGCGGCGGCCTCGGTCTCACGTTCCTCTCCAAAGAGGTGGGGATCCTGTTCGTCGGCGCCGTGTATGCATTCCTGGCGCTCTCGCCGTCGATCAGGGTGCGCCTACGCGACCTCGCAGTGTCGCTCGTGGTGATGATCGTCGTGATCCTGCCGTACCCACTCTCGATCGCGTTCGCAGGGAAGTCGCACACCGGCTCGGCGTTCCTTTCGTACCAGCTCTTCCGGCGACCGAACCACAGCTTCTTCTTCTATCCGACGAGCGTGTCCGAGGCCGTGGGGCCGCTGCTGCTGATCGTCGCCGCGGCCGGCCTGTTCTTCCTTCGCCATGAACGCGACTGGCGCGAGAGGCTCCTGCTCGCCTGGATCGTCGTGCCCGCGATCTTCTTCGAGCTCTGGCCGGTGAAGGGTTTCCAGTACCTGCTCCCGATCGCGACGCCCTGTGCGCTCCTCGCGGCACGCGCCCTCGTTCGGCTCGCGGACGGCGCGGTGCCGTATGTCCAGGCTCGCTGGCGGGGCCCGGTGGCGATTCTGCTTGCGGCGGCGATCGCGCTTTCCCTCGGCGCTTCGTCGTGGGCGCGGATTCATCCGCCTCGCGACGGCCAGTTCCTCGCAGGCTCGGGCGGCGTTCCCGGCGGCCGGGAGGCCGGTCAGTGGGTGGATGCGCACGTGCCCGAGGGCTCGCAGATGCTCGCGATCGGGCCGTCCATGGCGAACATCCTCGAGTTCTACGGCCACCGGATGGTGTTCGGCTTGTCGGTCAGCGCCAACCCGCTGCGGCGTAATCCGGTCTACGAGGCCGTCCGCAACCCGGATCTGATGATTCGCCACAACGACATCCAGTACGTCGTCTGGGACTCGTTCTCCGCCTCCCGCTCGCATTTCTTCTCGGACAAGCTCCTCTCGTTCGCCCGCCGCTACAACGGGCGGGTCGAGCACACCGAGACGATCGCCGTCACGACGGCTGACGGCCGCGAGATCCGGAAGCCCGTCATCGTCATCTATTCGGTGCGCCCGTGAAACGGCTTGCAGCAGCGATCGCCGTCCTCGTCGCGCTCCTGGTGGCCGCAGGCTCGGGGGCGACGACGACCACCGGCAACGTCAACTGGTCGGGCAACGGCGATCGGACCGTCGCCGCCGTGGATGCCTCGGGCGGGCCTGCGACGATCGACGTCACCGCCACCGATCCGACGACGACTGGTGCGCTCACGGTCAACTGCGACCATGCGTCGGGGACCTTCCCGCTCGGCGACACGAACGTCCACTGCGACACGACGGACAGCCTCGCGCAGCCCGCGACGACAGACTTCACGATCACGGTGAAGGATCAGACCAATCCGGTCGTTTCGGTCCCAGCCGACATCACCGACACCACGAGCGACCCGGGCGGGAAGGTCGAGAGCTTCACCGCGACCGCGACGGACAACGTCGACGGATCCCTGACTGCCGGCTGCTCGCCGGCGTCGGGCTTCACCTTTCCGATCGGCCAGACGACGGTGAACTGCACCGCAACCGACGCCGCCGGCAATCAGGGCTCGGCGAGCTTCAAGGTGACGCTGAGCCTCCTCGACACCACTCCTCCGGTCGTCACGGTGCCGGGGCCGATGAACGTCAACGCGACGGGGCCGTCGACCGCGGTGAGCTTCTCCGCCTCGGCGGTCGACGCCGTCGACGGGAGCCTGCCCGTGACGTGCGCGCCGCCCTCCGGCTCCGGATTCCCCGTCCAGGAGACGACCGTGACGTGTAGCGCGACCGACAGCTCGAACAACACCGGGCAGGCGTCGTTCACCGTCACCGTCCACGACGTGACTGCCCCGCAGTTGACCGTTCCCGCCGACCAGACCGTCGGCGCGACGTCGCCCGCCGGGGCTGCGGTCTCGTACTCCGCACAGGCGACCGACAACGTCGACGGGGCGATCACCCCGGTCTGCGCGCCCGCCTCGGGCAGCACGTTCCCGGCGAAAGTCTCGACATTGGTGACGTGCACCGCCACGGATGCCGCAAACAACCAGACGACGAAGTCGTTCCACGTCACAGTCAACGACTCGGCGCCCGTGCTCACGCACGTCGACGACATCGTCGCCGAGGCGAACAGCCCGAGCGGCGCGGTCGTGACGTACACGCCGCCGTCTGCGACCGACATCGTCGACGGCGGCCTGTCGGTCACCTGCGCGCCACTTTCCGGCACAACGTTTCCGCTCGGCGCGACGACGGTCAACTGCCATGCGACGAACTCGTCGAACCAGACGTCGACATCCAGCTTCGGCGTGCTCGTACACGACACGACGCCGCCCGTGTTGCCGGTTCCGGGTCAGCTGTCGTTGACCTCGGACTCGCCGGTCTCCGCCACGAACACGTTGGTCGCGCGGTTCCTCGATCTCCGCGCGACGGATCTCGTCGACCGGAGGCCGCGCGTGCAGTCGAACGCGCCTTCGGTGTTCTCGTTCGGGAAGACGACGGTGACGTTCACGGCAATCGATGCATCCGGCAACAGGTCGACGGCATCGGGAACGGTCGAGGTGATCAAGGCGCAGACGCCGACGCCCGTCGTCGCTCCGGGCAGCGCTCCGCCGGATCGCACGCCGCCTGCGAACGTCGGCAACCTCACCATCAGGGTGTCGGGGCGTGTCGCACTGCTGCAGTGGCGTCCGCCGACCGGCGACTTCGATCATGTCGCGATCCTCCGCTCGGCCGGTGGGAAGAAGGCCGTGACGGTCTACAGCGGAGCGTCGTCGAAGTTCGTGGACCACCGACTGACGCGTGGAGTCGTCTACCGGTACCTCGTGGTTGCGGTCGATAAGACGGGCAATCGGTCGACGGGTGTCGCCGCGCTTGCGCGTGCTGCAGCGCAGCCGCTGTTCGGCCCCGTTGCCGGCCAGCGCGTCACCTCTCCCGTCGTTCTGCACTGGCGGCCGAAGGGCGGCGCGACGTTCTACAACGTCCAGCTCTTCCGCGGAAAGACCAAGGTGCTGTCCGCGTGGCCGAAGACCGCGAAGCTCGTCGTGGACGCGAAGTGGTCGTACGCGGGCAAGACGCGGCACCTGCTGCCGGGCCGGTACTCGTGGTTCGTGTGGCCCGCGCGCGGCACGCGATCCGCGCCGAAGTATCAGTCGCTCGAGGGGTTCAACAGCTTCGTCGTGGTGAACGCGTGACCCGCCTGCTGCGAATCCGGTTGCTCGCCGGTGTCGGGTTCGCGGCTGTGCTGTCCGCCGGCCAGGTCTGCGCGTTCGCGCTGGCGGGTGGCAGCGCGTCCCCCACCGACACCGTCACGACGACTGCTCCGGTGACGACGGTCGTCGCCCCGACGACGACCGCGCCCTCCGTCACGCCCGACGCTCCGCCGCCCCCCAAGCAGCCGAAGCCGAAGCCGAAGCCGAAGCCCAAGCCCACGACGACCAGTCGGACGCACACCGCTCCGGCGAAGACGACCGTCACGCCGTCGGCTCCTACGACGACCGGCACGACCCCGGCCAACACCACCCGCACGACGACGCCGACGCGTGTCGCGACCACGAGCAAGACCATCACGCCGGTGAAGTCGTCCGAGTCGGCGGCGAAGCGCGAGCGCGCGGCGCTGCGCGCCCAGGTCGACCGGTCGAAGAAGATCAAGGCCGCGGAGCTGAAGAGGCTCTACACGGACATCCCGAAGCCGACGTATCCACTCACGCGCCCCGGTGGCGGCGAGCATCCGCGCACGCCGATCAAGCATTTCGTCTACCTCCTCCAGGAGAACCACACGTTCGACAACTACTTCGGCACGTACGGGCGCGGGTCGGACGGCACGCCCGCCGGGACGTGCATGCCTCTCAACCTCAATCACCCGAAGGGCAAGTGCATCAAGCCGTTCCGGCTCGGCGGCCGCGCGGTCACCGACATCGGCCACAACGTGATCATTTTCCGCGGCCAGTACAACCACGGGAAGATGAACGGCTTCGCGAACGTGCTCCGGTTGCAGGGTGTCAACCCGACGAACGTCATGGGGTACTACGACGGTTCGGACATCCCCTACTACTGGAACCTGGCCGACCAGTACGTGCTGTTCGACCGGTTCTTCAGCTCGGCGACCGACGGCAGCGGCTCGAACCATTTCTTCTGGGTGGGCGCGTACCCGGCCGATCCGCACGACGTGCCGAAGGACGGGTTCACGCGGCCGACGATCTTCGACGAGTTGGAGAAAGCGGGCGTGTCGTGGAAGTTCTACGTCTCGAACTACGACCCGAAGATCACGTTCCGGGCGCACGTCGTCGGCGACCGCAGCTCGCAGGTCGTGTGGGTTCCGCTGCTCAACTACGCCCGGTTCATCGACGACCCGAAGCTTGCGAAGCACATCGTGCCGTTGACCCAGTACTACAAGGATCTCCATGACGGGACCCTGCCCGCCGTCTCGTACATCGCCCCGTCCGGTGCAAGCGAGCATCCCCCGGGCAGCGTCCAGTCGGGGATGCGCTTCGTGCGGACGGTGATCAACAACCTGGTGGCGAGCCCGTACTGGGACAGCTCGGCGTTCCTGCTGTCGTACGACGACTGGGGCGGCTGGTACGACCACGTTCGCCCGCCGCAGATCGACGGGTTCGGCTACGGCTTCCGCGTCCCCGCGCTTCTCGTCAGCCCGTACGCACGGCGCGGCTACGTCGACCACACGACACTCGATTTCACCTCCGGGCTCAAGTTCATCGAGGAGAACTGGGGCCTCGCCCCGCTGACTCGCCGTGACGCCACCGCGTCGAGCATCGCCGGCGCGTTCGACTTCAACCAGGCTCCGCGACCCGCACGAATCATTCCGGCGACGCGGAAGGTGGCAGCGCCGGTCGTCGCCAAGCGTTCGATCATCTACCCGGCGTACAGCATCGGGGCCGCACTCGTGCTGCTGCTCATCCTCGTCGCCGTCTTCCGGACGAGGCGGATGCGCTCCCAGCGCGTCGGCGGCGCGATGTTCGGGGACGCCGACTCATGAACCGGCGCGCGCTTCTCGCCGCGATCGCCCTGTCCGTCGGGCTCGGCGTCATGCAGTGCGGGTCGGCCCGTGCCGGCGGGATCTACCACACCTCGCGGCAGGTCTTCAGCGTGCAGTCCGTGCCTGCGGTCGCGGGGTTGAAGTTCACCTTCGCCGGAACGACGCAGACGACCGGCGCCGACGGCTCGACCCTGTTCGCCTTGACCCACGCGGCGTTCGTCGAGGTGCAAAAGAGCCCGTTCGGCCTGATCCAGGCCGTGAAGCTCCAGCCCACGGTGTTCCCAGACGGCAGGACGTACCGCATCCAGCGCTGGTACTCGGCCGACATCAAGGGCATCCGCACGCTCCGTGCAGCCATCGACGAGTATGTCCCGACGAGGGTCGGATTCGTCGACCCGAAGTCAGGCGTCTTCCCAACGAAGAACGTCGACTGGGTGAAGCTCCATCGCAGTGACGGAGCCGCGTTCACGTTCAGCGGGAAGCAGCTGGCACGACCGGTGCTGTTGAAGGCGACGCGTGTCGTTCCGCTCGCGGGCACGCTCGTGTCCAAGCACCTGCTCTACAGGGTGCAGGCCGTGACGATCGATGGAAACAACCTCGTCAACCGCGCCCAGCAGGCGTTCCTGCCTGCGGAGACGCCGAAGGTCACGCTCAGGCTCCTCTTCTACTCGGCAAAGTTCATCGCGCGCGACCGGATCTTCCGCTTCCCGATCGGTTCGAGCATCACACTCGAGTACCCGAACGGGCACTCACGCGACTACAAGCTCGACTCGTCCAAGACATTGCTCCTGAAGGCGCTGCCGCGCGGGAACTATCGCGTCACCGTCCACGCCCCGGGGTTGAAGATGAAGATGCCGGTTGCGATGACGCGTGACCAGGTCGCGACGCTCAACGTCGTCTCCTATCTCGACGTGGCGGCGGTGGGATTCGTGATATTCGCGACCGCGGCCGGGCTCTTGCTTGTCGGTCGCCCCGGCCTACGGCGCCGTCTGCGCCGCCCGTTCGGCGGTCGCACACGCGAGATGGCGGAGGCATGAGCATGCGCGTGCGTCGGGTGCTTGCACTCGGCGCGGCGGCGTTACTTCTGACGTGTGGGCTCGCCGCGACCGCAGGTGCGGCGGCGCGACCGATCCCGGTTCTCGCCTACTACTACATCTGGTACAACCCCGAATCCTGGAACCGGGCGAAGATCGACTATCCGCTGCTCGGTCGCTACTCCAGCGACGACACGAAGGTCCTCGAACAGCACATCAGGTGGGCGCAATACGCCGGGATCGACGGCTTCATCGTCAGCTGGAAGCACACGCCTGCACTCGACGCGCGGCTGCGAAAGCTGGTCGCGATCGCCGATCGCCTCGACTTCAAGCTCGCGATCATCTACCAGGGGCTCGACTTCTACCGTCGGCCGCTTCCTGTCGGGCGCGTCGCAGGTGACTTCCGGTTCTTCGAGTCGCATTTCGCCAGCGATCCGGCGTTCGATCTCTACTCGCGCCCCCTTGTCATCTGGTCGGGCACCTGGGAGTTCACGCCCGATCAGGTGCGGCAGGCGGCTGGGCCCGTGCGCGACAAGCTGCTCGTGCTCGCGTCCGAGAAGAACGTCCAGGGCTACGAACGGCTCGCCGGCACCGTCGACGGCAATGCGTACTACTGGTCGTCGGTCGACCCGCAGACGGACACGAACTACGCGAGCAAGCTCGTCCAGATGGCGAACGCGGTTCACCAGGATCAAGGCCTCTGGATCGCGCCTGCCGCCCCCGGGTTCGACGCGCGGCTGGTCGGAGGACATCGCGTCGTCGCCCGTCGCAACGGTGAGACGTTGCGCACCGAGCTCGCAGCGGCTGAGCAGTCGACGCCGGATGCCGTCGGGCTGATCAGCTGGAACGAGTTCAGCGAGAACTCGCAGGTCGAGCCGAGCCGCCGGTTCGGCAAGACGTACATCAACATCCTCCGGGACGTGCTCGGCGGGCCGGCGCCTGCTGTCTCGGGATTCAACTCGGACAACCAGACGTCGAGCCGCCACAACTACGGGCTCGGCGTGGCAAGCGGGGTCGGCGGCGCCCTGGTGGTGCTGGTCGGGCTCGTGCTGGTGCGGGCGGGGCGCGCGGACCGGCGGCGCGGCCGGGTGCAACCCGGGCTGGACGATTGACGGGAAGGGGTCTAGGGTGAAACGAACAGGTTCCCTGGGGAGGGAAGGCGTAATGCACAAGCGGCGGCTCGGGTTCGTCCTGGCGGCACTGGCGGCATGTCTGGTTGCGGTCCAGAGTGGTGCGACGACGTCGCATGCTGCGGGCGGTCCCACGTGGTGGAAGGTCGACCTGCACGAGCATTCTGCGTTCAGCGGCGACGCGCGCGCGGACATCGGGGTGGACGCGGCGAAGGCGAAGCTGCAGAACTACAACGCGGTCTTCCTCACCGACCACGACCGCGGCAGCGGCTTCCAGATCTCCGGCGACAACGGCAACAAGATCTCCGTGCCGGAGAAGTTGAACAACAACTGGACTTCGAAGCTCCTGCCCTCGAATCTCCCCAGCGGCAGCTCCGGAATCTCGCCTACAGCAGTGACTTCGCCCGTCCATTCGGGGACCTACGCGATCCACTTCAAGGCGACAGCGGCGAACTCGACGATCGTTCGCTCCATGGCCTACAACCCGCGCGGCATGGGCCTGCGCAGCGGTGCGATCAACCTCGACTTCTGGGCGTATCCCGCAACGACAGGAGCGACGTCCGGCCTCGACGTGTCGGTCTCATTCGGCGGCGACACCACCGTCGGGCCGACCCCGTTCGGCTACACGACGAGCGACGGCGTCACGCACACGACGAAGACGGGCGCAGGCAAGACGACGACGATCGCCTGGGAGCTCGGCGGCGCGCGCGCCGCGGCGTCGGGCGGGGTGGCGGACGTGTACGCGAACGCGTTGCAGTTCACCGCCAACACGTGGAACCACTACGTGATCAACGTCAACACAGGGGCGGTTCAGTGGACGCCTCAGGGCGGATCCATGACCGCCAGCGACACGACGGGCGTGAACGACCTGCCGGCCGTCGATGCTCCGGCCGACTACGACGTCCTCACCTACGTGAAGATGGAGGCCGCGGCCCAGAACGGAACCGCCGACGGGTACTTCGACGATTTCCTGATGAACGTCGCGAGCCCGCAGTGCACGTCGACCGAATTCGTGTACCGCAACTCGCTGCTCTCCGCGCTCAACGGCACGAACAGCGGCGGAGGGCAGTTCCTGGTGCTCCCCGCGCGTGAGATGGGCCAGAACAACCACTCGAACCAGTTCAACTTCGGGATCTCCAACACGAGCCAGTACAAGGACACGTTCACGGATTCGACCCAGGACGACAACGCGATCTGCGCTTCCGTCAACAACCCATCGGCGCAGTGGCAGTTCAGCAAGCTCGGTACCGACAACATTCCCTTCGTCCAGGCATCCGGCTACCCGGCCCAGGACAACCATCCGGGGGTCACCGACAAGGTGACCGACGTCGTCAGCACGAACGCACACGGGGCCGATGCCGTCGAGGCTCGGACGGGGGACGACTACAGCGACCCCACAGAACTTCCCGCCGGTGACGCCTGGGATCAGATTTTGATGAAGAACGTCGTGATCATGGGCACCCAGGGCTCCGACGCGCATGAGGGCGTCGGCACGACCACGCCCTCGATGTACATCGATGCGCCGTCGCTCACGCTCAACGACCTCATGCACAGCTACTTCGAAGGCCGGATGTACGGGGCGCCCGGCAACTTCGGCGGCAACGTCATCTTCAATCTCGACGGCTCGGCGAGCCCGTACCCGGCCCGCTATCCCGTCTACGTGCCGTCGTCGCAGACGAGCGCGGACGTCCATCTGAACATCACGGCCGGCATCGGGTCGAGCCAGCGGGTCCGCTGGATCTACTCGAATGCCGGCGCAACGCCGAACGTGACGGACCTCCCGAACGGCGGCTCGTCGTACGACGCCTCGCGGGCCATTCCGCTCTCGGGCGCGTACACGTACGTTCGTGCCGCAGTGATCACGCCGGGCGCCGCGGTTCCGACGGTGGTGAACACGGAGCCGATCTTCTTCCGGAGCGTCAGCGGCATGCCGGCGGGCATGAGCGCGCGCGTCGATTCGATCACCCCGCCGTCCGGCACGTGCGACTGCACGATCGCGATGACGAAGGGGATCACGAGCGCCACGTACAGCAACTCGACGCTGACGCTCGCGCTGAACGATCCCGTCGGAAGCGGCGTGCAGATTCTGGTCTCGAGCCCGCAGATCCCGCTCACCGTACGGGTCGACGGGTCATCGGTCTCGGCCGCGTCCAGCCTCTCGGCCTACCAGTCGGGAACCGGCACGAGTTGGTTCTACGACTCGGGCTCGAGTCAGCTCTACGTGCGCGACCTCCACGCCAGCGCCAGCTCGACCGTTGCGGTCGACTACTCGGGCGGCGGCGACGTGACGCCGCCGTCGGTGCCGACGGGCGTGAACGGGACTCCGGTCGGGACGACCGAGATCGACTTGACGTGGAACGCCTCGACGGATAACGCCGGCGGTTCCGGCGTCGCGGGCTACAACGTCTTCCGCGGCGGCTCGAAGGTGAACGTGGGGCTCGTCACCTCGACGAACTATCAGGATCTCGGCCTGACGTCGGGCACGCAGTACAGCTACACGGTCTCGGCCGTCGACAATCAGGGCAACGAGTCGGCGCAGTCGTCGCCTCCGACGCCGGTGACGACCGGTTCCGGCGGGGGTGGCGGCGGCGGGACGTTCAACCCGACCGCCGACTCGTATGTGGATTCGAGCGCTCCGTCGACCAACTACGGGAAGAGCGTGAAGCTGCGGGTCGACACGTCGCCGACCGTCAACAGCTATCTCCGCTTCAACGTCACCGGCGTCTCCGGCTCGGTGACGGGCGTCACGCTGAAGGTCTACGCGACCTCGAACCTGTCGGCTGGGTTCGAGGTGCATGCGCTCGCGAACGACACCTGGGGCGAGACGACGATCACGTCCGCGAACGCTCCTGCAGCGGGTGCGTTGTTGCAGACGTCCGGCGCCGCGGTGGCGAACAGCTATGTGACCGTGACGTTGCCGCCCAGCGCGGTGTCGGGTAACGGTGACGTCAACTTCGTCCTGGTCGGGCGCAGTTCGACCGCGCTCGCGATGGCGAGCCGTGAGACCGCAACACCACCGCAGCTGATCGTGACAAGCGGCGGCGGTGGGGGTGGCGACACGACGCCGCCGTCAGTCCCGACGAACGTGAACGGGACACCGGTCGGCTCGTCCGAGGTCGATCTGACGTGGACGGGCTCGACCGACGATGCAGGCGGGTCCGGTGTTGCCGGCTACAACGTCTATCGCGACGGCACGAAGGTGAACTCGAGCTTGGTGACGGGGACGAGCTTCAACGACACCGGTCTGCAGGCGTCGACGCAGTACAGCTACACGGTCTCGGCGGTCGACAACCAGGGCAACGAGTCGGCGCAATCGACGCCGCCGACGCCGGTGACGACCGGTTCCGGCGGGGGTGGCGGCGGCGGGACCTTCAACCCGATTGCCGACTCCTATGTGGACAGCGGTTCGCCGTCGACGAACTACGGGTCGAACGTGAAGTTGCGGGTCGATACCTCACCGACGGTGGTGAACAGCTATCTGCGCTTCGACGTCACCGGCCTGTCAGGCTCGGTGACCGGGGTGACGTTCAAGATCTACGCAACCTCGAACCTGGCGGCTGGGTTCGAGGTGCATGCGCTCGCCGACGACACCTGGGTCGAGTCGGCGATCACGTCCGCAAATGCGCCGACCCCCGGAGCTCTCCTCGCCACTTCCCCGGGGGCGGTGATGAACAGCTTCGTCACGGTGACGCTGCCGCCCAGTGCGGTCAGCGGGAACGGGCACGTCGACTTCGTCCTGGTTGGCCGCAGCTCGACCGCGCTTGCGCTGTCGAGCCGGGAGTCCGCCAACCCGCCGCAACTCGTCGTCACGACGTCGTAGAACGGGGGAGGGGCGCCGATTGACGCCCCTCCCGATCACCCACCTAGTGGCAGCTGCCGGAGCCGGAGTCGGTGAACGTCCCCGAGCCCGGATCGTTCACGAACTGCCAGTCGTAGGACGTCGGATGCAGCGTTAGCTTCAGGACGCCGTAGGTCGATGAGTCGCGGACGACCTCGCCCTTCATCGCCGGCTGAGTGCCGAAGCCGTAATGGTTCTTGCCGCCGGTCCCGACGACCCATTCGCGGATCCCCGCGGGGTCGAGGACAGGATCCTGGTAGATCGGCGTGCCGGTTGTCGTCGATCCCGTGACCGTTCCCGGCGACGGAGTGACGCCGATCGGCTCGAACCGCTCGTAGTCGTGGTTGTGTCCGGAGAGGACGATGTCGGCATGCCCGGCGGCCAGGTCGTTCCAGATGTCCGACATCTGCGTCGCGTCTCCGTGCTGGCCCGACGAGAACCGCGGCTCGTGCCAGTAGGCGAGCGTGCACTCGGCCGGGTGGGCTGCGAGATCCTGGCGTAGCCAGGTCTCCTGGGCGCTGCCGGTCTGGCAACCCCCGACGGCGTCTGCGCCGGTGCCGTAGTTGCACTCCGAATTGAGCACGATCAGGTGCCAGGCGCCGACGTTGTAGCTGTACCAGCCCTTCGGGTTCGTGACGCCGAAGTACGAGTTCGAGACCGAGTTGTCGTTGCGACCGCACGACCGCCCGTACTCGTGGTTGCCCGTCGCCCAATGGGTGATCGACTTGAAGCGTCCCCACGAAGGATCGTAGGAAGCTGCGAAGTCGGCGGCGTCGCCGCACTCGTACTGCACGTCTCCGAGCGGCAGCACCGCCTTCAGGTTCTGGATACTCGAGAGCAGGTCGCTCGTCCACTTCTGGCGGCAGTTGCTCTTCGTGCCCAGACCGCCGTTGAACGTCGACGAGCTCGCGTTGCACGCAATGTCGCCGGCGGCAGCTACGACCGGGTCGCCGGCGCTGTTCGTCGAGACCGTGGTGGTTGTGACAGTGGTCGTGGTCGGCGGAGGTGGGGGCGGCGGGGCCGGCGATCCGCCGACCACGCTCTTGACGGTGTCGAGGTAGGTGCCGAGACCGGAGGTCGAGCTCCACTCCGTGGCCGGCTCGACAGATGTCCCTTCGCCCCATTCGTTGAAGGTCGCGATCAGCTGCCACTGTTCGCCGGAGGCGACCATGTCCTTGACGTTCTGCTCCCAGCGCGACGGATCGCGTGTGAGGCGAGGCGCCGTTTCGTTTGCCTTGTAGAAACCGGGGCTGATCGCGAACGAGTAGCCCTTCACCCACGACTCCGCGACCGCCGGCCCGTACTGGTGCCAGCTTGCGGGCTGGTCGGCGCACGTCTTGTAGCCCGAGAAGACCTTCAGGTCGAGGTAGAACCGGCCGGCGCTCGCGGCACTGAGCGTCGACGCGGCGGCACAGCTGGCGGCGGTGCCGCCGTTGTAGACGAAGAGCACCGGCTTGCCGTTCACGCGGAGGAACGACGGGTCGGAGGCGTAGTGGCTGTAGATGTAGTTCAGGTCGCTGGTGACCGTGGATGTCGCCGGTAGGCCGTTGCCGACCTCGTAGTACAGCGACAGCTTGACCGGGCTGCCGAGCGAGTGGAGCGTCGAGAGGATCGTCGGGATCTTCAGGTCGGTGCTCGAGCCCGCGCCCCACCAACTCGCGATCGCTGCGTTCACGCCCGCGTCGGCGAGCCACTTCATCTGTTGGCCGATGACGGCCGTCGAGGCGCCGTCGTAGTAGCCGAGAGTCGGGTGGTAGTGCGTGAACGGGTTCATCCCCTGCTGCTTCCACGCGGCGGGGAACCACGGGTAATAGAAGGCGGCGCGGATGACGCCGCTCGACGATCCGCCGGCCTGCGGGGTCACCGTGGTCGTCGAAGGCGTCGTCGTCGTGGTCGGCGTGGTCGTCGTCGTCGTCGTCGTCGTGGTGGTCGTCGTCGAGACCGTCGACGTCGAACCGCCGGTGCCCGTCTGGACGACGAGCCGCGG
>Ga0068852_100001163_pt1 | contig 17413 bp, 17 predicted proteins | sample KBSCornC22_FD_66594 | JGI IMG/M metagenome (GOLD analysis project Ga0068852, IMG submission 66594) | Corn rhizosphere microbial communities from Kellogg Biological Station, Michigan, USA - KBS Corn C2-2 | ecosystem: Host-associated > Plants > Roots > Rhizosphere > Soil ... | reverse complement strand
TCGGATGCGAGAAGAGGATCGCCCAGCCGTTGCCGATCCACTCGTGGAAGCGGATCTTGCCTTGGGTGGTTTCTGCGGTGAAGTCCGGGGCCTCGTCGCCGATGCGGATGGTCATGTCTTCCTCCTTGACGTGCGTTGTCGTGTTCTCCCTGCTGAAGGGCAAATTGTAGGCCCGACCGCGGAGGAATGCGTACCCGCCGACCGGACCCTCGCGCCGATGCCCGCGGTGGTTGAATTCCGCACGCGCAAGGCATAGTGTGCGCAATCGCGTTGCACGCGGAGGTTCTCCATGAGCAATCCCGTCGGCTGGTTCGAGATCTACGTGCAGGACATGAAGCGTGCGCGGACCTTCTACGAGGCCGTGTTCGGCCTGGCGCTCACCCACATGGAAATGCCCGGCATGGAGATGTGGGCCTTCCCCATGGAGCAGCAGGGCGCGAGCGGCGTCTCCGGCGCCCTGATCCGCATGCAGGGGCTCGCCTCCGGCGGCAACAGCACCATCGTCTACTTCAGCTGCAAGGACTGCGGCGTGGAGGCAGGCAAGGCGGCCCGCGCGGGCGGCAGCGTCCACAAGGACAAGACTTCCATCGGCGAGCACGGCTTCTTCGCGCTCGTGCTCGACACCGAGGGAAACATGATCGGGCTGCATTCGATGGCATGAGCGGCGCGCCCGACGCCGTCCCCCCCAAGGCAGCCCCAAACCAGAGAGGAACCAAGATGGCCAAGCTGGTCGTGCTCTACAAGCAGCCCGCCGACAAGGCGAAGTTCGACGCGCACTACACCAACGTTCACATTCCGCTCGGGAAGAAGATTCCCGGCGTGCGCAAGTTCGAGGTGAGCCAGGGGCCGGTCAACACGCCCGCGGGCCCGTCGCCGTATCACCTCGTCGCCGTGCTCGAGTTCGATTCCGCGGATGCGCTGGTGAAGGGGCTGGGCACGCCGGACGGCAAGGCCGCCGCGGGCGATCTCGCGAACTTCGCTCAAGCCGGCGTGGATCTTCTCATCTTCGATACCCGCACCGTCTAAACGCGAGCAGGGGATCTCACCACGATGAGATCCCCTGCTCCAAGTTCGCGCGATCCGTGCCCCTAGAAATTCACGTTGCCACCGCCTTTCAGCTTGAGCAGCGCCCGCGCCTCGTCGGAGGTCGCCACCTCCAGCCCCAGTCCCTCGATGATTTGCCGCGCGGCGCGCACCTGCTGCGCGTTGGTCTCCGCGAGCTTGCCGGGCCCGATCCAGAGCGAGTCCTCGAGGCCCACGCGCACGTTGCCGCCGAGCGCCACGGACTGCGCGGCGATCGGTAGCTGGTTGCGGCCGGCGCCCAGCACGCTCCAGACGTACTGGTCGCCGAAGAGGCGGTCGGCGGTGCGCTTCATGTGGGCCACGTCCTCGGGGTGCGGGCCGATGCCGCCCAGGATGCCGAAGACGGACTGGATGAAGAAAGGCGGCTTCACCAGGCCACGATCGGCGAAATGCCGCAGCGTGTACAGGTGCCCGATGTCGTAGCACTCGATCTCGAAGCGCGTGTCGTTCGCGCGGCACGTGTCGAGGATGAGCTTGATGTCGCGGAAGGTGTTCTTGAAGATGCGCTCGTCGGAGCCCTCGAGGTACGGGCGTTCCCAGTCGTACTTGAACTCCTTGTAGCGGGCGAGCATCGGGAAGAGCCCGAAGTTCATCGAGCCCATGTTGAGCGACGCCACCTCGGGCTTGAAATGCGCGCAGGGCTTCAACCGCTCCTCGACCATCATCGTGGGTGCGCCGCCCGTGGTGATGTTCACGACCACGTTGCACGCCTGCCTGATGCGCTTGAGGAAGGGCTCGAACGCCTCGGGACGCTGGTCGGGGCGGCCGTCTTTCGGATCCCGCGCATGCAGGTGCACGATCGCTGCCCCCGCTTCGTGCGCGCCGATCGCGGCCGCGGCGATCTCGTCGGCCGTGATCGGCAGGTAGGGCGACATGGTGGGCGTGTGGATGGCGCCGGTGACCGCGCAGGTGATCACGACCTTGCGCGGCGATTTCGGGCTTGTGGCTTCGGCCATGCGATTCTCCTTGGGGTCAATCGGGGGAATGGGTTTCCTGCGCGCGCTTGTGCGCGACCAACGCGGCGAGGCGCTCGTCGCGCCACAGGGACTTCGCGGCGATCTGCTCGCGCGAGGGCGTGCGTCCCCACGCCTCGCAGGCGAGCTTCCAATGCTCGTCGTCCCACACGCGCGGGGAGGGAAGGTCGGCCATGTAGCGCCGGAACCACGAGACATAGCGCTCGCAATAATCGGGCACGCCGCCGGGAGCGTTGAGCTCGATGGTCTCGAAAGGGCCCATGAACGCCCATCGCAAGCCCAGCCCATCGGCGATCGTATGGTCGAGGTCCTCCGGGCTTACATAGCCTTCCTGCACCAGGCGGAACGCCTCGGTGAGCAGGGCCACCTGCAGCCGGTTCAGGATGAAGCCGTCGATCTCGCGTTTCACGTCGATCGGCACCTGTCCCACCTCGCGCAGGACCGCGAGCGCGCGCTGCTTCGTTTCCGCGGTGGTCCATGGCGCGCCGCAGAGCTCCACGACCGGGACCAGGTGGGGCGGATTCACCGGGTGCGCCACGATGCAGCGCGCGCGTCCCGCGAGCTTCTCCGTGAATTTCGAAGCGACGATCGCGGACGTGGACGAGGCGAGGACCGCATGAGGCGAAGCCGCGGCATCCATCGCGGCGAAGGTCGCGAGCTTGGCCTCGACCGTCTCGGGGCCGCTTTCCTGCACGTAGTCCGCGCCCGCAACGGCCTCCTCGAGCGTGGCCACCCCGATGACGCGCCTGGCTGCGTCTTCCGCATCCTTCACCAGGCCATGGCGCGCGAGCTCGTGCAGCGATTGCCCGACGAGGCGCGCGGCGCTCTCGCGCTGCCGGGCGTCGGGATCCCACAGGCGGACATTCCATCCGGCGCGTGCGAACACGTGCGCCCACGCACGCCCGATGAGCCCCGCGCCGACGATGCCTGCATTGCCCATGCTTGTCCTTTCGTGTCAGAGCCAGAGAACCTGCCGGCGCAGCTCCATGTCGCTCGCCAGCGCCTGCGATGGGCCGACGTGGACGACCGATCCACGCTCCAGCGCCACGGTGCGGTCCGAGAGTGCCAGGGCGAGATCGAGATGATGGTCCACGATGAGGATCGAGACCTCGCGCCGCAGCTTGTCGATCGCGATGCAGAGCTCCTCCACCACCGCGGGCGCCAGGCCCTCGAACGGCTCGTCGAGGAGGAGCAGGCGCGTATCGCCGGTGAGGGCGCGGGCCACGGCCAGCATCTGTTGCTCGCCCCCCGAAAGATAATCTGCCGGCGAGCTTAGCCGTTCGCGCAGCCGCGGGAAGAACTCGAAGATGCGCTCCTCCTCCCAGTGCGTGCCGTGGCCGGTGCGGCGCCGCAAGCGGCCGAGCTCGAGGTTGTGCGCGACCGACATTCCCGCGAAGAGCCCGCGGCCCTGCGGCACGTACGCCACGCCCGCACGCGCCACTTCCGCAGCCGGCCTGCGGGCCAGCTCCTGCCCCGCGAGCACGATCGAGCCGGTGGCGGCCGCGGCGATGCCGATGATGCTCTTGAGGAGCGTGGATTTTCCCGCGCCATTGCGGCCGAGCAGCGCCACGATCTCGTTCTCGTGCACGTCGAACCCCACGTCGCGCAGGATGTGGCTCTTGCCGTAGAACGTGTTCACGCCGGCGACCTCGAGGAGCTTGCCCGCGCGCGCGGCACTTCGGCCCACGCGCTCCGCCAGCGCATGGGAGCCCGAGCCGATGTACACCTCCTGCACCTTCGGCGATTCGCGCGCATCGGCAACGGTGCCGTCGACCAGCACCTCGCCGTTGTTCATGACCGTCACCGCGTCGGCGAGCGCGAAGACGCGGTCGATGTCGTGCTCGACCAGCAGCACCGGCACTTGCGCCGAGATGCTCTTGATGAGCCGCCCCACGCGATCGCGCTCCTGCGCGGCGAGTCCCGCGAGCGGCTCGTCCAGCAGCAGCACGCGCGGGCGCGTGGCGAGCGCCAGCGCCATGTCGAGGAGGCGCTGGCCCCCATAGGAAAGGGAGCCCGCCTGCGCGCCTCCGATGCCATCCAGCCCCATGGTCCGCATGATGGCGGCACTCTCGGCATTGACCTCGTCCAATGCGCCGGCATCGATCCAGAACCAGAAGCGGCGGTGGTCGCGTGCCTGCGCGGCGAGCCGGACGTTCTCGGCCACGGTAAGGCTGGCGAAGAGATTGGTGACCTGGAACGAGCGGCCGATGCCCGCGCGCGTGACGCCCTCCGGCGTCATCCCGGCGATCGATCGGCCCGCGAGCGTCACCGTGCCCGCGTCCGGACGGAACATTCCGGAGATGGCGTTGAAGGCCGTCGTCTTGCCCGCGCCGTTGGGGCCGATGAGGGCATGCAGCGTGCGATCGCGCATGCGCAGCGAAATGCCCTGCACTGCGCGGATGCCGCCGAAGCTCTTCTCGAGGCCGGCCACCTCGATGATCGGCCCGTCTGCGGCATGCGTGGGCGGCCTGAGGAATGCCGGCAGCTCGGCTTCACCGGCCTTGCGCGCCGACATCGCGGCATCGCTTTCCGGCTGCGGGCGCCAGCGCCGCGTGAGCCGCTCGTAGAGTCCCACCAGCCCTTCGGGCGAGAACACCACGAACGCCACGAAGAGGAGGCCGAAGTAGAGCAGCCAGTCTTCCGTCACCCGCGAGAGGCTGTCGCGGAAGATCACGAAGAAGAGCGCGCCCAGCGCGGGACCCAGGAAGGAGCGCATGCCGCCGATGATCACCATGGCGAGCAATTCGCCGGAAAACGCGACGGAGATCGGCTCGGCGGAAGTCATGCGGTTGTTGAACAGCAACAGCACGCCCGCGAGCCCCGTGAGCCCGGCGGAGGCCACGAAGGCCACGAGCTTGTAGCGGTTGGTGGGATAGCCCACGAAGCGGGCGCGCTGCTCGTTCTCGCGGATGGCGACCAGCACGCTGCCCAGCGGCGAGCGATGGAATCGCCACAGGAGCGCCACGGCCACGAAGGCGATGCTGGCCACGAGACCGTAATACGCGAGCGTGTTCTCGAACGAAAAGGCGCCGATCGCCGGCCGCGCGATGCCGCCGAGGCCGTTCTCGCCGCCGGTGAGCTCGGTCCATCGGAACGCCACGGCATAGAGCATCGCGGACAGCGCCAGCGTGAGGAGCGAGAAATACACGCCGCGGCGGCGCAGGATGAGGAAGCCGAACAGCCATGCGAGCACCACCACGATCGCGACGCCGAGGACGACCGGGGCCACGAACGCGTCCTTGAACTGCTCGCGCTGCAGGATCGCCGCCGCATAGGCCGCGAGCCCGAACCACGCGCCGTGGCCGAACGACACCAGCCCCGTGTAACCGACGAGGATGTTGAGCGCCATGCATGCCAGCGCGAAGATCACGACTTCCGTCGCGGAGGTGATGCCCAGCCCCGCGAGCGGCAGCACGAAGGGCAATGCGGCGAGGCCGATCGCGGCGAGGAGGAGGTCGCGCGGGCCCGGCATGGCTATTCGAAGCGCACGATGCGTTCGCCCAGCAGTCCGCGGGGCCGCACCAGCAGCACGAGCAGCATGAGGAGATAGATCGCGGCTTCCGAGTACTGCGGGAAGCCCAGCGCGGTGACCATGCCCTTCGTGACGCCGACGATGAGCGCGGCGATCACCACGCCCCAGAAGGAGCCCAGGCCGCCGATCACGACCACCACGAACGCGGAGGTGATGATCTCGGCGCCCATCGCGGGGTGGATGGTGAAGATGGGCGCCAGCATCACGCCCGCGAGCCCGGCAAGCCCGATGCCGAGGAACGCGATCGCGGCCATGTACGGCTCGAGCGAGATGCCGAGCGCGCCCACCATGTCCGGGTTCTGCACGCCCGCGCGCACCACGCGGCCGAAGGGCGTGCGCCGCAGCAGGAACCACAACCCGGCCACGCACGCCGCGGCCACCGCGAGCAGCAGCGTGCGGTACTTCGGATAGAAGAAATCGCCGAGCACGACCTGCCCGCGAAGCTGCAGCGGGATTTGCCACGACAGCGGTGGAGAGCCGTAGATCATGCGCAACGCCTGCTCGATCACCATCGCGAGCCCGAAGGTGACCAGCAGCGACAGGCTCGGGTCCGCCTTGTAGAAGCGCCTGAGGAGGAGCCGCTCCACCGCCACGCCGAGAAGCCCCACCGCGACGGGCGAGATGAACGCGGCTGCCGTGAAACCGAGCCGCTGCCCGATGGTGACCGCGAGGTACGCCCCGATCGCGTAGAACGCACCGTGCGCGAGGTTCACGATGCCGCCCAGGGAGAAGATGAGCGACAGCCCCAGCGCGATCAGCAGGTAATAGGAGCCCGCGAGGAGCCCGTTCAGGATGTGCTGGAGGAAGAGCATGGCCACGGAGAGGCGGCCGGCAGCGGCCGCCCTCGGCGATGTCGGGCCGCAGCCGCTATGCCATGCGGCACTCGTTCTCTTCGGCGGTGGCGGCGATGATCTCCAGCGGCTCGTTGGGACCCGGGATGGGGCCCGACGAGGTGAAGAGGTCGTAGTCGTTCTTCTGCGCTTGCGGCGCGAGCGCCTTGACGGCGTACATCTCGTGCATCATCTGGTGGTCCGCCTTGCGGAAGTAGCCGTCGCGCGTCTTCATCAGCGGGAACTTCGCGCCCTTCTCGAAGTGCTCCACGAGCTTCGTGGAATCCGTGGATTTGGTCTCCACCATCGCCTGCGCGATGAGCTTCATGGCGTTGTAGTCGCCCCACGCCTGGTTCTCGGGCGGCCGGTTGTAGCGCTTGCGGAAATCGGCCACGAATTTCTGCGAAGCCGGCGTCTGGATCATGTGGTGCCAGACGAGCGGCCACGTGCCGAGGAAGTTGCCCTTGCCTGCGGCCCACGCGAGCGCGGTATCGAAGCCGAAGCCCGCCACCGGGTAGTCGAGCCCGAACTCCACGTACTGCTTGATGAAGTTGGTGATCTGGTTGCCCGCGAGGTTGGAGATGACCAGGTCCGGCTTCGCGGAACGGATCTCCAGCAGCAGGGGGGAGAAATCCGTGGCATCGGTGGGCACCAGCTTGTCCGCGGCGAACTGGCCGCCGTTCGCCTCCATGAAGCGCTTGGCGACGCGCAGCAGGTCGTGCCCGAAGGCGTAGTCGGCCGTGAGGGAGAACCACTTGCGGCCCTTGACCATTCCGTCCTGCAGCAGCGAGCGCCCGCAGGTCTTCACGTACATCGAGTTCTGGCTCTCGATGTGGAACATGTACTTCTTGCAGCCCTTGCCGCGCAGCTCATCGGAGTTGCAGCCGGTGTTGATGAAGAGGGTCCTCGTGCGCTCGGCGACCTGGCTGATGGCAAGGCCCGAGGCCGACGAGATCTCGCCCACGAGGCACGCGACCCTGTCGCGCTCGACCATGCGCTCGGCCTTGGTGGTGGCGGTCTGCGGGTTGACCGAGTCTTCCTTCAGCAGCTCGATCTTGCGTCCCAGCACGCCGCCGCCCGCGTTGATCTCGGCCACGGCCATGTCCATCGCCTGCACCGCGAATTCCCCGAGCGGGCCGAGGAAGCCGGTGCGCGGCGTGAGGTGCCCCACGCGGATGACATCCGACTGGCCGTAGCTGATGAAGGGGAAGCCCGCGATGCCGGTGGCGGCGCCGGCGAGCGCGCCCTTGATCACGGTGCGGCGGGAAATGCCCTTGGGTCCGGTCATGCGCTCCTCCCTGGTTTTTTGGATTGGATCCCGGCCTCGAGCCGGGCTGCAGCGTATTGACGGCAAACTGTGATCACAGTTACGGTAGGGCAGCGCGTACCCGTTGTCAACGAGCGCCGCGCCGCCACCGATGACCACCCGCAAAGCTCCCCGAAGCGCAGGCGCTGTCGCCACCCTGGGACGCCAGGTGCACGGGCGGCTGCGCGAGCTGCTGGTCGAGGGAACGTTGTCGCCGGGCGAGAAAGTGTCGCTGCGGACCATGGCGGGAAGGCTGGGCGTGTCGATGCAGCCGGTGCGCGAAGCCGTGTCCCGGCTGGTGGCCGATCGCGCCCTCGAGGTGATGCCGAATCGCGCCGTGCGCGTGCCGATCCTCACCCTCGAGCAGTTCCGCGAGCTCACGGCGATCCGCCTCGCGATCGAGGGATTCGCCGCGGAGCGTGCGGCATCCTTCCACACCCGGGCGGACCTGGCGGAGATGCGCCGGCAGGAAACGGCCTTTCGCCGCGAAGGCGGCAGCCGTGCACCGGACCTGCCGGCCGCCGTGGCCGCCAACCACGCTTTCCACTTCGCGGTGTACCGGGCTGCCGCGCTGCCCGAGCTGCTGCCGATCATCGAGGGCCTGTGGCTGCGCATCGGGCCGGTGCTGAACCTGGACCTGCGCTCGAACGTTTCGCGCGTGCGCGTGGGCCGCGCGGCAGGCCATCATGGCGCGCTCGTGTCGGCCATCGCCCGCGGCGACGCCCGTGCCGCCCGCAAGGCGCTCGCGGCCGACATCGAAGGCGCCGCGCAGCATATCGAATCGCGCGGCGTGCTGCCCGCAAACATGGAGAAAAAGCATGGATCTTGAAATCGCCGGGCTGCGCGTGATGATCTCGGCCGGTGCCGCCGGTATCGGGCTCGAGATCGCGCGGGCGTTCGTGCGCGAAGGCGCGCGGGTGCACGTGTGCGACGTGGACCGGGAAGCGCTCGCAGGGCTCGCGGCGAGCGACCGCGCCATCACCACGTCCACCTGCGATGTCGCCGACCGCGCGCAGGTCGAGCGCTTCTTCGACGAGGGGATCGCCAGGCTGGGCGGGCTCGACTGCTTCGTGAACAACGCCGGCATCGCCGGGCCCACCGGCCGCGTCGAGGAGATCGATCCCGCGGAGTGGGACCGCTGCATCGCGATCGACCTCACCGGCCAGTTCAACTGCGTGCGCCTCGCCGTGCCGCACCTGCGCAAGTCGGGCAACGCCAGCATCATGAACGTGTCGTCGCTCGCGGGAAGGCTGGGCTTCGCGCTGCGCACGCCGTACGCGTCGGCCAAATGGGGCGTGGTCGGGCTCACGAAGTCGCTGTCGATCGAGCTGGGGCCCGACAACATCCGCGTGAATGCGCTGCTGCCGGGCGTGGTGTCGGGTGAACGCCAGAAGCGCGTGCTGTCCGCCAAGGCGCAGGCGCGCGGCATCGGCTACGAGGAGATGGAGAAGCTGGCGCTCTCGTACACGTCGCTCAAGGAGTACGTGACGCCGCAGCAGCTCGCGGACCTCGTCGTGTTCGTCGCGAGCCCGCGGGGACGCACGATCTCCGGCCAGGCGCTTTCCGTGTGCGGGGATACGAACATGCTGGGGTAGGGGGAACCGCAGGCCGGAGTGCGGCTCCAAGAGCTTTTCGCGCCGAAGCACGCCATGACCCAACCCCGCAAAGGCCAGGCCCCGCCGCAGTTGAGCCGCGAAGAGTTCGGCGAGCGCTTCCGGCGCAATTTCCACGATCCGGCGTTCGAAGGCGAGCGCGAGGCGATTGCACGGCTCGAGGCCATCGCCTGGGACGGCTACGACAAGGACCGCAAGGCGCCGCTCACCGCGAAGGCCGGCCCCGGCTTCGCCGATCCCGATTACGACCTTTCCGTCGAATGGCGCGAGACCCGCGACAAGCTCATCGCCGCGGAAAAACGGCAGAAGGATCCGGCGACGCGATCGCGCGTGCTCGTGATCTGCGGCTCCTCGCGCAACGACGGCTCGTGCCCGGGCGAGATGTCGAAGACGTGGCGCCTGTCGCGCATCGTGCGCGAGACGCTCGAGACGGCGGACGTCGAGGTTGACCTGCTCGATCTCAGCCGCCTCACATCCGATTACGCGCTGCGCATCTATCCGTGCAAGGGCTGCGTCTCCACCGCGGAGCCGCTGTGCCATTGGCCATGCTCGTGCTATCCCAACCACGCGTTCAACCAGGTGAACGACTGGATGGCGGAAATCTACGAGCGCTGGGTGCTCGCCCACGGCGTGATCCTGCTCACCCCGGTGAACTGGTATCACACGGCGAGCGGCATGAAGCTCATGATCGACCGGCTGGTGTGCGCCGATGGCGGCAATCCCGATCCCACGCTCACGCACGGCAAGGACGCGGAGAAGGCGAAGGAGGTCGAGCTCGCCGGCTGGGCGTACCCGAAGCATCTCGCCGGGCGCGTGTACGGCGTGGTCACGCACGGCGACGTGGCCGGCATCGAGGAGACGCGTTACGCGCTCACCGACTGGCTCGACTGGATGGGCCTCGTCGATGCGGGCTCCATGTCGCGCCTCGACCGCTTCATCGGCTACTACCGCCCGTATGCCACGAGCCACGAGGAGCTCGATCGCGATACCGCGGTGCAGGAGGAAGTGCGCAATGTCGCGCGGGCCGTGGCGGCGGCAGTGGCCGACCTTCGCGCCGGGAAGCTTTCGCGACCCGACGCGAAGCTCGAAAGGCCGCGGCCGAAGTAGCGGCTAGGCGTTCGCGGAAACCGCGGCGCCTGCCGTGACCGCGGCGGGGAGCTCGAAGGGCGCCGTGCCTTCGAGGAACGCGAGCAGCAGTCCCACCTTGATGGCGACGATGAGCGCGCCGTTGAGGACGTTGTCCTTGTGGTGGGGGCCAACCCATTCGTGCGGATGCTTGTTGTTCATGGTGTTCTCCGGGACGGTTGAAGGGCGCTACGGAGTCCACTCTCCGCCGCGCACGCCCTGGCGTCCTTGACCGTCCTGAAACAGGCGCTGAAACGTCCTGAAACCGCCCGCTAACCGCCGCTGCGCGCCTCCTCCCGGCGTGCCGCGTAATGCGGGTTGGCGAACACCACCTCGCACGGGTCCGCATCCTTCGCCGACGCCGCATCCGCCACCGCGGTTGCCGCGGCGCTGAGCCCCGCGGTGGCGATGGCTGCGCCGATGCGTGCGAGGACGGTCGGATGGTCGAGCGAAACCTGCGGCTTGGCCATGGGGCCGAAGAGCTTCACGTCGCCGATGACGGCGGAGATGGAGCTGCCGCTGCGCGGCTTGAGCCGGCCGTGCAGCTCGAACTGCTGGCGGCGGAAATCGATTTCGCCCGAGGTCACGAGCCGGCTGAGATCGCTCGCGGCGCCGGCGAGGAGGGCGCCCTGCGCGCGGCCGGAATGGAACGGCAGCATCGCGCCCACGCACTCGAAGCGGATGCCGGACGCCTGTTCCGTGGAGAACGAGGCCGCGATCTTCTGCTCGGCGGCTTCGGCGCGCTGCGAGACGTAGGTGCCGCGGCCCATGCGGATCTGCACCGGTCCGTCCATGTTCGCGGCGAGCTCCTTCATCGACTCGCCGTGCGAATCGAGGTGCGCCTGGATCTGCATCGGCCCGCCCTCGAACGGGACCTTGCGGCCGCGCTCGTGGAACCAGCGTTCCAGCAGCAGGCCCTTGCCGTCGAAATCGAGATGCATGCGCTGGTTCGCGCTCTCCATGCGCAGGCGCACGTTCGCCGTGCCGCCGAGCATGCTCGCGGCGAAGCGCGGCACGTCGAGGCGGCCGTCGTCGAAGTCGAGGTGCGCCTTCACGTCGGCGAGATGCAGGCCGTTGCCGAGCTTCACGCGGCCGATGCTCGCTTCGACGAAGCCCTTCTTGTTCGCGAGCCCCTTCAGCAGGCCCCAGCCCAGCGGTGTCGCGGGCAGGATCTCGCCCTCGGGCACGCCTTGCCGGACCTTGCCCCCCGCATCCTGCAGCGCACGCGACCAGTCGACGTCGGCCGCGGCGAGGCGCAGCTCGAACGCGGGCTTGTCGGTGCCCAGGCGGATGTCGGCGTCGCCGCGCACCTCCAGCTCGCCCAGCTTCATGGCGACGTCGTCGAGGTGGATGTCGCCCTTGGCGCCCGTGGCCTCGAAGGTGGCGTCGAAGGGCGCGCGCGGCTGGCGCTTGAAGTCGAAGAACGCGAGCATGTCGCCGAGCGCCTTCGCATGCAGCTCGCCATGCAGCCGCTGGCCTTCCAGCGACGAGGACAGCGGCAGGTGGCCCGCGAGGGTGAGCTGCGCGCCGCCCCAGTCGAACGCGATGCTGCCCTGCGTGGTCGCGCCCGCCTCGCCGAAATGCGCGAAGTCGTCGAGCTTGGCTTCGACCTTGAGCGGCTTGCCGTTGCGGGTGACGTCGGCTTCGAGGTGCACGTCGCGCAGCACGGGCGCCATCTCGAGGCCGGCCTTGTTCACGTGCCACAGGCGCGGCGATTGCGGCTTGCGGCGGTCGTCGATGTCGAAGTTCTCGAACTCGATGCGGCGCAAATCGAGCAGCGAATCCTTGCCGCTGGGCGTCTTCGCGGCGGCCTTGTCCCCGGCCTGCGGCAACTGCCAGTTGCCGGCGCCATCCGGCGAGACTTCGAGCACCGCCTTGCCGCCCTCGACCACGAGGCTGCGCAGCTCGACGTTGCCGGTGACGAGCGGCCACAATGCGAGGTGCGCCTTCATGCGCTGCGCCTGGAACAGGTGCCGCTCGCCCGCCCACTGCGGGTTCGAGAACTGCACGTCGTGCGCCTCGAGCCACGGCACGGGGAAGAAGCCGAGGTCGAGGCTGCCGATGGTGAGGTCGCGCGACCAGCTGGCCCGGGCCTTGTCGTGGGCCAGCGCCTTCAGCTTTTCCGGATCGACGAGCAAGTGGATCGCGATTGCCGCCACAACGCCGAGCACGCCGAGCGCCGCCGCGATCCGGAGCGCCGTCTTCTGCCAAGTGCTCATGGGGTTGCCGTTCCTGGGGACCGATCTATGACCGGGACCGGCGTGCACAATTCCGCTGCTGCTCCGGCAGAACCCGCGCCGCTGGCGCCAGTCGTATCTCATCTCGCCGGCCGATGGGCCATTCGGAGGTATTCATGGAAACACGCACACTCGGCGGCTCGCTGCGGGTCTCCGCCGTCGGCCTGGGATGCATGGGCATGTCGGAGTTCTACGGGGGGCGCGACGAGGCGGAGTCCGTCGCGACGCTTCATCGAGCGCTCGACCTCGGCGTCACCTTTCTCGATACGGCCGACATGTACGGGGTCGGGCGCAACGAGGAGCTCGTCGGCCGTGCGTTGCGCGGTCGGCGCGGCAACGTGGTCCTCGCGACCAAGTTCGGCAACATGCGCGGCGCCGACGGCAGCTTCCGCGGCGTGAACGGCCGGCCCGAGTACGTGCGCGAGGCGTGCGAGGCGAGCCTGAAGCGCCTCGGCGTGGATGCGATCGACCTCTACTACCAGCATCGCGTCGATCCGCAGACGCCGATCGAGGAAACGGTGGGCGCCATGGGCGAGCTCGTGCGCGCGGGCAAGGTGCGCTTCCTCGGGCTTTCGGAGGCGGCGCCCGCGACCGTCCGCCGTGCGCACGCGGTGCATCCCATCGCGGCACTGCAGACCGAGTACTCGCTCTGGAGCCGCGATCCCGAGGACGAGATCCTGCCGACCGTGCGCGAGCTGGGCATCGGTTTCGTGCCCTACAGCCCGCTCGGCCGCGGCTTCCTCACGGGCAGCATCCGCTCGATCGACGACCTGGAGCCCGACGACTACCGCCGCAACTCGCCGCGCTTCCAGGGCGGGAACTTCGCGAAGAACCTCGAGCTGGTGGAGGAGATCGCGGCACTCGCGCGCGAGAAGGGCTGCACGCCCTCGCAGCTCGCGCTCGCGTGGGTGCTCGCGCAGGGCGAGGACATCGTGCCGATACCCGGCACCAAGCATCGCAGGTATCTCGAGGAGAACGTGGCGGCGCTGCGCATCGCGTTGAGCGCCCAGGACCTCATGCGGATCGATCGCGCGCTGCCGGCGGGCTCCGCCGCGGGAACGCGTTATCCGGAGGCGGCCATGAAGGCGCTCAACCGCTGACCGTTTCGAGCATCGTCGCGATCGTCGCCACGATCTTCTCCGGCGGCGCGTCGACCGGCACCACGAGCGGATTCTCCTCGCGTCCCGGCTCCTCGAGCGCGTCGAACTGGCTGCGCAGCAGGGCGAGCGGCATGTAGTGGCCGCGCCTGCGTGCGAGGCGCCCTGCGATGAGGTCGTAGTCGCCCTGCAGGTAGACGAAGCGCACGTCGTCGTGGCCGGCTGCGAGCCGCCGGCGGTACGCGCGCTTGAGGGCGGAGCACGCCACCACGCAGCGCTTGCCGGAATCGCGCACCTGGGCGATCCAGGCGGCGATCGCGTCCAGCCACGGCTCGCGGTCCAGGTCGTCGAGCGGGATGCCGGCGCGCATCTTCGCCACGTTCGCTTCCGGATGGAAGGCATCGCCCTCGGCGAAGTCGGAGCCGAGGCGCCGCGCGAGGGCCTCGGCCACGGTCGTCTTGCCGCTGCCGGAGACGCCCATGACTACAATGACGGCCGGGATCATCGATCGATTATTCCAGAGGGACGGCGATGCAGCTTGGCATGATCGGCCTGGGAAGGATGGGCGCCAACATCGTGCGCCGCCTGATGCGCGCGGGTCACGCGTGCGTCGTGCACGACGTGAATGCGGCGAACGTGCACATGCTCGCGAACGAAGGGGCGACCGGAAGCGCTTCGCTCGCGGCGTTCGTGGCCTCCCTCACGACGCCGCGCGTGGTATGGATCATGGTGCCGGCCGCGGCGGTGGAGGAGACCGTCGGGATGCTCGTGCCGCTGCTCGCACGCGGCGACATCGTGATCGACGGCGGCAACTCGCATTACGTGGAAGACATCCGGCGTGCGCGCGACCTCGCCGCGCACGGCATCGTGTACCTGGACGTCGGGACGAGCGGCGGCGTGTGGGGGCTCGAGCAGGGTTATTGCCTCATGGTGGGCGGCGAGGAGGCGAGCGTGCGCCACGTCGCGCCGATCTTCGAGGCGCTCGCGCCCGGCGAGGCGGCCGCGGCGGCAACGGCCTCGCGCGGCCGCGAAGGCACGGCGCAGCGCGGCTGGCTGCACTGCGGCACGGCGGGCGCCGGGCATTTCGTGAAGATGGTGCACAACGGCATCGAGTACGGCGTCATGGCCGCGTTCGCCGAGGGCTTCAACCTGATGCGGCACGCGAACGCCGGAGCCGGCACGCGCGGCAGTAATGCGGAGACCGCGCCGCTCGCGCATCCCGGCCATTTCCTGTTCGACCTCGACCTGGGGGAGGTTGCGGAAGTCTGGCGCCGCGGCAGCGTCGTGCGCTCGTGGCTGCTCGACCTCATCGCCGAGGCGCTGGCGAAGGATCCGCAGCTCGGGCGCTTCGAGGGCGTCGTGTCCGATTCGGGAGAAGGGCGCTGGACGGTGAACGCGGCGGTCGAGGCCTCCGTGCCCGTGCCGGTCTTGAGCGCTGCGCTCTTCGCGCGCTTCAGCTCGCGCGGCGAGGACGATTTCGCCAACCGCCTCCTCTCCGCGATGCGCCGGGAGTTCGGCGGCCACGTCGAGCAACCGCCACGTTGAATCCATGGAATAAGCTTGCCTGCTCGGGAGTCCTGCCTCATCCCGATACCACCGACGGAGGTGCCACGATGCGAGCATTTTCGAGGATCCTGCTGTTGGCCGCATGCGTGCTCGCTGCGAGCGCGCATGCGCATCATCTCCTGGATTGGACGTTCGTCGACCTGGGCGAGCTGCATCCGGGCGGCCAGAGCTTCGGCATCGCCGTCAACAACCGCGGCGCCGTCGCCGGATATGCCGGTGCGCCCTCGGGCGCCATGCACGCCATTCTCTGGCAGGACGGCGTGCTGCACGACCTGGGCGTGCCGCCCGGGGCGGCGGAAGTGTTCGTGACGGACATGAACGCGGACGGGCGCATCCTCGGCCAAACCTTCGAGGGCAACGGCGTCACGTGGAAGGACGGCACGTGGACCTTCCTGGGGCTGCGCGCCGATGTGGCGGCCATCAACCGCCATGACGACATCGCCGGGACCAGCTTCAACGGCGGCGTCGAGCGCGGCTTCGTGCTGCGCGATGGCGTCCTCACGGACCTGGGAGCGCTGGAAGGCGGCATCGCCAGCCGCGTCACCGCCATGAACGACGCCGCGCACGTGGTCGGCCGCGCGTCGGTCTCGCAGGACGTCGCGCACGCCTTCCTCTGGGCCAACGGCGGCATGCGCGACCTGGGCACGCTCGGGCGGCGCAGCTCGGCCGCGACGGCCATCAACAAGCACGACGTGGTCGTCGGTGTCGCGAGCGACGACGATCAATCGCCGGTCACGGGCTTCCTCTGGTACGGGCGCATGTTCCGGCTCCTGCCGGCGTTCACGGGCGTCTTCCCGACCGCCATCAACGAGCACAGCGACATCGTCGGCCGCATCGAGAGCAGGAACATCGCGTTCCTCGCCGCCGATGGCGAGCTGGTGTCCCTCGATGCGCTGCCGGCGGTGCGGGCATCGCGTTTCAGCGGCCTCACGCCCAACGCGATCAACGACCGTCGCTGGATCGTGGGAACGGGCCAGGCGCCTTCCGGCGGCGACCATGCGTTCCTCTTGATGCCGAACTCCTCCTCGGGCCTGCAATGAGGGCTAAGCCGCGCGCAGCGCCTGGCGCGCGGCGCAGACCCAGCGCTGCTCCTCGCGGATGGGTGAAGCGAAGCGCGTTGCGCGCTGCAGCACGCCGTCGAGCACTTCCGTCGCGGCGCCGCGTCGGCCGAGCCGCATGAGCAGCGCCCCGAGGCGATAGCGCGCCTCCAGCCCCATGAAAACCGGGACCAGCTCGCGGTAGAGCGCGATCGCCTCCTCGTCGTGGCCGCGCCCTTCGAGCACGCGCGCCTGCAGCAGCCGCACTTCCAGCGGCCGGGTCTTGGGGGCCTCGGCTTTCAGCCGCTCGGTCGCGGCCGCGGCTTTCGACCAATCCTCGCCATCCACGGCGGCGCTCGCCAGCCGGAAAACGATCGTGCTGTCGGCGGCCGCGGCGCCCTCCAGCGAACTTTCGTACAAACGGATCGCTTCCGCGTGCATGCCCCGCGCCGTGCACTCGCCGGCGAGCGCGAGCTTGCGGTCGATGTCGCCGTACGCGCCGGCGTGGTCCGCGCGCCGCCGCAGCCGTGCCTGCGGCCCGAGGGCGCGAACCAGGCCGCCCAAGGGTGCGGCCACGCCTAACCCCGTGAGGATCTTCATGATTTCTCTTCCACCCGCCGCTTCGCGCGGCCGTTGACGCAGATATAGCAGCGCCGGAATCGGCAGGCTGTGAACTGCGCCACCCGGTATGCGCCGGCCGCAGCCGGGGATTACAGGTGGAACAAATTAACAGCGCGTGGGAAGTTAATCCGGGTTTGATTTGTTTCGCTCCTTGGATAGTCTGTTACGAAAATGGGAATCGGGCGCCCAAGGGCGACCCGGACGATCAAGGGGGGGACGAGCGCACCGTGGAATCGACGATCCTGCAGCAACTCGCGCCGCAGTACGACGCGATCGTGGAGGCGATCTACCGCGCGGGCAGCGGGCTCACGCCATGGCTGGAGCCGCTTGCGCAGATGGCGGAGGCTTTCAACGCCTGGACGGTGCAGCTCCTCGGCGTGAACAAGGAGACC
>Ga0068852_100001159_pt1 | contig 17464 bp, 11 predicted proteins | sample KBSCornC22_FD_66594 | JGI IMG/M metagenome (GOLD analysis project Ga0068852, IMG submission 66594) | Corn rhizosphere microbial communities from Kellogg Biological Station, Michigan, USA - KBS Corn C2-2 | ecosystem: Host-associated > Plants > Roots > Rhizosphere > Soil ... | reverse complement strand
CGCGATATCGTGCTTGATCGTTCGCACGTCCGCCTGAAGCGAACCAATGTCCCGAGCGACGGCAAGATCGTTCTCAGTCATCGCTCGTCCAGTTCGCGAGCCAGTGCAGAACCGCCCATGCCGCCGCGCCAGAGGTGAGCGTCAGGACGACCCCGGCGATTACGCTTGCCACCCCCACAGGCCGCACTCCCAAGAACGATGATCTGGCACAGGTTGACGATGCGAAGCGTCCACCAGTAGCTGAAGACATCCGCCCACAGCCCGGCAAGTCGCAGACCGTCGATCATGCAGCAGACCAAGAACCCCAGTAAGACGAGAGCCCCCGCCGTGGTGGCATGAGTGCGGCCCATTATGTGGAGCCACCCCAACAGGAGAACCGTGCAGAATATGTCGGCGATGATGTAAAAGCCGTAGACAGCGGCGTCGCCGGTCATGAGCTCATAGCCAGACACGAGGACGAAGCTGATCAGCATCGACCCCGCCGCCGCCAGCGTCCAACCATCGCACAAGGCCAAGGCTGCGGCGCAAGCGATTAATAGCGCGATCTGATCAGCGATCATCGGCTAGTCCTTGGACGGCTTTACAGGGGCCGTCGGCTTCGTCGGCTTGGGCTTTGACCGGCTGCTCGGCGGTCGTCCGGTTGATGGCATGGCAGTTCTCCCTGTTAGATTACGAAAGCTGACATCACAGCATCGCCCCCTGGCCTGGATTGATGATGACGTGCCCAGACACATTCCCTTGCGTGGTGATGGCCGATCCGCCACTTCCCCCGCTCCGGATGCGATCGGTAGTCGCGCCATCCATGATCCCAGATACGTCCAACAATAGGTTGGCGTTGCCGCTCACCAGATTGATGCCATAGGTAAATACACCGCTACCTGAGACGGTAATCGTAGGCATGATCCTGCATCGACTACTGTCTTGAATGGAAACAGCTACTGGCGCCGTAAGAGCCTGGCTTTGAATGAACTGAGGGGCAATTTCGCAACCCTGCGAATTATTGATCACGACGCCGTTGAGGCAATTGAGGAGCTTCGTGCCACGAACGACGACATTGCCCATATCCGTGAGTTGGAGACCAGCACCGCCGCTCCAATGCCCGTGCAACTGCCCTCCCAGCAGCGTCACGCCGGAGCCGCTAAAGATGCTGATCCCATAAGATGCGGAGCCGTTTGACGCTACGTAAGGGGCGATAATCTCGATGGCGGCCCCGGCGTTGATGTCGCCAACCTCGATCCCGACCGTGTCGCATTGGTCGACAATGGGGTGATCGATATGGACATCGACTGATGACGGGTAGGACAGGCCAGGAGCGCTCAGGACAATTCCCTTGCTTGTCCCCGCCACCTCGAAATCCCGGACGAAGGTGTCGACAAACGCCCCCTTCATCAAAAGCGCGATCGGGATGTTTCCATCGGTCGTGCTGCCGCTTTTCCGGTTGGCGACACCAACGCAACGGTTCAGGTAAATGCTGGCGTTGCCGCCCGCATAGCCGAAGGTGCGGTTGCCATCGAGAAACCATCCCCGGCACGTATCGTAATTGCCGGCAGTCGTCGGGCTGTCTATCCGCGCCTCGACATCATCGAATTTCGTGTAGATGGTAGCACCGGCATAGACGCCGCACGCGCTGTTCTGAATGAGAAGATTGCTGAACCTGCATTTCAGGACATATTGAACGCGAAGACCGCTGCCGACCGTATCCTCGTCGTTGATCGTTCCCCACGGCGACGGAGCGACCGTCCGCCAGATTGCAAGATCCTGTAGCGTTACATTCTTGAGAAAGCCACCTTGAAGCTGGTCCTGCTCCACTGCGCCCGCAGGCTGGGTGTCGTATCCAACCTTGACGATATTGGCGGTGGCGGAAGCCATCGTGATGCGCGTTCCGGTTCCGGAGGCGCGGTTGAAGCGGCTCGATCCCTTAACTGTACGATTTTCCGTCTGGATGGCCCAAGTGGCCGAGATCGAATAATCTTTCGCACCTAGATGAATGACAGGGCAAAGCGTCTCGCATGCGTTGAGGGCGGCCAGCCAATCCCCGCTATTGTCGTAGAACCATTCCGGATAGCCGTTGATGCCATCCCACACCCGCACCCAACAACCGGACGCGGAGGAAATGCTGTCGCTCTTGACGTAAAGTCCTTGAAGAGGGTCGTTCCCGACCAACGGGGCATAATTACCAGTGTGCCAGATGAAGTATCCCTCGCGCCCAGCCTCGGTCAGATAGGCCACTTGCCCAACCCCAGCAGGAACAATGCCAGCGAGGATCGACCGATTGGCCGCGATAAAGCCGATCAGCGAACCGACGCTGAACAGCGCCACTTCGAAATGAATAGCATCAACACCCGGACGCGGCGCACTGGCCCCCGTCACCCGCCAATAGGAATCGGTCTGGAGAGACCCATCGACCACCGAAACCTGCGTTCCCACGACAACGTCGCGGCTGCCGTCGAAATCGAGCGCGCGATTCCAGTCAGAACTGGAGGCGTCATAAATGCCGTTTTCGACCGGGTCGGTTTGGTTTTTGACCAGCACCCGGTCCCCAGCGGACAGTGCAACACCATCTATCGTTTGCAGGCCAGATAATGCGATGTTGACGGTCGTCGCTACACGGCACGGTGCCTTTACGGCAACCGACGTGGCGAGTCCCGCCAGCCTATCTGTGTAGGTGGCCGGCATATTTTTGTCCCCGGAAATGAAAAAGGCGGCTCAAAGACCGCCGGTCATGCGCACTTCGGCGCAACTGTGATTACTAGCGATTTCCTAGCATGAACGTAGCGGTTGGGTCAATGTTATGGTAGGCCGCGCGACTCATGAGATACCTACTATCGGTCGCGCTTCTTGCCACCCCAGCCCACGCCCAATGCAGCGATGAAATGCCTGCGCTCTTGCAGGTGGCCAAAGAGTGCATGGTGCAGGATAGCCGCAAACTCGTTCGATCCGGCGAGAACGCTGAAAGCATCGCAACCGCCAGCCTGATCAACTGCGCGCCCGTCGTCAATCCGGTGAAGGCGGGATACGACCGATGCTACACCCCTGAGGCAGCGCATACCCTCAAACCAGCCATGGAGAAGGCGTTGCGACAAATCGCCGTTGCAGAAGTCGTCAACGCAAGGGCTGGGCGTTAATCCTTGATCCGTCCCGTCGTAAGCCCCTCGTACCAGTCGTGCAGCGTTTCCGGGTCCTGCTTGCCGTTCGCCCAGTCAGTGACGAACTGAGCTGCGGGGGCGGGCTGCCCGAGCGGTAGTGACGTGATGTAGCCCACGCTTTCCACAGCATTGCGCACCGCCCGCTTGGACGCATGGGTTTCGTCATAGGGATCGGCACCCGGTAAGCCTTCCGGGATATAATCATCGAGCGAATGCCAGATATCCTTCCCGGCGTTCCATATCGTTGTTCCCGCGCGGTCGAGCGGGGACGCGGAGAAATCGAATCCGGTCAAGCCGGACTGCACCCATGAGCCAACAACCGGAATACCGGTAAACATACCAGCCACCGATCCAATGGCGAGATATTTGGCCCATGATTCGTCATCATCCGGTCCGCCTCCAACCAGCGCTCCAAGAGCCGTAGACAGCAGGTTCGGGGCCAGCATCAGCCACCACGCCCGCGCCATCAACCGGGGGATATCAGATGTCTTGCGTTCACGGATAGCCGTGCCCGTATCGCGCAAAAGCTGCGACTGCGCATTGTAATAAGCGGAGCCATAGGAATAGAACATCACGAGCAAGCTGGGCATGCCCTTGACGCGCTGAAGCGCGGACGTGTTCATGATGCCCGCGCCGCCTTGGGAAGCGTTGACGACATAATCACCCAGCGCCACCGCATCCTCTTCCGACATGCCTTCAGCAAGGCCCTTGTTATAGCCCGCAAACCATGTCGGAATGACGACCACGCGGTCCATGATGCCAATGCCATAGAAGGCAAAGCGCCGTGTATCCGCGGCAACACCATGCTTGCCTTCCAGCTTGGCGAGTTCCTGCGCTTGTGTCAGGTCCACGTTCATCATGCGGTGCCGGATGACGCCCGATTTCTCCATCGCAAAGTTGGTTGCCTCGCGCGACCCCATCCCGGCCACCGACTTCATGCCAGACGCGAACCATCTTTCGCCATTGCTACCGAGTTCTGCAATCGAGTTGCCATAACCGGCTAGCTGCTTGATCATCGTGCCAAGACGGTAGCCCATCCCCATCATAGACATGCTGGACCGCATCTTGTTAGCGATCAGGTCCATGCCTTCAGCGCCGGTTTTCTCCGTGGCGAACTCATTGGCGATTGCCTTGAGCCAAGGACGGAACTGCTTCTGCATCTCGATGCCGAGCCGGTCGCGGATCGCCTCGACGATCCTTGGATCCGACAGGATCTTATCCGCCTGCATGACGGCCTCGCGGTGCGTGAAATCATGCACCACTTCCATCATATGCCGCTGGCTGATCCCCGGCGCGAGCGAGACATAATAGGTTGCGCCGGTTCGTTCCTTGGTGAACCCGTTGCGTGTGATCGCGCGCGTGAACAGGACATTGAACAGATCGTCCGACTGCATCGCACGGTCGAGCTTAGGATTTTTGGTGCTGTCGGGGACGAGCGGGTAATATCCCCCCGGGAACACGCCGTGCCGCGTGACGATTTGCTGAGGCTCAACCTTCGGCGGCGCAATCCCGTTGATGCGCTTGTACATCGCCTCGATTTCAGGCCAGAACGAGCCGACCAGATCAAGGTCCCGCTGCACGTATTCCCATTCGGCCTGCGTCATCTCGCGGTCTAGCGCGGCAAAGGCGGCTTGCTGGTCCCATCCAAACCCTTCAGCCAGCACGCGCCAGTTCTCCGCGGTCCCGGCATTGCGCGCCATCTGATGAAGCTGGGTACGCGACCACACCGTCGCGCCGTCATAGCCCGGCATTTCGGGGATGGTGACATGCTCCGCAAACCTGCGCTTGATGTCATCCGGCACGGCGTTAAGGCTGGCAATGGTTGATGCCTGGATCTCGTTATGCAGATCGTTCTGCCGCTCCAGCGCGTAGGCAAGCGGGCGCCCTATCAGGCGATTGAACGGCCCGTTCGTGCTGTTGCCATCCAGCACATAAAGCATCCTAGTTATCTTCGTCATCGAAGCGTGCGCGGCCAAGGCCACCATCTTGAGCTTGTCCCAGCGCCCAGGCTCCAGATTGCCAACAGGAGGAGATGGCGGGAGCTTGTCGATTGAGCCCAGCATATCAGCGCGAGCGACTTCGTAATCCCGCTCGTCCTTGCCGTCGAGGAGCTTTTGCTTGAGCCGGCCAAGGTGCATGATCTGCTGGACGGCGTCATCGAGCCCGAACAGGTTTTCGATGGACAGCCGCGACCAGTGCGTTTGCCCGAGAATATTGGCGAAGGTGTCGGGGACAGCGATGTCATAGCCCTCAGCCTGTCGCGCCCGCGCCCATTGCTCGAAGGATTCCGCGCGATCCAATTGGCGCTGAGAGACCGTCCGAAAATTGACCTGTTCCAGCAAGCCATGCGCCTGATCGAGATAAGCTTGATCGACCGACTTCATCGTCGCGCGCTTGGCAATGCGCCCCATCCGCGCGACCGCGATATCGATCCTGTCCTTGGTGTTCTTGGCCTCAGCAATCAGCGCATTGTTGAGCATCTGGGCCTGTTTCTGGCGGAATGTCTCGTCGGCATCGCCCTTCAGCATCGCCTCTTCGGCGGCCTTGGCAGCTTTGGCCGCAGCGCGCGCATAGCGTTGAATGGCGGTCCCGGATGTAGCCTCGACGACCTTGCTCTCGGATATCTTGCGCTGCGCCCATTCGCGCGCCAGCCGATAAGGCGTGGGCCTGTCCCCGGTCTTCTTGCCGAGCTGGCGAAGCTCGGATGCGATGACCTCGCCCTGCTTTCCGTTGTGGATGGCGGCAAGCGCCTCTTCCTCGATCGACCCATCGTTGAGCGGATCGCCATGCCGCTCGCGCATGACCGCCTGCGTCTCTTCGTCGATCATCACTTGCTTGGCGGAACGCTTGTCGCCGGCCTCACGCAATTGGCGGGTCCGCTCGCCAATTCCCATCAGCGCGCGAACCATTTCATCGCCGGTTCTAAAACCAGACAATTCGGCCAGTTCGTCGGCATTGACGCCCTTCTCGGCATAGACGGGAGGAACGCGGTTCGGCAGCAGCCGCAGCGCATCCTCTCCGTACTTGTCAACCAAGGCTTGGCGGTCGAGCCGCTGCCCGCCCTTGATGGCTTCCATCGCGCGCCACTCGGGACGGGCATTGACGCGGTCGGTCACTTCGCCGCGAACATTCGCCTCTTCTTCCTTATAGGCTTTGGTGCGAGACTGGCGGATGGCCTGCATCGTCTTGTAGAGAAGCTGGTCGAACGCTTCGTCGCGGGCTTCCGTGGTGGATTTCTGATAAGCGGCGAACTCAGCTTCGGTCATGCCAGCCTGTGCGGCATCGGTAAACAGCGCCTTGATGTTCTGCTGCTCACGCGCTTGCGAGATTTCTTCGTCGGTCGCAACCAGCCGGTCCATCACTTCCCGGATTTCAGGAGTGATCGGGGACCGCAGATTGTCCACGACCTGGTATATGTTCAGCAGCCACGAACGGAACATGTCGAAGATCTTGCGCAATCCAGCCGACGGAGATTTGCCCTCCGTCAGATAGCGCTCGAACCCGCGCGCCCATAGCTCATGGGCATCGACGGGGATTTCTCCGTTCTCGATTTTGTGGCCGTTGGCCGCGAACCAATCGGTGACGGCCTTCCAATCGGCTTTCAATTGATCGGGCGCATCGGGGGAAAGCGCATCGGCCTTCAGTTCCTCAAGGAACATATGGCCGGTTTCATGCAGGAAGGTGCTCTGATCCCGCGCTTGGAACAGATCGATGATGGCGCGGCCTTGGTCGAAGCTGATCTTGCCACGGGGGCCGTCGTGGAAGGATTGCTCGTAGGACTTGATCGAGACGCGGCTGTCATCGAACACGACATAGTTGTGGGTGCCGTCACCATCCGCGCGCGAGCCGCCGTCGAGGTACTTAATGCCGGCGATGCCTGCGTCATGGAGGGCGAGACTAACTGCCTTGTCACTCATGAATGCAGGCGCGCCATTGCGGCCACCAGCGCCGTTCAGGCTCTTGTAAATCTGCCCGGCCGTCTTGTTAGAGAGGTGCCTGACGATCGCTTCATTGCGCGTAGCAAGCACCGATTCCAGCGCCGCTTTCACCTTCGGCGGCTGCTCACTGAGCGGCTTATCCCACAACAGATATTCATCATCCTCGGGGATATCGACTTCGTAGAGGCGCCCGGGCTCACTGATATTAGGCGGATTTTTCTTCCACTCCTTCATCGTCGCCAAAGCCGCTTTCAGGCCATCGAATGTCCGTATCGAACCGTCAGCTGTCTTCTCGGCGATTCGCGCCTCTAGTGCGCTAATGGCCTTATCGATGTCCCCGCCAGCTTTGCGAATGTCGTCCCAAGCAAGCCACTCGTTATCGTGCATTTCGCGGCCGTCAATTTTTGGGTCGGAAAGGGCGTCTCTATAATGCTGCGCAATCTCCTTCCGCCCTGCGAAATACAGCCCATAGCCATAAACTTGCGCGCCTTCGCCAGTGCCGATCTTATCGGTTGAGAACTTGTCGAAGATATGCGGCGAGCCGTGGAAGGCGGACTGATTTAATCCCCCCTCACGCGCAGCCTGATAGCGCGCGACCGCGTCCCGGATTTCCTTCGGCGATGCCTTGTTATGGTCGACGCCTTCCTGCGCGAGAATGTCGGCAAGCTCCTGCGCGGCCTGTCGCGTCTCAGCGGTCTGGTTTGCCCCTTGTGGAAGATGGCGAGGCTTGCCGCGAAGCTCTTGACCTATAACATCGAGAAACTGTGCCGTTGTGGGACGCTCGGTAAACTCGGGCAGATACCCGGCTTCCCATGCCCGTTGCGCCATGTCGTCGAGCGAATTGGCGTGCTTCTGGCCGGGGATGAATGTCGTCTGCGCTTCATCATGCGGCTTGATAAGTTTCTTTCGGAAACTCTTTTCGCGATGCCACTTGTCGCCGCCCATCGACGCGATGTCGCCGCCACGATCTTCTACGCCGCCATTCTTGGCGATGAAGTCGAGGAGAGACGGTCCTGAATTTTCCTTCCCGCTGCCCTTCAGAGCCGCGATGACCATGTCCAGTCCGTCGGCCGCCTGAACCTTGCCTAGCGTCTCAGGAAGCGCCTGATTAACATCGAGATGGTCATATTCGTTGCCGGTGAGCGGTTGGCCCATGCGAGCCGCACGAGTCACTGCACGAGCGGTCAGAAGCTGAGCCTGCGCGTCCGCTGCGTTTTGAGTAAAGCCGGCATTGGTTAGCTTGTCGCGCAACGACTGGTAGAGCATCATGCGCGGCTGGTTCTCAAGCTCCTGCTTTTGCAACTCGCCTTCGAAATTATCGCCGATCGACGATAGTTGGTCCTTGAGCGCGCGGGCTTCATTGAGCGATAGTCCGCCGGGCGAAAGCCGGGCATCGTCCTTGAGCGCTTCCCAGATCGGAGTTCCGGCAAGGTGTGCGGCAAAGTCCGATGTCTTCATCACGACATCGCCGCCGGTTGCGAGCGCTTCGTCTATCTGGCCAGGAATGCTGTGGTCGAAATCCCAATGGCTGGTATCGTGCCAATCCATGCCCTGCGATTGGAAATATTCAGCCACCTTTTCGCCGGGCCAATACACATGCTCTGCCGGCGTGCCATCGGATTGCATCGCCATGAACTTGGCGAATGCGGAAGGGTCACGCGCACGGACCTTGCTTTCGGTTGAGCCGGCAGCAATGTCTTGAAGAAGCGATGCGTCGGCTTGAGCCTGTGCCTTGCGGTCATGATTGACGATGGTGTTGACAATCGCCTGTGAGCCGTGCGCGACGCCAGCGGAAACCGTGCCGCCGACCGCAACCTGTATGGCGGTTGCGAGCATGGACTTCGGCTGCTCGGCAAGGAAATCCTTGATCGGCTTATCTGGATTGAGCGTGATCCACTCGTTGAGGTTCTGATATTCCTGCGTCGCAATTTCGTTGGGCAATTCGGACTTCAGGAAGTCGATCACCTTGCGCCCAAAGGTTGCCCCAACCTGTGTATCGTGCGCAAAAACCTTGGCTGGGGCCAGTTCAAACACAGCCTCTGAAGCTGCCTGCGTCGTGGCAAACAAGGCAGACTGCCCCACGCTCTTTCCCGCGTCCCGAGCTTGCTTATAGGATTGGCCGCCCTGTTGGCCGCCAGCCAATGCGGCGCCGGCCTCGGGCGCACCCATTGCCGACAGGACCAATGTCGCAGCCTGCGTCGGGACGTTCGAAAGACCCTGTTTCAGATTGCTGCCAATGAAGGTGCCGGGATCCTTGCCGTACCACCGCGCCTGCATCGCAGCACCGGCGTCCTGCTGGCGCTTCATCCAGTTCGCAGCGGTGTCGAGAACAGTTGCGCCCTGTTCGCCACTCGCCCAGCGATCCGCCGCAGCCAACCCCTCAAACGCCATGCGGCCAACGCCATAGAGCCCCGATGTCAATGCGGGAACGCCGGCAGCGACACCACGAGCGGCGTGCTCTCCAACGCCAGCAACGCCGCTCATCAGCTTGGCGATCGATGAAAGATTGTCCGTATCATCCTTCGCAAGCATCGCATTGCGCGGATCGGCCGCCCACTGCCCGATGACAGGGTTTTGACGGATCGCTTCGCGCGCCTTGATTTGCTGCGCGGTTTGCTCGACTGCTGAGAGATTGCGGTCGACCAGATCGGGGGGGAGACTCAGATCGCGTGAAAGCGCATTGGCGCGGCCGACCTGATCAGGATTAGCAGGCGAGGAGAAGCCATTTGCCGCCGCCTCATCCCGCGCCCTGATGCGCTGGGCCAGATCGATAACCGCATCGCTCATTGGCGGGCCTCCGCGAGGTAAGCCGCATAAACCTCGGTCCCGCTGGGCTGGCGTCCGAGAATGGGGGCCATCAGTTTGGAGATCCGGTCGAAGTCGGGCTGCGGGATATGGACCTGCCCCTCGCCCTTGGCCTCGAAGCCGAACATCTCATTGTCGCCCTGAGTGAAGGCAATCATGCGGCGATCAGCCATCTTCTGGATATCCTCGGCGCCGGGCTTTTTCCCAGGATTATTCTGCTGCCAGATTTGGATGTCGTGCAGCAGCGTCTTCTCCAGATTGTAGACCCGGCCGTTGATGGCCTCGATCTTCGGAACATCGCTTGATAGGTTCGGATTGAGCCCGATCGTTGTCAGCCCCTTGGCCTTGCGCAAGGGATCAATCACCGAACGCACGGTTGCAATCGACGCCGCATCGGTCTGGCTATCGGCCTTGCCCAAAATTCGGTTGCGTTCTGCAACCATCTTCTCCCAATCGCCATCATCAAGCGAATTGCGATATTGAATCGGGTTGAGTGCAGCGAACTGCGCCGGATGGGTTGCCGCCATCTCGCTCAGCTTGACATAGGTATTGGGATCGGTCGCTGGCTTCTGACCAGACCTTAGTGAGTTGCCGAAGCTGATCATGTCGTCATGATATTTGGCCGGCACCATCGCGCGCACCGAAGGGGGGAGCGAGAACCAGTTGCCGCCGTTGTTCACCAGCAGTTGCTGCGCGGTCTCGACCGCCGTCTCCTCGCGTTGATCCTTCGCCTGCTTCGTCACTTCGAAGCGGGTTGCAAACTCCGAGCGCGCCTTGCTGATGTCTTCCGCCGTGGCGTCGGGATGAAGCGAGCGGTACATGGATACCGCTTGGTCGGTGTTCTGGGGAGGCGTGCCTACCCTCCCATTCTGCCATGCGACATGCCAATGGGGGCCGGTCCCCTGATGGGTTTCGTCAATTGCTTCCACGACATTGACGCCGGCCGATTTTAGCCCCGCGACATATTGCTGAAAGGTCACGCCGGGGATTGGGCGCACGTCCGCGGCATTGCCCGTCAAATGATAGCTGTTGCGCGCCTTGGTCGCCCCTTGGGCAATGAGGGCGGCCTGTTCTGCAGGGGATCGCTGAAGGCTCGTTATGTGAGCATTTGGGAATAGCGAGGTAATGATGCTCGGGACACTCGCAGGGGCCGCTGTGGAACGGCCACCAGCCATCACCGCATCGATATCGCCAAGCCGCTTCTGATCGTTCTCGGCGCCGTCGAGCTGATGGTTGAGACTGATGAACGCCTCGTCGCTCAGAAAGCCCTGAAGCGACTTCATCGTCGTCCTGGCACCCGCATAATCGCCCTGATCGATCTTGGAGCTAACTTGTCCAGCCGCATAGCCAGAGCCCCACTCGTCCTTGAGCTGGGCGGCCTTGATCGGGTCCATGCCCTTGGCGATCATGCCTTGGATAATCTGGCCGGCCGTCTTGACCGATTGCACGCGGGTTTCATCGTCAGGCGCATTACGCGCCGCTGCCCTCAATTCATCGAGCGAGCTAAGCCCATTCCCAATCTCGGTCGCCGTCTGCTTCTTCTGCGCAAGGTCGCGGACCTCGCTCAGCCCTCGCGCGGTATCGAGTTGCGTATCGATCTCGAACGCGCGCCGATCGCTGCCGTTCTTGATTTGGGAAAGCGCAGTCTGCCTAGCCTTGCCCATCGCCTCGTTATAGCGCTGCTCATAGGTCGCATAATCAGGATCGTTCTGAAGCTGCTGACGCATGTTGATGTCAGCGGACAGCAACGAGGTTTTGGCGGTCGCGTAATCAAGCTTGTCCTGTTTCTCCAACTGCTGATTGCCATAGGTTTGAAGCTGATCGCCAACCTGCGAAACCGCCTCGCCCACGGCATCGGCATTGCGAACGGACGCAACCTGTCGATTGGAAACGGGAACCGGGCGATTGCCGAGGTCCGCAACGCTAGGAAGGCGCGCCATCAGCCGTACCTTCCCGCAAGGCTTGAGCCTGTAGACAGGATCGAGCTAACCCCCTTGATGATGCCAGCCGTCTTGACGTTCTTCGCCTCGGTCCTGCGCGCATTCGCCTGCGCCTCGTCCGAGCGCGCCTGCTCCTCGCCATTGTACAACGCAGTCAATGCCCGATACTCACCCTCGCCCGAGATATTGGCCAGCAGGTTGACCACGGTCGGGTCATCCGCCCCGGCCCCGGACGCAGCAGCCCTTGCAACGCCCGTCGACACCAGCAACCCCGCCTGCCTGCGCTCCTCCATCGCCTGACGCTGGGAGGTTGCACGCTCGTTGCCGGCCATCATGTCGAGTTGATCAGCTTGAGAACGCAGATCCTTTGCCTGCGCATTGGCCCCCAGGATAGAGCCACCAGCAGATAAACCAGCCCCCGCAAGCATAATGAAAGGCGCGGCTTGTGCCATTAGTCATGCCCCCAGATGTAAACTGCTTCGCCATCGATCCGGTCCCAGAACCGGAACCCGAGCCGTTTCAGGATATGCGGCGCCCGCTTCTCCCCGCGCTCGCGGATCGCGAACACAGGCAAGGGCGACGCCTTGATTTCCCCCTCAAGCCATTTGAGCAACCGCAGGACCGTCAGGCATTTGAGATGCGGCCTCAACTCCTCGGAGAACCAGCAGAAGATTCCCCGAGCAGGCCGTGTCAATGTCATGCCGATCACGCCCGCCAATTGTCCGTCAAGATCCACGGCCCGCGCCTTGAAGCTGCACGTCTCGCTATAAACCTTGCGCACGTCCTCCGCCGTGGCTGGCCTAGCCACGAGCATTGGTTTCCAATCCAATCAGGCAAGCCAATAACGTCACCGGCTTCATCGGCCCCGCTTCAAGGCAGAGGCGACTGTCGGTCGACCAATCGCCTGGAAACGTGAACTCTTCCGCGTCGTAGACTTCCTTCACCGTCCCCTGATCGACGTCGTCGGCAAATTCAACCAACGGCAGGTCGTCCATGAAATCGAACGACGGCCCGTAGCGAAGGCCAGTCGGATGGATGTTCCTCGCGATGATCCCGAGTGAGTGAACCCGCTTCTTTTGCAACAGCGCAGTCATGCCATCGGTAACGCCATAGGCAAGCTTGGTCGATTTATATTGGGCCGTGTAGGGAAGGCCCACGCAATAGCCTTGGGTGTAGGGAACAGAGATCGCCCCGCTGGCCACCGTGAAAGCGCCCTTATATTGCCCATCAGCCCAGCACACGACGCTGCGGCCATCAAGATGATCGAGACCGCCGATCGAGGCTCCCGACCCCGTCCCTGCCACGAACGCATCAGCCTGTTTGTTGATGGTGCCGCCGACGCATTCCGACTCCATCGCCCAGCGTTCATGATAGCGGACAGCGGCCCCGTTCACCGTTCGCTTGATCGTATAGACGACCTTGTCCTCGATCGCCCCAGGCTGGACATAGACATCCTCGACCGTGCCATCGGTTTCGAAGTCGACCCAGCATTGGATTTCCTCATTGGGATCGAAGATGAGAATGGCCACAGTTCCGTCCGACCGAATGCAATGCAGCCGTGTCTCCGGCTGCCTCTGAACGGCCACCCGAACAATAGAGGGGATCCCCACCTCTGGCACATGCGCGGCAAGATCAGTTGCCTCATAATCGTAGACATCGGAATTATAGGCGGTCTGGAACAGTTTGGCGCCCGAGCGCTGGACGAACGAGCCATTGGTATCGATCTTGACCGCGCCGACCGCAGCGGCCCCTTGCCCGGAAATCGCCTTGAGGTTGAAGTTCGTCGGCGTGAGCGGCTCATCCAGTGACGATGAGCGCGCCGCCCACACACTGCCCCCGGCGCCGATCATGAGCCTTTGCAGCGGAAGCAGCCAGTGGATCCTGTCGACTGGCCCCGAGCCGATCGAACGGTTGATCGGCCCCGAGTCTCCTTCAACGGCGTCATCAAAGCTGTAGAAATTATCCGACACAGATCCCTGTATGCGATCCTTGCCAGCCCACCACAGACGGCCTTCATAAAAGGCAACCGCAGAAGGATAGCCCCGATAATCCGACCAGTAGCTTTCCGACCAATCGGAAGAGGCCGTAGGCTTCGCGAAATCCTGCAATACCTGCGCCGAGACATGCGTGGTATCGGTGAAGCCCGTCACCCGCGCAATGCCCGTCTGCGAGCCCGAGGAGATGGAAATCGATGCCGTCGCAGTGCCGGACGTGTAATTCCCCGCCTTGCAGCCGATGCGATAATAGAGAACCTGGTTGTCGAGCTTGTCGTTGTAGCTTTCCGAGACGTTGGTCGTGAAGCTGCCGCTGGTGGCGTCGATCCAGTCTCCTGGCGCGCTGATCGAATATTGCAGGGTAAGGGTGGCTGTCCATGTCCCGGTGACGATGATCCCGAACGCCCGCGAATTGCCGACGCCCACAACCTTGATCGGATCGGAGAACTGATCTTCCCCAGTAATCTCGACCGACGCCGCCTGTCCGGTCTGGACCAGTTTGAACAAGGCCCCGACATGGGTTGAGCGAAACAGCGCAGCCGAGGAGGTGAGCGTCACATCTCCTTTTACGGCCGACGGCGTGATCGTGATCGGGCCGGTGTTCTGGACCTTGAACGGACCGTCATCAGACTGATAGACCACGATCGACCAGCTATCCGTAGCGCGGCGCTCTATCTTGCGCTGCCTGTAGCCCGAGCAGGCAATGAATATGATATCCCCCGACTGATCCCAGCGCAGGCTCGTCAGGTCGGCTTCCGCCCAAGGTGCGGTGATCTCCATCGTGCCGGATGGGGCAATCGTGATGGAATCGAGCAGCGAGACATATTCCTTGTAGCTGAACAGGTCGATGTAGAAGTCGCCGCTGGGGGTGAGGGCAAGCGAGTGAAAGCCCGTCCCCAGCTCGGTTTCAGCAATGTAATTGTCTCCGCCCGCCGTGGAGCCTACCGCGATTTTGACCGGGCCGCGTGCCACGACGATGTTGAGCGCGTGCCGGACGCCGATATTGCCGCCGGAGACAGTGACTTGCTGCCTGCGACGCGCAGCGCCCGTTCCCGTCCCCTTGAGCGATAGATAGCCGCCCGTCGCCCATTGCGAGACAGCGGAGCCTGTATCCTGATCGGACCAGCCTGAAACATCGCTGTTGAAGGTGCCGTTGGTGATGGCGGTCGTGACGGAGGACCGCGTGATCAGCGAGTCATTGACGCGCACCCGCATCACCCCATTGGTGATTTCCAGATCCGCCGTGTCGTCGATCGCGAACTCGAACGGGATGGTGATGGCTTTGGAACTGTTGCGCGTGGTGCCGAGATATCCAGTCCCCGGCCGCAACATCATCGACCCGAGCGCGCGCGGCATCCAGTTGGTCTGGATTTCAGCCGAGAGCGCCGTCCGCTTGAAGTCGACGCGCGCCAAGGCGAGCGGAGAAATCAGCCCGCGATTGAAGGCAGTGAGAAGCGCCTGCGCCACCTAGAAGTCTTCCAGGACAGCCGCGTAATAAGGCCAGGCCGTCGGAGTAGGAGTCGGAGTGGGCGTAGGCGTCGGGGTGGGTGTTGGAGTTGGGGTTGGGGTAGGTGTCGGCGTAGGTGTTGGGGTCGGAGTAGGCACCGTGCCAGGAGGAAGCGAGGACACCACAATGGCATCCCGCGAGAACGTCCCGCGCATGCGTGCGCTGATCCAGCCCCCACGCGGCATAAAGCGCGTCGGCTGGTTCATCATGTCGTTGCCGCGAGCCAGCGTCAGCGCCGCCTTGAATGTCTTCTCGACCCGGTCGATCAGGCCGGAACTGGACTGCGTGAGGTTGCCGACGATCTCATTGGCCAGGTATGCCTCTACCAGCTTGGCGAAGCTTTCCGGCCACAGGCTCAGGTCAGCTCCATAATCCAGATCATTGGACACCCAGCGCACGAAAATGGTGGGGATCGGCGCGTACCAATAACCGCGCTCCGACGAGTAATCGAGCAGCGGTTCCTTGAAATACTGGTCGCGACAGACAGCCGACACCCGCACCAGATCTTCCGGCTGATCGAACGCATAGGTGTAGCCGAATGCCGGCTCGACCGATGGCGAATAGTCGACCTGTGCCGAGCGCATCGCAAAGGTCCATTGGCCCAGTTCGAGGCAGGCCTTGACCGCTCCATCGGTATTGCCATCACCCCATGCCGCATCCAGCAGGCGACGAGGCTCCCGATTCTCCGACAGGGTCGCAAGGCGTCTTTCTTGGCAGAGTCTCAAAGCGCCGTTATAAATCGAGAGCTTGTCGGCCATTTACGCCGCCATCAACTCTTTAACGCGGGCCTCGGCGCGTTCCTTGGTCGGGATGTCGCGCTCGATCATTGCCTTGTCGCTGTCGCGGATGATGACGAACTTCGCCGCGCCCTTGAACTCAGCATGATAGGTCTCGGTCGCCTGCGACTTGTCGGCATCGTTCAAGTCGACGTGGAACAGTAGGGCCATGGTGGGGATTGCCACCCCAATCGCGGTCTGGATCACGTCGAGGACGAGAATCTCGGCATACCACGCATTGTCTTCGGCGCGGGCCTCGATGACGTCTCCAGTGCGCAATTGGCGCGAGACGTGCACCCAATAGGCGCGGTCGAGCACGTCCTCGATCTTGCCGCCAAGCTCCACCGTGATGCGGTAACGTTGCCGTACCTCTTCGCCGCGAAACAGGCGGCCGAACATCGGTCGTATCGTCAAGTGGTTTCTCCTTCTTGCAAAAAAGAAGGGCCGCCGGATGAGGGCGACCCTTGAGTTGGACGACTGGGAGAGGAACGTTTCAGTCGCTATTGGTCTGCGCAATGGCCGTGCCGTCGCTGACATCGGCGATGCCGGTCGACGAGCTAGCGGTAATCACCGTGCAAAGGCTGGTCGTGGGCGTTGCGGTGTCGCGGACGATCACCGTGTCACCAACGCGCATGCCGAGAGCATAACCGTTGGTGAAATAGCCCGAGGTGTTCACGGTCGCGATGGCGTCCGCGCTCTCATAATACCAGAGCCGGCCACCAACAATTGCCTGGCTTTGCAGACGCGGCGGAGTGGAAGTCGAATAAGTCATGTCAAATCCTCCTTATTCCGCAGCCCAGGCCGAGCTGTCATGATTCATGACAACCACGCCCGTGTTCTGAAGCAGCGTCGAGCCCATGTAGATCGAGGTGCGGGCAAACGAATAATCGTCTTCCTCATTGTACCCGACCGCCGACATGATGCCGCCCGAGTTGACCGCATGGCCCACAGCGGATTTGTGGTACATGAAGCACTTCTCGGAAGCGCCGCCGGCGCCCGGTAAGCCGATGTGCGACACGAAGTTGATGCCCATCCACTTGTAGTAGCCGGACTTGTCGGTCCACGAAGCGTCGCCGCTGTCGATCGGCTTGCGGGTCACATAGTCCGAATTCGAGAACTCGGACGCCTGCATCAGGTAGCCAATGAAGCCGGGCGAAACGGCGGCCCAGATGTTGCCGTCGTCTGGAACGCCGCCCTGCTGAAGAATGACCTTCGAACGGATCACCATCTGCAAGGAAGCCTGCGCCGTGGCGCCGGTGTCCTGCGTGCCGGTGTTGAGGATCGTGATGATGTCGTCGTCGATCTTGCGATTGATGACGGCAGCCGAGGTCATCTGCATGATCGCGCGCTGGTTGCCC
>Ga0068852_100001157_pt1 | contig 17473 bp, 11 predicted proteins | sample KBSCornC22_FD_66594 | JGI IMG/M metagenome (GOLD analysis project Ga0068852, IMG submission 66594) | Corn rhizosphere microbial communities from Kellogg Biological Station, Michigan, USA - KBS Corn C2-2 | ecosystem: Host-associated > Plants > Roots > Rhizosphere > Soil ... | reverse complement strand
GAATTGTTTGTTCGACATGGTCATTGTGCGAGTTCCATTTTGGGAGGAAAGAATCAAAGGTGTTTATTCCGTGAAAAGGTTCGCTGAGTTCCTGTTTTCTAGGAACTGGCAATAGTGGCAGTTTGTTGGGACCACATCATGTTCAATGCTTATTCTTTTGCGCGTCCGCTCACAAAATTAGAAGTACTTGATCCAGCGGGGAAGCGAATCGTACCGCAGGTAACTTGCGCCTTTATCAAGCTAACAAAGTCAACGGACACGCTGGAACCTGTGTTCATAGTTGAGGTTACGTATCACCATGGAAAAGTCTTTCTTCGGGCCCGTGGCTGTTATGGCATCTATGTGATTTAATCCGTCACGATCACCCACAAATTCAGCAAGAATGTGGACGGGGCCTTTTGGGTCGGTCAAATAGGAAGACGCCTCAAGAGTTTGTATTTCGTTGTCCTTCGGGTTGAATGCAATCGTCACCATATCGCCTGCCTTCACATAATTATGAATCGAGAGTTTTTTCACGCCATTACCTGCGGGATTTTGTCCATTCGTAACGTCACCTCGTTCATACGCACGCCGCAGAGATTCGGGATCAACTTGAGCGTAAGTTTCGGCTATATCTTTCAATTCCTGCGCGTACATCAGCGCCGCATGCTGCTTCTTTTGTGTAATCCATTCGCGCATGCCACCCGCTTTTTCTGTCTGCGACAAATTACCGTCAGGAAGATCCATGGCCGTCCTCCTTATCCTGCCATCCGGGCCAAGTTGAGCCTCAAACAAACGCTGACTCTGGACTTTGCCTTTGACGCTGATGGTCTCCTGCTGTTGCCAGGTGTATTCAGCAAGCATGGCCTTGCTCCGGGCCACAGTTGCATTGATTGACGCGATTTGTTGTTCCAGAGAAGGACCTTGTGCCGGCACAGCTAAGCCCTTCGCCAGCGCGTAGGTGAGGCCCGCAGCTATCAACCAAAGATCAAGGACATTCTTATGGCATGAAATCATCTATGTTTCCGGAGCCTCGCGGCAATCAAGCGTAACCAGCAGGCGAACGAGATTGCTCCAGAGCGCTGCCTGCAGAACTTGATCACTGACTTTCCAGTTGAAATCTACGTGCTGAAATGCGTTTTACGCCATTGCGAAGGATCCCGCGCTGACCTGCTTGGTTCGGACTGCTGCAGTCCGCAAGTGACGATTGCGACTAAATGAACCGCCGGGAAGATCGATTCGATCAAGATCACTGACGCATGCCTCAACTAGGAAAAGAATTGAGGCCCGCGTCAGGTGGGAGAACCTCGCAATCGATGCTTCCCGGCAGTCACTACCACAATAAGGATTCAAGCTTGATAAAGAAGCTGGAAAAAATAACAGACCGCTGCAATTGATGCGCAAACCGAATTGCCGCTATTCCCTGGCAAACAGCCGACACTGATTTGATGGCCATCATGATCAATGTTTCGCCGGAAAGGGTGATGCCTGGCCGCATGCCATCTTTTTGAAAGGTCAGATTCGCAGCCATAACAACAGAATTATGCAGCCCAAAATGAAGAAGATCAAAATAAGCTTTCGCAGCGTTGCCCAATTGTATTTGGGTGCATCAAGGAACACGAGTTCACCCCAGTGCAGTGGAGCGACGCGCGCCATGTATGGGAGGTGCTCCCGGTAGTCAGTAGGCGAATCCAAATAGCGGATCGCATTCCATACGGAAGCAGGAGTCTGCAACTCGAGTTGTCCCATTCGCGTCTGTTGATTTCGGTGAGCCATCCGCCGCATGACAATCCAATGTTGTCATCATTCTAGTTATGCAACTGACCATACTTCGACTGGCAGGTTTGACAGATTCTTTCCATCACACGGTTACGGCCTTGACACTTTTGACAGTTTCTGGCCTGTGCGGCAAAAGTTAGCCTCCTAAGGAATCGTCTTAATCAGCTTTTGACCTGATTTTTAGCCACATTTGGCGGAGACTCGTCGAGGACCAATCATGAACGCACTTACAGGTTCACGCTTCTTCTTGTGTTTATTTTCTCTTGCGGCATTTCCGTCCTGGATCTATGGACAAACAGCCGCGAACCAGACGGATGCACAAGCGCTTCAACAACAGGTGGACGCCTTGAAAACGCAGATCGCAGATCTTGAGGATAAAATTAACAACCTGACATCCACCGGCCCAGCAACTCCAGGCAATTCGGGCGCTCAGCAGGCAAAAGGCGCGGATGCTCAGCAAGGCGTCAAGCCATCAGAAGCTGCAAAAGAGCTTAAGACTGAACAAACAGAAAGCAAGGCCACGGCAGACTACAAATTGTTCTCAGAAGATGAACAAGCCGCGGCACGTTATGACAATGTGCCTCTTGATCCCCGCTATCCAAATTATTTCCGTCTGCCGGGGACGCGAACGTTCATGAAAATTGGCGGCTACGCCAAGAGCGACCTTACCTTCGACCCGCGACCCGCGGGAGACCAGGAACGGTTTATTCCGGCCAGCATTCCCATTCCAGCGTCCCTTGCCAGCGTCAGCAACTCAACCGTCTCAGTGCGTCCTAGTCGTATCAACGTCGATTTTCTAGTGCCCATTGAGAAAGAACGGGCGCTGAGGTTCTTTTTTGAAATGGACTTCTTCGGCTCAAGTTCCACGACTCCACGATTGCGCCATGTCTACGCACAAGGGAAGAACGTGTTGATAGGCCAGACATTTTCCAACTTCATGGACCCGGACGCAGGGCCAGATACCTTGGATTTCCAAGGCCCAAACAGTCAGGTGTCGATACGCAATCCGCAGGTGCGTTACACGCATCGTTTTAGCAAGAAAACCACCGCCAGCATTTCCGCTGAAAAGCCCTCTTCTGATGTGGCGTTTAAGACCCCAGAGTTCAACGCTCAACCCAATAGCCCTAGCCCAGACGGGACGATACAACTACGGCACGAAATGAGCTTCGGCCATGTTCAGTTCGCCGGATTATTCCGGGATATTTCGGCCTTTTTGCCCGATGGGCGCAGTGATTCCGTTTTTGGTTGGGGATTCAACCTGGCTGGGCTGTTCAAAACTATCGGCAAGGACACATTCGTTTATCAGGGAGCTTATGGCAACGGCATTCAGCGGTACATCAATGACACCTCCGGACTAGGGATCGATGCTGCCGTTATAAGCGCACAAAAACCTCATCTTGAAGCAGTGCCTGCCATTGCAACCTACGGCGGTTATCAGCATTTCTGGAATCCTAAGCTGCGTTCGTCAGCCGTCTTCGGATTTCTCCAGGCTGAGAATACGGCAGCCCAGGTCGCTTCTGCGTTTCACCGCAGCGAATATAGTGCCGTAAACCTCATCTGGAGCCCCATCGCATCACTGAGTTTTGGTTCAGAGTTCCTCTATGGCTGGCGCGTGAATAAAGACAACAGCACGGGCAATGCTCCCCGTATTCAACTCAGTGCGAAATACAACTTTATGCAAATGAAAAGCTCCAAGTAAAACACTGCTTAAAAATAAGGAATGGACAGGAGATTTATGAGTACCGCTATCAATGAGGCAAACGTCCGGCTTGACCAGTTTTTTACCGTAGCCGAAGCCCGGCAGGACCGTTGGCGCAGGCTGCTGACCGCCGCACGCGCATGGGAAGCGGCAAAAGCGAAAGATGCTGCGGGAACGGTGGCGGAAACAAAACGCTCCAGCGTAGTAACCAGTTTGAGTGACCTCAAGCAGTGGGAAAGCTTCTTCGCATATCCCGGCCCGGCACTTCTAAAGGTAGTCGAGGAGCGAATCACACAAGGCGATGCGACGAGCACCGCCCGGCTGGTACAGTCCATTAGCGCGGCGTTGCTAAGCCGTTCTTATCGCACAAACGCAGCAGACTGGGAGAGCCCGGACATTTCCACCAGCAGTATAAGTGATAAGCTGCCAATCGCAAGCAACGGAAACGCGTCTTACCGTCCATATTTTGAAGTCCTGATTGCGACAGCCGCTTTTCCCTCAACGTGGTCCGGCTTCAAAGATGAGTTTCGCAAGCTGCGCAGAACGCAGGATCAATTTATCTATGAAACAGTGTTTGTCGGCAGCTTTGAGGATGCAGTTCTGGGAACAATCCTGAACGGAAGCCTGGAAGCAGTCATTATTTCTGAAGGCATTGCTTTCTCGTCCATCAACAACAGCCCGCTTCTGCGCGAGTTCCTCTCAACTCACCTCGCGGCTGCCGGGATCGGCACGGATTTTTCAGAGTTATCGCTTTCGTTGGCGCAGGCGCTAAAGTTGGTCCGTCCGGAGCTGGATATATATCTCTTAAGTGATCGCGAGGTGGAAAAAGTTGCAGGGAATCCAGGAGCAGAGTGCTTCCGCAGGATCTTTTACCAGGTTGAGGAGCCGCTGGAACTTCATCTCAGCATCCTTGACGGTGTGGCAGACAGGTTCAGTACTCCTTTTTTCGACAACCTCCAAAAGTATGCGCAACGTCCGATCGGCACATTCCATGCTTTACCGGTGGCCCGCGGAAAATCGATCTTCAAGTCAAATTGGATCAGCGATATGGGCAGGTTCTACGGCGTGAACCTTTTCCTGGCGGAGTCAAGCGCAACTACCGGCGGACTGGATAGCCTGCTGGAACCCACAGGCAATATTAAGGTAGCGCAGGAACATGCCGCCCGGGCCTTTGGGGCGGATCACGTCTTTTTCGTAACGAATGGAACGTCTACGTCCAACAAAATGGTTGAGCAGGCACTGCTTGCTCCGGGCGACATCATGCTGGTGGACCGCAACTGCCACAAATCTCATCATTATGGCGCTGTCCTGGCTGGCGCGCTGCCGCTCTATGTGGAGGCGTATCCGCTCACGAAGTTCTCAATGTACGGCGCAGTGCCATTGCGCACAATCAAGCGGGCGCTTCTTGATCTGAAAGCGGAAGGGAAGCTTGACAGGGCCAAAATGCTCGTTCTCACAAACTGTACTTTTGATGGCCAGATTTACAACGTAGAGCGCGTCATGGAGGAATGTCTGGCGATCAAACCTGACCTGATATTTCTCTGGGACGAAGCATGGTTTGGCTTTGCTCGCTGGAGTCCGTTCTATCGCCGCCGCACTGCTATGGGAGCAGCAGCCGTTTTGGAGAAGAAGTTCAAAGATCCGGCATACCGCGCTGCCTATGCAGAGCAAGAGAAGAAATTCGGCGCCGACCTTGACCCCACGGATGAATCTCTTCTGGAAAACCGGCTTCTGGCCAATCCTGGCAAAGTGCGCTTGCGCGTTTACCAGACGAACTCCACTCACAAGTCCATGTCAGCCCTGCGCCAGGGCTCAATGGTGCTGGTGAAAGACCAGGATTACCACACCGTGGAAGAGCAGTTCCATGAGGCGGTATTCACCCATGCATCCACCTCACCCAATCAACAGATCATCGCCTCACTGGATGTCGCGAGGCGGCAGATGGAACTGGAAGGCTATGAGCTTGTCAATCGGGCCATTCAACTGGCGCTGGATCTGCGACGCGAGGTGAACTCTCACCGATTGATTTCCAAATACTTTCACATCCTGGGCGCGGATGAAATGATTCCTACTGATTTCCGCAACTCCGGTTTTGTGGACTATATCGTTCCCGGAGCAAATTGGAAAAAAGCGGTAAAAGCTCTGCGCGAAGATGAGTTTGCTCTGGACGTAACTCGTCTGACGCTGGTGTGCGGGACAGCCGGTTACGATGGCACGCAGTTTAAAAATATGCTGGCTGCGAAATATGATATTCAACTGAATAAAACATCGCGCAATAGCGTGCTGCTGCAGACCAACATCAACAATACGCGGAGCGATCTGGCCCATCTAATCAAAGTTCTGGTCGAGATCTCACAGGCAATTGAAAAAAGACTCGAACAAGGAGGCAGCGAGGAACGCGACACGTTCGCTGCTCGCGTGAAGTCGCTTATGGAAGATGTTCCCGATCTACCCGACTTCAGCTATTTTCATGATAGCTTCCGCGAGAACCCAGCCAGCATTACCAGCGAAGGCGATATGCGGGCAGGATTCTTTGGCGCGTATCGTCAAGAGCAATGCGAACACCTGAAGCTCTCAAACCCGGAGATCGACCGGCGGATCAAGGAAGGGCCGGCGCTGGTTTCGGCCAATTTTGTGATCCCATATCCTCCCGGATTTCCTATCATGGTGCCTGGCCAGGTGATTACCAGGGACACCATTGATTTCATGCGCAAACTCGATGTAAAGGAAATCCACGGATTTTCCGCTGCGTTGGGATTGAAGCTGCTGAAGCCCTCTTTCCTGGAAGCGGCAGCAGGAGGACGGGAAGTCCGGCGGCCGAGCAAAGAAAAGGGAACCGTGAACAAACAGGCTGCATAAACCCATTGCCGACCCCGGATCTTAAGGCGGCGACAAACTGTGCGCGAGAGCGATTAAGTTGTGCGGGACAACGCGGATGGCTCCTCCGCGGGGACTATCAAGGTCTGAGATCAGGAAAAAAGCTATCGCAACCGCCACCGGCAGGACCATAAACAAACGCCAGCCGGTCCGGTGCGCGCCATAGCCAATGAGGGCGTTGCAGCAAATTGCGATTGCAAACATCAGCGCCCACGCTGCGACTGGTATGCGGTTCCACCATGCCGACTGAGTGTAGCCCTGCGAATTCAGCACATCATTCATGCCCGTAACGGTCAGGACAGTAACAGCTGTGGGCTCTTCTTTACGCGACTGGACGGCCGACCACAGCTCGTTTTGCAGCGCGGCTGTATCTGCGTTGATTTTCGCAAGTCCATCTTCGTGGCGGGTTGTGTAAAACAATATGCGCTGATCGAGGTAGGCCCTTAATAACTCGCGTACCTTCGATGTGTCCCCGGAAAGCAGCCCGACCCGCAGGTACTCGGTGCCGATCGCATTGGCCTCTGCCTCTTCATAAAGCTTGCGCTGATCGTAGCGGCTAATGGCCATTGAGAAGCTAAACCCAATAAGGAGTCCTAAGAGGGTCAGCGTAGCTCCCAGTATGATTCCGAAATCTTCCCGCTGGTCCTCACTGAACGGGCGTATTTTGACGCGCAGGAAATTGCCCGCCTCGGCCGCAAGAAATAATACGACGAAAGCTGAAATGAGTATAAGAATCGGGAATTCCATTGGATCCATTGTGTGCGAGGCTTTCTCAAGGGCCCAAGTTGCTTTGTCGCAGACATTAGCCAGAGGCGACGGTCTTTCTTATTGTCTGAGCGTTTGACGTTGCAGGGAGCTCCTCCTTTGGAAGCGAATCAATGCTTCGAACACGCAAATCTCTCTGTGGATAAGGAATTTCAATTCCGGCGTTACGGAAGGACTCCAGAATCGCCATGCTGATCTGGCTTTTCAACTCGAACCACACAGACTGGGCGGCCCAGAACCTGAGTTCAACATTCAGGGCGCTGTCACCGAATCCCAGAAACAATGTCTCCGGTCGGGGATGGGCGAGAACATGCGGGTTCGAGGTGGCAATTTCCATGAGGAGTTTGAGCGCCAGTGCAGGATCTGTGCCGTAGGCAATCCTGACCGGTATTTCGACCAGTCGCCGAGTTGAAGATAAAGTCCAATTGGTCACCTGATTGGAAAGAAGATTGCTGTTGGGGAGAATCACTTCGGCGCCCTGGAAAGTCAGGACCGTACTGGATCGAGATCCAATGCGCCTTACTATGCCGGAAACTCCGCCAATCTCAACCGTATCTCCGATCCGGATTGGCCGCTCAAACAAAATGATAAGGCCAGAAGCAAAGTTGTTGACGATGTTCTGCAGGCCGAATCCAACACCGAGGCCCAGAGCTCCGGTGATTACGGTGAATTTATTCAGCTCCAACCCTGCATTCGCCAAACCAGCAAAGAACAACGCCCCCATCAATACGTAGTATGTGAAGCGTGAGATGGCATAGGCCATCCCGCCTCTTAACGTGAGCTTAGGAAGCAGGATCTTTCCCAGAATGAAGCTTGCGATATTGGCAATGACATAACCAAAGAAGAGGAACAGAAACAAGTTCAGGGTTCCGCCCAGCGTAACTTCGCTCTTTCCAAAGCCGATGGGGTGCTGCAGCATGCTTTGCAGAGCGCCCACCACATCGCTGCGGACATTGAAGAGGTATAGATCAAGATCGAGCCACAGGAAGCAGGCGAAAACAACCAGCAGACGCCATGTCCACCGTTCAATCACGCCGGCCCGGACATCGGGCAGGGCCTGAAACCATGCGCTACTCACGGCAATAGTGACGCCGAGATGCAGGACGCGAACCATGGTATAGAACAGGGCGAACGCGAACGCGGAAAATAATGTTCCCACGCCAAGAACCTGTGCCAGGGCCCCAAAGCCAAAAACGTTTGCGATGACGGAACCAGCGAGCAGACATACTCCAATTGTGTTGGCGGCGAACAGGAATTTGAGACGCCAGGCAGAAATTAATTGTATTTTCACGCGGGAAGGACGACCCAACCAGATGAAAGCAATGAGAGCAAGAAAAATGACGAAAGCGAATGCTTCTCGCCCAAAGGCTGATCCAAACTGAAGGACCTGATGCATGCACACAGCCACAAAAAATATGCATAGGGCGTATACAGCCTTCCGTGCCGCAGCCGGAACGAGCCCTGGAAGCAATCGCAACACCGGAGCAACACAAAGAAGGCAAATAACAAATGAAACTCCAGTTGGGGCCGAGGCAAGCATTCCAACGATTGGAAGTAGCGCTAAAAGCATCGCGACTGAAAAGGGCCGGAGGAGAATCTGTACCTGGCCAATGGTCACGCCGCTTTTGTTTTCTGATGCCGCATAATTCCTTAACCGCAAGGCTATGAGAAGAGCGCATACGTAGATCGCTACCATACCAAGGAGCAAAAGCTTTTGTGCGGTCAGGAACGCAGATGTCCCTGTGAATCCACGACTGGCCGACAAACGAATTACGGTGCTCAAGGACTGCTCAGGGACCTCTTGCTGCCGGCTTTGCCATAAAGGCGGGCTGTCTCTTTCAAACACACTGGCACGCAACCGTTCATGTGCCTCGTCCAGCTTCCGTAGCACCGCGGAGAGTTCACGGTCGTGCTCGGAGATATGATTTTGCAGGGTCAGAATCAGGTTGAGCCGGTCCTGGGCCTCCGAGCGTAACTTTTGTATTGCCTCTAGCTCCTGTTCCACTCGTCCCGCTACCACTTCAAGTCCGGCTGCTTCATGGACCTGTTTTGCTGTGGCCTCCCATCGTGCCTGTTCCTTATCAAGCCATTGCATCATTTCTTCAATAGCTGCGGCGTGGGCCGTCAACAGTTTGCGTTTGCCGGCGTATTCTTCTTCCAATGCTCTCCAGTATCGCTCCTCTTGTTGAAGTTGCATTCTATTGGGAATTCCCGCGAGCAAATCTTCCACCTGGCGTACTCTCTGGCTTATTTCATCAGCTTGTGCTTCCGTTTCAAGATCCTCAACCTGTCGATCCGGAACAGACATCAGATTTTTTGACGTCTTACGTATTTGCCTCTCCAGTTCTTCCGCCTGTTCCGCAATCTGAGGTAAGGGCACGGCCTGGATAGGAGTTGGTGTCGGTATTGCTGATGCCTGAGCTGCCGGAGAAGGAGTGCCTTGCGGCGCCAATAATTTATTAACCGCGACCTGGGATTTAGATGGCGTGGGCACTAAACAGAAGACAATCCCGAAGAAAACCCATGAAACGATGAAAGAATATTTGCAAGACTTAAGACGGAAGTGGATGAAAGACGCGAACCTCAACATGCATGTCCACCAAAGGGCGCAGATCGAGAATTTCAACGGTTACTGCTCCCATCCTCCTCCCAGCGCGTTATAAATCTGCACCAAGGCAACTCGCTCATTGAGCTGTGCCTGCGCCAGACCCAGTCGTGCAGAGAAATAACGTGTATCGCTATCCAAGACTTCCAGATAGCTGGCAGCGCCACCGCGATAGCGCACGTTAGAGAGCGCGGTTGCATCTTCGGCGGCTTTTGTTAGGAGCTCTTGCTGCGCGCGGGATTCCTGATTTTTCTTGTACGCTACCAGCGAGTCAGAAACGTCGCGGAACGCCTGTTGAATGGTCTGTTGGTAAAACAGCACAGCTTCCTGCTGCTGCGCCTCAGACAATCTCACGCCGGAACGGATTCTTCCGCCGGTAAAGAGAGGTTGTGCAAGCTGCGCCCCGGCGCTCCAGAACCCGGAAGACGAGGAGAATAGGTTCGTGAGGGCAGAGCTTTGATAACCACCGGATCCTGTGAGAACAATCTGGGGGAAATAATTCGCTTTGGCCACGCCGATCCGTGCATTCGCCGCAACCAGTGAATACTCAGCAGACTGGATATCAGGCCGGTGCTCCAATATCTCCGATGGAAGTCCCGCAGGCACCGTAGGCGGAATGGCCGTTTCAACAAGAGTCTTGCCGCGAGCAATAGGCCCGGGGTTTTTGCCGATCAGGACGCTGATAAAATTCTCCTGCTGTTCAATCCGCCGCTCCAGATCGGGAATGGAGGCAGCGGCAAAATACACCAACTGTTCTGACTGCCGCACATCCATCAACGAGGTTACGCCACCCTGAGCGCGGACCTTGACCAGACGCAAAGACTCTTCACGGGCGGCCAGGGTTTGTTGCGAAATTTCCATCTCCAGGTCGAGTTCGCGCAACTGGAAATATGCCGTAGCCACGTTGCTGATCAAGCTCGTGATGACCGTGCGCTGTCCCCACTCAGTGGCCAGGAGATCTGCGCGGGCGGCCTCCGTGGCGCGCCGGAACTTGCCCCAGAAATCGAGTTCCCAGGCCAATGAGAGCCCAGCCGAAATTGCGCCGGTATTCGTCGAGGGGAACGTGACTGTCTGCGGGATGCGCTGATTAAGGCCAGCCGCACTGGCTGAAATGGTGGGATACTGATCGGCACGCGTGATCCCCAGCAATGCCTGGGCCTGCAGCACACGAGCGGCCGCAATGCGCACATCGTAATTTCCGGCAAGAGCCGTGCGGATCAACTCTTGTAATTGCGGATCCTGAAAAACCGTCCACCACTTTTCATTCCCAAGGGATGGGCCGTTCTGGCTCCCAGGTGATGGATCAACGCCTCGGTAAACTGTGGGCACGTCTACTTTGGGACGTTTGTAGTTGGGACCTACCTTGCAGCCTGTCTGCAATATCGTTGCGAAGATGATGAACCTAATAAAAACGTAACCAGGCTTCATATTCCCTCATGCAGCCGCTGCTGGTGGTTTTAACAACTGCGGCTCCGGCTCCTTTTTCTTACCTCGATGGGCCAGACGTTCGACCAGATCGAAGCTGACCGGGATCAGAAAGATAGCGATAAGCGAAGCCGCCAACATCCCGCCTATGACAGCACTACCCAGCACACGACGAGACACAGCGCCGGCCCCGGTGGCCGCCCACAGCGGCACACATCCCAGAATGAAAGCGAACGCGGTCATCAGGATTGGCCGCAGACGCAGTTTGGCAGCTAAGAGCGCCGCATCTTCAGTTGATTTGCCTTTCTCAAACTCCACTTTTGCGAATTCAACAATCAAGATCGCATTTTTAGCGGCCATGCCAATCAGCATTACCAGCCCGATTTGCGCGTATACGTTATTTTCCAGCCCGCGCATCCACAGAAACCACAGTGCGCCGAACACTGCAACGGGTGTTCCTAGAAGCACGCTGAAGGGCAATGACCAGCTTTCATATTGGGCTGCGAGAATCAGGAATACGAACAATACGGACATGGCAAAGATGACGCTCGATGAAACTCCTTCACTCGCCTTCTTTTCCTGATAGGACATGCCAAGGTAATCGAAACCCATTTCAGACGGCATGGTCTGGGCATAAACTTCTTCCAGTGCTTTTACGGCCTGGCCTGAGCTATAACCGGGCGCGGCACTGCCATTGATTTGTGCGCAGCGATAAAGGTTATAGCGCATGGTGAACTCGGGGCCGGTGGTGGACCTGACTCGTGTGAGAGCGCTCATTGGGACCGGCTGCCCTTTATCATTGGACACGTAAAACTGGCCAACGTTTTCAGCGCGGGTGCGGTAGTCTCCCTCCGCCTGGACATAGACCTGCCATTGCCTGCCAAAGCGATTGAAATAGTTCACGAGCACGCCGCCCATGAACATCTGCATTGTTTTGTAAACGTCAGAAAGCGGCACTCCCTGCGCGATCACCCTTGGCCGGTCCACGTCAACATAGACCTGCGGTATGGACGGGAGGGCGGTTGTGGTAACACCGGCCAGTTCAGGACGCTTTCGCGCGGCTGCCAAAAATTGAGTGAGGTTCTTGTTCAGGAATTCCGGGTCCTTGCCGGAGCGGTCTTCCAGCAGAAAGCTGAAACCTCCTGAGGCACCGACGCCAGGAATGGCAGGAGGCGGGAAAGAGAAAGCAATACCTTCTGCCACTTTGGCGAGTTCCGGGCCCAGATGCGCCTTGATGGCTTCATATTGTTCTTCCGGCGCTTTGCGCTCCGACCATTCCTTCAACGTGATGAAATAAAACGAGCTATAAGTAGCTTGCACACCACTGAGCATGCTGTACCCGATAACCGAGGTCACGCCTTCGACCCCAGGCGTCTTCTTCACAATGTCCTCGATCTTGCTCGAGACTTCGTCATTGCGTTGGAGTGAGGCTGCATTGGGCAATTGCAAGCCCGCGTAAACATAGCCCTGGTCCTCATCGGGCAGAAAACTTTTAGGCAAACGGGAGCCGAACCACAAGGCCAGCACAGTCAGTGCGACAAGAGAAATCATGCTTAATCCGACTTTGCGGATCAACAATCCGCAGACGCTTACGTATCCGTCCGTCGCCCGCCCAAATACGCGATTGAACCAGCGGAAAAATTTTCCCAACAGGCCGCGCCCTTCTTTTTTGGGACGCAACATCAGGGCCGAGAGCGCCGGACTCAATGTCAGAGCATTGAAGGCAGAGATCAGCACCGAAATGGCAATGGTGATGGCGAACTGCTGATACAACCGGCCCGTAATCCCGGGGATGAAGGCCGTCGGCACGAAGACAGCGGCAAGGATCAACGCTATGGCAATGACCGGTCCTGAGACCTCTTCCATGGCTTTGACAGATGCGTCCCGCGGAGAAAGCCCGTGTTCAATGTGATGTTCCACGGCCTCCACCACTACGATTGCATCATCCACGACAAGGCCAATCGCCAGCACCAGCCCAAACAATGACAACGTATTTATCGAGAACCCGAGGGCCGGAAAGACCACAAACGTTCCCACCAGGGAGACAGGCACCGCGAGCAGAGGAATAAGCGTCGCCCGCCATCCCTGGAGGAAAATGTAAACCACAATAATGACAAGAATGATGGCTTCAAACAGGGTCTTTTGAATTTCATGCAGGCCTTCTGTAACAGCGAGCGTGGTATCCAGCGCAACGGCATAATCAAGGTCCTGGGGAAAGCGGCTCTTTTGCTCCGCCATTAGTTTACGTACACCGGCAGCAGCCTTCACGGCATTCGTTCCTGGCAACTGATAAATTGCCAACACCGCCGCGGGTTTTCCGTTGTAGCGTCCAATGATGTTGTATGTCTGGGCGCCCAGTTCGATGCGGGCCACATCTTTCATATAAAGCAAGGAGCCATCAGGGTTCGCACGTATCACGATGCTCCCGAACTCCTCTGGAGAGGGCAGACGTCCCTGTGCCCGCACTGCGTAAGTGAAGTCTTGTCCCTTGGGTACGGGTTCGCCGCCAATCTGGCCGGCAGGATTCACATTGTTCTGTGATTGGATGGCTTTGATGATCTCGGGAACCGTCACTCCCAGTTTCGCCAGTCGATCCGGCTTTACCCAGCAGCGCATTGCATATTGTCCGGCGCCGAATACGGTCACGCTGGCGATGCCAGGAACTCGCGTCAATTGATCGTTGAGATTGATATAAGCATAGTTAGCAAGAAATATATTGTCGTAAGTTCCTTTGGGTGAAAACAGGTTTACCAGCATCAAAGGCGCTGCCGTTGACTTCTGCACTGTCACACCGGCATTAATCACGTCGGCGGGCAACTGTGAGTTCGCTTGGTTGGTCCTCATCTGCGCAAGAATCTGGTCAGTACTCGGGTCCGTCTTGATATCGAAATTTACAGTCAAGGTCATTGCGCCGTTATTGGCATTGGTGGAGTACATGTAGTTCATGTTGTCCACGCCGCTCATCTGCTGTTCGATAGGAGTTGCCACCGATTGCTCAATGGTCTCTGCGTCAGCTCCCGGATACGTGGCCTTCACTTGAATTTCAGGAGGCGCAATATTAGGGAACTGCGCGGTAGGCAGGCGAAGCATGGAGACAACTCCAATAATCACCATGAGGATTGCGATGACCATGGCGACAATAGGCCGGCGAATGAAAAAATTTGCCATTATTTACCCTGCCCGGATGGTTGAAAAGGTTTAGGAGCGACCGGCGCGCCTTCTTTTACTTTCTGAAAACCTTCGACAATTACCCGTTCTGCCGGCGCTACTCCGCTTTGAATAATCCACATGTCGCCGACACGCTCTCCGACTTTCACTGGGCGGAGGCTGGCTTTATTTTCTGGCGTTACCACTGCCACCTGATAGGAGCCCTGTGTTTCAACCACAGACCGCTGCGGCACCAGCAGTGCGTCTTTTGCAATGGACGTTGGCAATCGGACCCGGGCGAACTGTCCCGGTCGAAGCAATCCAGAAGGATTATCGAATGCGGCAGCAAAGCGGATAGTTCCCGTTTTGGCGTCCACCTGGCGATCCGCTACCAGAATCGACCCTTTGTGCGGATACACGCTTCCATCGGCCAGAATCAATTCCAGGTTTTTCTTTGTGCCGAGGGCGCGCTTGCCAGTGACAACTTCGCTAATTCTGGCTGCAAAGGGAAGGTATTCCTGCTCGCTCACGGAGAAGTAAACCTTTATAGGCTCAACCTGTGATACGGTTGTGAGCACCGTTGTGGGGCTTACCAGATCGCCAATCTGCCCCTTGGCGAGACCAGCAATCCCGTTTAGAAGTGATCGCACCTTCGTAAACTCGACGTTCAATCTGGCTTCTTCAACTTTTGCTTTGCTCCCGGTGACAACAGCCGCGGCAGCCGCATTTGCCTGAATGTCATTATCGAGTTGCGCCTGAGGTATGGCGCTCTGTTTTGCCAGTGGCGTGTCGCGTTGCACATCAAGTTCGGTTTTACCCCGCTGCGCCTCTGCCTGTGCCTGCTCTCCTTTCGCTTGTTCCAATGCAGCCTGAAATGGCCGGGGATCGATTTCAAACAATACGTCCCCTTTCCGGACGAGCATGCCCTCGCGATAATTCTGCTTCAACAAGTATCCCGTCACCTGAGGACGTATGTCGGCGTTGACGTAGCCATCCATAGTTGCGACCCATTCGCCGTAAATCGGTACGTCTTTCTGTTCGACAGGAACAACCTGAACTTCGGGCGGAGGTGGAGGCGCTGCCTCGGTTTTAGTCGCGCAACCGGTGAGCGGCAGCAATACAGCAAAAACTACACCAATGGTTATACAAAGGTGGTGCTTGAGAGCTCGTGCAGATAAGGTTGCAAGCATTCATCCCCCTTGCCATTTCTGACTAGGCTTTTTATTCAACGCATTCCGGCGCTGAGTTTTTCTGAGCACCTACGCGATTCTTAGACTCTTGGGGTGATAACAGAACTGTTAAAACTACCTGTTCTCCCGGCAAAGCTGCCGATGGCAGAGTTAACCATCGGGGACTGCAGATCTCTGTCCCGCTCAGGCACAAGCTGGGTGGGTTGGTGGACGTATGGAATGGCTTGGTCATCTGTTTGAAAAATATCCGGAGATGGCGGTTTATCTTGCGATTGGCCTGGGGTACTTGATCGGCGCTGTGAAGTTTCGTGGCGCCGGAATCGGATCAGTGACGGGATCCTTGCTTGCGGGAATTTTGTTTGGCAACTTCTTCCATGTGCCGGTTTCTGACACGGCTAAATCCATGCTCTTCCTTTTGTTTTTGTTTGGCATCGGGTATTCAGTGGGGCCGAGTTTTTTCAGAAGCATTAAAGGCGATGGCTGGCGCTGGGCCGTGCTCGGTGTATTTGTACCATTCGTTGGATTGATGACGGCTTACATTGTGGCGCGGTTTCTGAAACTTGATTTGGGATTCGCGGCCGGGTTGCTATCCGGTGCTTTGACGGAGTCGCCTGCGATAGGTACGGCCAGCGAGGCGATCCAAGCTTTGGCCATACCCGATACGCAAAAACAACAGCTGGTCAGCCATATCGCTGTGGCGGATGCGGTTTGTTACATCTTTGGGACGGCGGGATTGATCTGGTTTTGCAGCAGCCTTGGACCTAAATTGCTGCGAGTTAATCTGCGAGATGAGTCGAAGAAAATTGAATCCAATCTTGGCATGAAGCGGACGCGGTTGGGCGTGGTTCCCGCCTGGCAGCCAGTTGCAATCCGCGCGTATACGATTCCACTGGGAGCTGCTGTTGTTGGAAAAACCGTTCATCAGGCGGAGCACTCCGTGCAGGGCACTCGCATCTTTGCTGAACGCATCCGGCGCAATGGTGAAGTCTTTGAGCCAGCGCCGGCCACCGTGCTGCAAGCAGGCGACAGGGTCGCACTTTTAGGCCGTACTGACGTGTTAGTCGATCTGGTAGGAGATCGCGCACCCGAGGTCGCTGACCCGGAACTGCTGGATATTCCAGTGGCGTCTTTTGATGTCTATGTCACGGAAAAAAGATTGGCGGGAAAGACGCTGGAGGAGATCGGGCAAACAGTGAGTGAGGCGCGCGGCGTTTTTCTCCGCGGAATTACTCGACAATCACAAACTGTTCCAATTGGGTTGAACACGATCATTGAACGGGGAGACATCCTGAAAGTAACGGGAACGGAGCCGGCGGTCGAGGGCTTTGCACAGGTTGCCGGCATGGTCCTCAATCCAGTGAGGGAAAGCGACCTTGCCACGCTTGGGCTGGCTGTATTTGCCGGAATTTTTATAGGAGCGATTGTTACCATACCTATGGGAAGCCTGCGAATCAACCTTGGTACCAGCGTGGGAACGCTGTTGGCCGGCTTGCTTGTAGGCTGGTTCGGGTCTGTAGTTCCGTGGTTCGGCCGCATTCCAGAAGGCGCGATTCTGTTTATGCGGTCCATGGGCCTTGCCGCGTTCGTGGCCATGATTGGACTCAAGGCCGGGCCGGTGTTTATCTCATCTCTGAAAGAGGTAGGATACGTGCTTCTTGTAGGCGGAGCGGTTGTCACGCTCATGCCACTGCTGACCGGATTATTGTTTGGCCGCTATGTACTCAAGCTCAATCCCGTTCTTCTGCTTGGAGGGTTGGCGGGTGCACAGACCATGACAGCCGGTCTTGCCGCAGTGCAGGAAAAAGCGGAAAGCCCTGTTGCGGTGCTCGGCTATTCAGGTACAGTCGCATTCGGCCATATTTTCCTTACCACCTGCGGAACGCTAATCATCCTTTTATTAAGCTGAGCCGATTCTCTAACGTGATTTAAGAAACCAGATTTGACGTGATCGGGTAGAGAGCAGTCTTTAGGATTCTCAAGCATGTGCGGCCCAAACGCTGCGCGTCC
>Ga0068852_100001155_pt1 | contig 17477 bp, 14 predicted proteins | sample KBSCornC22_FD_66594 | JGI IMG/M metagenome (GOLD analysis project Ga0068852, IMG submission 66594) | Corn rhizosphere microbial communities from Kellogg Biological Station, Michigan, USA - KBS Corn C2-2 | ecosystem: Host-associated > Plants > Roots > Rhizosphere > Soil ... | reverse complement strand
AACGAGGCGCGACGCGTCGTCTTCTCCGGCGATGTGGGGCGAAAGGGGCTGCCGATCATCCGCGATCCCAACCCGCCCACTGGCGCCGACGTGGTGCTGCTCGAGTCCACGTATGGCAACCGCGAGCACCCATCGGTCGAAGGCGCGCGCGACCAACTGGCGCAGGTGATCAAGGCGGCGGCGGCGAAGGGAGGCAAGGTGCTCGTGCCGGCCTTCGCCGTGGGGCGCACCCAGGAGCTGGTGTACGATCTGCACCTGCTCGCGTTGAACGGGGCCATACCGCCGATCCCGATCTTCGTGGACAGTCCGCTCGCCATCGATGCGACGACGGTGTTCGCCATGCATCCGGAGATGTTCGACCAATCCGAGGATCTCGTACAGCGGGTCCACGACCTGTTCGAGTTCGTACAGGTGCAGTACACGCGCGATGCGAACGAGTCGAAGGCGCTCAACCAGCGGCATGGGCCGATGGTGATCATCGCTGCATCCGGCATGATGGAAGCGGGGCGCATCCTGCATCACCTGGCGAACAACGCGGCCGACCCGCGCACGACGATCCTCGTCGTAGGCTTCCAGGCGGAGCACACCCTCGGCCGGCGCGTGGTGGACCACGCGCCGATGATCAAGGTGTTCGGCGACGAGATCCCACTGCGCGCGCAGGTGGAAGTGCTTGGTGGGTACAGCGCACATGGCGACCGGCACGAGCTGCAGGCGTGGCTCGATGCCGTACGGGCCGGCAATCCCGGCAGGACGCCGCCGGTGGTGCACCTGGTGCACGGCGAGCCCGATGCGCAGGACGCATTTGCCGCGCAGCTCGGGGCGGCGGGATACCCAGCGGTGGATGCGCCCGAACCGCACGCCACTACCATTTTGTGACGGCACCGCAGGGGCAGTCATCGGCCGCGCGCGTGGCCACCGCGACGCGGCAGCGGATCATCGACGCGACCATCGAGTGCGTGGCGCGCGACGGCACCACGGAGGCCAGCATGGCAGCCATCGCCGCGGCGGCGGGAGTGAGCAAGGCGCTCCTGCACTACCATTATTCCGATCGCGCGCGGCTGCTGGCGGAAGTAGTGGCGCAGCTGGGTGAGCGAATCGCGGCGCGCGAGCGTTCGGCGCTAAATGCGGCCGATGGCAGCAAGGTGGTGGACGCGCTCTGGCACTGGCTGGAGCGCGAGCTTGCGCAGGGCGAGCTGCGCGTCCTGCTGGAGCTGTCGCTCATTCGGGAGCCAACGGTCCAGTCAGCGGCACGGGCGGTCGCCGGCGCGCGACGCAGTCTGGCCACCGGTACAATTGCCGAAGTGATGGGCCGGCTCGGCCTCGTGCCGCGCGTTCCGGCCGAGCTGCTCGGCGAGGCCAACGTCGCATTCGTGGATGGGCTGGCCGTGGGCGGAATCGTATCAGCCGCCGACCCGCGCGTCGCGTTCGACGTCTTCTGGCTGGCGATGCTTGGCCTCGCCGAATGAAGAACGTGACGCGGCGCACGTCTTCCGCGTCCCAGCGAAAGACGACTAGCTTGCACCGATGCCTTCGTCCCGCCCGCCACTCGTCCGGATCGTGCTTGCCGGGATCGGGCTGGTGCTGCTGGTCTGGATCGCCTCGTTCGCCGCAGTCCTGATCTGGGAGCAGAACGATCAGGCGCGGCCGGCGTCGGCGATCGTGGTGCTCGGGGCGGCGCAGTATGTAGGGCGCCCGTCGCCGGTGCTCCGTGCACGGCTGGATCACGCCGTCGATCTCTGGCGTCGGAAGCTGGCGCCGGTGATCATCGTGACCGGGGGAACCGGGCGGGGTGACACGACGAGCGAGGCGGCGGTCAGCCGGCGGTATGCCATCAAGCAGGGCGTGCCGGCGTCGGCCATCCTGATGGAGACGAATGGGCGCAATACCAGCGAATCCATGGACGCGGTGGCGGTGCTGATGGCACAACGGCACCGACGAGACGTATTGCTGGTGAGCGATCCCTTCCACATGCTGCGGTTGACGATCCTGGCCCGTCGCCACGGGCTCATCCCCTACGCATCGCCCACCCCCACGAGTCCCATCGCCGCCAATCCGAGCGAGCGGTGGAAGTACGCGCTCAGCGAGTCGATCAAAGCCCCTCTGGCCTTCATCTTCGAGAGGAACAGCCGGTGAATCCACGGAACCTGACAGCACTCAGCGTCATGCTGGCGGTGGGAGCGCTCGCGCCCGTCGCCGTGGCGCAGCGCAGCGCATCCACATCGTCCGGCGGCGTGCCGCGCCTGGCGTTCGAGAAGACCACGCTGCCCAACGGACTCGAGGTGATCCTGCACGAGGATCACTCGACGCCGATCGTCGTCGTCAACACCTGGTACAAGGTGGGCTCGGGCGACGAGAAGCCGGGCCGCACCGGCTTCGCGCACCTGTTCGAGCACATCATGTTCATGGGCTCGGAGCATGTGCCGACGGGCCAGTTCGACAAGCTGCTCGAGGCGGCCGGCGCCAACAACAACGGCTCGACGACCGAGGACCGGACCAACTACTACGAGTCGATGCCGTCGAACGCGCTTCCGCTCGCGCTCTGGCTCGACGCCGACCGGATGGGCCACCTGCTCCCGGTGATGGACCAGGCGAAGCTCGACCTGCAGCGTGACGTGGTGAAGAACGAGCGCCGGCAGCGCGTGGACAACGTGCCCTACGGCAAGTGGCAGGAGACGGTGCTCGCTGCGCTCTACCCACCGAACCACCCCTATCACTGGCCGGTGATCGGCTCGATGGCTGACCTGAGCGCCGCGTCGCTGGAGGACGTGAAGCAGTTCTTCACCACCTACTACGCGCCGAACAACGCGACGATCGTCATCGCCGGCGACTTCAACCGCGACTCCGCGCTCACCTGGGTGAACCGGTACTTCGGCAACATCCCGCGCGGGCCGCAGATGCCGCCGCGTCCGGTAGTGCCGACGGTCATCGTGCCGCGTGACACGTTCCTCGTGCTCGAGGACCGCGTCGTGCTGCCGCGGCTGTACGAGGTGTGGGAGACGGGGCGCATCTTCGCGCCCGACGACGCGCCGCTCGACGTGCTGGCCAGCGTCCTGGCCGGCGACAAGAACTCCCGCCTCTACAAGCGCCTCGTGTTCGACATGCAGGTGGCGCAGGACGTCGTCGCCTACAACAACAGCACGAAGCTCGACGGCAACTTCTTCATCTGGGTCACGCCCAAGCCCGGGCAGACGCCGGCCCGGATGGCCGAGCTGGTGAAGGAGGAGATCGACAAGATCGTGAAGGATGGCATCACGCCACGCGAGCTGGCGCGCGCGCTCAACTCGCGCCGTGCCTCCTTCCTCGACGACATCGCGTCGGTACTCGGCAAGTCCGATCGGCTGGCAGAGTACAACTACTTCGCCGGCACGCCGGACTACATCCAGCAGGACGCCGCGCGCTACGACCGCGTGACCGCCGCCGACGTGCAGCGGGTGGCGGCCCAGTATCTCACCAAGCCGAAGGTGGTGCTCACCGTGGTTCCCCAGGGCAAGACGGACCTGATGGTCACCGGAGGTACCCGCTGATGCGCACCTCCCATCGATATTCGTCGCTGGCGGCGCTCGCCGCCCTCTCGCTCGCCGCGTGCAGCGGACCACCGGTGGTGACGACGAACGTGCCGGCGGCACCCAAGCCGGTCGTCTCCGCTCCCGTCGACCTCACCGTGCCGCCGACGCTCGCCGCCCCGCCGGCGCTGCGTCTGCCCCCGATGACGACGCGCACGCTCCCCAACGGACTCAAGCTCGTCGTCATCGAGCAGCACGAACTGCCGCTGGTCGATGTCGTGCTCGATGTGCGCACCGGTGGCGAGGCCGACCCGGCTGGCAAGGCCGGTACGGCATCGCTCGCCGCGGGAATGCTCACCGAAGGCACGACCTCCCGCACCGCGTTGCAGATCGCCGATCAGGCGGCGTACCTCGGCGTGCGCGTCGGCGCCGGCAGCGGATGGGAACAGTCTACGGTATCCCTGCACGCCCCGACGGCGCAGCTCGACAGTGCGCTCGCGCTGTTCACCGATGTCGCTCTGCATCCCGCGTTCAACAGCCCGGACCTGGAGCGCGTGCGCAAGGTGCGCCTCACGGCGCTGCAGCAGATCCGCGATCGCGGACCGGCGATCGCCGATCGCGCCTATGCCACGGCACTCTACGGCGAGCAGCACCCGTATGGCCGGCCCCTGAGTGGCAGCGAAGCATCGGTGGCCGACATCACGCGCGACGACCTGGTGAAGTTCTACACCACCTACTTCCACCCGAACAACGCGACGCTGCTCGTGGTGGGCGACGTGCGCCCGGACGACATCGAGCGTCGCGCGCTCGCACTGTTCGGCAACTGGACGCGCGCCGACGTGCCGACGGTGGTAGAGAATACGGCGCCGGCGCCGAAGGCAACGACGCTCGTCCTGATCGACAAGCCGGGGGCGGCGCAGTCCTCGTTCCGGCTCGGCGGCATCGGCGTGCCACGCTCGACCGATGACTACTTCGCCATCCAGGTGATGAACACGATCCTCGGTGGATCGTTCACGAGCCGGCTGATGCAGAACCTGCGCGAGACGCACGGCTACACATACGGCGCGCAGTCGGGCTTCTCGATGCGCCGGTCGGCCGGACCGTTCACGGCGAGCGCCGAAGTGGTGTCCGCCAAGACCGACTCGGCGTTCATCGAGTTCATGAAGGAGCTGCGCGCCATTCGCGACACCGTGCCCGCCGACGAGCTGGCCAAGGCGAAGCGCTACCTGCAGCTTGGCCTGCCGCAGGACTTCGAGACGACGGGAAGCATCGCCTATCAGATGCTGCCGCTCGTGACCTACGGCATCCCGCTGGACTTCTACGACACGGCGGTGCAGAAGATCGGCGCCGTCACTCAGGCCGACGTGCAGCGCGTGGCGCGCGAGTACGTGAACCCGGACCGGCTGACGATCGTGATCGTCGGCGATCGCAAGCTGATCGAGCCGGGACTCCGCGCGCTCAACCCCGGAGAGATCGTCATCCGGGACGTGAAGGATGTGATCGGCGCGGTGCCGGTGAAGTAAAGGCAAACCGCGGCTGCAGGTAAAAGGTACCCCGTACCCGGTGCACGGTACGGGGTACCTTTTTACCGTTGTGGCCGTTCAGCTCTCGGCGCGGCTCATGCGAGGCGGTTCCGGCTCCGCTGCCCACACCGCAATTTATTTGCATGGAAATCCCCATCGAGACCTTCACACTCCCGAACGGGCTTCGTGTCGTCCTCTCCGAGGATCACACCGCCCCGCTCGTTGCCGTGAACCTGTGGTATCACGTCGGTTCGGCGAACGAGCGTCCGGGACGCACCGGCTTCGCGCACCTGTTCGAGCACATGCTCTTCCAGGGCTCGGAGAGTGTCGGCGCGAACGAACATTTCGAGCTCATCCAGCGTGCCGGCGGCACGCTCAACGGATCGACCTGGCTCGACCGCACCAACTACTTCGAGACGGTACCGTCGAACCAGCTCGAGCTCGCACTCTGGCTCGAGGCCAACCGGATGGGCTACCTGCTGCCGGCGATGACGCAGCAGAAGCTCGATACGCAGCGCGACGTGGTGCAGAACGAGCGGCGGTGGTCGATGGACAACCAGCCGTACGGCAGCTGGTGGGAGAAGCTCCCCGCCCTCTGCTTCCCGATGGATCACCCGTTCCATCACTCGCTGATCGGCTCGATGGCCGACCTCGACGCGGCGAGCCTCGACGACATCGCGCACTTCTTCACGACGTACTACACGCCCGACAACGCCGTGCTTTCCATTGCCGGCGACTTCGACGCCGCGGCGGCGCGCGCGATGGTGGAGCGTCAGTTCGGTCCGATCCCGCGTGGCAGCGGCAAGCCGCCGTTGCCCGACATGCAGGTGCCACCGACGTTCGGCGAAACGCTGCGTGAAGTGGTGCCCGACGACGTGATGCTGCCGAGGTTGTTCCTGGCCTTCCGGTCGCCGGTGTTCGGGAGTGCCGCGTACTACGCGGCGAGCGTGACCGGCGCCATCCTGGGCCTGCGCAAGGGCAGCCGGCTGCATCGCGCGCTCGTGCGCGAGCAGCAGGTGGCCGCCGAGGCGCAGGCGTTCACCTACGACCTCACCAAGGGCAGCGACCTGCTGGTGGTAGATGTGACCGGGCGTCCGGAGACGAGCACGGAGGCGCTGGAGAGCGCGGTCAAGGCGGAGATCGATCGTCTGCAGCGCGACGGCGTGACGCAGGCGGAGGTGGATCGCGCCGTGGCGCTCATCGAGACGGACCTCATCGTCGCGCTGCAGTCGGCGGGCGACCGTGCCGACCGCCTCTCGATGTTCACGACATACTTCAGCGATCCGCAGCTGGTGAACGTGCAGGCCGACCGCTACCGCGCCGTCACGGCCGATCAGGTGAACGCCTTCGTCCGCGAGCGCCTGGTACCGGAGAATCGCGCGAGCCTGCTCTACGTGCCGCGCGACGCCGATGTGGCGCCGGCCTCGAGTGACCTCGCGATGGCGGAGACCCCATGAGCGACGCCACGACCCGCACGCCGGCGAGCCCACCGACTCCGCGCCCCGCTCCGGCCACGCCGCGCAGCTACCGCTTTCCGCACTTCGAGCAGCGACGGCTCGCCAACGGGCTGCGACTCGTCGTTGCGCCGGTGACCAAGCTGCCACTCGTCACCGCGGTGGCGCTCGTCGAAGCAGGTGCGACGCAGGAACCCGAGGGCAAGGAGGGCGTGGCGACGCTCACGGCGCAGATGCTTCTCGAGGGTGCGGCCGGCCTCGATGGGGCCGCGCTCGCCGACCGGTTCGAGCGCATCGGCGCATCGGTGGAAGCATACGCCGACTGGGACGTAGCCGCCGTGACGCTGAGCGCGATGAGCACGCGGCTTCCCGAGTCGCTGGCGCTCGTGCGCGACCTGCTTCGCGCGCCCACGTTCCCCGAGCGCGAGGTGGCGCGCCTGCGCGACGAACGGCTCGCCGAACTGCTGCAGCAACTCGCCGAACCGCGCGGACTGGCGGACGAGCAGTTCTCGCACGCGGTGTACGAGCCGCGCGCACGCTATGCCATGCCCGCCGACGGCGAAACGAGCACAGTCGGCGAGCTCACGCCGGACGATGTGCGCGCATTCTACGAGGCGCGCTACCAACCCGCCGCCGTGACGCTCGTCTTCGCCGGCGACGTGACGATGGACCAGGTGACGGCGCTTGCCGAGCCGCTGTTCGGCGACTGGTCCGGCGCTCCGACGAGCGATCGCCGTGCGGCGCCGGACGTTGCGCAACCGGGACGCCTGCTTCGTGTGGTGGCCAAGGACGATGCACCACAGTCGGAGGTGCGCGTTGGGCACGTCGGCGTGCCGCGCAGCACGGCGGAGTACTTCGACGTGATGGTGATGAACGCCGTGCTCGGCGGACTGTTCTCGTCGCGCATCAACCTCAACCTGCGCGAGGCGCACGGCTACACCTACGGCGCCTTCTCGGCATTCGACTGGCGACGCGGGGCGGGACCGTTCGTCGTGAGCACAGCGGTAAAGAGCGATGTCACCGGTGACGCCGTGCGCGAGATCCTGAGCGAGATCGAGCGCATCCGGCGCGAGGAGATCAGCGAGGACGAGCTCACGCTCGCCACGAGCTATCTCGACGGTGTGTTCCCCATCCGTTATGAGACGACGGGCGCAATCGCCGGCGCACTGGCGAGCCTGATCATTCACGGCCTGCCGGAGGATTACTACGATCGCTACCGGGAGCGCGTGCGCAGCGTGACGACGGCCGACGTCCTGCGCGCCGCGCAGGAGCACCTGCATCCCGATCAGCTGCGCGTGCTCGTCGTGGGCGATCCCGTCGTCGTGACGGATCCGCTGCGTGACGTGACGGGAATGGAGGCCGATGTCGTCGCCGCCGCGGACGCGGAGGCTGGTGCATGAGCACGCGCAAGAAGCCCGATGTCGTCACCGGCGAAACCATTCGCAAGCGGGCCCGTGGAGCAAAGCCCGAGCACCAGGTGGCCCGGCGGGAGCTGTACAAGGGAAAGATCTTCCGCCTGGACAAGGACACGGTGCGCTTCCCCGACGGCTCGGAGTCGGAGTTCGACATCGTGCGCCACCCGGGCGCGGCGGCGATCGTTCCATTCCTCAGCGACCCCGAAGGCGAGGAGCCGCAGGTCCTCCTGCTGCGCCAGTTCCGCTACGCGGCTGACGGCTACATCTATGAGATACCAGCCGGCCGGCTGGATGCCGGCGAGACGCCAATCGATTGCGCGGCGCGCGAGCTGAAGGAGGAGACGGGCTGTACCGCCGACCGGCTCGAGCCGCTGTTCACGATGTTCACCACGCCGGGATTCACCGACGAGACGATCCACATCTTCATGGCAACCGGCCTGACGCATGGACAGTCGGCTCGCGAGCCGGATGAGTTCGCCGAGGTGGTGATCGTACGGCTGGCGGAGGCGCTGGAGCTCATCCAGCAGGGAGCCGTCCCCGACGGGAAGACCGCCCTCGCCCTCCTGTTTGCGGCCGGGTTCCGGACGGGCGCGTAGACGTACCGTTCGGCCTCCAGCCGAGCCAGAAACCCGCGAGCAACGCTGACGCCCTCGGCTGTGTCGAAAGTGGACACTGGCCGAGGGCGTTCTCACGTCGTGTGTCAAAAAGAGGACGACAGGAACGGAAGAGGACGCCGGCCGGCCGGAGCCAAAAGTACGTAACTCGCTATACTGCAACGCTTTGAGAAATGTTCCCGCGAGGTGGCCGGTCGGCATGCTCGATGCCTTTTCAAGGGGCAGCGAACGAGGAACAGGAGCGCACATCGAGACTGAGTCGTCGAAGCGTGTCCCTTACGCAGGCACTGGGGGTGGGAACCATGGCTGACACCGCGCTGAAGCGGGTTGCCCAGCAAGGGGCGACGGTCCGCGAACAGCTACATGCGATGGACGACGCAGGGGTCGTCACATCGTTCCTTGGGGGAGAAGAGCGCGCGTTCCAGGAGCTGGTGGAACGCTATCAGACGCGCCTGCTCAACTTCATCTATCGCACGATCGGCGACCGTGAGAAGGCGGAGGACCTGGTTCAGGAGGTCTTCATCCGCGTCTATCGGCACCTGCACCGGTTCGACCGGTCGAAGAAGTTCTCGACGTGGGTCTACACCATCGCCTCGAACCTGGCGAAGAACGAACTGCGGAACCGGTCGCGGAACCCGCTGGTGCTCTTTCAGACCATCAAGGGGAACTGGGACGACGACGATCGTCCGCTACAGTTCGAGGACACGACGGCGCGTCCGGACGATCTGTATCGCAAGCGGCACCTGAAGGAGCTGGTGGCCGAGACGGTGGCGAAGCTCCCCGAGCATCACCGCCAGGTGTTCGTCCTGCGCGAGCTCGAGGGCAAGTCGTACGAGGAGATCGCCGAGATCACCGACTGCAACCTTGGCACGGTGAAGTCGCGCCTCAACCGCGCGCGGAACGCATTCGCGGAGATCATCGAGCCGTGGGTAGACTGAGAACGTAGGACCGAGGGACCGGAGGACCGGAGGACAGGAGGACCGGAGGACCGGGAAGGGCACACCGTCATATTTGGGTGTGCCCTTCGCTGTTTCGGTCCATCGGTCCATCAGTCCATCGGCCTCTCAGTTCTTCGGAACCCTCCCTGGTCCCGCGTGTACGGAACGCGACCCCAGGAAGTCTCCTTTGCCCTTCTGCCGCGCCTCATGAATTGTCGGGAGTTCCGCCGCAGGCACGATGCGTATATCGACGACACGTTGAGTGGCGTCGAGCAGGAGGCCATGGAGCGACATCGGCAGCTGTGTGCGCGGTGCGCCCGTCTGGACACGCGGGTGCGGCGGGCACTGCTGCTGGCGCGGAATCTTCCCACCGTCGAGCTGTCGCGCGGGTTCGATGAACGGCTCCGGTTGCGCCTGATGCAGGAGCGGGCCCTCATCGCCGCCGGACGTGCGGCGCACGGGTCGTCACCGCTGGACGTGGGCGGGTGGCGACCCTTGTCATTGAGCACCTATGCGGCCATCGCCGCGGGACTCCTCGCCATCGTCGGCCTGACCGCGACGCTCGGCGCGCTCGGTCACGGACAGCCGGCCGAGATCCGGCTCGCTCCCGTGGTGGCATCGCTGCCGGCACCCGAACCCTCCGCACTGGCCACGCCGGCGATGGTGGCATCCATGCCGGCGGGGATGCCCGTGTGGCCGGCGGTGTTCGTGGCGCAGCAGGCGCCGTGGCACCTGGCGAGCGACGTGCTGGAGCACTAACCGGGCATCACGCGCCGCCACGGCCGAGCGTGCAGCGCCGGTCGTCCCCATCTTCTCCATTCGCCCTATATTCCCCGCATGGCTTCCGCTGGGGAACGAGCGCTGCACGCAGCGCTCAAGTCACGCACGTTCGATCCGGTCTACATTCTTTTCGGCGACGACGAGTTCCGGAAGGACGCGGCCGTGCGCGACCTCGTCGATGCGGCGGTGGATCCCACGACCCGTGACTTCAACCTCGAGCTTCGCCGTGGCGGCGAGCTGGCGCCGGAGACGCTCGACGCGCTGCTGAGCACCCCCCCGATGCTCGCCGAGCGGCGCGTGATGGTAGTCCGCGAGGTGGACAAGTTGAAGAAGGATGCGCGCGCCGTGCTCGACCGCTACCTCACGCGGCCGGCGTCCGATCTGCTGCTGCTGCTCGTCGCGCCTGCCGGTGCAAAGCTCGACAAGAGCCTCGCCTCGCGCGGCACTGCCGTGGAGTTCGAGCCGCTCGCCGGTGACCGCCTGCCGCGCTGGGTGTCGTACCACGCCCAGCACGTGCTCGACCGACCGATCACCCCGGAAGCGACCGCCCTGCTCATCGAGGCAGTAGGCGCCGATCTCTCGCAACTCGCGCTCGAGCTGGAAAAGCTGGCGAGCTACGCGACCGACACGATCGACGAGCGGGCGGTGTCGGAAGTCGTGGGAGTGCGACGCGGCGAATCACTTGGCGACCTGCTCGACGCCGTAGCGGCGAAGGATGCGGCGACAGCGCTCGCACTTCTGCCCGGCGTGCTGCAGCAGCCCAAGACGACGGCGGTGTCCATCGTGATGAATCTCACGACGCAGACGCTCGCCATGGCGTATGGTGTAGCGGCGCGCGACCGCGGCACGCCGCCACGCGCGCTGTTCAACGAATACATGGCCCTGCTGAAGGAGACGGGCGCCTTTCCCGGGCGGCCATGGGGTGAAGCAGTGAACGCGTGGACGAAGCACACCGACCGCTGGAGCGCCGCGGAGTTCGATGCTGCGCTCGAGGCGCTGCTCGACACGGATGCAGCCCTCAAGGAAACGCGTCTGTCTTCGCCCGAACAATTGCTCGCCACGCTCGTGCTTCGGCTCTGCAGCGCCGGCCCGTCGCGGCGCGCGGCCTGAACACTTCCTCCTCCGCTGGTGCATTGGATGTCCCGTTTCATCGTCACTCGCGCGCTGTTCGCGCTCGCCCTCGCCACGCCGATCGCGGGTGCACAGTCCACGTCACCGACCAGCGCACCAGCAACCGACAGTGCAGGCACGGCGCCGGCGAAGAACGATCCCATTCCACGGCCGGCGAACGACTCGCTCTTCCGGCGCGCGCGCCGGATGGTGAGCGAGGGCAACGGTGCTGCGGGCCGCGCACTGGTGGATTCCCTGCTCGCTGCGGCCGACCCGTCGACGCCGGCATACGGTGACGCGCTCTATTGGCACGGAGCGCTCGCACCGACGGCTGCCGCGGCAGAAGCCGACTATCGCCGCGTGATCGTGGAGTATCCGCTGGCCTACTACTCGGGCGATGCACTGCTGGCGATCGCCGAACTCGAACAGGCGCGCGGCGATCGTGTCGGCGCGATGCAGCATCTGCAGCGGTTCGTGCGCGAACATCCCGACAACCCGGGCCGCGGCATTGCCGCGCTCGGCGTGGCGCGCCTGGCGTTCGAGCAGCGTGACAGTACGCTGGCCTGCTCGATGCTCACCGAGGCTCGGCGATCGGTGTCGGCGAGCGACGTCGAACTGCGAAACCAGATCGAGTACTACGGAAACCGGTGCACGACCTCGGCACCGGCAAGTGCAGTCGCGAGCGCGCCCGCGGTGGCACCCGCGCCAGCAGCGTCCCCGGCACCAGTAGCCGGTCCGACGCGCACCTCCGCGAGCGCTCCCAGCACTGCAGCGGTTCGTACCCCCGCGCCAGCTTCGTCGAAGCCGGAACCGGTCGTGGCGACGAAAGCGCCAACGCGCGTCCCTTCATCGGCAGCGGCGAATGAAAAGGCGAGCACTGCATCGGCGCCGGCCAAGAACAAGGCGAAGACAGCGTCGGTGAAGGCGGCGAAAACGGCGACGGCGAAGGAAACGAAACAGGCGAAGGAAGCACCCACGCGGATGAAGCGCGCGCCGACGGCTGCACGTACCGGCATCCGCTACGCGGTGCAGGTGGCAGCGTACAACACTCGCGCCGAGGCCGACGCGCTGGTGAAGCGGCTTGCCGCCCGTGGAGTGAAGGCGCGGGTGAGCGGCACGAGCAAGCCGTTCCGCGTGCGCCTCGCGCTGCACGCGACGCGCAAGGATGCCAGCGACGAACTGTCGGCGATGCGCAAGCGCGGCATCGACGGGTTCGTCGCCGAAGAGGAGGTGAACACGGGAGCGCGCAGGCCGTGACGGCGCCCGTCGTCACCCCGCTCATGCAGCAGTATCGGGAGATCAAGGCGCGCCACCAGAGCGCGATCCTGTTTTTCCGGATGGGCGACTTCTACGAGATGTTCTACGAGGACGCCGAAACGGCCTCGCGCGTGCTCGGGCTCACGCTCACGGCACGCAACAACGGCGGTGCGGCTGAGGTGCCGCTCGCCGGCATCCCGGTGAAGGCAGGTCCCGAGTACCTGCGGCGGCTGGTGCAGCAGGGCTATCGGGTGGCCATCTGCGAGCAGGTGGAGGATCCGCGTGCCGCAAAGGGCATCGTGCGGCGCGAAGTGGTGGAGACGGTGTCGCCGGGCGTGGCGTTCGCCGACGACCTGCTCGATGGTGCGCGCAACAACTTCGTCGTCGCCCTCGCTGCCGTGCCGCGTGGCATCGGTGTGGCGGCCGCGGACGTCTCCACCGGAGAGCTGCGGCTCTGCACGACGACGCCCGCTGAACTCGATGCGGTGCTGGCGCGCCTTGCGCCACGCGAGCTGCTGGTGGCGCGCGGGAGCGCGGCGCTGCCGCGCGGCCCGGTGCTGGACGGCGTGCTCGTCACGGAGCGCGAGGCATGGGAGTTCGACGAAGCGATGGCGCGCGACGAGCTCGCGCGGCAGTTCGCCGTGCGTGGACTCGACGGAATCGGCGTCGAGCAGGATGACGGCCTTGCCGTCGGCGCGGCAGGAGCGCTGCTGCGCTATCTGAAGGAGATGCAACCGGCCGGCGTGCCGCATCTCGCGCGGCCCGTGATGGAGCGTTCCGGCGACGTGATGCCGCTCGACGAGATGACGCGCCGCAACCTGGAGCTGGTGGAGTCGCTCCGGGGCGCCGACGTGAACGGCACGTTGCTCGCCGTGCTCGATCGGACGACGACACCGATGGGCGCGCGCCTCCTTCGCCAGTGGCTGCTCGCGCCGCTCGTGAACCGGTCGGCGATCGAAGCCCGGCTCGATGCCGTGGACGCGTTGCTCGCCGATGCGAGCGCCCGCGGCGCGCTGCGCGATGCGCTCGACGGCGTGCGCGACGTCGAGCGACTGGGCGGCAAGGCGGCCGCGGGCCGCGCGACACCACGCGAGCTGGCCGCACTCGGCACCTCTCTCGCCCGGCTGCCCGACGTGAAGCGCGCCATCGACCGACTCGAGGAGGTCGGCGCGCTCGGTACGCTGATGCGGCAGTGGGATGATTGCGCCGAGCTGGCGATGGCGGTGACGCGCACGCTGGTGGAGCGGCCGCCGCTGCAGCTTGGCGACGAGGCGACGATCGCCGCCGGGGTGGACGCCGAGCTGGACGAGCTTCGCGCATTGCGCGACGGAAGCAAGGATGCCATCGCGGCGATCCAGGCCGAGGAGCGCACGCGCACGGGGATCCCGTCGCTCAAGGTCGGCTTCAACAAGGTGTTCGGCTACTTCATCGAGGTCACCAACGCCAACCGCGACCTCGTGCCGGCGGACTACCAGCGGCGCCAGACGCTGAGCGGCGCCGAGCGCTACGTGACGCCGGCGCTCAAGGAGTACGAGGAGAAGGTGCTCACGGCGGCCGAACGGATCGAGGCGTGCGAGCGCCGGTTGTTCGAGGCGTTGCGTGCCCAGGCGGGCGGCGCGATCGCGCGACTGCAGTGCGTGGCGCGCATCATCGCCGAACTGGATGTGCTGGCGGCGCTGGCCGATGTCGCGGCGCGCGAGGGATACGTCCGGCCGACGCTCACCGACGAGTTCGACCTCGACGTCACCGGCGGACGGCATCCGGTAGTGGAGCGGATGATGCCGCGCGACAAATTCATCCCCAACGACGTCCGACTCACGGACGAGGGACGCGTCGTGATCCTCACCGGGCCGAACATGGCGGGCAAGAGCACCATCCTGCGCCAGGTGGGATTGATCGTGCTCATGGCGCAGGTGGGGAGCTTCGTCCCCGCGTCGGCGGCGACGATCGGCGTGTGCGACCGCGTGTTCACGCGCGTGGGCGCGAGCGACAACCTGGTGCGCGGACAGTCCACCTTCATGGTGGAGATGGCAGAGACGAGCGCCATCCTCCATACGGCCACGCGTCGCAGCCTCGTGCTGCTGGACGAGATCGGCCGCGGCACGAGCACCTACGACGGCGTGTCGATCGCCTGGGCGGTGAGCGAGCACCTGCATGAGCGCACGGGGTGCAAGACGATCTTCGCGACGCACTACCACGAGCTGGTGCAGCTGGCCGATGAATTGGTAGCAGTGCGCAACTATAATGTGGGCGTGCGCGAGGTGGGGGACCAGATTCTCTTCCTGCATCGCCTGCAGCCCGGTGGTGCAGACCGGTCGTACGGAATCGAGGTGGGGCGGCTGGCCGGCCTGCCGACCCCGGTGATCGAGCGGGCGCGCCAGGTACTGGCGCTGCTCGAAGGTGAAGGCGCCACCCTGGTACCGGCGCTCGCCTCGGCACTCGCCGGACGAGCGAGCGGGAATGGGCAGCGCGTCAGCAGCGGGCGCATGCCCAGGGCAGCCGATGTCGACCAGCTCGGCCTGTTCGCCGCGGCGCCGCATGCCGTCGTGGACGCGCTGCGCAGCGTGGACGTGAATGCGCTCACTCCGCTCGCTGCCCTGCAGCTGGTAGCCGAGCTCGCCGAGCGCGCGCGCAGCTGAGCATGCGGCCGCGCTCGCCGGTGGTTGCGCCGGGCGGCTACATTGCGCGCATGACCGCCGCTCGCTCGCTGCATCGCGTCATGGTACCTGCGCTCGTGCTCGCCGCGCTCGCGCTCGCCGGCTGCATGGATCACGATACCACGCAGAAGGTGGCGCGTGCGCTCCAGGCTGGGCCGCCGGTGCCGGACGAGATCCCGCGGATGATCAACACCGAGCTGCCGTTCCGCTATCCGCCGGCGCTGTACGCGCAGAAGGTGCAGGGCAACGTCACGCTTCGCCTGCGCGTGGACACCAACGGCCAGGTGCGTTCCGACTCGACGCGCATCGAGGAGTCGAGCGGGTATCCGGCGCTGGACTCCGCCGCCGTGAAGGGCTCGCAGGAGCTGCGCTTCGTGCCGGCCAGACTGCGCGGCGAGCCGATGGCCGTCACCATTCTTTTTCCCGTCTACTTCCGCCATCCGGATGCGCGTCCCCTGCCGGGCGACACCATCCTGACGAAGCGGGACAGCACGACTCCGGAGCGTCCATGAGCACCTCGGTCTCCCGCGACCGTTCGGCACCGTCATCCATCCCCGCGCGCAATGCGCGTCCGTACGACACCGTCCTCGAGACGATCGGCTGGACGCCGCTCATTCGCCTGCACCGCGTGACGCGCGGCATCCGCACGCCGGTGTACGGCAAGGCGGAGTTCTTCAACCCGGGCGGGTCGGTGAAGGACCGCATCGGGCTGCCGATCATCGAGCAGGCCGAACGCGAGGGAAAGCTCAAGCCGGGCGGCACGATCGTCGAAGGCACGAGCGGCAACACCGGCGTGGGACTCGCCATCGCCGCCGCGCTCAAGGGCTACAAGTGCATCTTCACGATGCCCGACAAAATGTCGCAGGAGAAGGTGCGGCTGCTCAAGGCGTTCGGCGCCGAGGTGATCGTCACGCCGACGGCGGTGGCGCCCGATCATCCGGACAACTACGTGATGATGGCGAAGCGGATTGCCCACGAGACGCCGAACGCGGTCCTCGCCAACCAGTTCTACAATCAGGCCAACCCGGATGCGCACTACGCCACCACCGGGCCCGAGCTGTGGGAGCAGACGCAGGGGCGCATCACGCACTTCGTGGCGGCGGCGGGGACGGGGGGCACGATCACCGGCGTCGGCCGCTACCTCAAGGAAAAGAACCCGAACATCAAGATCATCGCCGGCGATCCGCACGGGTCCATCCTCGCCGAGCTGTGGCGCAGCAAGGGGAAGCACGAGATCGATGGCGCGCCGTACAAGGTGGAGGGGATCGGGCAGGACAAGCTGCCCGGCACGCTCGACCTGTCGCTCATCGACGACTACCGCACGGTGAGCGATCGCGACGCGTTCGCCATGGCGCGACGCATGACGCGCGAGGAGGGATTGTTCGTCGGTGGCTCGTCGGGCCTCATCGGCCACGTGGCACTGCAGGTGGCGCGCGAGGTCGACAACCCCGACGCGCTGGTAGTGACCTTCCTGTGCGACACGGGTGAGCGCTATCTGTCGAAGCTCTACAACGACGAATGGATGCGTGAGAACCAGCTGCTCGAGCCCGAGCTCGTCACGCTGGGCGACCTGCTCGACCACAAGGGCGAAGGCGCGCCCGCCGAGCTGGTGAGCGCGGCGCCGGGCCAGCTCGTGCGCCAGGCACTCGGCCTCATGCGCCTGCACGACGTGTCGCAGCTCCCCGTGCTGGACGGCGGCGAGTGCGTGGGCAGCGTGACGGAGTACGCGCTCACGCAGCGCGGCCTCGAGAGCTCGCGCTTCCTCGACGCCGTGGTGGGCGAGGTGATGGACGATGCACTGCCGATCGTGAGCGCGGATCAGCCCGTGGAGTCGGTCCAGAAGCTGCTCAGCAAGGCGACGCCGGCCGTGCTCGTGCGCGACGGCGCGACGCTCCGCGGCATCGTGACACGCGGAGACATGCTGGCGTACCTGATGGCGCGCTGACGCGCGCCGTGAACCGTTGACCGTGAACCTTAACGGCGCGGCAGCAGCGGATCACAGTTCACCGTTCACGGTTCACGTGTTGCTCACCAGCGGGTTTCGATGCGAATAACAGTTCTCATGGGCGGCACTTCTTCCGAGCGCGACGTCTCGCTGGCGTCGGGGCTCAGGATTGCCGAGGCGCTGCGGTCGCGGGGGCACGACGTGAAGGTGGTGGACACGGCGAAAGGGCCGGTGGATCGCGCGGCGGAGCAGCAGATGATCGCCGGGGGCGTGGTGAAGAC
>Ga0068852_100001152_pt1 | contig 17499 bp, 12 predicted proteins | sample KBSCornC22_FD_66594 | JGI IMG/M metagenome (GOLD analysis project Ga0068852, IMG submission 66594) | Corn rhizosphere microbial communities from Kellogg Biological Station, Michigan, USA - KBS Corn C2-2 | ecosystem: Host-associated > Plants > Roots > Rhizosphere > Soil ... | reverse complement strand
GGCCCAGGTCTCCCGCTCGATCCTCGAGGTCAGGTTCTGGGCGGCCGAGAAGGTGTGGGGTCCGATCAGCACATAGAGCCCGCCGGGGCGGTTGAAGCGGGAGCGCTCGAGATGTTTCCTCAGGCCTTCGCCCAGGCGGTTGTCGCCGCCGTCGTTGCGGCGCAGGTCGAGTATGACCCGTTCGATCGCGGGGGCCTCCATGGCCGCAAAGGCGTCCCGCACGAAGGCCAGGATCGAGTCCTTGCTGGCGAACAAGCGGTCGAACGCGATGACCAGGGTGTGGCCTTCTGCATGGACGAAGTTGGATGCGGACCCCGGCCGCCAGGTTTCGATCGGGAAGGGCTGTCGGGGAAGCGGGACCAGCCCCTCGCGCGCGTCCGGGCGCGGGATCAGCACGGCCTTGACGCGCGAGCCGCCTATCTCGGCCGCGACGGTGACCGGCGCCGAGACGGCGGCGGGTGCGGCCAATCGCGCGCCGCGAAGGACCGCGGGTTTCAGGGTCAAGTCCGCGTCGTGATGAGCCCGCGTGGGGTTGTTGCCGGGCCACATGGCCGCGAAGGATCTCAGGACCTGCTCAATGGCGACGCCATCTACATGCGTGATCCGTGCACCGAGCAAAGGCGCGCCTTCTCCCTTGGCCGCGGTGACGTAGAGCCCGTCGAAGAAGGGCGCGCTTGCAATCGGAAGGGTGAGGTCGAAGCCGGGCGCCTTGATCATCCCCGCTGGCCCCACACGCCCATCCACGTACATCGTCGTGTGGCCGTCATGGAACCAGGCCAGCCGCGCCATGAGGCCCATCAGATAGGCCTCGGGGCTCATGGCATCCGCCTCGGCGGCGAGGCGATCCCAGCCCGATCGCCAAGCCGGGTCTGCGGCGGCTATCCAGCCACGCGGGTGGGTCGCCTCGGCGTAGCTGCGCAGTCGCGCGGCTTCCGAGCGGCGGGGCTTGGGAACGGCTGCCGTCGCCGGCGCCGCAAAGGCTCCTGACAACAGGACGGAGAACTCGCGTCGCGTAGGGGCATAGGGTCGGGCCATGGAGCCTCCGGAGGAAATATGGCGGTGGGCGGCGCACTGCCTGTCAGCTGGGTTGGTGATATATGCATGCAATACAGTCAAGACAGTGAGTTCTGACTTCTCCTGCCATGCGCCGAGCAGATCGGCGCGATGCCTGTGTCGGCCTCAAGTCGACGGACAGCCGTGAAGCGGCTGCTTTCGAGAGTGTGCAGATCGCCAGCGAATAAGCGACATTGGGCGGAAGTTGCCATTCGCGGTTGGCCTGCCGAACGTCCGTCTTGCCGGCCTAAGAGGCTGAGAGCGGACAGGCAGCTATTGGCCAGATCCTGTTACGTCGGCTTGCGCCCTAATATCGGTCATTCAGCCGCCCGCGCGCCTCGCCCGAAAACCGCCGTTCGTTCAGGTGAGCTCGGCACGGCCGAAACGCGCCCTAATTTCGGCCTTTCGCGGGCTTCCACCTCGATCTCAGAAGCGGAAATTCGCTAGTCCGAGGGCGGCCCGCAGCCCGCCAAAGTACCGATGCACTCGCCTGAAGAGGGGGCTTATGAGCGTTACGATAAATGCGCCTAGAGCAATCCAATCGCTTCTTGAAACCTCACGTAATCGCTCCCACACCGTCTTCTGCTACAAAGAATCAATCAGAACGCTCGCCGCCGGCCGCTTGGAAGGAGAGCAATCGAGAACTTCTTCACCGCGCGCCAGCTGGACACCTCCGCGCCCTTGAACTTGATGTGCTTGCAGTCCAGCTTCAGCCGCGCCGCCATGCCACTCTCCCCATGCCTCGCTGCGGGCAGGTTGCCGCGGCGGGGTGCGCGGAGGCACACGGCGGATAACCGTGCACGTGCAACCCGGCGTCTGCGACGCTATCGGCCTGCAGCCTCGAAACCAGATTCGCACCGAAAGGCGGCCCCATGCCCGCAGATTCCGCCGCCAACGAGACGGACAAGCCTGCCCGGCGGAAGGAGCAGGAGGTGTTCGCCGACCTGCAGGGCCTCTGCGCAGCGCCGGGATACGTCCATGCGCTCGCCCGCCTGGCGCTTCGCGATAACATGGTCGTCCACAAGGGCGTCCTGACGCCGGAGGCCATGGAGCAGTCTTACGATCCGGACCGCACGGTGCGGACCGAGTTCAACACGCTGCTCGGCCTCATGCTCCGAAGCGCGATCGACTTCGAACAGCCTTCCGCCGACGCGCTGCGCTCGATGGTCGAACGCTCAAGGGCTCTGCTCGAGGAACTGCACGACTGCCTCAACCGCCCGATGATCGACGCGATGTCGGACGGGTTCCGCAAGCTCCAGGCCGGGATCGAGGTCGACGACAGGTCGATCTTCACGCGCGGCGACGTGATGCGCGAGGCCATCTTCTACGGCGGAGAGTCCGCCTACACCTTCCAATATCGCGACTTCGCCGGCCTCAAATACGGCAAGGACGACGCCTGGCTGCGGGCGAACAAGGGCTTCGGCATCGAGGACGCGCAGTCGGTCGTGACCGCCGTCGGCCATCTGCCCGGGTTCAAGTTTACAGACCTGCTGCCCGACCGGCTCGACTGGGCCCGGCACGACTGGTCGGCGCTCGAGGGCTTCGCGCTCACCGTCGAGGAGGTGACCTTCGCGTCGGGCGTGGGCGAGGCGACGGTCCGCGCCGTGCTGGACGCCTTCACCGCGCCGCCCTCGCCCTGCAACGACGGCTTCAGGGCGCTCGGCGACTTCAACCTCGCGAGCGCGCAGCCCCTGATCCGGACGCCGGACGGCGCCTACCTGTCGCTCCAGGCCTACGGCGTGATCGAGGCGCTATACGATTCCCCGTTCTACTGGATGGCCACGGACCCCGCCTACAAGGACACAGCCTCGGCACACCGCGTCGACTTCACCGAGGACTTCGTCGCCGAACGGCTGGCCACCGTATTCGGAGCGGCCCACGTGCACCGCGGCGTGACCGTGCTGCGCGGCGCGAAGCGCGTCACCGACATCGACGTGCTTGTCGTCCATTCCGACCGCGCGATCGTGCTCCAGTGCAAGGCGAAGCGCCTCACGCTCGAAGCCCGCAAGGGCAACGACCTGCAGCTGCAGGACGACTTCAAGAAGGCAGTTCAGCACGCCTACGACCAGGCCCGCACGAGCGCCCTCTCGCTCGGCGACCCGGCGCTTAGGTTCGAGCTGTCGGACGGGGCCGCGCTTACGATCGCGCCGCCGCGCGCGGTCTATCCTGTGTGCGTGGTCGCGGACCACTATCCCGCGCTTACGGTGCAGGCGCGTCACTTCCTCAAATTCGAGGCCGACGACCTCGTGCACGCGCCGTTCGCGACCGACGTGTTTGTGATCGACACGATGGCCGAGATGCTGACGAGCCCGCTGCGCTTCCTCAGCTACCTCGACCGGCGCGTGGGGCTCGCCGACAAGATCACGACCACGAACGAGTTCGCGGTGCTGGGATATCACCTGGCGCAGAACTTGTGGATCGACGAAGACGTCTCACTCGCGATGATCGCCGACGACCATTCGATAGCGATCGACACCGCGATGACCGTGCGCCGCGAAGGGCTCGTCGGTACTACGACCCCCAAGGGCATCCTCGACAGGTTCGAGGGCACGCTCGTCGGCAGGATCGTCGCGATGATCGAACGCAGCGCGGATCCGGCGCTGCTCAACCTCGGCTTCATGCTGCTCACGCTCAGCAGCGAGGCACTGGATGATCTCGGCAAGGGGCTCGAGCGCATCGCCGCCCAGACCCGAAAGGACGGCGGCGCACACGACTTCACGATGGTCTTCGACAATCCGGCCTTCGGACTGACCGTGCACTGCAGCCTTCGGCCCAACGTTGAGGCAATGGCGAGGCTACGGCGGCACTGTGAATACAGGAAGCACGTCCAGAAGGCCGACAGGTGGTACGGCCTGCTCGTGCGCAAGGACGACGGCATGCCGAAGCTCGGCCTCGAGCTCAACGCGCCCTGGAAGCCGGACGCCACGATGGACGAGGCGACGCGCGAATTCGCCGCGCAGGCGGCGGCACGGCCGGCCCACCGGCGCGTGTCGTCGGTTCCGACCCGCAAGGTCGGTCGTAACGAACCCTGCCCGTGCGGCAGCGGCCTCAAATACAAGAAGTGCCACGGCCGCTAGAGGGCCCCCCCGCCGGAAGGGGCGGCGACGGCGCTCCGGCGCCTGCCCCGCAGCCGGTCAAGTTCCCGCACGCCGTCGAGGGCTGACCTCGGCGGCTACCCGCGCTAGGCTGCCCCATGGCCCGCAAACTCGGACGCTCGGGTGAGACCCGCTTCGCGAACCTCGTTGCCGAATTCGAAGGCGGCGCGACCTGCAACGACAGTCACGAGGACGCGCGCGGCTGGGACCACGTCGTCGAGTTCGATCCGCATCCCGTCGAGGGTCTTCCTGCCGACCTGCAGCGCGAGCTGCCCGCGGTGTTCGTCCAGACGAAGACGCGCGCGGAACCGTCGGACCTGACCGTCGTGGTGAAGCTCAGCAACGCGCTGCGGTTCACGCGCAGCGACCACCCATGCTTCGTCGTCCTGGTCGTGGCGCCGCCCCGCGCTGAACCGCGCTTCTTCGCGGTGCACTGGTGGGACGCACTCATGGCGCGATCGCTCGAACGCGCGCGTCGGCTGCATCTCGAAGGCGTGGACGAGGCCGTCTTCAATCGGCGCAGCTTCACCTTCCGCATGAGGCCCGAGGACGAGAAGTCGGGACCGCAGCTCGTCGGCTGGCTAAGGGAGACGATCGAGGCGGCGGGGCGCAATTACGCGCTGGAGAAGGCGCGGCTGCGCGAGACCGTCGGCTACGGCGACGACCGGTTCTCGGGCACGATCCAGCTCGGCCCGCTCGGCTCGCTTGAGGAGCTCGTCGATCACCAGCTCGGGCTCACGCCCAACATCCCCGTCGCCAGGATCACGTTCAACAACCGGCGCTTCGCGCTCGACGCGCCGTTCCCGCTGCCCGACGGTCCGCCGACGTTCGTCAGCATGACGGCCCACCCCGTCGCGACCTGCGAGGTCCGGTCCAGAGGTCCCGACGGAACCGAATTTACGACGCGCGGGGACGTCATCGCCCCCGCGATACCCGACCTGCCGGAGGAGCTCCGCAAGCTGCGCATCCGCACGCCGCTCTTCGACCTGATCTGGAAGCCTGCGGGCAGCATAAGCTTCAGCTGCGACTTCGACACTCGGCAGCGCCGCCCGATCGGGGAATGGGAGACGATCGCGCGCCTCATCTCGTGGAGCGGCATCGGCACGATCGACGTGACTATGCGCATCGACGACAACCGCGTCCTCGCCGGCGAGGCGACGCTGGACCCGCCGCCCGACGCGCCGGGCTGGCGCATTCTCGCGCCCCAGCTCGCCTCGATCGCGGCGCTCGCGGCCTACCGCACCACCGCGCCGGCCGTGATCTCGCTGGAGGAGGCGAAGGCCACCCCGGGCCTGTTCGACATGCACGGCATGCTGGCTGCAACCGAGACCACGATCACCGCGAACCTCGCGCCGGGACAGCTCCTGCCCGCCTTCGACCACGGCATCGGCTTCGGCATCCTGACGCTCGGCGACTGGGTCTTCACGGCGGTCGCGCGCTTCCCGCTCCTCTCCTTCGATCTCGATGCTCCCGCGCCGACCGCCGTGTTCGGCAAGGCCGTCGTCCTCGAAAGCCACGTCTTCGAGACGACCGACCAGACCGGCTTCCTGGCGATGAAGGACGACTACGAGCGTCTCGCCCGGCGCCCCGGCGCGCTCCCGCTCGAGAACGTCCCGCTCGGGCTGTCCGCCAACCGCGCCGCCCAGGCCGACGCCGGATGAGGCCTGCGAAGCCGGCCGGCGGCTCAAGGTCGCGCCAGCCGCGCGCTCGCGCTACGGCTGCCGCGACCGAATCGACCCGTGCCATGGGAGCCCGCATGAATCCGTCGACCTCACCCGGCCCGAATCGGCATCACGCGGCGAGCCGCCTCGCCGCCCTCCTTCGAAGCGTTGCGGCCGGCCCGGTCCGCACCGCGGCGTGCCTCGCGGCGGCGACCGTGTTCGCTCCGGGCGCAGCGAGCGCCGCCACCACGATCACGTGCAGCTCCAACAGCACCGACATGCCGTGCAGCGTCGCCTCGTCGCCGATCGTGGACGGTCCGGAGTTCGGCATCATCGCCTGGAACGGCTGGGACCTGATAGACTTCGACTTCGACGGAGACACGCTCACCGTCCTCAACGATCCCGACCTGTCGACGGGGTTCGGGACGCCGCTCCGGATCACGTTCTCGCGCCCGGGCGGCTTCGCGGGCGCGACGCTTCTGTCCAGCGAGCTGCGGGGCTTCGACCGGCACAACGTGTCCGTCACTGCCGACGGCCTCCTCGTGATCGACCTCGAACAGGTCTACACGCTTGGCGCCGAGCGTGCCGTCATCGTCCTTGGCAGCGTTCCCGAGCCCACCAACTGGATCGCCATGGCCGCCGGCCTCGGGGCGGTGGGATGGTCCCTCCGGCGGCGGCCGCCCGGGCGAAGCGCGGGCGCACGCTGACGTCCGCATGGGCAAAGTCGCCCGGGATCATCACCGCAGGCGCCTCGAGAAGCTCCTCGGCCATTGCGAAGACGAACCGACGATCCGCATGATCTCTGCCGCCACGGCGATGCTGGCGGGACATGCGAAGGCGCGACACCTGTTCCGTGATGCGCCTGCGGACGCAGTCGGCGCCAAGCTCGGGTCGCCCTTTCACATTTCGCCGTGGACGCTGGAGACGCTGGTGAACGAGCTGCTGTCGGCGCCCAAGCACCGGATGCTGGGCCGACCGCAATTCCCGTCGCTCCGTTACGACCTCTACGATGCGCTTCAGTTGCTCGCTGCGCGCACGATAGCGCTCGAGGGCGCCGAAGACGCGATCTTCCTCGAGAATCACGACGTGATGACGGAGATGCACCGGATCGCCCAGCGCCAGTTCCCGTGGCAGCGGGGCGTGGGCAACCTTCCGAACCTTTACCGGTCGATGCGCTTCTTCGGATCGGGCCGGGCGGCGCACCACTTCGAAGCGTCCGCAGGGATTCCCGTGGAGACGTTCGTGAAGATCGGCATGTGGCTCGCCGGGTCGTTCACCGACGGCGACCTTGTCAAGCGCGACACCGACCTCACGCCGCTGGGCGTGTCGCCCGAACAGCGCGAACGGGCGCTCGCCCTTCTGTCGATATCGCACGCGGACGCCCGCACGCTCGCGCGGCGCGTGCGTGCCGGGAGCCTTCACACGGCCTATCGGCGCAGCATCCTGCGCGACCACCCAATCATCGCCTTCGGCGAACAAGGCGAGCGCCTGCGCTGCCCGCTTCCGGCCCTCGTCACGCACCGGTGGACCGCCGGGCTCTACCTCGACGTGGTGAAGGGCGGCATCGAGGTATGGAAGGAGATCGGCGAGAAGTTCGAACGCTACTGCTTCGAATATCTCTCGGCCATGATGGGCCCGCTCAGCGTGTCTCCCGAGCTGACCTATGGACCCAAGAAGGCCCGATGGCGCACCCCCGACGTCCTCGTCGGCGACGGCGACGAGATCGTGCTCGTCGCGGAGTGCAAAGCGAAGCGCATGTCCTTCGAGGCGCGGTTCGCCGACGACCCGGTCGCCGAAGCCGCCGCCGGATACGGCGAGATCGCCAAGGGCGTTTTCCAGATCTGGCGCCTGTTCTCGCACGCACGGCGCGGCATCGCCGGCCTGCCGCCGGTCCGCGCCGACTGCCTCGGCATTGTGCTCACTCTCGATTCTTGGCTTTCGCTCGCGCGCAACCAGGAGGCAGAGGTGGTCGCCGCCGCCAACGCGCTCGCGGACGCCGAGGGGGACATCGCCGTCGAGGACCGTCGCCACGTGGCGGTGTGCGAGATCGCCGACGTCGAATACGCCCTGCAGCACGGCAATGCGGAGACCTTTCTCGAGGCGTGTCGCGCCCTCGGGGGGGAGAAGAAGGGCTGGGGCATCTCGATCGCGCACATGTCTTTTGCCGGAGCCGAGCGCCCCTACCCATTCAAGGGCCGCGTCGCCGATGTGTTGCCCTGGTGGCGCCCAAGCGGCGACGCCTGACCTCTCGCGAACCGAGGCGGAGGCCGCCCCGACGCGACGCGCGGAAGTCTCCATCGCCCTGGGCCGGCTGGACGTGGCGCAAGCTTCGACGAAGATGGGCGATGCCGACTGGAACGCCTGCATCCGAAAGCAGGGCGACGAGATCAACTATGTCGAAGGCCATCCTCAGGGCTCAGCTGCTGGTCGACAGCGCTCGCGAAAAGGAGCTCTGCGGGCAGCGCAATACGCTCGTAATGCCGATCCTCTAAGGGCCCGTTTCAACCAGCCAGCATGCGACAATAATTGTCCACTTTCGCCGACGACATTCCTGAAAGTGGCCCGGCCGCTACCGGCCCATAATCGTCATTGAGGCGATAAGCCGGAATGAGCGACCTTGGGATCGCTAGCTGGCGCTCGCCTCACCATCCGGCGCCAGCCCCAGCAGCACGGTCGGGATCAATTCCGACACGGTCGGGTGGATCGGAACGGCCCAGCGCAGGGCCTCGATCGGCTGGTCGGCATTCATCATGTCGAGGATGCCGTGGATCGCCTCGTCGCCGCTCACGCCCAATATGGCTGCACCCAGGATGCGGCGGGTTTCCGCATCCGCGACGATCTTCATGAAGCCCTTGGTCTCGCCTTTCTCGACCGCGCGGCCGACGCGCGCCATCGGGCGTTTGGAGACCAGCAAAGGCCGGCCGGTCTTGCGCGCCTCGGTCTCGCTCAAGCCGACGCGGCCGAGGGGGGGATCGGTGTAGAGGGCGTAGCCCGGCACGCGCTGGCTCAGCCTGCGATCCTCGCCGTCGAGCAGGTTAGCGGCGACGATTTCGAAATCATTGTACGCCGTGTGCGTGAAGGCGCCGCGGCCGTTGCAGTCGCCCAGCGCCCAGATGCCGGGGAGGTTGGTCTGCAGCCGGTCGTCGACCTGGATATAGCCACGGGCATCGGTCTGGACGCCGGCCGCCTCCAGTCCGAGCTCGTCGGTATTGGGCCGCCGCCCGACCGCGAGCAGCACATGGCTGCCGACCACGATCGGCTCGCCCGACGCGCAATCCACCGACACCGCGACGCCGCGATCATGGCGCGCGAAGCCGATGCAATTGGCGCCGGTGCGGACGATGATGCCCTCATCCTCCAGGATCGAACGCACCGCGTCCGAAATGTCGGGATCCTCGCGCCCGATCAACCGATCGCCGCGTTCCACCACGGTCACGTGCGCGCCGAAGCGGCGATACATTTGCGCGAATTCCAGGCCGACATAGGATCCGCCGACCACCACCAGATGATCGGGGATCTCGCTCATCGCGACCATGTCGGTATTGTCGAGATAGGGCACGTCATGCACGCCCGGCATGTCGGGGACGAGCGCGCGGCCGCCGACGTTCAGGAAGATGCGTGGCGCGCGCAGTTCCTCGCCATCCACGGTGACGCGGTCAGGCGCGGTCAGCCGGGCATGACCGCGCAGGAACGTCATGCCCTCCATGCCCTCCAGCCAGCGTTCGTTGCCGGTGCGGGCGTTCATCGTCACCTGGAGCGCGCGCGCCGCCACCTTTTTCATGTCGACGCGCACCTCGCCGGTCGCGACGCCGAAATCTCCGCCGCGCCGCGCGAGATGCGCGGCATAGGCGCTCGCGACCAACGTCTTGGTCGGCATGCAGCCGGTGTTGACGCAGGTGCCGCCGACCAATTTGCGCTCGATCAGCGCGACCTTCATGCCGGCCGCGGTCAGCCGGCCGGCGAGCGGCAGCCCGGCCTGGCCCGCGCCGACGATGATCGCGTCGAACTGCCGGCTCAAAGCAGGTGCACGACGGCAAGCGAGGCGAGGATCGCGACCGCATCCTCGAGCAAAGCGGCAGGGCGGTCGCTGCGGAAGGCTGCGGCCATGCGCGCGCGCGCCGCCGCACCGCCCAGCGTCCCGATCACCGCGCCCACCAGGCCCAGCAACAGGCCGGGCAGCCATGAGCCGAGACCAATCCCCACGCCCGCGCCCGACAGTCCGCCGGTCAGCAGCCGCGCACCGAACTGGACCGGCACCTTGCGGCTGGGGGTGGAGGGCAATTGGTCGGTGATGAGCTCTCCCAGCGCCAGCAGCGACAGGACCCAGGGGGTGAAGCGATAGCCGAGGAAGGCGAGCCAGCTTCCCTGCAGGTTCAGCCCCCCGCAACAGGCCGCCCAGGCGACGGCGGCGGGCGCCATCATCGCACGCAGACCCGCGACGATGCCGATGACGAGCGCGAGGAGGATCATGACCATCTCCTTTCGGAAGCGGCATGAACCATTCCATGCGGCGGGCCCAGCGTCAAACCCCGGGCGAGCCTATTCGCCGGACTGGTCGGGTGGGGCGGTGGGCGTCGCCGTGCGCCCGCAGCGTGGGAAGTCGCGGGGCGACCCTTTCCGACATCTGCCGCAATTCGCGAGGAGGGCCGGTCCTAAAGCCTGCTGCGGCGTTCGCGCTCAGGGGCGACCGTGGCCGATCGGCGGTCCGGCAGCTCGGTCGGCCAGCGCATCAGATAGCGGTCGTCGAACCCGGCGATCGCTTCCAGTCGCCGGCGGTCGAGGATCGTCAATCTCTTCTGGTCGAGACGAACCACATTTTCCGACCGCAATCGCTGGAGCGCCATGTTGAGGTGCGGCAGCGTCATCGACAGCGCGTCGGCCAGGTCCGCCTGGGCGAGCGGCAGCGCGCAGCTTTCGTCCGCCAGCAGCCCGGCATTGTTCATGCGCACGGAGATTTCGCACAGCAGGTGCGCGACCCGTTGGTAAACCTTGTTGCGGCCGATATTGACCAGCCATTCGCTGTGGATCGACTGCTGCACCGCCATGGACCATTCGAGCGCGGTGCCCAGGCGGGGTTGCGCGGCCAAGCCGGCAAGCGTATCGGCCGACAGCAACAGCAATGAACCGGTCGAGAGAATAACGGTACGGAGCGAAGGATCGCGGTGCGGCCGGTACCGCAGCAGATCGCCCGGCATCAGAAATCCGCTGATCACGCGCTGGCCGTCATGGCTTTCCTTGCAAAGCCCGGCCCAGCCGTCCAGCATCAGGATCGACGACTGCCTCCGATCGGCATCCGTCTGGATGTCTTCGCCCCGCTGCAGCGTCCTGAGGTCGCCCGGAAGCTGGGCGACGAACAAGCGATCCGCGAGCGACAGATCGGCCCACCGCGACAGCTTGTTGAGGAACGCGTTCGGCATTCGGCATGATCCCGCATCCATGGTCGAACGACGACCGGTCGCCGTGCCTAGCCTGTGTCCGTTAAGAAACACTGATGAGCGGCCGGCATGTCCGGACCGGGCAGAAGCCCACAAAATTTGCCCGGCTTTCACAAATATAAAAGGCCGTCGCGGCGTGGCCATGCCAAGCGGAAGGTCCTGTTTTGGGGAGCAGCATCATGAAGTATCTTGCCTTGGCGTGCGTTTCCGCTTTGAGTTGCAGTGCGGCGAACGCCACCGAATTCGTGCACAATGGCGGGTTCGAGAATGTGACGGGCATCACCCGCAGTTCCGAATTCGGCGCGTCGCATATCGGCCAGGCGGTCGACGATTGGACGTCGGCCAACAGCAATGCCTTCAACCTCGTTTTCTTCTCGGCCAACGAGAATGTGGACGCGGACACCCGCTTCAGCGAGCATGGCCAATATCTGTGGTCGTCGCCGGCGAGCCCCACCGGTGGGAAGTTCGTCGCGCTGGATGGCGACGTCAATGCGCGTGGCGCGCTGACCCAGATGATCAACGGGCTGACGATCGGCCAGACCTATACGCTCAGCTTCGATTGGGCTGCCGGCCAATATGCGGATCGCTCGGGCGCTACGACCGAAAAGCTGCAGGTCCAGTTGGGGAGCGACAGCTTCACGACGACGACGCTGAATACGCCCAATCACGGCTTCCTGGGCTGGTATTCGGTGACGCACACCTTCACCGCCAGCAGCACGTCGGAGCTTCTGTCGTTCCTGTCGATCGGAACGCCCAGCGGGATGCCGCCGGTGGCCCTGCTCGACAGCGTTTCGCTGCAGGGTCCGGTGCCTGAGCCCGCCAGCTGGGCGATGTTCATCGCCGGCTTCGGGCTGATCGGCGCCGCCGCGCGCAAGCGGCGGGTGCAGACGCAGTTCGCTTAAGCCTGCCGTTTCGGCTTTGGGGGTGAGGGAGGGCGGATTTCTTAATCCTCCCTCCCTTAATCCGTAAGCATGACCTACGCGATCCGGATGAGTGAAGCCTTGATGGTGGACGTGGTGCGTCTTGCCGTCTGGCTGATCCTGCTGACGATCGTTTTCGTTCCGCTCGAACGCTGGTTCGCGCTGCGCAGCCCGGCGTCCAGGCGCCCGATCCTGCCTGATCTCGGCCTCTATTTCCTCAACAGCCTGGTACCGGCCGCGGTGCTGGGCGTCCCGATGGCCGCCGTGGCGGAGGTTGTGGCACGGCTGACGCCCTCGGCCTATCTGGCGGCGGTCGAGGCGCTGCCCTTCGCGCTGCGGCTGGTTATCGGGCTGATCGTGGCCGAAATCGGCACCTATTGGGCGCATCGCTGGACGCATGTCTCGCCTTTCCTCTGGCAATTCCATGCGGTCCACCACGCGCCGCCCCACGTCGACTGGCTGATCAACACACGCGCGCATCCCTTCGACATCGTCTTCACGCGGCTGTGCGGGCTCGTGCCGCTCTACATATTGGGATTGGGGTCGTCGCATGGCGGCCCGGGGCAGATGCTGCCGGTCTATATCACCTTGTTCGGGACGGTCTGGGCCTTCTTCATCCATGCCAATGTGCGCTGGCGCCTGGGGTTCCTCGAGCGGATCGTGGCGACGCCCGCCTTCCACCATTGGCATCACACCAACGATGCCAATCGCGACCGCAATTTCGCCGCGCTCATTCCGCAGGTCGACCGTCTGTTCGGGACCTATTACCTGCCCGACCATTGGCCACCTTGCTACGGGATCGACGTCGAGCTGCCGACGTCCGCGACACGCCAGCTGCTCGAGCCAATGGGACTGGTGAAGGCCATTTCGCGCTCGCCCGCGCGCGTATCGGAACGATGCGATTGAAGGGGAGGGCGCAGGCTTGATCGGGCCCCGTGCAGCTGGGGGCTGGAGGAGGGCTGGTCGGCGACGAGCTCGCCCGGCGCGAGCAGGGACAGGAGCCACGGCGTGAAGCGATGGCCGGGGAAAGCGAGCCAGCTCCCCCTGTAGGTTCAGCCCACGGAGCAGGCCGCCCAGGCGATGGCGGTGGGCGCCATCATCCTACGCAGACCCCCGACGATGCCGATGACGAGCGCGAGAGGAGGATCATGATCATCTCCTTTCGGAAGCGGCCTGAACCATCCCATGCGGCAATGGCAGGGTCAAACCAAATAGCCGCAAAAGCCCGGAACCCCATCGGTCGCAAGCCGTTGAGCATGACGAGACCGGCTCTTGCCCCCCCGCTCGCCGGATCTCGCATTCACGCCCCGCCTGCACCCTCCCCCCCGGAGCAGGCGGGGCGCTTGATTCATATTCCCAGGGCACGAATTCTAGTGATTTCATCAGCTTGAGCTGATACCATCCCACCGGGGCCGAAAGGTCGCCGGCGCCTCCCGCCCAATCGGTTCTGGCGGTGAGGCGCCGCTCCCTGCCGGCGGAATGGAAATATTGCGGCTCCTTCTGGACGGCCTCGACTCCAAATCCTGCCGTTTCGACCGGTGGTCAAGGCGAGGCGGGATCGAAGATCGGGCGAGCGGACTCGGCGATGGCGTCGATGATCGGCGCAGCTATCCCGTCGACCGTGGGATTGATGAAAACCGGTCGATCGGTTTTCAGCGGAACGACGTTGCCGACCGGCGTTGCGGTCACCGGCCATGCACTGTTGTCGGCGCCGTCGGCGACGGTCACGCCGAGATGCTCGCGCCATAGTGCCATGCGGAATTGTTGGGCAAAGGTCAGGCCCGACGGCGACAGCTCGCTGTCGCGCATCGCGGTGAGGATCGGCCCGGGCCCTGGTCCGGACGGCGCGGTTTCATCGAAAATGAACGCGTCGGCCTCGCTATCATGCTGATAGCCGCGGCGATTGCAATTGGCCGACCCGATCACTGCAAGCTCGTCGTCGATCACCCAGCATTTGGAGTGAACATAGGTATGTCGCCCCAGGCAGCCGTCGTCGGTGCAGGCCCCGCGATTGAGCTGGAAGACGCGGAATCGGTTGGCGATCTGGGCGGGATGCCCGCGCCGGACCTCGTTGATGAAGCGGATGCGCCAGAAGCGTTGGAACAAGGACGGCGCGCTGATGGCATTTGCCGGGATCACAGCCGTGATATGGTTCAGGCGCGGGAGCGCGCGATTGAGCGCGGCGGCCATCGCAAGGACCCCGCCCGAGGGCGTATCGAAATCCCACAGATACTGATCTTCGAAATAGATGAAGCTCTGGGCATTGGCGACGGCCCGTTGGAGCAAGGTCCGCACGTCGCGCTGGCGCGCAATGCCGCCCCCGGCCGGCGGATTGTAGGTCCGTGCAATGATGACGGAGGTGCTCCCGCCGAACGGCGCGTCGGTCGATGACGGGTTGGGCACCGGGGGCGATGGCACGCCGCTCACCGGATTGCCTCGCAGCCCGCCCTTGGCGGCGTCGATCGCGTTGTGATCGGGATGGTCGAGCCAGCGATCGACGAACGTCTTGAGCAGGTCCGACGCGGCCGGGCCCACGATCCGGCAGTGCGTGTCGTGCTGCGGATCGGACGGCGCGATCTGCTGGAAGGTGCTGCCGGGAATGCAGTTGGTTCCCGTCGTCGATCGGTTCGGATTGAAGTCGATCCCGCCGCAATAAGCGATCAGCCGCTCGCCGTTGAAGATGATCAGGATCTTCTGGTGATGTCCGGCGAGCATGGCGCGCGCCGCCGCCTCGATATCGCGGGCCAGCTGTGCGGTCACGCGGTGAACCTGGTCGCCGATGCCGGGCAGGAGAGTGATCGGGGATATTGCGGCCGCCATGCCGTCGAGGATCGCCCGCAGTGTCGCGGGATCGATGCTCCCCGCGCCGCCATGCCGTGAATCGAGGATCGCGCCGCCATTGCCCAGGGAGCCGCTCATCGCATTGAGGCGGCGCACCACGTCGGCCATTGCGCCGAGCTCAAAGATATTGCGCCAGATCATCGCCCGGACCTGCGCGCCCCCCGCGACGCAATCGGCGAGCACATGGTTGAGCGAGGTGTCGCAAGGCGCCGCCGCGGCGGGGTCGAGCGGGAAGTTGTCGTGGCAATCCCAGCCGAGCAGATAGATGAAGCTGCGCGGATTATTCGCCGTGCGCAGGTCGCCCAGCATCGTCAGATAGGCCTGCGGGCCGTCGATCAGCGCACGGACCGCATTCTGGGTGCGCAAGGGCGCGGTCGGCAGGCCGGCGAGCAACGGTCCCCATCGCGGCGGGTTGGGGACACGGAACACGACCGGGATGATCGGCGGGAATGGCGGGACGGGAGGAATGTCCGGCGGCACGATCGGCGTGTCGCCGCGGGCATGAAGATCGAGCATCGCCCAGGTCCGCGGCCCGATGATCCCATCCCATTCATTGGGCTGGCCGGGAAAGGCGACGCGCTGAAACGAAACGGTCGCGCCGCGCGTGTTGGGGCCGAACCGCGCGTCGATGGTCAGCGGGCAACGCTCGACGCGGCCCAGTCCGTTCGCTGCACGCTGTTCATCGATCCGGTTGAGCAGACCCTGCGCCTCCGCGACCGCGGGCCCGGACGAACCTTGCCGGATCATCGGCCGCGCTGGCGGCAGTGGCGGCAGCGCGGTTTCGCCCGGCGCCGCAACGCGCAGCAGGCAGGTATCGGCGACCACCAGCCCGTCGGGCCCGAGCAGCCGGCGTCCGATGGTTCCGGCGCCCGGATGGTCGATCACCGTCACATAGCGCCCGGGCAGGCCATGCTCGGTCAGCCGCCCTGCGCGCGCGAATGCGGGCGCACCGGCCAGGGCCGGATCCTCGACCCGCATCAGCCGGGGTTCGCCTGAAAGGCCCTGGCGGAGCAGCAGGTCGCCCTGACGCGGCGGCTCGCGCAGTGGCTGGCCAGGCCAGCCGATCACCGCGGCACCCGGTTCGCCAGGATCGAGCGCCATACGCAGAAGGCTCTGCGCCGCTGAGTCGAGACGGGTGGGTTCGGGCGTGTCGACGAGCGTGGACATCGGGCAGCTCCCTCAAATGGCGATCAGGCGGGAATTCCGGCGAGGACCGAGCGCGGCAGCGGGCGCCTGTCGCCGAGCGGCGAGCCGTTGCCGGCGATGTAGGCGATCCCGTCGAGCACCGCCTCGCGGAATTCGCGATCGTCGAAGCAGCCGCCGTGCTCGACCTTGTTGAAACCGTGCCGGAACACCGGCGTAGCGAGGTCGGGGCAGCGTCCGCTGAATGCGGGGACGGTACCGTCGCCTTCCTTCGGCCGGCGCTCCGGGTCCAGCGCGACGTCGGTGGTGAGCCCGGTCGAGAACAAGACCCCGGTGCGCGGATGGTAAAGCTGCTCGATCGTCCTGTGGAAGGCCCCGGCTTCGGCGAAACGCGCGCGCAGCAGCCCCCCCACCGGCGTGCCGGCGTGATCGGCATGGATCAACCCGCCGGGCATGCCATAGAGATCGTGCAACGATTCCCTGCGGCCTTGTGCATGCGGCCACCAGGCGCGTCCGCCGGCATCGGATGGGAGCAGCTCGTTGGGCGCGCTGAGCACCGCCATCAGCAGCTGATAGTAGCGCGGGCTCGGGCCAAAGCGGCTGTCGCTGAACAATGCGTGGAACAGCATCGTCTGCAGGAACCTGCCGATGCTCTCGTCGTCGTTGTCCGACGGGGTCGGGATGCGCTCGAGCACTCCTGCCTCGATCGCCGCGAGCATCTCGCCGAGCTGCCCATCGATGTTCCGGGCAAAGCCCGTGCGGCACCGCCGCGCCGCCACCACCGCGCCGACCGCGGGCTGCACGGTATGAATCACACCGCGGATCTTGCGGCTCAGACGTTCGCCGAACTGTCTCAGGGCCGATCGCAATACCAGCCCGCCCATCGAATGGGTGACCACGATCACTTGCTGCGACCCGATTTCACTCTCGAGAATCCGGTCGATCGTGTCGACGAGATGCTGGGCATGCCGAGCGTTGCTTTGGCGCCAGTCATAGCCCATCGCCCAGGCCGGGCAGCGGAGCCGCGGAAGCCCCGGATGCTGTTGGGGGCGATTGAATTCGTTGTCGATCGCCAGCAGCAGCTCGCGATAAATACGCTGCGGGATCTGATCCCAGCCCCGGCGATGCTCGTCGGCGTTGCGGCTGTCGGCGATGATCGTCGCCGGACGAGCCATATCCAGCCCGTGCAGCTTGACGTCGGGATCGAGAAAGATCCATCGACCCATCTGCCACGCACTATCGGGATCCCAATGGGGCAGGCCGGGGCTCTGGGGGAATTCCAGCCGGGTTCCCATCACGCCCGGCAAGACCAGCACCGGATAAACCCCGCTGGCGGCGATCGGCACGATCG
>Ga0068852_100001145_pt1 | contig 17540 bp, 18 predicted proteins | sample KBSCornC22_FD_66594 | JGI IMG/M metagenome (GOLD analysis project Ga0068852, IMG submission 66594) | Corn rhizosphere microbial communities from Kellogg Biological Station, Michigan, USA - KBS Corn C2-2 | ecosystem: Host-associated > Plants > Roots > Rhizosphere > Soil ... | reverse complement strand
CGACGATGCGCTGAGCGTGTGTCGTACGTAGTGCGGCGATGCGCTGAATGCGGGTCGAGCGTAGTGCAGCGATGTGATGTGTGCGCGTGGAACGTATCGCAGCGATGCGGTGAGCCGTGCGTCAAGCGAGTTGCGTTGACTGCCTGAGCGCGCGTGGAGCGTGCCGCGGTGATGCGCTGAGTGTGCGTCGCTGCGCCGCGCTCAGGTCCACACGAACTGCCAGGCCGCATGCCCGTCAGGCAGCGCGGGCGCATTCGGCGCGAGCGGTTCGGGAAAGCCTTTCGCCGCGGCGGCGCAGCCGAGCCGTTGCTTCCACCCGTCGATGTCGGCCGCGCCGGCGGAGGTGACGATCACCACGCGAGTCGCGACCACCCATTCGTCGTCGGAGTCGTAGGCCCATTGCGCGTCCTGCGCCTCGACGAGCACGTGACTCACATCCTCACGCGCTGCGATCTCGTCGAGCGTCGCGCGCAGCGCAGGAATTCCCGGATGCGCGCCGCTGATCTGCGGACCGATGCTGCGCGCATCGTCGTTTCCGTCGAAGAAGGCGTCGAGGTCGATCAGCGGCAAGGCCATGCCGGCCCGCGGCGGCGACGCGTCGAGGCCGTAGTCACGCAGACGATCGAGCAGGGCGGTGCGGCGTTGCAGCTCCATGCGGAGTTCCCACCAAGCGCAGAGGCCGCCAGTCTGCCGCAGACTGCTATCACTGCGATGGCCTTAGGTCACGGAACGCGTTTTTCCTGTCGTTGAGGCGTGCCGCCCGACGTGTGACGTGTCGATGGTCGCCGTGGCGACTTCATCATTGGCGCGCCAGTTCATTAGCAGCCGTCAGTGAGGCCGTAGCGATCCGAACTACGCGAGGTGCCGAGCCAGGCATATCCATCAGCGCGCGCCGGAGGATTCCCCTGTCGCCTCGTGGAAGAAGTGCAAAAGGCTCCAGGCATTCCGTGCTGCATCGCGAAACGATGGCGGCCGCGATAATGCCGCCTGCGCGATCGCCACGGTAGTGCCCGCTATCCGAAGGTATGAAACGTCAACAGTTTCGGTCATTTCGTGATGTGTCGACGTTCACGGCTCTGCTTGAGTGCGCTTCGTCGCCGCTGAGCTCGGCGTCACACACGGATGTTGCAGCGCGAGACGTCGAATCGCGGGCCGCGTGCTCCATACGCGCAAGTACAGTCGTACACCAGTGAAATTTTCACGATTGTTTCCGCGTGATCCGATGTAATGGCGGCGAACGGCAATCGCCGAGCGTCACGCCCGAACGGCGCGACGAACGTAGAGGAGGTCGCATGCGCCGGACCTTGCAGACCACGGCACGAATCCTGTCCGTCGCGGCGGCGTTACTCGCCGCTACGCTGCTGTGTGCGATGTCGACGCGCGCCGATGCCCAGTCGGTCGCGCTCAAGATCACGATCGATGCGGACTCGATCGAACTACTGCGCGCCTGGCGCCGACAGCACGGGCTCGATCCGCCGGATGCGCAAGCCGATGAACGCGTCGCCGCGCTCATGCGGCAACGCTACGCCGCCCAAGCCAGCAACGCAGCAGTCACGCACCGTGCCCACGCAGTCGAGTCCGCCAGCGACGCGCGACTTCAGCGAGCGACGCCGAGGCCGTAACCGCCGACCGGTACCGTCTGCGTGCCTTCACCGAAGCTCGCAATCAACGGCATCGCCTGCTTGATCGCGGCCTGCACGGCGGGCAGCGCGAGCGAAGCCTTGTGACTGGCTTCGTCGGTCCAGACCTCAGTGATCCACACGGTGTCGGCCTGCTTCGGATCGGTCGCGACGATATAGCTCAGGCAGCCCGGCATGTCATCGCTGCACTCGAGCAGTAGGGCAATGAGCGCATCGCGCTGGCCGGCAACGGCGACGAAATTTCCGATCAGTCCATACATTGCGCAGGCTCCGCGAGGTTGGGGCGCTATCTTGGTATGGCCGTCGTGCGGATTTCAAATAGGGCGACATGGTGTGCAACGGCCCTCGCGCGATCGTCGGCTACCGCGCGCGTTCGTCGGCGTGACCGGACTGCGATGGGCGGCGCGAGGCCGACGGGACACGGCCGTCTTGCACGATCGGCGCAATTACCGGACATTGCCGCGTCTGCTTTCCTGCGCGCGAGGTTGTCATGTCACTGCTCCTTCCCGGCGAACTGGCCTGGTACGTCACTGGCCGTTTCTACGCACGGCCCGACGGCAGCGTTGCCGATTACGGCTATTTCCTGCATCTCGCGGGCATCGAGGCCAGTCTTTTCGGCGGCAGTCCCGGCGAGGCGACCGCGCACTTCACGTTCGCCGCCGAGCCGTTCACCGCCACGGGTGTGAGCAACGGCAGCCTCAATCTTGCGCTCGACCCGGTCGGCGATTTCGCGGTCTATCTGCAGGCCGAACCCGCGGGCAATTTCGATGACCCGGCCAGCTTCGCGCGCGGCCAGCGCATCGCGACGTTCCGGCGCGTCAGTGTCGTCGTCGGCACGACCATCGACCGCGCCGGCGCGACGACAGCGCAGCCGCTGATTGCGTCGAATGTGTTTTCCGCGCGGCTGCTGATCAGCGAACCGTTCGAGTTCGCCGGCCGCCGCTACGACCTGCGCCACCAGATCGGCAAGGGCGTGACCCAGTTCGGCACCGCCGCGGCGGCACCGCTGCCGGCCGCGCAGACACCGAAGGACTACGCCGCTGTCGTCGCGTTCTCGGGCTCGGCGCTCGCGCTGGTGGCGGGCTGAGTCGATGCGTTGAAGCGTTCCGCCCGAGCGGCGCAGCAGGCGGCCTGCGATGCATGCATCGCAGGCCGCAACATCGTTACGGCTGGTAAGTCACGTTGAGCTTCGCCGTCGCGCCCTTGTCGATCCAGACATAGTTCGTCGCCGTCGGATTCGCGCTGAAGCGCAGCCGCAATTGCGTGCGTCCCGTCTTGCTGATCGCGCCGAGACCTGCCGCCGAAAACAGCGTGCTGGTCTGGCTGCCGCCCGTGAACGCGGCGATCTGCGCGACGCCGCTCGCCGTCGTTGCTGCGCCCCAGTCCGTTGCCTCGATGGCGCAGCCGCCGAGGCAGCCGCTGTTTGCATCGACGAGCAGCGTATTGCCGGCCGGATTGGTCCACGGATTGCCGGAAGCACTGCGATACGCCACGGCCAGCGTGACCGCAGTGACGGTCGCGCCGTCGGGGATGGCCGAGGTGTCGAACGACAGCACGCTGCGGTTGAACAGGCCGTCGGCGCCACGGCCGATCGCGAGCCCGTAGATCGATTCCAGCGTACCGACCGCGGGACTGCCGCCGCTCGCATTGGCCTTGACGTAGCCGTCGTTCGCGTCCTCGTTGCTGATCACGACCGTAACCGGCGTACCACCACCGCCACCGCCGGTGCCGCCCGTGACGGTCACGTTGACCGCGGCGGAGTTGCCGACGTTGCCGGCGAGATCGTAGGCCTGCGCGAGCAGCACATGCGCGCCGTTGCTCGCCGTCGCGGCATTCCAGCTCAGCGAATACGGCGCCGACGCATCGCTGCCGAGCAGGCTGCCGTCGAGCAGGAAATCGACGCGGTCCAGTCCCACGTCATCGCTCGCGTTCGCGCTCAGCGTGACGGTGCCGCTGACGATGCTCGCATCGGCCGGCGCGGTCAGCGCGACGGTCGGCGCGACGCCATCGAGATCGTCGAGGCCCCAGAAGCGGCCGATGTAGTAACTCGAGCAGATATTCACGTCGAGGATGTACGCGCCCGCGGTGCCGCACTGCGTTTCGCCCGTGCCCGGATCCACCGGCGTGCCGTGGCCCATGCCCGTAATCGAATAGGTTTCGACGCGCGCGCGGCCGGCTGCATCGTTGTATACCTTGTGCGGGAAACCAGCGACGGTGTCGGACACGTCGGCGGTCTGGTCGATGCCCTGCACGTTGGTCCACTGCTGCATCAGTTCGGCCTGATTGGCCGGGCGCACCACGTAGTCCGCGTCGCCATGCCAGATCGACACCACGGGCCAGGGTCCGGTCCAGGTGCTCGCCGCGCGCACCTTGTCGCCCCACTGCGCCGGGGTCAGGTCGGTGCCGGGATTCATGCAGGAGAACGCATTGGTCTGGCTCGTCGCGCAGCGGTAGGGAATGCCCGCGAGGATCGCGCCGCCGGCGAAGACGTCGGGATAGGTCGCGAGCATCACGGCAGTCATCGCCGCACCGGCGGAAAGCCCGGTCACGTAGACGCGGTCGTTCGCGCTGCCGTGGTCGGTCTTCATGCGATCGACCATCTGCTTGACCGACAGCGCCTCGCCCTGGCCGCGCGTGGTGTCGCCGCTCTCGAACCAGTTGAAGCAGGTGCTGGAATTGTTCGCGCTCTGCTGCTGCGGCAGCAGCAACGCGAAATGCCAGCGATTGGCCAGCAGCTGCCAGCCAGTCTCCGCGTCGTAGCTCGCCGCGCTCTGCGAACAGCCGTGCAGCGCGACGACCAGCGGCGCGCCGGCGGGCAGGCCCGGCGGTACATATTTGAACATACGCAAATTGCCGGGATTGGTACCGAAGCCGGTGACTTCGGTCTGCGCCAGCAATGGCGCCGACAGGACGAGCGCAGACAGCGACAGCAGCAACGCCAGGCCACGCGGCCTGGCAGACGAGCGGACGGACACGGACATGGCCACACCTCAGGGTAGGAAGGCGTGCGCAGTGGGCCATAGCGTCGTGCGCGCGCACAGTGTCCGAAGGGGAAAGCTGCGCTGCAGCATTGGCGCGCTCGCCGCGATGCAGCAGGTCGCTACGGATCATCACGTGACGCGCCGCGGCACGCGGTCTCAGCGGTTCCCGATGGCGCGTCGAGCGCTTCAACGCCAGTGCTGCAACGAAAAAACGAAACGCTGACGCGCCGCTCGCAACCGGGCACGAATTGCGCAAGGAGCGCAACGACACCGGCGCGGCGGACGGGTGCTTCGTCGCTACCATCAACGTCCCTGGTGTCGCGCGGCCTCACGGAAGGGCAGGGCAATGCACAATTCCATTTCGCAACAGGTCGACCCGAACGAGCACTTCTTCTTCGCGCTGCAGCCGCCGCTGACGGCGCGTGCGGTCATGGTGGAACAGCTCGACCGCGTGGTGCGCGAGCACGCGCTCGGCGGGCGCTCGGTCAGGTTCGGCGACCTGCACGTCGCGTTGTGCGGCGTCGGCCGCACCGCGCGCCCACGTGAAGCCGTGCTGCCGGTCTTGCGCAGCGCGGCGCAGTCCGTGCGCGCGGCGCCCGTCGAGGTCAGCTTTGATCGCCTCACGAGTTTTCGCCTTGGCGGCCACAGTCACGCGCTGGTGCTGCGCGGAACGTCGACGACGTGCACGGCGCTGCGCTTCCTGCGCACGGCGATCGGCCATGCGCAATACGCGCAGGGTCTGTATCAGCCCGCCGCTTCCCGTTTCGAGGCGCATGTGACGCTGCGCCATATGACGCAGCCGATGGCTGCGGAAATCGCGCTCGAAGCCATCACCTGGCAGGCGCAGGAATTCGTGCTGATGCGCAGCGTGGCCGGCCATGGCGTGCATGAAGTCGTGGAGCGCTGGCCGTTGGAGCCGGACAGCCGCTGAGAGAAGCGGGAGACGCCACTCAGCCTGCTGGATCGATTAGCTCGCCACCCCAGTCGGCCGGATCGACGTCGGCAACGCATTCGGAAAATGTCCATAGGTATCCGAATGGATCAGCCGCGCTGTACTGCTTCTCGCCGTACGGAAATACGGTCGGTTCGCCGAGGATGCGTGCACCGGCGATGCGTGCGCGGGCACAGTGCGCCTCGGCGTCGTCGACGCGCAGCATGATCGAGCCGCTGCCCGCGGTGGCCTGTGCGGCCAGCACGACGGCGCCGTCGCCATAGCGCAGCTGGATGCGGTGCGTGCCGATGCGCAGGCGTTCGACGAACCCGAACGCCTCGATCAGCCACGCGGCGGCCGCCTTGACGTCGGGATAGCCGAGCACCGGAATGACACTGCAGTCCGGCATGGAACGGTTGCGTCGCACGCGGGGTGGTGCAGTCATCGCGGTCTCCGGTTCATGCGCTCGCGCCGGATTGGCGCAGCAGGTAGTGCGCACGATGCGGCAGCGTGGTGCGCGCAATGTCGTGCGGCGTCGTGTTCTTGATGCTGAGGCCGGCGACGAAGCTGATGCCGGCGCGCGCATAGCAGTGCTGCACGAAGGCCGAGCAGTACAGCGAGTTCTCGCGCGCGAGCAGGTTGTCGCGCTCGCGCAAGGTCGGGCGTGCGAGCGCGAGCAGCGTGCCGACGATCTCGCGCAGTGAATAGCGCGTCGCGTCGGCGAGCAGATCGAGCGCGGCGCCGAGAACCTGACGGCTCGCGTCCGCGTCGAGGCCGAAATCCAGCACCGCGAGATTCGGCCATTCGCCCGCGTCGAAATATTTCGCGAGACGATTCTCCTGGGCGCCGAGGCGGATCTGCTTGTGGCGCAGATCGAGGTCGGATTCGAGCACCCAGCAATGGCCGTCGCTGCGCTGCTCGCCGAACAGGAACGCGTGCGACCAGGCACTGCCCGACGCATCGTCCGTGATGAGACGCTGCGCTTTCCGGATACCGCGGTCGATCAGCGCGCTGCCGCCGGCGAGGCCGATGCGCGCAGGTGAGGCGTGCCGCTGCAGGAAGGCCGAATTGCTATCGGCAGGGTCGGTGTGATGGCGCTCGATGTGTGCGGACGGGTTCGGCATGGTGCGATTGTGCCGCCGCGACCGCGGCCTGTCGAAGTGGCTGCGTGCATCGCCGGGATGCTGGCTACGGTCTGGCCGGGCGCCCTAAGATGCGCGACTGTCCTGGTCCGGAGCACGCGATGCCTGCGTTTGTCGCCCTGCTGCGCGCGGTCAATGTCGGCGGTACCGGCAAGCTGCCGATGGCCGAACTCACGAAGATCTGCGAGGCCTGCGGCTTTGCCGGCGTGAAGACCTATATCGCGAGCGGGAACGTCGTGTTCACCTCGCGCAAGAGCGAGGCCGCGGTGCGCGACGCATTGGCCGCGGCGCTCGCTGCCTACGCTGGCAAACCCGTTGGCGTGCTGGTGCGCACGGCCGACGAAATGGCTGCCGTACTCGCGGCGAATCCGTTTACCGACGGCAAACCGAATCGCGTGATCGTGGTGTTCCTCGACACGCCGCCTCCACCCGATTGCCTGGGGCGGGCCAGCCACGTCAAGGACGAGCAGATGGCGCTCGGCACGCGCGAAATCTATATCCACTACGGCGACGGCATGGTCGATTCCAAGCTCAGGCTGCCCGCGGCGAATGCCGGGACGGCGCGCAATATGAATACGGTGGCGAAACTCGCGGCGATGGCCAAAGCGTTGTGAGCGTGCCGCTCAGCCGGCGACGCCCTGATAGCGCCGCGACGATTCCTCCCAGCTGAGCAGCGGCGCGCGGATGATGCCGTCTGCGTCGGGTTTCGCCGCGAGCGGATCGACGAGTTCGATCGCGAACTCGCGTCCGTTGGCGTCGATGTCCTGCACGATCACGTCGAGCGTGGCCGACGCGTCGCGTTCGGCGACGAACCAATGCACGTTGCCTTCATTTGCACTGATTGCGGCACTGAATCCGGGCCGCGCTTGCGTGTCCAGCCGCGGGCGCAGCCGCAGCGCATCGCTGCCGCGGCCGAGACGGTCGTAGGTGCGTGCGTGCAGACAGCCGCTGACGACGGCGTGTGCCGACACCATGCCGCAGTGGCCGTGCGGCGTGATGACCTGCCCCTTGGCGAACACGAAATAGGCGACGGCGAACGCCGCGCGTGCCGGGCCGGCGTCAATGTCGTTGAGGCGGATGAAGGTCTTCGCGGGATCCTTGCCCGCGCGCTGCATGGCCTTGAGCGCGCGATCGAATTGCAGTTGCGGCAGGAATTCGGTCAGCGGCGTCGCTGCGTTGAGTGCGTCGATTTCAGTGCGCCATCGGGCGCTGGTCAATTCGTTCTCGCGCAGCTGCCGCGATAGGGTGTCGATCTGGTCGAGCCAGTGCCGCACATCGCCGGCCGAGGCGATGCGTGGTTCCGCGCGCAGCAGAGGCGCGCACGCAAACAGCAGACCGATTGCGCCGACTTCGGCGAGAAAGCGCCGCCGCGCGGGTGTGCGTCCGTGCGGCAAAAGGATGGCGGTCATGCGCTCAGGCCGGTAGCGGGTCAGCGCGCAGCCTCGCGCGTGATACGGGCCGAAAACGGCGGAAATCGTGGCTTTTTCGTGGCGTGCGATCAGCGCGGTGCGGCGCTGCCGTTGTGGAGCAGCGCCGCAGGCAAAGCGAGTCGCGAAGCCGACAACGGCGCGCGGCACTGTGCGCAACGCTGTGCTGCGGTCTTCGCACCCCGCCGCTCGAAAACGCCTCAGCGTCGCGTGTAGCTCCCGCGCATGAACAGGCTGAAATCTTCCTGCCCCGGAAAGCGGTTCTCGATCGAGAATTCGTAGCGGTCGCCGCTGACCGTATAGCGGTAGCGGCCATCGCCGCGCGGAGTGGATTTGTTGAGAATTAGCGTATCGCCGTCCCAGCGTCCGCGTGCCGGGCCGTCGGGCGGGAAGCCCATGCTGTCGAACCACCACCAGAGCACGTCGCCGCTGGCCGGATCGATCGTGAACACGCCATGGCCGCTGAAGACGATGGCGCCGTCTTTTTCTTCCTCGTAGTCCTGCGTGATCGCCATGCCGTCGGTGACGCTGCGGTAGACGCCGCGGCCGATGGCCGTGCCACCGGGTCCCCACGGCGACGGCTGCAATACTTCTTCGCCTTCCCAGCTGCCGACGAGCGCGGCGAGACGGGCGTGTTCGGGACCAGGCTTGGGCATCTCCATGTCGCGCTCCGCGTGTGATGGTGCGGCTATCTTAGGCCAGCTTCGCGTGCTGCGAGTGCGGTTGTGGCGATGGTCTGCGAATACGCGTTGGACTACGGGCAGTTTGTTGGGTCGTGCGTCGGAACACACGCATGTCAAGGCCGTGTCGGCAGGCCGTCATCATTCGCCGACACGCTGCAGCGTCCCACTCGTGAGATCGAGGCGCGCCTGCAACTGACGATCGATCGCACGGCTCGCGGGCTCGCCGGTTTCCGGATTGCCGCCTTCGCGCGGAAGTTCGTAGCGCATCGGCAGCGCGATCGCGACACTGTCCTTGGCGGCGTTCCACGTTACTGCGCCGAGTTCGCCGCCGAGCGCCTGGCGCGGTTCGGGAAATGTCAGGCTCGAGATCTGGTATTCGGTGCGCCGGTTCGCGCTCGCCGCGTGCGGCCGAAACACGTAGAGCACGAGTCCGGCGCTATCGATGCGGCCGACTGCAAGCATGGCCAGGCTGCCGTCGGCCAGCGTCTGTTTCTGCACGATCTCCTCGATGACGCCGGTGTCGGAGAACAGCAGGCGGCGTATCGCCTCGGTGTCGCCGGGTGCGCCTTCGACGCTCTCGATCGAAGTCGCGCTTTCGCTGCGCTCGGCGCCGGTGCCCTCGTCCACTGCGGCGGAACTGCTGACGGCCGCCGGATCGAGCGCTGCGGTCGCGCCGGTCGTATCGTGCGAAATCAGTCCACTGTCGTCGATGCGGAACGCGGCGTTGTAATCCCGCCCGCTCTGCTGCGCGCGGCCGCTGTTCTCGAGCACGGTGAACTGGGCCGGACTGCGCAGATCGACGTTGCGCCGGTACTGCACGCCTTCGACGCCGACGAGCATCTGGTCGCGCAGCGTTCCGTGCGGATCGCTCGTGAAGATCAGATCGTATCGGCTGCCTTCCATCGCGACGCCTGTATCGATGCGCAGCAGCCACGTTGTCGCGGCGGAGGTCTGGGCGATGCGTAGCAACTGCACGCGTTCGTGCGGCACCGTGGACCAGCGCAGGTCCAGATCCTCGCCGTGCGCCGCCTGGAGCGCCGTGTAGCGGCTGTCATGCGCTGCGGGCGAGGCGAAGCGCGTATCGCCCCAGACACTGCCGATGCAGCGCAGCCCGGCCGCATCGAGCGGGACCGCCGCGAAATCCTGTGCGTACAACGACGCGGCTGGTGCGACGAGCGCGGTCACGGGCAGCGTGGAAAGACAGCTCACCGGCGCGCTGGCCGGTACAGCGGGAACAGAGGCGGCGGGCGGCGCCGCCGGCGGGCTGCAAGCCGCGATGACGAGCAGTAACGGCAGCATGCACACAACACGAGAAAACATCGATCACTCCCTGACAGGTGGCTGCGCCGGCCAGCGCAGTCCACTGGTCGGCAGCTTAGCCTGAGCTGAAGCCTGCCCGCCGTGATGCCCGTCGTCCTGGGCTACCCTACGCGCCCGCGCCACCGGCGGCGCGCGCATCGATCAGGCGAGTCGTGGACGATCCGGCCTTGCAGGCATTGTTTCTACCGTTTCTCGACGGCACGCTCGCGCCAACCGCGCGGCTGCTGTTTCTGCGTGCGCGTAACGGGCAGGGGCTGCAGCAGTTCCGTTCGCTGCATGCGCGCGTGGCCATCGTGGCCGAACAGAGCTTCCGTCCGTTTGCCGATGCCTTGCCGCTGCAGGGCATTGAAGTGACCGCGCGGGCGGAGGGCCGCTTCGACGCCGTACTGCTGCTGCCGCCACGCCAGCGCGGCGAGGCGCGCGCGCTGCTCGTGCGTGCGCTCGAACACGCAGCGCCGGGAGGACTGGTGCTCGCGAGCGTCTCCAACAACGAAGGCGCGCGCGCGATCGAGGCGGATCTCGAGGCGCTGTCCGGTCCCGTGGCGCAACAGTCCAAGCACAAATGCCGCGTGTTCTGGCTGCGCGCCGACGCGCAGCGCATCGATGTCACGCTCGCTCGGCGGTGGAAGGACGAGGAAGCGCCGCGGCTCATTGCCGATGGCCGTTTCCTGAGCCGGCCCGGGCTGTTCGCCTGGGATCGCATCGATGCGGCCTCGGCGCTGCTCGTCGCGCATCTGCCAGCGGATCTCGCCGGGCGTGGCGCCGATCTCGGCGCCGGCTACGGGTTTCTGTCCTGCGAAGTGTTGCAGCGTTGTCCACAAGTCACTGAAATGCACCTGTACGAAGCGGAGGCGCGCGCGCTGGAACTGGCGCGCGAGAATCTCGCGCGCTGTAGTCAGGCGCTGCCACACGCGCCAGCGCTGCAGTTCTTCTGGCACGACGTCGCCCGCGGCCTGCCGCAGCGCTACGACTTCATCGTGACCAATCCGCCGTTCCATCAGGGCCGCGCCGACCAGCCTGAACTGGGTCGCGCATTCATCCGTGCCGCCGCGGCCGCGCTGGCCGAGGACGGCCGGCTGCTGCTGGTCGCGAACCGCCACCTGCCGTACGAGCAGGAACTGCAGCGCCAGTTCACGCGCTCGCAGGTGCTCGCCGACGCGCAGGGATTCAAAGTCATCCAGGCACAGGGACCACGCCCATGAAATTGCTGCGCCTCATCGCCAACCTTGGCTACGGCAGCCGGCGCGAGATCGCCGGCTGGTTCCTCGACGGCCGCATCACCGACGCGAACGGCACCGTGCTGGACGAAGACGCGCGCGCGGATCCTGCGCAGGTGCGCATCGACGGCGAGCCGCTCGATCCGCCGCCGGGCCTCGTGCTGATGCTGCACAAGCCCGTGGGCTATACCTGCTCGACCAAGGATCCGGGCCGGCTGATCTACGACCTGCTGCCGCGCCGCTACCGTTACCGCGATCCGCTGCTGTCGCCGGTCGGTCGGCTCGACCGCGACACCTCGGGCCTGCTGCTGCTGACCGACGACGGCGGCCTGCTGCACCGGATCATTTCGCCAAAGTCGCAGATTCCCAAAAGATACGAAGCGACATTGGCGCAGGACCTGCGCGGCGACGAGGCGGCCATCTTCGCCAGCGGCGGCCTGCTTCTGGAATCGGAAAAGACGCCGCTGCTGCCCGCGACGATGGAGACACTGCAGCCGCGCCTCGCGCGCCTGACCCTGCACGAAGGCCGCTATCACCAGGTGCGGCGCATGTTCGCCGCGGTCGGCAACCATGTCGCGGCGCTGCATCGCTTCCAGGTCGGCAATCTGGCGCTCGACGATCTTCCGCCGGGCCAGTGGCGCGCGCTCGACGCGGGCGATATCGATCGCCTGTTCGGCCGCGCGTGAGCTGATGGCTGAAGCGTCTCGCGCTCAGACCGCCGTTTCGCTCGCGACGCCCTTGTCGGTGATCACGCGGCGCGCCAGCCGCGTCTCGCGGTGTGCGATGTAGATGTTGCTGCCGACGATGATGGCCGCGCCGACGACGGTCCACAGATCGAGCTTCTCGGCGAACAGGAAATAGCCGAACAGGATCACGACCGGCAGCTGCAGGAAGCTGAGCGGCGTCAGCGCCGACACTTCGCCGAGCTTGAGCGCACGCGTCCACAGCAGATGCGCGATCGTGCCGAAGCCGCCGGCGAGGATCACCCACAGCCACGATTCCGGATTCGGCCATTGCCACACGGGAATCGCCGCCGGCAGCGACAGCAATACCCACAGCCCGGTCGTGATCAGCACGATGGCGTCGGGATGTTCGGTGCGTGAGAGAAACTTGATGCTGATCGCGACGGTACCGCTCAGCGCCGCGGCGAGCAGCGCGACGAGGCTGACCGCGCTGAAGTCCGCCGCGCCAGGGCGCACGATCACGAGCACGCCGATGAAGCCGAGCAGCACGGCGGTCCAGCGCCGCAGCCGCACGACTTCGCCGAGGAACAGCACGGCGCCGATGGTCACGAACAGCGGTGTGGCGTACGACAGCGAGATCGCCTGCGCCAGCGGCAGATGCACGACGGCCCAGAAGCCCGCGAGCATCGACACGATGCCGATGCAGCAGCGCAACAGGTAGAAGCGCCACTTGTCCGTGCGCAGGAAGCCGGGTCCGTGGCGCAGCAGCAGCGGTAGCGCGAAGACAAAGCCGAACAGGCTGCGGAAGAACGCGATCTCGAACGCGTGCAATTGCTTCGACGCGAGGCGGATCGTCACTGTCATGAAGCCGAACAGCACGGCGCTGGCGACCATGAGGAGGGCGGCGCGGGCAAGCGGGGAGGAAGCGGCAGGCGCCGCTTCGGCAGGAGCATTCACGGCGATACCGCGGCAACACGAAGCCGGCAGGGTAGCGCGGACGCGTGAAGCGCCGACAGGGCCAAAGGTCGGGGGCAGGGCGGGTCCACGCTCGGGCGGCACCGACGCGCTCGTAGGAACCGTTGTGCCTGCACACCATTCGCCGGAGTTGTGCGTCAGCGCAAGAACCCGTGCCGTGACGCGGGCGTAGAGTCGGTCCGGGTCAGGCGTGGGGAAGCAGCGATGCGCAGCAATCGCCGTTGGGCAGTGGGACTGCTGTCAGGCATCGTGCTCAGTGCGACGGCCCTGGCGCAGACGCCGGGCCACCGGCCGGATGCGCAGTTCGCGCACGGTTTCGAAAGTGTCGACCAGGGGCCGACGCGCGACGCCGACGCCGCGCGCTTTCTCGCACAGGCCACATTCGGACCGACGACGTCATCCATCGCGCGCGTGCGCACGCTCGGCTACCGCGGCTGGCTCGACGAGCAGTTCGCAATGCCCGTGTCGACGAGCGAGCCGTATCTCGACTGGGTCGCCGGGCTGCCCGACAACAACGACGTGACCGACGATGCGCGCCTGGAAATCTGGGCCATCAACGCGATCGGGCTGCCCGATCCCAGCCGCGGCAATGCGGTCCCTGCCGATGCACTGCGCCAGCGTGTCGCCTACGCGCTGAGTCAGATCTTCGTCGTCTCCAATGGCAACGGCACGCTGAACTACCAGCCGTGGGCGCTCGCGAGCTACCAGGACATGCTGGCCGCGCGCGCGTTCGGCAATTTCTCCGACCTGCTGCGCAGCGTGACGCTGCATCCGGCCATGGGCATCTACCTGAGCATGCTGCAGAACCAGAAGGAGGACGAGGAACGCAACATCCACCCCGACGAGAATTTCGCGCGCGAAGTGCTGCAGCTGTTCTCGGTCGGACTCGTGCGGCTCAATCCCGACGGCAGCGAGATCGTGCAGGGCGGCGTGCCGGTGCCGAGCTACTCCCAGGCTACGGTGCGCGGCTTCGCCGCGGTATTCACCGGCTGGAACTGGAGCAATGCCGGCTGTGGACCGAACACGTATACCTGTTGCAATGAGGAAACGTATTTCTGGTGCGGCCCGAGCAATCGCGACGAGGCGCCCTGGCAGCAGCCCATGCAGCCGGTCGAGGCGTATCACGATTCGCTCAACACCAAGCAGCTGCTGGTCTACACCGGCGCTGCGCTGCCGGGCGGCGTGCTTCCGGCCGGCGGCAGCGCGCAGGCTGACCTCGATGCCGCCCTGGCCAATATCGTGCGGCATCCGAATGTCGGACCGTTCATTGCGCGGCGCCTGATCCAGAACCTCGTCACCAGCAATCCGAGTGCCGGCTATATCCGCCGCGTCGCGCAGGCGTTCGACGACAACGGCCAGGGCGTGCGCGGCGACATGAAGGCGGTCCTGCGCGCCGTACTGCTCGATGTCGAGGCGCGCTATGGTCATTGGCAGCGCGCCGATACCTTCGGCAAGCTGCGCGAACCGCTGCTGAAATTCACGCATCTGTGGCGCGCGATGGATGCGCGCTCGGCCAACCGCCGCGTCGGCAACCTGAGCACCTGGCCGTATCTGGAAGAACGCATCGGCCAGGCGCCGCTGCGTTCGCCGACCGTGTTCAATTTCTTCAAGCCGGACTACAGCCGGCCCGGTGAAGTGCGCAGCGCCGGCCTGCGCAGTCCGGAGTTCCAGATCCTGTCGGACACCCTCGCCGTTGGCACGCCGAACCGCCTGTTCTACGAGGTGTTCTGCTACTACACCGGCAGCGACCGCTGCTGGGACAGCGATGCGCCCGACACGCTGCAGATGAACCTCGCGCGCGACGCACCGCTCGCCGCGAGCGATCCGGCCGCGCTGCTCGACCGCTACAACCTGCTGTTCCTGTCGGGACAGATGTCGCCGTTCATGCGTGCGCGCCTGCTGCAGCAGTTGCAGCAGCTGACCGCGAACGACTACGGCTCCGCGCTGGGCCGCGTGCGCGTGCAGAACGCGCTGTACCTGATCGTCAACTCGCCCGAATACTCCATCCAGAAATAGGACCGCGACTATGCACAGCAACCGGCGCGACTTCCTGCGCAAGAGTCTGGCCGCGGCGCTGGCCGGTGCCGGGGCTTTCTCGGCCCTCGGCAACCTGCGCATCGTCGCTGCGGCGGCGAACCAGCCGCGCTATCGGTTCGGCGACTACAAGGCGCTGGTCTGCATTTTCCTGTCCGGCGGCAACGACAGCATCAACAGCATCGTGCCCTACAGCACCGCGCAGTACGCCGATTACCTGCGCTCGCGCAATGGCCTCGCCAGTGCCGGCGGACTCGCGCTCGGACAGTCTGCGGTGCAAGCACAAAGTCTCGATGCGCTGGCCAATGTGCCAGGCCTGCCGGGCGGCTTGCCTGGCGATGGCGGCAGCTACGGCCTGCATCCGTCGCTGGCGCCGCTGCGAACATTGTTCAATACAGAAAAAATGGCAGTCGTTGCCAATGTGGGCACGCTGCTGCAGCCGACCACGCAGGCGCAGTATCAGGCCGGCAGCGTGCCGCTGCCGCCGCAGCTGTTCTCGCACGATGACCAGAGCATCAGCTGGCAGACCGGCCGGCCCGACGATGCCAACGCCGACGGCTGGGGCGGCCGCATCGCCGACCTGATGTATTCCGCGAATGCCGGCGCCGGACCGATGAGCATCTCGCTCGCGAACGAAAACCGCTTCCTGCGCGCGGCCGTCATCAATCCCTACGCGATGGACGCGTCGGGTGTGGACCGCATGAGCTTCCTCGGCGACGGGTCGGAATCGTGGATCATGGGCGACAACCCCGGCGGTGCCGCGGCATATCGCGCGCTGATTGCCGAGGGCACGCAGGCACATGTGTTGGAACGCGCCTACGCGCAGGCCTCCGGCAGCGCGATCGACAACTACGAAATCGTCGGCGCCGCGCTCGACGCCGCGCCGCCGCTGACCACCGTGTTTCCCGATTCCGATCTCGGCGCGCAGCTCGCGATGGTCGCGCGCCTGATCGGCGTGCGCGCGGCGCTGGGCATGAGCCGCCAGGTGTTCTTCGTCTCGACCGGCGACTACGACTCGCACGATGGCCAGATCGCGAACCAGGGCGACAACCTCGCGCAACTCGCCGCAGCGATGGCCGCGTTCCACGCCGCGACCGGAGAACTCGGCGTCGCCAACGACGTCACGGCGTTTACCGCGTCGGATTTCGGCCGCTCGCTCGCGGTCAACGGCGACGGCACCGATCATGGCTGGGGCGGACATCACTTCGTGCTCGGCGGCGCCGTGCGCGGACGGCGTTTCTATGGACGCATGCCGTCCCTCGCGCAGAACACCAAGAAGAATCCGCTGGCCAATCCCGACGACACGGGCTACGGCCAGATCATCCCGACGACGTCGGTCGACCAGTACGCCGCAACGCTCGCGAGCTGGTTCGGTGTCACCGCGGGCGATCTCGCCGACATCTTCCCCAACCTGCACCGCTTCGATGCGACCAATCTGCGCTTCCTCGGCTGAGCGCCTGCGCCGCACCCTCGCCGTGGCCATGCTCGCATCGTGCGCCGGCGCCGGATCGGCGCGCACATTTGAAGTCGTCGCCAACCCGGACATGACGTTCACGCCGGCGACGCTGACGATCTATCAGCACGACCGCGTCGTGTTCCGCAACGGCGGCGGCGTACACAACGTCGTCGCCGACGACAACCGCTTCCGCTGCGCCGTCAACTGCAACACGAACACCGCGCCGAGCGCGCTGGCCTGGAGCGCCGGCGTGCAGTTCACCCAGCTCGGCAGCATCGGCTATTACTGCGAGCAGCACGGCAACACCACGAGCGGCATGCGCGGGCTCATCGTCGTGATCGATCGCGTGTTCGTCGATGGGTTTGACGGCTAGCTCGGATGCCCTGCTACGGACGTAGCGGTCCTCACCTGTCGTGGGCGCATTCTTGCCGATACTACGTAGCGTTCCCGTCGCGAAAGGCCTGCTGATCGATGTCGATCGCGTCGAGCCCCGAGCTGCATGTCCAACCCGAGGGCATCGTATCTGGAGCCTATGCCAACGATGGTGTCGGAAGCCGTGCAGCCCTCGACAATCATGGTCAAAGGAAAGGCATTGCTGCGCACGATGCAGGTTGTCCAGTCTTCGAACGCCCGAGCGATCACCGATGAGTCGAAAGGCATTGAGGGCGTCTACCCAGAGATGCTGTTGCCAATAGGGCGTGCGGCGAGCGCTTCTGGTCAGGCGGGTCGATGGCTGATGACACGAATCAGAGGGGGCGCTGCGGAAGTCGCCGAGGCGAAAACGGCGCGAGCCGTCGCTGGGTTGCCTGGTCGTGTGCTGTCGCGCATAAACGTCTCGAGTAAGGGATGGCGCACGTTGCAGCTCGTCATCTCTCAGGAAAGTCCAATGCCAGTCAGTTCTCGATCGCCGAGTCGGAACTCAGGACGCTGCTGACCAGTAGGTCGGTAGTTGGCTCGCCCGTGGTCAGAACAATACAGAGCGAGAAGCACGGTACTATCTTCGTACGTGAAGTGAATATGGGGCGGGTAATTGGCACTGACAAATTTTGGG
>Ga0068852_100001143_pt1 | contig 17562 bp, 13 predicted proteins | sample KBSCornC22_FD_66594 | JGI IMG/M metagenome (GOLD analysis project Ga0068852, IMG submission 66594) | Corn rhizosphere microbial communities from Kellogg Biological Station, Michigan, USA - KBS Corn C2-2 | ecosystem: Host-associated > Plants > Roots > Rhizosphere > Soil ... | reverse complement strand
ACCGTCTTGGTCACCTCGTGATGGAGTCGCGGTTGCCCGAGCCCGGCCAGCCGGCAGCTTCCGACTACCTGGGAGAGGGCTACATCATGGTCCGCGACGCCGAGACCGAGGTGGTGCGTGAGGCGCTCCGGCTGATCGTCGGCACGGCCCGGGTCGAGCTGGTGGAGACCCTGTGAACGGGAGCGGAACGAACGTCGTGATGCTCTCTCCGGGCTATCCCATCGAGATGAGCTACTTCACCCGGGGGTTGGCCGCGGTGGGTGCGACGGTGATCGGCGTCGGCGACCAGCCACCGCACGCCGTACCCGAGGTCGCACGCCAGGCGCTGGCCCACTACGAGCACGTCTCGCTCTCCGACGAGGGTGCGGTGATGGCTGCTCTGCACGGTCTGGCCAGGCACGTGCGGATCGACCAGGTGGAGTGCCTGTGGGAGCCGTACATGCTTCTCGCGGCAAGGATCCGCGAGACGTTCGGGCTGCGCGGCATGACCGTAGAGGAGACGGTGCCGTTTCGCGACAAGGAGGAGATGAAGCGCCGCCTGGACGCCGCCGGCATCCGCACCCCGTGGCACGTCCGAGCGACGACCGTCGCGCAGATCTGGGAGGCCGCCGAGCAGATCGGCTACCCCCTCATCGTGAAGCCGATCGCGGGCGCCGGCTCCGCCGACACCTACCGTGTGGACTCGACTGGCGAGCTCGCCGAGGTGCTGCCGACGCTGCGCCACGTGCCGGAGGTGAGCGTGGAGGAGTTCGTCGATGCCGAGGAGTTCACCCACGACACCGTGTGCGTGAACGGAAGGATCCTCTTCGAGCACGTCCTGTGGTACCGCCCGCGTCCGTTGCAGATGCGCCTGCACGAGTGGGTCAGCCCCGTGGCGATCTCGTTCCGCGACCTGGACGTGCCCCATCTCCGGGACGGCCGGGAGATGGGCCGGCAGGTGCTGGCGGCACTCGGCTTCGAGACCGGTTTCACCCATCTGGAGTGGTACCGCAAGGAGGACGGCGAGGTGGTCTTCGGAGAGATCGCTGCTCGGCCGCCCGGAGTGCGGGTCGTCGACATGATGAACTTCAACACCGATGGCGACCTGTACGTCGGGTGGGCGGAAGCGGTCGTGAACGGCCGGATGCCTGAGCTGAACCATCGGTACAACGTGGGCAGCGTCAGCAAGCGCGCACGTGGCTCAGGCCGGATCACCGGCATCACCGGGCTGGATCTGCTGATGATGGAGTACGGATCAGACGTGGTGCTCGTCGACCTGCTTCCGATCGGTTCCCCCCGGCGCGACTGGCGCGCCAGCACCGTCGGCGACGGCATCCTGATGGTCCGGCATCGCGAGCTGCAGCGGGTGATCGAGATGACCGAGCGGTTCGCCGGCGATATGCAGCTGCACGCCGAATGACGCGCCCGGCGCAACAGATCCGCGATGCTGTTGCCTCTGTCCTGCCCACGGTACGGGCGGACCTGGAGCGTCTCGTCCGCATCCCCTCGGTCTCCGCTGATGCGTCTGCGCGGCCACGCCTGCAGGCAAGCGCCGAAGAGGTGGCCCGGCAGCTGCGCGAGGCCGGGTTGACCAACGTCACGATCGCGAACGCCGACGGTGGGCTTCCTGCCGTGATCGGCTTCCGGCCGGGGGATCCCGGTGCCCCCACGGTCCTGCTGTACGCCCATCACGACGTGCAGCCGGTCGGAGACCTCGCCGCGTGGGAGAGCGAGCCGTTCGAGCCGGCCGAGCGCGACGGTCGGCTGTACGGGCGGGGCGCGGCTGACGACAAGGCCGGGATCGCGGTGCACTGTGCTGCGGTGCGTGCACTCGGCGAACACGCGGGAGTGTCGATCGCCGTCCTCGTCGACGGGGAGGAGGAGATCGGGTCCCCGACGCTGCCGAGCCTGCTCGCCGAACACCGGGAGCGACTGACCGCCGACGTCCTGGTACTCGCTGACTCCACCAACTGGCGGGTCGGCGTACCCGCCTTGACCACGTCGCTGCGCGGTGGGGTCAACGTCGTGGTCGAGGTCCGCACGTTGCGTCACGCGCTGCACAACGGGGTTTACGGCGGGCCGACACCGGACGCGCTCACGGCGCTGGCGCGGCTGCTCGCCACCTGCCACACCGACGCGGGGGACGTTGCCGTCGCGGGACTCGGGCGTGGGACCGCCGACCCGCTGGACCTGACCGAGGCCCAGTTCCGCGCGGACGCCGGCGTTCTCGACGGGGTCGCGCTGCTCGGCAGTGGCTCGCTCACCTCACGTCTCTGGAGGGCGCCTGCCTTGTCCGTCGTCGCGATCGACGCGCCGGCGGTCGACGACGCCGGGCTGCTCCTGGTGCCCTGGGCACGGGCCAAGCTCACGCTCCGGATCGCGCCCGGCGACGACCCGGTCGCGGCCAGCGAGGCCCTCGTCGCGCACCTGCACACGCACGCCCCCTGGGGCGCGGAGGTCACGGTGAGCGATGCGCGGCCAGTGTCGCCCTACGCGGCAGAGACCACGGGCCCCGCCTACGCGGCCGCGAGGGCGGCGTACACCGAAGCGTTCGGTGAGCCGGTCGTCGAGATCGGGGTCGGCGGGTCGATCAGCTTCGTGGCCCCGTTCGCGGCGGCGTTCCCCGAGGCGGAGATCCTGATCACCGGGGTCGAGGACCCCGACACCCGCGCCCACGGCCCGAACGAGAGCCTCCACCTGCGCGACTTCTCCTCTGCGTGCCTGGCCGAGGCCTTGCTCCTCGACCGGTTGGGCGCACTGCCGTGACCGTCGGGCTGCGTTTCTAGCAGAGCTCCTCGAGATACTGCGGCAGCATCCTCCACCACGTGGGCCAGTCGTGGATGGTCTCCGGACCCCAGGAGTCGACACGGTTCGGCACGCCCTTGCTCCCGAGGACGTCCGCAAGGGCCCAGGACTCGCCGATGTCCTCGTGCGCCCCCTCGCCGGAAGCGAGGATCACGCGGCGTTGCTGCAGGAGCTGGAGGTCGTCGCCGTCGAGGCCGGGGAGGAAGTCGAGCGGGGAGGCGAAGAAGAGGTCCTCGGACCAGCGGTCCTCGAGGAACCGCCGGATCCGGTAGGTGCCGCTCATCCCGATCGCCGCCTCGAACGTGTCGGGGAAACGGCACAGCAGCGCGACCGCGTTGAACGCACCGATCGAGGCGCCGGCAGTCACGATCCGTTGGGCGGAACCCCCCATGTCGGCACGGATCGCGGGAACCAGCTCATGGCGCACGGCATGGTGGAACTGGTTGAGCAGCCACATGCGGTACTCCGGGCTTCCGCTGAAGGTCGCGAGCGCCCTGCCGGCGACGGAGTCACACGAGTAGATCTTCACGCGGCCGGCCTCGAGCAGCCCCGCGCAGGCGTCCACCAGGTGGTTGCGTTCGATCTCCTCGGCGTCGCCGCCGGCGGTCGGGAACACCAGCACCGGTACGCCGAAGTGACCCCAGCGGGCCACCGTGAACTCCTGCTGCATCCGGTCTGAGAACCAACGATCGACAGTCTTCACGAGGTCATCGTGGACATCTGGCCAGTGCTACGGCAAGGTCGAGGCGAAACCGGCTGGAGGCCTGGGTGGGTCGGAAAGGGGAAGATGCGGGTGAGCAGCCACCTGATCGGACTGCTGCTCGGAGCCGAGGAGGACTGGCCACGAGCCTTCGAGACCATCCAGGGGATGGTCGGGCCGGTGACCTACCGCGGCACCGAGCACACGGTCACCAGCGAGCGGTTGACGATCGAGCCGTTCCGGCTCGACGACCCGGTGCGCACACCGCTGGTCATCGACCGGCTCGCCCACTGGTACTACCACCCTCGTGAGTGGCTGAAGAAGGCAGCACTGGTCAACGGCACCTACCTGCTCAACAGCCCCTTCACGTTCCAGTCGATGGAGAAGCACAGCGCCTACTGCGCGATGGTGCGGCTGGGCCTGAAGGTGCCGCCCACCACACTGGTGCCCTACAAGCACCCCGTGGACAACGTGCGCTGGGCCTACACCGCTGACCGGTACAACCAGTCCTTCGACCTCGACCGGATCGCCGAGGAGCTGGGCTACCCCCTCTACATGAAGCCGTTCGACGGCGGCGGTTGGCGTGGCGTCTCACGCATCGGCGACCGCGAAGACCTGCACCGCGCCTACGACGAGTCGGGCGAGATGCTGATGCATCTCCAGGCGACCATAGACTTCGAGCACTTCGCCCGCGCATTGTCCATCGGCCCCGAGACCATGGTGATGGACTTCCGGCCCGACCAGCCGATGCACAACCGCTACGCGGTGTCCCATGGCTTCCTCTCCGAGGAGGCTGGGTGGCAGACCGCTGCGGTCAGCCGCATCGTCAACGCGTTCTTCCACTGGGAGTTCAACTCGGCGGAGATGCTGGTCGTCGGTGACGAGGTCTATCCGATCGACTACGCCAACGCGTGTCCGGACGTGGCACTGACGTCGCTGCACTACTACTTCCCGTGGGCGATCAAGGCACTGGTGCGATGGTCGACGTACTGCGTGATGACCGGGCGCAAGTCCAACGTCGACCTGGAGACCGCTCGCTACTTCGCCATCGCGGACGACCCGGACCTGTCGTACGAGGAGAAGATGAGGGCCTACCTCGCGCTCGCCGACGAGCACCTCGACAACGACAGGTACTGGGAGTGGTGCGCCGAGCACCTGTCGCACCTCGACGAGCAGGTCTGGGAGTGGGTCTCCTCCGACGACTTCGACCGGTTGCTGCGACAGACCGTGCAGGCGACCTACCCGGCACACGAGCAGGACGAGTTCGTCGCCCATTTCAGGGGGCTGATCGACATGTGGATCACCGACAACGCCGGCGGGTGACCGAGCTCAGGGCGTCCGAGAGAGCGTTGAACCGGGCGCTCTGGGCGGTCGTCAACGAACGCTTCACGGACGCCGCGGCCGAGGACATGTGGAGGCGGCCGGACGTGGTGTGGGGACTCTTCGCGGTCCCTGAGCGCGATCTCCGGGTCCTGGGAGACGTCCGCGGTCTCGACGTCGTGGAGCTGGCGTGCGGCACTGCCTACTTCTCGGCATGGCTCGCTCGCTCGGGCGCCAATGCCGTGGCCGTGGACTTCTCCGGCGAGCAGCTGGCCACCGCGGGGAGGCTGCAGGCCCGGCTCGGCCCGGTCTTTCCGCTGGTCCAGGGAGATGCTGAGCAGGTTCCTTTGGCGAGCGGGCGCTTCGATGTCGTGGTCAGCGAGCACGGTGCCGCTGCATGGTGTGACCCCGAGCGCTGGCTGCCGGAAGCGGCCAGGCTCCTGCGGCCGGGAGGGCGCCTGGTCTTCCTGACCAACAGCAACCTCTCGGCCCTCTGCGTCCCTGCTGAGGAGGGGCTGGCGGGCGAACGCCTGCTGCGCGGTCTTCGGGAGGCGTATCGGGTCCAGTGGCCCGGGGGTGGTATCGAGTTCCATCCTTCGCACGGAGACTGGGTGCGCCTGCTGCGCGACTCGGGCTTCGAGATCGGGGCCATGCACGAGATCTACGCGCCGCCCGACGGTGCCGACCACCCGTTCTACGAGATCGTGTCGCGCCAGTGGGCGACCCGGTGGCCGGTAGAGGAGCTCTGGGTGGCGACGCGCAGGGCTGGCTAGGTCGCGCGAACGGGAACGGGAGCACGCAAAGCGAACCCGATCAGTGTCAGGACGAGCCCGAGGACGAACGCCATGGCCGCGACACCGAAGGCGACGACCGAGGTGAACAGCGAGGCCTGCAAGAACGCGGAGTCCATCGCGGTCGCACGCTTCGGGTCATCCTGCGCGAGCTCGGCATACGTCTTTCCGCCGGTGATCTTCTTGGTGTGATGGTCGATGATGTCCGCCTGGCAGTAGGCCGAGATCGGGCCGTTCACGCCGTCGCCGGCCGCACATCTGGCGTCGTCAGCAACCGTGATCTTCTGGTCCGCAAGCGTGTTGGAGATGACCACCCACGTGACCACCCCTGCGATCGCCATGATGATGCCAACGAGGATGGCCGTGATCGACGCGATCGTGCGCATGTCAGTGCTCCCATCTGTCTGCCGAGAAGTACGGCATCGAACGTTTGTGCACACGATGAGTGCACATCGTCGGCACATCCCCCACATCACCCGCCACGCATGAGGTCGGACCCGCAGGGACGCCGGCCAGAACCGTCGCAGCTTCAGGTCTCGGGCGGCGCGGAGTGGTGCCCCAGACGTCGTGACCGCGGGAGCTCGGCGGGTTCGCTGGCGGCTTCGGCCAGGACGTAGCGACTCCCGAGCGGCCCGGCCGACACCCCGTGCAGCACGACGCTCAGCAACACGGTCAGGGCGACCACTGCGATGGCCTCCCCGATCAGCGGCGTCTCACCGAGCTCCTCGACCGCCAGCAGGGCGAACACCACGGACGCAAGTCCTCTCGGTCCGAACCAGCCCACGAACCCAATGGTCCACCCGTCCAGCCCGGCACCGAGCAGGGCGAGGGCTACCGGAACCATCCGGAGAACGGTCAGGCTCAGCAGCGCGTAGGCCAGCGTGGACACGGAGAGGTGGTCGAGCGCCACCGGCACGAGTGCGGCACCGAACAGGAACCAGACGGCCAGTGCCATCAGCTCACCCAGCAGTTCCGGAAGCTCGGCGACCTCGTGCGCTTCGGCCTCGTCCTTGGGCAGCCCGGCTCCGAACGCGATGCCGGCGACGAACGCCGCGATGAAGCCGTTGCCGTCCAGCGCGACCGCGAGTCCGTAGCTCGCGAGGGCCGCCGCGAGCGTGGCGATACGTCGGCCGCCGGAGACGATCCATCGTCGCCTCGACCCGATGGCGATCAGGCGGGCACCCCCGAACCCGAGCACCAGGCCCACGACGACCCCGAGCCCGAGATCGACCAACGCGCCGCCTCCCGAGGACTCGGCGTGGCTCGTCACCCCGATCTCCTCGGCGACGATCGCGAGTGCGAAGACGACGATCGGGGTGGCGATGCCGTCGTTCAGACCGCTCTCCACATTCAGCGCACGACGCAGTCGCAGTGGGATCCGCTCGTCATTGATCACCTGCGCACTGAGAGCGGCATCCGTGGGCGCCAGTGTCGCCCCGACGAAACCGGCGAGCGCCCAGGAGAAGTCGTCGAACATCACGGCGGCAACGAGCGAGCCGAGGACCACCGAGAGGGGAAGGCCGATGCCGAGCAGGCGTCCCGGGAAGGAGATGTCTCTTCTCAGCTGGGACACGTTCACCCGTGCCGCGTCCGCGAACAGCAAGAGCGCGAGAGCCAGCTCCGCCAACCGATGGATCGACGGCGTCGCCACGTCAACGAGCAGCGGGCCCCAGGTGGGATTCCCCAGCAGGTAACCGGCGACCGCGAACACCAGGGCACCGGTGACATTGAGGCGGTCCAACAGGTGCGACGTGACCGCCCACCCGAGAACCAGGAGCATCAAGACGGCGAAGGTGGCCTCCGTCATGCGGACGTCCTCCCTGCATCTTGAGGTTGGGTGGCTGACCGAACTCGCTACCTGGGACTCTGGCTTGCTGGGCGCACCATCGCTTCACCCGATCGGGATGAGACCCGAGGGAGTCATGGACGATGCGGCGTAGGCTGCTGCCCAGCGTTGACCAGCTGGTGACAGGCCAGTCGTTGCCGGTGCCCGATCGACGCCCCTCGACTGCGCAGGAGCCCGGGTGGACGTCCTTGACATCGCACGCTGGCAGTTCGGCATCATCACCGTCTACCACTTCGTGTTCGTCCCGATCACGATCGGGCTCTCCGCGATCATCGCCGGCATGGAGACCGCCTGGGTGCGCACCGGGAAGCAGGAGTACCTCCGCCTGACGAAGTTCTTCGGGCGGCTGTTCCTGATCAACTTCGCGATCGGTGTCGTGACCGGCATCGTGCAAGAGTTCCAGTTCGGCATGAACTGGTCGGACTACTCACGGTTCGTCGGCGACATCTTCGGTGCCCCGCTCGCCGTCGAGGGTCTGCTGGCGTTCTTCCTGGAGTCGACGTTCCTCGGGCTGTGGATCTTCGGCTGGGACAAGCTGCCACGCGGCCTGCACGCGACCACCATGTGGCTCGTGCACATCGGCACGCTCTTCTCGGCGTGGTTCATCCTCGCGGCGAACTCCTGGATGCAACATCCGGTCGGCTATCGGTACAACCCCGCCAGCGGCCGGGCGGAACTCAACGACTTCTGGGCGGTGATGCTCAACAAGGTTCAGCTCGTGACCTTCCCGCACGTGGTGCTGGCGGCCTACATGACCGGGGGCGCGTTCGTGGTCGGTGTCGCGGCCTGGCTCTACGTGCGCAAGGAGCACGTCGCCGACCAGGCTCTCCACCGCAAGGCGATCCGCATCGGCGCGATCGTCGCGCTGGTTGCCGGCCTCGGTGTCGCGATCACAGGTGACGCGCAGGGCAAGATCATGACCGAGGTGCAGCCGATGAAGATGGCGGCCGCAGAAGCGCTCTACGAGAGCGAGCAACCCGCGTCCTTCTCCATCTTCACCATCGGCACCCCGGACGGCACCAGCGAGAAGTTCGCGATCAAGATCCCCAACCTCCTGTCGTTCCTCGCCACCGGCACCTGGGACGGCAAGGTCGAGGGCATCAATGACCTGCGCGCGACGTACGAGAAGGAGTTCGGGCAGGACCCGGGCGCGGCGTACTACACCGCCGGCGACTACGTGCCGAACATTCCGGTGACCTACTGGACGTTCCGCTTCATGATCGGTGTCGGCCTCCTTACCGCCGCCGGCGCCGCCCTGATCCTCTGGCTGACCCGCAAGGGACGCACGCCGACCAGCGGCTGGTTCGGACTGATGGCGCTGAGCGTCCCGGTGCTGGCGGTCTCCGGCAGCTCGTTCGGTTGGATCTTCACCGAGATGGGCCGCCAGCCGTGGGCAGTCTTCGGCCTGATGACCACCGCGAACGGTGTCTCACCCAGCGTCAGCACGTTCGAGGCCGCCACGTCCGTCATCGTGCTCACTGTGCTGTACGGCGTGCTGGCGGTCATCGAGCTCGGCCTGATGGCGAGGTATATCCGCAAGGGCGCGGAACCCTTCGTCGAACCGCCGGACCCGGGCATCCGCGGTCCGCAGGACGACGACCAGCCGCTGACGTTCGCCTACTGAGGAGACCGTGATGGAGCTCACCACCGTCTGGTTCATTCTGATCGCGGTCCTCTGGATCGGCTACTTCACCCTCGAGGGATTCGACTTCGGGGTCGGCATGCTGCTGCCGGTGCTGGCGCGCGACGACACCGAACGCCGGGTCATGATCAACACGATCGGCCCGGTCTGGGACGGCAACGAGGTGTGGGTACTGGTCGCCGGTGGCGCCACCTTCGCGGCGTTCCCGGAGTGGTACGCCACGCTGTTCAGCGGGTTCTACCTGCCGCTGCTCCTGATCCTGGTCGCGCTCATCGTGCGCGGGCTGGCATTCGAGTACCGGCACAAGCGGGACGAGGCGCACTGGACCGCACGGTGGGACCTTGCCCTGATCGTCGGCTCGTTCGTGCCGGCCGTCTTGTGGGGTGTCGCGTTCGCGAACATCGTGCACGGCGTACCGATCGACGCCGACAAGGAGTTCACCGGCACCCTCTTCACGCTCCTCAACCCGTTCGGGTTGCTCGGCGGGCTGGTCACCCTGACCCTGTTCCTCACCCATGGAGCGATGTTCGTGGCGCTCAAGACCACCGGCGAGATCCGGCTGCGGGCCCGGGAGCTGTCGGTGCGTCTGGGAGCGGTCGCCGCCGTAGTCGCCGTGGTCTTCCTGGTGTGGGCGCAGATCGACACCGGGAGCCTCGGCTCCGCCGTGCTGTTCGTGCTGGCGGCGGTCGCCCTGGTCGCAGGCACCTACCTGGCCCACCTCGGACGGGAGGGCTGGGCCTTCGTCGGCACCTTCGCGACCATCGCGCTCGCCGTGGCCGGGCTGTTCGTCGCGCTCTTCCCTGACGTCATGCCGACCACCCTCGCCGACGGGGTCTCGCTGACCACCACCAATGCCTCCGCCACGGCGTACACGCTGAAGGTGATGACCTGGGTCGCGGTGGTCTTCACCCCGATCGTGCTCGGCTACCAGTCCTGGACCTACTGGGTGTTCCGTCGTCGGATCGGGACCCACCACATCCCCACCGCCGAGCTCGCCGCTCGATGAGGCCGCTCGACCCTCGCCTGCTCCCCCACCTCCGCCCGGCCCGCACCCCGCTGGCCGTGGCGCTGGGCGCCGGAGCGGTGTCGGGTCTGCTGACCGTCGCGCAGGCGTTCGCGCTCGGCACGCTGGTCGTCGACGTGGCCACCGCCCCGGCGGGCGACGGGTGGCACACGCCCGCGGTGTGGCTGGCGGGCCTCGTCCTGACCGGCGCCGTCACGGCGTACGTCGTCGACGCCGCCACGGCTCGCGCCTCCGCCACGGTCTCCACCGACCTGCGGCACCGGTTGCTCTCGGCAACGTCGGCGGTCGACCCACTGGACATGTCACGCCGGCGGACCGGCGAGCTCACGCTGCTGGCCACCCGTGGCCTCGCGGCGATCGAGCCGTACCTCACCCGCTACCTCCCGTCCCTGGTGCTGGCGACCGTGCTGCCGGTGACCGCCCTGCTCGCGATCGTCTGGCTCGACCCGCTGAGCGGGCTCATCGTCGCCCTGACACTGCCTCTGGTGCCGCTCTTCGCGGTGCTCGTCGGGATCGGGACGCGTGACCGGGCGGAGCGCCAGTGGCGTCGCCTGTCCGCCCTCGCCGGGCACTTCCTCGACGTGGTTCGTGGCCTGCCCACGCTCGTCGTGCACCGCCGGGCCACCGCGCAGTCGGCGGCCATCCGCCGGGTGACCGGGAGCTACCGGCGGGCCACGCTGGACACGCTGCGACTCGCTTTCGCATCGTCGGCCGTGCTCGAGCTGGTGGCCACGCTGTCGGTCGCAGTGGTCGCGGTGTGCGTGGGCCTGAGGCTGGCGGCCGGAGGCCTCGACTTTCGGACCGCGATGATCGTGCTCCTGCTCGCGCCGGAGGCGTTCTGGCCGCTGCGCCGCCTCGGGGCGGAGTTCCACGCCGCCGCCGAAGGCACCGCCGCCTTCGAGTCGGCAAGCAGGCTCCTGGACAACCCACCCGCGCCCGACTGTCCGGCGCTGCCGGCGAGCGGTCCGCGCCCGGTCACGGTGCGCCGCCTGACCGTAACCTGGCCGGACCGTGCGGCGCCGGCCCTCGAACGGATCGACGCCGACTTCCCCGCACCCGGGCTGACCGCCGTCACAGGCCCGTCCGGCTGTGGCAAGTCAACGCTTCTGGCGACCTTGCTCGGCGAGCTCAGCCGCGGCAACGGTGCCGTGCGCGACGGCAGCATCCTGGTCGGAGACGACGACCTCCTCACCGCCGACCCGGCGTCCTGGCAGCGGCAGGTGGCCTGGCTACCGCAGCGGCCTTGGCTGGTCGCCGGGAGCCTCGCGGACAATGTCCGGGTCGGTCGGCCGGACGCGGCCGATGCCGACGTGTGGTCTGCGCTCGAGCAGGTGGGGATCGGCGAGCTGGTGGCAGCCTCCCCCGACGGGATCGACACGGTGCTCGGCGAGGACGGGTCCGGCTGGTCGGCCGGACAGCGGGCGCGACTGGTCCTGGCACGGGTGCTGCTCGCAGACCGCCCGTTCGTGCTCCTCGACGAGCCCACGGCGCACCTCGACGCCGAGACCGAGGCCGTGCTGCTCGAGACGCTCCGGCGGCTGGCGCGGCGGGCCACCGTGATCGTGGTCGCGCACCGCGAGGCGGTGGTGGCCGCGGCGGACCACGAGGTCAGGCTCCCCGCACCTGCCCCGGCCCCGGCTCCCGAGCACACGGACGTCCCGACCCCCGACCGGAGGCGCACCGACGAGCCGGCCCCCGATGTCGCGGACGCGCCGTCGCGCTGGGGCCTGCGGACGGGGATCCTTCTCGGCTCACTCTCGGCCGCCGCCGGTGTCGCGTTGACCACGACCGCAGCGTGGCTGATCACGCGGGCATCCGAGCACCCACCGGTGCTCTACCTGATGGTCGCGATCGTCGGTGTCCGGCTGTTCGGGCTGGCCCGTCCGGTCCTCAGGTACGCCGAGCGGCTGGTGTCGCACGACGCCGCGCTCCGGCTGCTCGCGGAGCGCCGAGCGGCCGTGTACGACGCCCTGGTGCCGCTGGTGCCCGGGCGACTCGGCCGGCGCCGTGGGGACGTGCTCGCGTCCGTCGTGGACGATGTGGACGCGCTGGTCGACGCGCAGCTGCGGGTGCGGCAGCCCGCCTGGACCGCGTTGACGGTCGGCGGCGCAGCAGTCCTGCTGGCCGGGCTGCTCTCGCCGGCCGCAGGCGTCGTCGTGCTGGCCACCGCCCTGATCGGTGCCGCCGGAGCGCAGCTCGCGAGCCATGGCGTACGAGCCGCCGCACCGGGCTTCGTGGCCGCCCGGGCGGAGCTGGCGGCCGAGGTCGAAGCGTTCACGGAGGGCGTCCGCTCGCTGGCGCTGTGGCAGCGCGTCCCCCACGCGCTCGCCGTGGTCGACGGGACCGGCCGTCGCCTCGCCGCCGCGGGGGCCCGCTCGGTGCGGGCTGTGGCCCGCGGGCGGTTGCTGGTCCGGCTCGGTTGCGGGCTGGGTGTGGTCGCGGTCGCGGCAGCGGTGCCGCCCGGCAGCGTCTCTCCCCCGCTCATGGCCCTGCTCCTGCTCCTGCCACTTGCCCTGTCGGACACCCTTCTCCCCCTGCCCGACGCCGGTGCAACCTCGGTGCGCACCCGATCGGCTCGGGAGCGGGTGGACCAGCTCCTCGCCGCCGAGCCAGCCGTGGTCGACGCTGCTGCTGCTGAACCGTTGCCTGGACTGCCTGCGGCGCTGGCTGCCCGGTCGGTGGACGCCTCGTGGGACGCGATCCCGGTGCTGCGCGGTCTCGACCTCCACCTGCGGCCGTCCGCCCGCATCGGCCTGGTGGGTCCGTCCGGGTCCGGGAAGTCGACGGTTGCAGCGCTGCTGGTCCGCTTTCTCGACCCGACCGCGGGCAGGGTCACTCTCGGTCCGCGTGACACCCGTGAGATCGCCACCGATGACCTGCGCGGCGTGGTGACCCTGGTCGATGACGACCCACACGTCTTCGCATCCACTGTCATGGAGAACGTGCGCCTCGCCCGCCCGGACGCCTCCGACCACGACGTACGACGGGCGCTCACCGACGCCGGCCTCGGCGCGTGGGTCGCCTCGCTCCCGGAAGGGATGAACACGTTCGTCGGAGAAGGCCACGCGGAGGTGTCCGGCGGCGAGCGCGCCCGGCTGGCCATCGCCCGGACACTGCTGGGCAACCACGACGTGGTGGTGCTCGACGAGCCGACCGCTCACCTCGACACCGCAACCGCCCGTGCCGTCGCCGCCGAGGTGCTCGGTCCGGACAGCGCGCGCACGGTTCTCTGGATCACCCACAGCCGGGTCGGTCTCGACCTCGTGGAGAGCGTGGTGGTGCTGGGTGCCCTGGCCGAGGCCGCGACTCCGGCGACTGGGTGAGGTTCACACCGGCGACGAGGACCGATCCACAGCACGGGAAGGCGCGACGAGCGCCTCGCTGGTCAGGCGTGCTCGTCCGAGGGTTGCTGGGGCGGCTGGACGGACCAGCCCGGAGGCTCGTCGTTGCCCGACTCCTCGTCGTGCGACGCGTCGGCTGCCGTGGGTTGGACCTTGCCGGACGCGTGGTGGACCGGTGCATAGACCGTGTAAAGCCGAAGGGGCTCGTCACCGATGTTGGTGACGTTGTGCCACGTGCCCGCGGGCACGAGGATCGCCCACCCGTCCTGCACCTCCCGGTCGAAGTCGAGCCGGTCCTTGCTGGGGCCCATCTGCACTCGGCCCCGGCCTGCGTCGAGTCGCAGGAACTGGTCGGTTTCCGGGTGAGCCTCGAGGCCGACATCCTCTCCGACCGGGATCGACATCAGGGTCAGCTGGAGGTACCTCCCGGACCACGCGACCGCGCGGTAGTCGCTGTTGTCCAGCGTTGCGCTCTCCAGGTCGAAGCACTGAGGTTCCGGCCCGATGTCCTTGATGCTCATGAGTCACTCCCGTCACGTTGGCACTGCACAGGTGGATCGTCGCGGTCTCGTCAGCTCAATGCCACTGTCTCAATGCCACGGCCCCTGATGCCACCGCCTCAGACCCCACGAGCCGAAGTGGCTGTCAGCGGAAGGCGGCGATGCCCGTCATCGCCTGGCCGACAACCAAGGTGTGCATCTCGACGGTGCCCTCGTACGTGAGAACCGACTCCAGGTTGTTGGCGTGCCTCATCACGGGGTACTCGAGCGAGATGCCGTTCGCGCCGAGGATCGTCCTCGACGTCCGGCAGATCTCGAGCGCCTCCCGCACGTTGTTCAGCTTGCCGAGGCTCACCAGCTCGGGTCGCAGCCGGCCGGCGTCCTTGCGCCGCCCCAGGTGAAGTGCGAGCAGCTCCCCCTTGACCAGCTCGAGCGTCATGTCGACGATCTTCTGCTGGGTCAGCTGGAAACCGGCGATGGGCTTGCCGAACTGGGTGCGCTCGCCGGCGTACCGCACGGCCGCTTCGAGCGACGACCGCGCGGCACCCAAGGAGCCCCAGACGATGCCGTAGCGGGCCTCGTTGAGACACGACAACGGCCCCTTGAGCCCGCACACGTCAGGAAGGACCGCCGAGCCGGGCAGCTTGACCTCATCGAGCACGAGCTCGCTGGTCACCGACGCACGCAGCGACATCTTGTGCTTGATCTCCGGCGCTGAGAAGCCCGGAGTGTCCGTGGGAACGAGGAATCCCCGCACTCCTTCGTCGGTCTGGGCCCAGACCACGGCGATGTCGGCGATGGAACCGTTGGTGATCCACATCTTGCGGCCGTCGAGGACCCAGCCGTCCCGGGTACGGCGGGCTCGCGTGCGCATCCCGGCCGGGTCCGAGCCGTGGTCGGGCTCGGTCAGGCCGAAGCAGCCGATCGCCGCACCGGCCGCCATGCGTGGCAACCAGTCCTGCTTCTGCTCCTCGCTGCCCCAGCGCCAGATCGCGAACATCGCGAGCGAGCCCTGGACCGAGACCATCGAGCGGATGCCCGAGTCAGACGCCTCGAGCTCGAGGCAGGCGAGGCCGTAGTCGACTGCCGACATTCCCGGGCAGCCGTAGCCCTGCAGGTGCATCCCGAGCAGGCCGAGGTCGCCGAACTGCTTCATCAGCGCTCGGGGATCGTCGATGCGGCCCTCCTCGAACCAGCCCGCGACGTGCGGTTCGACGTCCGCACAGAGCCTGCGGACCGAGGACCGCACGGCTCGCTCGTCATCCGTGAGCAGGTCCTCGATGCCCGCGGGGTCGCGAGGGTCGAAGGCCGGAAGCGCGGCGTTGGTGCTCATGGGGTGTCCTCCAGTCGGGCGCGGAGCAAGGTCGGCGGTGCGCTCACGTCATCAGCTCGCCGTCGACCCGCCGCGGCAGCCGCCACGGGTTGTCCTCCTGCAAGGCGGGGGGGAGCGCCGAGGCCGGAGCAGACTGCCAGGTCACCGGCCGGGTGAACCGGTCGAGTGCGGCGGCGCCGACGGACGTGGCGGACGGGAAGGTCGTGGCCGGCCACGGTCCACCGTGCTGTTGGGCCCACGTGAAGGCGACCCCGGTGGGCCAGTCGTCCACCGCGACCCGGCCCACCAGCGGCGCCAGCACACCGACCAGGTGCGGCGTCTCGGGGTCCTCGGCCCCCGCCGACATCACGCTCGCAGCGAGTGCACCCTGCAGCGCCTCCAGGACCTCGGTGAGCTCGTGTTGATCGGCGTACTCGGCCACCAGCGCGACCGGGCCGAAGCACTCCTCGAGGAGCCGTGAGCCCGGCTTGAGGTCGGCGGCGGCCACGACCAGCACCGTGGCGTCCGCGGACCAGCCCTCCGCGGGACCCGGCACCCGGCCGAGCACCTCGGCACCCGCCCCGACGAGCTCGGCAACCCCGGATCCGTAGGCGGAGGAGATGCCCTCGGTGAGCAGCCAGCCGGTCGGCCGCGCGCTCTGGAGCGCGGCCGCGACGCGGGCAGGGACGTCGTACCCGGCGGGAGCGAGGAGCAGCCCGGGCTTGGTGCAGAACTGGCCGGCACCGAGGGTGAAGGAGCCGACGAAGCCGGCGGCGATCTCCTCCGTCCGAGCAGCCGCCGCGGCGGTCATCACGACCGGGTTCACGGTGCCCATCTCGGCGTACACGGGGATGACGACGTCCCGCTCGATGGCCTGTCGCCACACCGCTAGGCCGCCGCGCTGGGAACCCGTGAAGGCGACGGCGGCGACCTCGGGGCTGCGCACCAGGGCCTCGCCCGCCTCGAAGCCCGCGACCAGCCCGAATGCCCCCTCGGGTGCCCCGGCGTCCGCAAGCGCGGTGGTGGCCACCGTCGCGAGGAGCGCGCTGGTCTGCGGATGGGCCGGGTGTGCCTTCGCGACCACCGGGCACCCGGCGGCGATCGCCGATCCGGTGTCGTTGCCCAAGGCTCCGAACGCGAAGGGGAAGTTGCTCGCGCCGAGCACGGCCACAGGCCCGAGCGGCACCTGCATCCGGCGCAGGTCCGGGGTGGTGTCCGTGGCATGGTCGACGGTCACGCGGAGGTACGACGCTTCCACGCCGACGTCACCGTAGAAGCGCAGCTGGTCGGCGCACCGGACGAGCTCGCTGGTCAGCCGCGCCTCGCCGAGCGCGGTCTCGCGGTCGGCGACCCGCACCAGCTCGGCGGCGGCCGGGGAGTCCTGGACGGCGTCGGCGACCGCGACCAGCCAGAGTCGACGCTCCGCGGGGGTGGCGGCCGCGACTGCGGGAGCCGCCGCGGCCGCTCGGGCGACGACGTCGCGCACCTCCTCGGGCGTGCTGGTCGGAATCCTCGCGACGACGGTGCCGGTCCGGGCGTCGTGGCTGAGGTCGCTCATCGACCCGACAACGCGTCGACGGCGCCCTCGATCACGCGGAGTGCGTCGTCGAGCTGGGCGCCGGTGATCACCAGCGGCGGCAGCAAGCGGATCACGTTGCCGAAGGTGCCGCAGGTGAGGGTGAGGACACCCTGCCTGTTCGCCGACGCGGCCACCGCCTTGGCGGCGTCGGGGTCGGGCACCGTCGTGCCGGGCCGGACGAACTCCATGGCCAGCATGGCGCCCCGGCCGCGCACGTCCCCGACCGAGCGGTACCGGTCGCGCAGCAGCGCGAGACGCGGCAGCGCGAACGCCTCGATCTCTCGGGCACGGGCCGGCAGGTCCTCGCGCTCGATGAGGTCGATCGCCGCGAGGGCGGCCGCGCAGGCGACCGGGTTGCCGGCGTAGGTGCCACCGATGCCGCCGGGGTCGACGGCGTTCATGATCTCCGCCCGGCCGGTCACGGCCGAGAGCGGCATCCCGCCGGCCAGGGCCTTGGCGGTGGTGATCAGGTCCGGCACCAGTCCCTCGTGCTCGCAGGCGAACATCGCGCCGGTCCGGCCGAATCCGGTCTGGATCTCGTCGGCGACGAACACGATGCCGTGCTTGCGGGCGAACTCGGCGACCCCGGGCAGGAAACCGGCGGCGGGGACGATGAACCCGCCCTCGCCCGCGATCGGCTCCGCCACGATGCAGGCCACGTTGTGAGCGCCGATCTGGGTCAGCACCATCTCCTCGAGCGCCGCGAGCGCCTCCTCTGCGGCG
>Ga0068852_100001134_pt1 | contig 17618 bp, 18 predicted proteins | sample KBSCornC22_FD_66594 | JGI IMG/M metagenome (GOLD analysis project Ga0068852, IMG submission 66594) | Corn rhizosphere microbial communities from Kellogg Biological Station, Michigan, USA - KBS Corn C2-2 | ecosystem: Host-associated > Plants > Roots > Rhizosphere > Soil ... | reverse complement strand
ATTGCAGCGCCCGGGATGACGTTCCTTGCTGCGATTGCAGCGCCCGGGATGACGTTCCTTGCTGCGATTGCAGCGCCCGGGATGACGTTCCTTGCTGCGATTGCAGCGCCCGGGATGACGCTGCCCCCCGCTACTTGAGCATCGTCTGCCGTGCGAATTCGACCATCGAGTAGAAGAGGTAATCCGCATTCGGCTTCTTCGCGAAGCCGTGCCCCTCGTCCTTCGCCAGCATGAACCACACGGGCGTGCCGTGCTGCTTGAGGCTCGCCACGATCTGCTCGGCCTCCGTATAGGGCACGCGCGGGTCGTTGCGGCCCTGCACCACGAAGAGCGGCTTGGTGATCCGGTCCGCATGGTTGAGGGGCGAGATCGATTCGAGGAACTTGCGCATCTCCGGATCGCGCTCGTCGCCGTACTCGACGCGGCGAAGGTCGCGGCGATAGGTCTCGGTGCGCTCGAGGAAGGTCACGAAGTTGGAAATCCCGACGATGTCGATCACCCCCGCGAGGCGATCGGCGAAGTGCACGGCGCAGGCGAGCGCCATGTAGCCGCCGTAGCTGCCGCCGATCACGTTCACGCGGTCGGCGTCGAGGTCCGGCTGCGCCTTGATCCAGTCGAGCAGCGCGCCGATGTCCTTCACCGAATCCTCGCGCTTGCGGCCGTTGTCGAGCTTGAGGAACGTCTTGCCGAAACCCGACGAGCCGCGCACGTTGGGATAGATCATCGCGATGCCGAGCTCGTTCACGAAGTAGTTGTTGCGGCCGATGAAGCCCGGGCGGGCCTGTGCCTCGGGGCCGCCGTGGATGTTGACGATCACCGGGCGCTTGCCGGTGAATTTCGCCGGCGGCTGGTAGACGAAGCCGCTGATCTCCCGGCCGTCGAATGTCTTCCACCGGGCGAGGCGCGGCTCCACGAACTCGCTCGTGTTCAGCTCCCGATTGTTGCCGTTGGTCCAGCGCGTGGCCTTGTTCGTCTTCACGTCGTACGAGAACACGTCGCCGGCGCTCTTCGCCGAGCGGATGGTGAAGCCCACCTCGTCCGAATGGCGCCGCCAGGCGAGGGCGGTGATGACCCCCTGCAACAGCGGTGGCCGCGGCAGCTCCCGCAGCGTCTTCAGGTCGAGGAAGCGCAGCACGCTCGAGCCGTTCTCGTTGGTCGTGAACGCGATGCGTCCCGCGTCGAACGACGGCTCGAAACCTTCCACGTCGAACTTGAGGTTGCCGGTGAGCACGCGCTCGTTGCCCCCCGCGAGCGGGATCAGCACGAGCTGGCGGAACTCGCCGCCGCGGTCGCTCGTGGCGAAGAGCGCCTTGCCGTCCTGGGTGAAGTACGGATCGCCGTAGGCGACCGGATCGGCGCCGCCGGGCTTGGTCACGCGCCGCATCCTGCCGCTGGCGGGATCCATCACCCAGAGATGGCTTTCGTTGATCGAGATGTACTCGACGAAGACGAGCTGCCTGCCATCCTCGGAGAAGCGGAAATCCGACCAGCCGCCGCCATCGAGCTTCGCGATCACGCGGTCGCCCTCGGGCTTCTTCGGATCGACGAGGTGCACGTCCATGCGCGCCTTGCGGTCGCCACCCTTGCGGTCGACGGGGGAGGTCGTGTAGACGAACCGGTCCCCGGCGCGGCTGAAGGCGCCGTTCTCCGCGCGCTCGCCTTCGGGGCTGACCGGCGTGGCGTCCTTCGAGCCCACATCCATGCGGAAGTAGCGGTAGACCTCGTTGCCGCCCTCGGCGCGCGCGAACATGAAGTAGTCGCCACTGCCCGGCACGTACAAGGCCCCCGCGACCGCGTCGGGGAAATCGGTGAGCGGCTCCGGGGCGGCGCCGGGCTGGGACACGCGATGCACCTGCGCCGTTGCCGTGAGACGCCGGCTCACCAGCATCTCGCGCCGCGTCGGATGCCACGAAAGGAGCCCGTGCGGATGGAAATCGCCGTACGGCTCGAGCTTCTGCGCGAGCTCGGCCGGCACGGGCGGGACGCCATCGAGGATCAGCGCCGCGGGCGGCTGCGCCACGTCCTGTGCGAAGGCGGCCGAGGCGAAGAGGGCGCAGGCGAGCAGCGCGCGCTGGATGGAACGCATGTTCACGGACCTCGTGGTCATGAAGAAAGGCTCAGTCGCGGGCGACGGGCCGCGTGCCTTCCGCGCACCACTCGCTCCAGGAGCCGGGATAGAGACGGCCGGGGGGAAGGCCCGCGAGCGTCATGGCGAAGAGGTTGTGGCACGCGGTCACGCCCGAGCCGCACATGTGCACCACGGAGCCCGGCCTGGCCGCGCCGAGCAAGGCGGAGAATTCCTCGCGCAGCTCGTGGCCGGGCTTGAAGCGGCCGTCGGCGCGCAGGTTCTTCTGCCAGAAGCGGTTGATGGCGCCGGGCACGTGTCCCGCGACGGGATCGATCGGTTCCTGCCGGCCGGCGTAGCGGTCGGGGGCGCGCGCGTCCACCAGCGTGACGGCGGGATCGTCGCGCGTGCGCGCCACGAAGTGGACATCCACGCTGGCATCGAGCAGCGGGCGCGGCGTGAAATCGCCGGGCCGGGGCTTGGGCGTGTTGCGGTCGACCGGGCGTCCCTCCTTCACCCAGAGCGGCCAGCCGCCGTCGAGCACCGCGACATGCTCGTGGCCCAGCCAGCGCAGCATCCACCACAGGCGCACGGCGAAGCTGCCGCCCGCGTCGTCGTACGCGACAACCTGCGTGCCCGGGCCCACACCGCGCCCGGAAAGCTTCTGCGCGAAGGTGCGCGCCTGCGGCAACGGATGACGGCCGTTGCGGCCATCCTTCGCGCCCGACAGGTCCTCGTCCATGTGCAGGAAGTACGCACCGGGGATATGGCCCTCCGCGTAGGCGCGGCGTCCCTTTTCGGTGTCGGCGAGGTCGTGGCGCACATCGAACACGACCCACGCGGGGTCGTCCAGGTGCTGTGCGAGCTCCTGCGCGGTGACGAGGCTCTTTTCCATCGCAAAATTATAGACGCGGCGGCAGCGCTAGCTCTCGAAGCCCGCTTCCTCGACCTCCTCCTTCTTCTCGACGCGCATCGCGATGATGCCGCTCAGGATGATGACCGCCATCCCGAGCCACTCGAGCGGTTGCAGGCGCTCGTGCCAGAGCAGGAGCGTGGCCCCTGTCGCGAAGACGATGGTGGAATAGGAAAGCGCGCCCACGACGATCGTGTGCCCCGTGCGGTAGGCGCGGGTCATCGCGAGCTGCGCCAGCGTGCCGCACACCGCCACGCCCACGAGCGTCCATGCGTTGTCCCAACGCACGGGGTGGAACGTGGAGGTGCCGAGCTGCCATCCGGCGCAGATCACGCTCGCGACCAGGCCGAACCAGCAGACCACGCGCAGGTCGGGCTCGCCCAGCCGCCCCAGCGTCCGCACGCTGAGGTACGCCCACGCGGAAAGGACGCCGGAAAAGAGTCCCAGCATCGCGGCACCCTCCTTGCCCTCCTGGAAATTCGGCTGCAGCAGGAGCGCCACGCCCGCGAAGCCCAGCGCGATCGCCACGAAAAGCCAGCTCGAGAAGGGCTCGCGCAGCACGACCGTGGTCGCGATGGCGAGGAAGATCGGCGAGGTGTAGTTGAGGGTCTGCGCGGTCGCGAGCGGCAGGTGCGTGATCGCATAGAAGTACGCGATGAGCGAGGTCGTGCCGATCACGCCGCGCATCACGTGCCCGGTCGCGTAGCGCGTGCGAAACGTGCCGCCGCGCATCGCCAGCACGGCGAGCATCGAGAGGAACGAGAACATCGAGCGGTACAGGGCGAGCTCGGCCGGGTCGAAGTGCCGCGAGCCCAGCTTCACGAACACGCCCATGGTCGCGAAGAGGAATCCCGCGACGAGCATCCAGGAGGAGGTCATGGGACGGCATTATGTCGTCCGCCGCACGTCCTGCGCCACGCGCCCGCCCTGCAGCACGATCGCGCGATCGGCCGAGGCGATGGTCTCGGGGCGGTGCGCGATGATGATTCGCGTGAGGTTGAGCGAGCGGATCGCCTCGTTCACCGCGCGCTCCTTCTGCACGTCGAGCGCGCTGGTGGCCTCGTCGAGGAACAGGATGCGCGGCTGCTTGTAGAGCGCGCGGGCGAGCAGGATGCGCTGCTTCTGGCCGCCCGAGAGCGCCGCCCCCATGTCGCCGATGAGCGTGTGGTAGCCCATCGGCATCGCGTGGATGTCGTCGTGCACCGCCGCCAGCCGCGCGAACTGCTCGATGGCCACCTGGTCGGGCGCCGGGTCGAAGAAGCTGATGTTGTCGCCGATGGAGCCGGCGAAGAGCTGGTCGTCCTGCATGACCGTGCCGACCAGGCGCCGGTAGCGGTCGATGCCGAGCTTCTGGATGTCGATGCCGCCCGCGAGGATCTTGCCGTCGGTGGGTGCGAGAAGTCCCAGCATGAGCTTCAACAGCGTGGTCTTCCCGCACCCTGACGGACCCACGATCGCGACCGATTCGCCGGGTGCGACGCGAAACGAGCAATTCACGAGGACGAGCGGCTCCGTATCCGAATAGCGGAAGGTGACCCCGTTCACTTCGAGCGAGGCGTCGATCGCATCGGCGGCCGTGCCAGGCGCGTCCTCCTCCGGCGGCGTGAGGACGATGTCCGCCAGCCGCTCGCCCTGCAGGCCCAGCATGCGCAGGTCGATCATCTTGTCGATGAGGCCGCCGATGCGCGCCGAGAACTGGTCCTTGTACGACATGAAGGCGAACAGCATCCCGACCGAGAACGTGCTGTCGAGCACGAGCAACGCGCCCAGCCACACGACCGCGATGCGCTCGACGCCGAAGACGAATCCGTTGGCCGCGCGGAAGCCGAGGCCCAGCTTCTGCGTGGCGAGATCCTGGTTCGTGGACTCCACGACCAGGTTCAGCCAGCGCGAGCGCCGCTCGTCCTGCCGGCCGAAGAGCTTGATGGACTGCACGCCGCGCACGGTCTCGAGGAAGTGGCTCTGCTGCTTGGCCGAGTGCACGATCTGCTCTTCGGTGGCGCGGCGCAGCGGCTGGTAGAACATCCAGCGCAGGACCCCGTAGCACGCGACCGCGGCGATCGCCACCGCCGCGAGTACGGCGCTGTACACGACCATCATGGCCAGTGTCGCGGCCGCCATGAGGCCATCGAGGATCGCCTCCACGAAGCTCGAGGTGAGCGTGCGCTGGATGGCGTTCACCGCGCCGAAGCGGGAGACCACGTCGCCCAGGTGGCGCTTCTCGAAGTAGCTCACCGGCAGCCGCAGCAGGTGCGAGAAGACGTTCGCGAGCCACTGCAGGTTCAAGGTCGTGCTGAGGTAGAGCACGATCCACGAGCGCAACGCCGTCAGCGCGACCTGCGTCACCGCGAGCAGCAGGAAGCCGATGCCGAGCACGGTGAGGAGGTCGCGGTCGCCGGCCACCACGGCGCCGTCCACCACCCATTGCATGTAGAAGGGCGATACGATCGAGATGGCCTGCAGCGCGAGGGCCAGCACCAGCACTTGCGAGAGCGAGCGCTTCAGCCCCAAGAGCGTGCCGGTGAGGTCCCGCAGGTGCAGCCGGCGGCGTTCATCGGCCTCGCGGAACCGGGTCGTGGGCAGGACTTCCAGCGCGATGCCGGTGAAATGCTTCGAGACCTCGGAGAGCGCGAGGCGCCGGATGCCGTAGGCGGGATCGTGGATCACGACGCCGCGCGCCTCCACCGACTTCAACACCACGAAGTGGTTCAGGTCCCAGTGCAGGATGCAGGGCATGCGAAGGCGCGCGAGCTCCTCGAGCTCGAGCCGCAGCGGCCGCGGCGCCATGTGCAACCGGCCCGCGACCTGCATGAGATAGGCAAGGGTCGCGCCCTTGAGCGATACGGTGAAGCGGCGCCTGAGACCCGCGAGGTCGATGCGATGGCCGTGGAACCACGCGATCATCCCCAGGCTCGCCAGCCCGCATTCGGCCGCCTCCGTCTGCAGGAAGAGCGGCAGCCGGCGGCGCGCGCTGAAGTGCAGGCGCTCGATGAATTCCACGTCAGGTCCTGCCCGCGAGGCTGAAGAGCGGATCGAAGATCCACTCGATGAGGCGCCGCCGGTCGAGCAGCACGTCGGCCTCCACCTCCATGCCGGATTGCAGCGGCTGCGCGGCGCCGTAGGCCACGATCGACTGCGCGGCGAGCTGCGCGCGGATGCGGTAGACCGGCTCGCGGCTGCCGTCCGGCGGCGTGAACCCGAGCTCGCCGGGCGCGAGCGGCGTCGACGAGACGGCGCTCACCACGGCACGATGGCTGCCGAACTTCTGGTGCGGATACGCCACGTAGCGCAGCTGCACTTCCTGGCCCACGCGCACGAAGCCGATCGACTTCGACGCGCTGAAGAGCTGGGCTTCGAGCGTCGCATCGCGCGGCACGATCGTGGCGAGCGTCATGCCGGGCGCGACCGTCTGGCCGCGCTCGACCAGCACCGCGGCAACCGATCCGTCCACCGGCGCCACGATCGAGGCGCGGTACTGCACCTCGCGTTCCAGCCGCTCCTGCTGCAGCGATGCGGATTGCAGGTCGAGGGCGGCGACCTGTGCATCGGCGCGCGCGCGGGCGGCCTCGCGATCCAGGTCGCTGGTGGCGATCTCCCGCTCGATGCCCAGCCGCTCGCGGCGCAACGCCTCGAGCCGTGAATCCTGCTCCATCGCGGCGTCCTTCTCGCGGTCCGCCGCCGATGCCGCGAGGAATCCGATCACTTCCAGCTCGCGTGCGCGGAGCGCGGCGCGGCGGGCGAGCTCCGTGCGGCGCACCTGCCAATCGATCTCCGTGCCGATCTGCGCGAGCTCCCGCTCGAGCGCGAGGCGCCGCTTCCCGAAGGAAGCCTGCTCGGAGATGGCCGCGGCAGCTACGTGGCGCCGCTGCGCATCGAGCGCGCGAGAGCGTTCGGCCATGCGTGCCTGCACCGCGGAGCCGATGTCGACGTGGCCGGCGCCGGTGCGTCCGTCGGTGAGCGTGACGAGCACCGCGTCCTTCGCGACGCGGTGTCCCTCGCTCGCCAGCACCGACTCGACCACGCCCGCCTGCTGCGCCACGAGCCTCACCACGCCCTGCTGGGGTGCGAGCATTCCGCTGAGACGAGCCTTCCGTGTGTATTCGCCGAGCGCCAGGTACGCGAGCATCGCGAGCACGATCGTGCCGGCGACGGCGCAGAGCACCGTGAACGAGACCGGGCGGATGAGCACGATGCGGCCGAGCCACGCCTCCTGCCTGTGGGCGCGAACCTGGGCACGAAATAGGGATTGCGACATGACGGGTGCTGCTTCGCCCCGCGCTTCGCGCGCGGGGCATGGCTCAGCGATCGATCAGGGAAGCGGCTCCTGGGGAATGATGAGGATCCGGTTCTCGATCGGCTGCGGGGCGACCGGATCCGGCAGCGGGACCGGCTGGATCGGATAACTGATCATGATCGGCGAGTCGAGGTTCATCGGCGCTTGTCCGCCCGTGATGTCCGGCGTTGCGTTGGGATCGATTTCCTTCATGCACTGCTCCTTCCTTCAGGACGGTCGCGCTTTCCGAGGCCGGCGGCGACCCGAGGCCGGCTGCACCTTCATTGCGGTTACTCGGATGGGTGCATCGTAGGAGCGCGCGATGAACTTCTCAGCCGGGAAACGCGATCAAGAAAATGGCGTTTACCGCCTTGTTGGCACGCCGCGTGCAAGGTTGGCATCCCGTGGCAGCTCAGGGCTCCGAGTTGTAGGGTCCCAGGACGCGCTCGATGAATTCCGAGGTGCTCTGCACGATGTTTTCGTAGACGGTGATGACCGTCGCGGCGAACTCCTCGTCGTTTATGGTGGGAGACACGGCGTTGGTCGCGATTGGCGGCGCCGGCGGCGTGTCGGCAGTGCCTCCGGAAATCGCGCGCACGTCGTTCGCGGAAACCTGCTTCAAGAGTGCGGCTGCCCGTTCGGCTATCTGGGGCTTCGGTTCCATGTGAATCCTTTCTCGGTGCGGGCCCCCGCCTTCGCGGGGCGACTACCGGAGCTGCGGATTGAAGCGGCGCCAGAACAGCACCGCGAGGGGAATGAGCACGAGGCTCACGGCGATCTCGGGAACCCATCCGGCGAAATTGGCAACGTCGGATGCGGGTTTCTCCAGGAAGGGCAAGCGCAGCGGACTGAATCGGCTCGTGAGGTTGTACACGCCGTGCAGGAGCATGCACAGCCCGAGGGAGCGGTACTTGATGTACACGAGGCCCAGGACAATTCCGACGCCGAACGCGAACGGCGCCTGGGTTCGATGACAGATGCCGAATGCGAGGGAAGCCAGCAGCAGGCCGCGCCAGGTCCCGTGGCGCGCAATCCACAGGTTCTGCAGGAAGCCGCGGAACACGAGCTCTTCCACAAGCGGCGCAAGAATCCCCGCCGAAAGCGCTGCGAAGAACCACGTTCCGTAATCCACGTAGGTGGGAATGCCGATCCCGAAACGCGGCGCGGAAGCAGGGTCTGCGAGGACGAATGGCAGATGGAAAAGCAGCCGGCTGAGCCCGAGTCCCCAGCCGAACATGACTGCGTACGCCAGCAGCACATCCGAAGGGGAAGGGGGCGTGCCTGGTTTCGCACGCAACGAGAGCGTCATGCGCCGCAATTGGGGAGTTGCTGCTGCGACGAACAGGAAGACGGCGCATTCCAATGCGATCGAGACAGGGATGAGGAGCGCAGAGCGGAGATACGGCTCCTGGTTTCGCAGCAGCAAATGAGCCGCGACATAGGTTGCGAAGTAGATGACCAGGTAGAGCAGGAACACCCGAGCGGGCCTGATCTCCGCGCCTTCCCCACGATGCATGGCATCCATCGCTCCACCTCGCGCTACGGCGAGCCCCGGGAGGGGATCCCGGGGCGGGTCTTTCAGGGCTCGGTGTTGAACGGGGTGAGCACCCGCTCGATCACGTACGAGGTGCTCTGGACGATTCCCTCGTACAGGTTGATCACGGCCGTCGCGAGGTCCGGAGCCGTCGTTACGACGCTCACGAGGCCCGCGTCCACGGTGACTGTCGTCGGCGTGCCCGTCGGACAATCCGCGGTCGCCCCACCCGCAACGGCGGCCACGTCCTCCGGCGAAACCTGCTTCAGTGCTGCATCCGCTTGCGCGGCCAATTGCTGGATCGAGTCCATCGCGTCCCTTCCTTCCTGGCTAAATGGTCTGCTGGCTTGTTCCGCTTCGCCACCCGGCGCCGATCATGTGCTGGGGGTGACAGGGTCGTAGGGCGCCGGCAGCGGCGGGTCGATCGGGCTGCCGGGCATCGGCGGATAGGTCTGCGGCGGAGGGCGGTACACGATGCCCCCACCCACTTCCTCCTCGTCCTTCCTCGGTACTTCCTTCATCGCGAGCCTCCTTGGTTGTGGATCGGCGGCCGGGGACGCGGCTCGGGTGTCGCGCGAGTCAAGCCATGTCGGACGGGTGACGGAGCGCCCCGAGGGTGTGCGCGTAATCGATCGGATCGGCCACCGACTGCAGCGGCGAGCGGTAGGTGAGCTCATCAAGCGCCGCTGCAAAAGGCCGGCCACCCGGTATGCGCAACACTTCCTCGAACGAGAGTTCCTTCACGTCGTCCTCCTCATGCCATGGAGCACCTGTACCCGGCTGGCCTTTTGCCGCGTCCCGGCCGGTGAGGCGAATCCTAGGAATCCGCGCCTGCGAATGCAGTCCTAAATCGCAAACTCTCGCCGGCGGATTTCGCAACGGACCGCGCGCGTGCATGCAGTACATTGCGCAGCCATGAATGCCGCCCTCCGTCCCCGCTTTCGCGTCGCCGTGCATCGCGCCAAGGGCGGCTACATCGCGCGCGTGCTCGACCTCCCGGGCTGCATCGCGCGCGGCGCGAGCGAGGTCGAGGCGGTGGAAAATGCGCGCGTCAACATCCGCGCCTATCTCTGGATCGCGCAGGCCCTGTCGAACGACGCGGCCACGGTGACGCTGGACATCACCGCCTGAGCGAAAGGCCGCGGCCCGCGTAGCGCCTAAGCACCCCGCGCAGCAATCCCGCGGCAGCGGGTGTAACCTAGCGCCTCTCCATTGGATCCTTCATCGGTGCTGCGCAGCAGCAGAGAGGAGCTATCGCCGTGGCGAAGTATTCCACCGAGAACATCCATGCAGTGGCTCTAGTGGGCCACGGCGGGGCCGGCAAGACGACGCTGGCCGAGGCCCTGCTGTGGAAAGCCGGAGTGATCGGCACGATGGGCAGCACGGAGCGCGGCACCACCGCCTGCGACTTCGACCCCCTCGAGAAAACCTACGGCCACTCGCTCAACTCGAGCCTCGTCAACTTCCCCTTCAAGGGCATCCACGTCCATCTCATAGATACGCCCGGCATGCCGGATTTCGCCGGCCAGTCGATCGCGGCGCTCGCAGCCGTCGAGACCGCCGTCATCGTCATCAACGCGCAGACCGGCATCGAGCTCAACACGACGCGCATGATGCGCGCCGCGGGCAAGCGCAAGCTCTGCCGCATGATCCTCATCAACAAGATCGATGCCGAGAACATCGACCTCGCCGCCCTTCTCGCCCGCATCCAGGAGGTCTTCGGCCGCGAATGCCTGCCGATCAACCTGCCGGCCCACGGCCGCAAGGATGTCGTCGACTGCTTCTTCAACCCCGACGGCGATTCCGATTTCTCGAGCGTGAAGGAAGCGCACTCCGCGATCATCGACCAGGTGGTCGAGGTGGACGAGGAGTTGATGGCGGTCTACCTCGAGCAGGGTTCGGAGCTTTCGCCCGAGCAGCTCCATGCGCCCTTCGAGAAGGCGCTGCGCGAGGGGCATCTCATTCCCGTGTGCTTCACCTCCGCGCGCACCGGCGCGGGCGTCATGGAGTTCCTGGACATCCTCGCCAAGCTCGCGCCCAACGCGACCGAAGGCAACCCGCCGCCCTTCATCCGCGTGAACGACGACGGCACGGAGGAGGAATTCCACGCCGAGGAGGACGCCAGCAAGCACGTCCTCGCCCACGTCTTCAAGATCATCATGGACCCGTACGTGGGCAAGGTCGCCGTGTTCAGCGTCCACCAGGGCACCATCACCAAGGACACGCAGCTCTACATCGGCGAAGGCAAGCGCGCGTTCAAGACCGGCCACATCTACCAGCTCCAGGGCAAGGAATACGTCGAGGTCGACGCGCTGGTTCCGGGCGACATCGGCGCCGTGGCCAAGATCGACGAGATCGATTTCAACGCCGTGCTGCACGATTCGCACGACGAGGACCACATCCGCCTGCGCTCGCTCGACTTCCCCACGCCGATGCATTCCATCGCCGTCGAGACCAAGAAGAAGGGCGACGAGCAGCGGCTCTTCGAGGTGCTGCACAAGCTGGAGGTCGAGGATCCGTGCCTGTGGATCGAGCGCCATCCGACGACGCACGAGACCGTGCTTCGCGGGCTGGGCGACCTGCACATGCGCACCAAGCTCGAGAAGATGCAGCAGCAGTACAAGCTCGACGTGAGCGTGAAGCCGCCGAAGATCCCGTATCGCGAGACCATCACGCGCCGCTCCGAGGGCCACTGCCGCCACAAGAAGCAGACCGGCGGCGCGGGCCAGTTCGGCGAGGTGTTCCTCAAGGTGGAGCCGCTCACGCGCGGCACGGGCTTCGAGTTCGTCGACCAGGTGAAGGGCGGCGTGATCCCGACCGTGTTCATCCCCGCGGTCGAGAAGGGCGTCAAGCAGGCGCTCGACCAGGGCATCATCGCGGGCTATCCGGTGGAGGACGTGCGCGTCATCGTCTACGACGGCAAGAGCCACGCGGTCGATTCGAAGGAGATCGCGTTCGTGACCGCGGGACGCAAGGCGGTGATCGACGCGGTGCTGAAGGCGACGCCGATCCTCCTCGAGCCGATCGTGAACATCGAGATCACCGCACCCGATCGCTTCGTGGGCGACCTCACTTCCGATATCTCGGGCAAGCGCGGCCAGGTCACCGGCACCGAGTCCACCGGCGGCGACCTCATGGCGATCAAGGGCATGGTGCCGCTCTCGGAAATCGCGGATTATCAATCGCGCCTGCGCTCGGTCACGGGCGGGCAGGGCGCCTACACGATCGAGTTCAGCCATTACGCGCCGGTGCCGCCGCAACAGCAGCAACTGTTGCAGTCGCAGTTCAAGCTCGCGCACGAAGAGGACTGACAGCAAGTTCGGTGCCGCGCATGGCGTGGATTTACGCGCGCAGCGCGGCACGAATTTCGGGTTGACTTCGCCCCGGCGCGGATGCATTTTTGCGCCACAACGAGAAGCATCCGGGAGCGGCGTCGCAGCGGAGGTACCCGATGTTCGTCATCCGTGACCACCAGTTGCGGCTGCTGGTCCTGGCGCACCTGATCAAGGAGCTCCAGGCCGGCGCCGCCGAGCACAAGCCGGTTCCCCCGGGGTTCACCGAGGAGCAGGCCGCCGAGTTGCAGGCGCTCTCTTCGGCGGAGCTGGTTCGACTCTCGGAAATGCCGGAGCCGCGTGTCGCGGTGCAGATCGACGCCGGCTCCCTCGAGCACGGCCTTCGCCAGGTCGACTACCTCACCAGGCGCTCGCGCCAGCTCGAGTTCTTCATCCGCCACGGCGCCACGTCGAACATGCTGACGAAGCTCTTCAAGATCTCGTCCGCGGACGTGACGCTCAAGCGGCGCCTCTTCTCGGGCACCAGCTCCGCATTACGCCGGCCCGCGATGCCTTCGCATCCGGTGCGCGAGCTGATCCAGCGGCGCTGGTACGAGATCCGCAAGGGCAAGCAGGACGAGCCGGTGCGTGCCGAGGATTACGAGGCGCTCCACCACGATTTTCCCCAGCACACGTTCGCCACGCTGTGGGCGGTGGTGCACGAGTTCGACGATTAGGCGTCATTCCCGCGAAGGCGGGAATCCAATTACCCAGGATTGGGCCCCCGCCTGCGCGGGGGCGACAAAGCCGGTCACACGTGCTGTGAAATCTCCCGCTGCACGAACTCGTGGAAGTGCGCCATGCCGTCTTCCATCGGCGACTGGTAGGGGCCGTGCTCCTCGCGCCCGTCGAGCAGCAGCGCGCGCCGCCCCTCGGTCATGCGCACGCAGATCTCCTCGTCTTCCTTCGCGGTCTCGTGGTAGGCGGCCTGCTGCGCGGCCATGAACTCCGGCTCGAAGAGGATGATCTCCTCGGGGTAGTAGAACTCCACCACGTTCACGCACTTCTCCGGTCCGCGCGGATACAGCGAGGACACCACGAGCACGTGCGGATACCACTCCACCATCACGTTGGGGTAGTAGGTGAGCCAGATCGCGCCATGCGGAGGCGCCTCGCCATTGCGGAACTTGAGCACCTGGTCGTGCCACGCGCGATAGACCGGCGAGCCCGGCCTGCCGAGCGCCTGGTTCACGCCGACCGTCTGCACGCTGTACCAGTCGCCGAATTCCCAGCGCAGGTCGTCGCACGTGACGAAGCGGCCGAGCCCCGGATGGAAAGGCCCGACGTGGTAATCCTCGAGGTAGACCTCGATGAAGGTCTTCCAGTTGAAGCCGTACTCGACCGTCTCGACCTTGTCGAGGCGGTAGCCCGCGAAATCGAGCTCTTTCGCGACGCCGAGCCGCGCGAGGTCGCGCGCGACGCTGCGATGCCCGTTGAAGAGGAGGCCGTTCCAGCCCTGGAGGCCGCAACGCGGCAGATCCAGGCAGGGGTGATCGGGAAATTCGGGCGCGCCGAGGTGCCTGCCCTCCGCGTCGTAGCTCCAGCGGTGCAGCGGGCACGTGATGGTGCCGCCCGGAAGCTGGCCCTGTCCCTTCAGCATGATCGCCTGCCGGTGGCGGCAGACGTTGGAGACGAGGTTGTGGCCGCCCTTCGCATTCACCAGCGTCCACCCGCCGTTGGAGCGCCAGTCGAGCACGCGATAGTCGCCCTCGTTGGGCGCCATCTGCACGTTGCCCACGTAGCCGGGACCCTGCTCGAAGAGGAAGCGCTGCTCGGCTGCCGCGACTTTCGGGTCGAAATACCACGAAAGCGGCAGATGGGGAGAAGTCCGCGACAGCGCACGCTGGCTCGCCAGATCCGTCATTATCCGCACCCCCGATAAAGGGAAGATGAAAACAATAAGCGGGCTAATCGAGTCAGCTAGCTTTTAACTCTGCAGCTCCGTCCCGACATCCGTACTACCTGACTGATTATTCTGGGGCGAGTTTCCTTAATTTTCAAGACCTTCGTGTAAAATCATCGTTACACGGGCAATCCCTCCCCCCGATCCCCCGCCATGGCAGCAAATCCCGCCCCACCCGACGCCCCCGCGCTCACGTTCGAGAAGGCCCTGGAGGAGCTCGAAGCCCTCGTCGGCCGCATGGAAGATGGCCGGCTTCCGCTCGAGGAATCGCTCGCGGCCTACCAGCGCGGCGCGGAGCTGCTGCGATTCTGCGAATCGAAGCTCTCGGACGCGCAGGCGCGCATCGCCATCCTCGACGGCGAGACCCTGCGGGATTTCAATCCGGATTCCCGGTGAGCGGTCCTGATTTCCAGTCGTGGTCGCGCGAGGTGGCCGCGGCCACGGAGACGGCGCTCTCGGAACTGCTGCCGGCGGCACACGTGGCGCCCACGCGGCTGCACGATGCCATGCGCTACTCGACGCTCGGTGGCGGCAAGCGCGTGCGCGCGATGCTCGTGTACGCCGCTGGCGGGGTGACCGCCGCCCCGGCCGAGCGCGTGCGGATCGTCGCGGCCGCGGTCGAGATGGTGCACGCGTACTCCCTCATCCACGACGACCTGCCGTGCATGGACGACGACGTCCTGCGCCGCGGCAAGCCCACGTGCCACGTCGAGTTCGACGAGGCCACGGCGCTCCTCGCGGGAGACGCGCTGCAGAGCCTCGCGTTCCAGCTCCTCGCCGAGTACCGGCTCACCGAGCGGCCCGAGGACCAGGTGCGCATGGTCCACCAGTTCGCCCTCGCATGCGGCGCGGGCGGCATGGCGGGCGGGCAGGCGATCGATCTCGATGCCGTCGGCAAGAGCCTCACGCTCCCCGAGCTGGAGTACATGCACATCCTCAAGACCGGGGCGCTCATCCGCGCCTCGGTGCTCATGGGCGCGCAGTGTGGCGAGGCGCTGCCCCGCGAATCCTTCGAGCGCCTCGATCGCTACGCGAAGTGCGTGGGCCTCGCCTTCCAGGTGGTCGACGACATCCTCGACGAGGAGGGTGACGCGAGCACCCTCGGCAAGACCGCGGGCAAGGACAAGGCCGCTGGCAAGCCCACCTACACCACCCTGCTGGGCCTGCCGGAAGCGCGGCGCTTCGCCGCCGAGCTGCTGGCCGACGCGCAGGCCGCCCTTTCCACCTTCGACACCCGCGCCGCCCGCCTGCGGGAGCTGGCCGATTTCATCGTCCAGCGCCGGCGTTAGAATGCCCTCGATGACCGCCTATCCCCTGCTGGAGACGATCGACGACCCCTCGGCCCTGCGCCGCCTCGATCGCAAGGAGCTCGCGCAGCTCGCGACGGAGCTGCGCGCCTTTCTCGTGGAGTCGGTTTCCTCCACCGGCGGGCACCTGTCGTCGAACCTCGGCACCGTCGAGCTCACCATCGCGCTGCACTACGTCTTCCGCACGCCCCAGGATCGCCTCATCTGGGACGTGGGCCACCAGACCTACGGCCACAAGATCCTCACCGGCCGCCGCGAGGGCATGCGGCGCCTGCGGCAGAAGGGCGGCATCGCGGGCTTCCCGCGGCGCGAGGAAAGCGCGTACGACACGTTCGGCACCGCGCACTCGTCCACCTCGATCTCGGCTGCCCTCGGCATGGCCGTGGCCGCGGCGATCCAGAAGGTCCAGCGCAACGTGGTCGCCGTGATCGGCGACGGCGCGATGACCGCGGGCGAGGCCTTCGAGGCGCTGAACAACGCCGAGCAGACCGGCGCCAAGGTGATCGTCGTGCTGAACGACAACGACATGTCGATCTCGGAGAACGTCGGCGCGCTCAACAATTACCTCGCGAAGCTGATGTCGGGCCGCTTCTACGCGGCCACCAAGAAGACCGCGGAGAAGGTGCTCTCCATCACGCCGACCGTGAAGGGGCTGGCGAAGAAATTCGAGGAGCACGCCAAGGGCATGCTCACGCCTTCCACGCTGTTCGAGGAATTCGGCTTCAACTACACGGGACCGATCGACGGCCACAACCTCGACGTCCTGCTCGACACCCTCGAGAACGTGAAGCGGCTCGAGGGCCCGCAATTCCTGCACGTGGTGACGCGCAAGGGCCAGGGCTACAAGCTCGCCGAGGAAGACCCGATCGCCTACCACGGCCCCGGCAAGTTCGACCCCGGCGTGGGCATCGTGAAGGCCAAGCCCGCCGCCAACGTGAAGCCGCCTCCGACCTATACGCAGGTCTTCGGCGAATGGCTGTGCGACATGGCGCGGCTCGATCCGCGGCTGGTCGGCATCACGCCCGCCATGCGCGAGGGCTCGGGGCTGGTGCGCTTCTCGCAGGAATTCCCGGAGCGCTATTTCGACGTGGGCATCGCCGAGCAGCACGCGGTCACCTTCGCCGCGGGCCTCGCGGTCGAGGGGCTGCGCCCGGTGGTCGCGATCTACTCCACGTTCCTGCAGCGCGCCTACGACCAGCTCATCCACGACGTCGCCCTGCAGAATTTGCCGGTCGTGTTCGCGCTCGATCGCGGCGGCCTGGTGGGCGCGGATGGGCCCACGCACCACGGAGCGTTCGACCACTCGTTCCTGCGCTGCATCCCGAACCTCACGGTGATGGCGCCCGCGGATGAGAACGAGTGCCGGCAGATGCTCTACACCGGCTTCACGCTGCCGGGACCGAGCACCGTGCGCTATCCGCGTGGCACCGGGCCGGGCGCCGAGATCGTGAACGCGATGCAGGCGCTGCCCGTGGGCCGTGGCGAGGTCCGGCGCGAGGGCAAGGGTGTGGCGATCCTCGCCTTCGGCTCGATGGTGGCGCCGGCGCTGGAGGCCGGTGCGCAGCTCAACGCAACCGTCGCGAACATGCGCTTCGTGAAGCCGCTCGATCGCGAGCTGGTGCTGAGGCTCGCAGCCACCCACAAGCTGCTGGTGACCGTCGAGGAGAACGTGGTCATGGGCGGGGCAGGCTCGGCGGTGGCCGAAGCGCTCGCGGCCGAAGGTGTCGCCACGCCGGTCACCATGCTCGGGCTGCCCGACCATTTCGTCGAGCATGGCGATCCGGCGGCCCTGCTCGCGGATTGCGGGCTCGATGCGGCCGGCATTGCGCGCAGCATCCGTGCGCGGCTCGAAGAGCCCGGGCGACGTCCCGGGATGGCTGCGTAGCATGCGGCCGCGTCGCCTCGCCCTGGGGCTTGCGACGCTCATCATTGCGGCCGGCGTGCACGCCCAGGACAAGGCGTGCTCGAAGTCCGACGCGGCCGCCGCGGCCAAGGCGCTCGACAACGTCGTCACGTGGGGGCAGCTCGAGAAGGCGTGGCGCGATTACCGCCAGTGCGACTCGCCGCCCGCGGATGCGCAGTTCACCGAAGCGCTCATGCGGATCATGGTCGACTGGAAGCAGCCGGAGCAGCTCGGCGCCTTCGCAGGCAAGGATCCGGAATTCAAGGCCTTCGTGATCCGGCACGTGAAGAGCCCGGGCGCTGCCGACGACCGGCCGGACGTCTACTCCCGGGCGAAGGAGAGCTGCCCCTCCGGAATGGCCGCCTTCTGCGCGGAGCTCGCGGAAGCG
>Ga0068852_100001132_pt1 | contig 17631 bp, 10 predicted proteins | sample KBSCornC22_FD_66594 | JGI IMG/M metagenome (GOLD analysis project Ga0068852, IMG submission 66594) | Corn rhizosphere microbial communities from Kellogg Biological Station, Michigan, USA - KBS Corn C2-2 | ecosystem: Host-associated > Plants > Roots > Rhizosphere > Soil ... | reverse complement strand
GACCCGGTCAGGACATCCTGGCCTGTGGGGTCGATGCCGCTCGCCATGGCGCTCGCTCCAGGCGGGCGACACGTCGTGGTGCTGCTCAACGGGTGGCGCGATCAAGGCATCCAGGTAATCGATCGCCAAACCGGCCAGGTCTCGCAAACGGTGTCGCAGCCGGCGACGTTCCTCGGACTCGCGTTCGCCCCCGATGGTCGCTCGCTGTACACGTCCGGCGGCAACCAGGACGCGGTCTACCGATACGACTGGGCCGCCGGCCGCGCGACGCTCGCGGACAGCTTCCCTCTCGCAGTGAAACAGCCGAACCGATCGGGCACGTCGTATCCGGCCGGCATCGGCGTGTCGGGGGACGGCAAACGACTTTACGTGGCCGAGAACCTCTTCGACTCGCTTGCGGTGATCGATGTCGCGTCGAAGCGCGTGGTGCAACGGTTCGCCACCGAGCGCTACCCATACGGCGTCGCGGTCGCGCCGGATGGCCGCGTTTTCGTGTCGGCATGGGGCGGAAACACGATCTCGATCTTCAAGCCGAACAGCGACGGGTGGCTCGACAACGATGGCCGGCTGCGCGTCGGGCGCCATCCATCCGCGCTCGCGCTCTCGGCCGATGGTTCACGTCTCTTCGTCGCGTCCGGAAGCACCGACCGGATCACGGTGGTCGATACACGGGCGAAGCGCGTCATCGCTGAGCTCAACGACGCGCCGCCGGCCGGCCCGCGTGAGGGCAGCACGCCTAACGCGCTCGCGCTCGACGCTGCCGGGACGCGACTGTTCGTGGCGGAGGCGGACAACAACGCGATCGGTATCTTCGACCTCTCCGCGAACACATCGGGCGTCGCCACCGCCACCGGGCGCGACAGCCTGGCGGGCCGACTTCCGACGGAATGGTATCCCACCGCGGTCATTGCCGCGGGTGACACGCTCCTCGTTGCCAACGGCAAAGGAAGGGGCACGTCCCCGAACCGCGACTATCCGCATCCGGGCACCGGCGTCCACACGACGCGGCCGCGGACGTACACCCTCGGTCAGCTCGACGGGTCGGTCATGGCCGCGCCGATCGCGCGCGTCAGCGGCGCAGAGCTGGCGGGCCTGACGCAGCGAGTCGAGCGAGCGAACGGTTGGCGGGACGTCAAGCGTGACGCGCCGTACCCACCGTTCGAGCACGTCGTCTACATCATCAAGGAGAATCGGACGTACGACCAGGTGCTGGGCGACCTGACGCAAGGCGACGGCGACACATCCCTCGTATTCTTTCCACGCGCCAACTCGCCGAACCACCACGCACTCGCTGAGCGGTTCGGCCTGTTCGATCGGTTTTTCGTCAACGCCGAAGTCAGCCCGGATGGACACAACTGGTCGATGGCCGCATACGCGACGGATTATCTGGAGAAGACGGTGCCTTCCAACTACTCGGACCGCGGGCGCACGTACGATTACGAGGGCACCAACCGCGGAAGCGTCCCGTCCGATGAGGGTGCGGAGGACGCGGCCGAACCGGCGAACGGCTATCTCTGGGACCTCGTGCAGCGTAAGGGACTCACGCTCCGCAACTATGGCGAGTTCGTCGTTCCCGAGGGCGCGAATCCGAACGCGGCGATGCCGTCGGGATATCGCGGCACCAAGCCGTTCCTGGCTGCGAATACGAACCGCGATTTCCCATCGTTCGACATGGACATTCCGGACCAGCGCCGCGCGGACATCTGGCTCAGGGAGTTCCAGCAGTACGTACAGCGCGGCGCGATGCCCTCCCTCGTGATCGTGCGGTTGCCTAACGATCACACGGCGGGCGCGCGCGCCGGCTCGCCCACGCCCCAGGCCTACATGGCGGACAACGACCTCGCCCTCGGCCGCATCGTCGAGGCGATCTCGAAGTCGCCGTTCTGGAAGAACACGCTGATCGCGGTGCTCGAGGACGACGCGCAGAACGGACCGGACCACGTCGACTCGCACCGATCGGTCCTGCTCATGATCTCGGCGTATTCACGAGCCGGGACGACTCACCGCTTCACGAATACCACCGATGTGCTCGCGACGATCGAGGAAGTGCTCCGGCTCGACGCGCTGTCGCAGTTCGATCACTACGGTCGGCCATTGCGTGAGATCTGGACGAAGGAGCCGGACCTCAAACCGTACACCGCGCTCGTGCCGTCTGTATCGCTCGACGCGAAGAATCCATCAGGCGGGCGCGACGCGCGCGAGTCGGGAAAGCTGGACTTCGACTTCGAGGACGTGGCCGACGAGGAGGCGTTCAACCATATCCTGTGGCGGACGATCAAAGGCCCGACGGTTCCCTACCCGGGGACAAATCGGATGTCGGCGCTGGAGTGGAAGCGAGGCTGGTAGCGCATGACGCCACGGCGGTGGATCCTCACCGCGATTTCCTTCCTGCTGGCCTTTGGCGCATCGGTCTACATCATCCGATCGAGCTGGTTGGAGGAAGGGGCGCGAGTTGGTCTCCCTCTCTGGGGACACCTCGCATGCCTCACTGCCGCGTTCCTCGAGCTGCTCTGCCGATCGATCAAGATCCGGCTGAGCGGCGCGGCGCTGCGCATCCCGCTCGACCTACGCACGTCCATGCGTGCGTCGCTCGGCGGTGACTTCGGTGCCGCAATAACGCCGGCGCGGTCCGGGGCGGAACCGGCGCGATTCCTGATCCTGCGTGAAGCGGAGCTCCCAGTCGCCGACGCGCTCGTGATCCTGTTTCTGGAGCTGTTTCTCGAGATGCTATCCCTCGCGGCACTGGCGGTCGCGCTGGCGTTCGCGCTCGGCAGCGCATCGAGCGCGGTACACGGGCTCGTGGCGCTGGTGGGCGGGTATTCGACGTTGGTGATCGGGCTTGGGGTGATTGGCTACACGGCCTCTCGGCGATGGGCCGACGGTCCGGCGCCCGCGTGGTTGCCGCGGCTGGGGATGAGCGATCGGCGATGGCACGCCGTGCAGCTCTCGCTCCGACACTTGCGCGCCAACGTGACGAAGATGCGCAGCGCGCGGTGGTGGTTCATGGCCTCGTCGCTCGTGTTCTCCATCCTGCACGTGCTGATGCGCTTGACGATTCTGCCGATCATCGTCTTTGCCCTCGGCGCGCGGACGGCGATCGGTCCACTCGTACTCTGGCCCCTCGCCATCTACTACGGCGGCGCTGTGTCGCCGGCTCCCGCGGGCGGAGGGTTGATCGAGCTCGCGTTCCGCGGCGCGCTCAACGATCACATTCCAGCGGCCTTTCTCGGGGCGGCGCTGCTCTGGTGGCGCGTCTACACGTTCTACGTCCTGCTCGTCGGCGGGGCGCTCGTCACGGGCGCTGCCGTCTTGCGGTCACTGAGGCGAGACGGAGTCGCGGACATGGTGACGGAGTAACAGCGGACCATGACCTACGACGCGGGACTCGTCGAGCGCGTGGCCGACACGCTCGCGCAGATCGGCGAGCGCACCGTTAGGCAGAAGAACGTGTTCGGCGGTCGCGGGTTCCTCGCCGGCAAGTCGACGTTCGTGATCGTGTGGGGCGATGGGATGCTCGTAAAAACCCCGGCCGACGAGTATTCAATGCTGCTCGAGCGGCCCGGAATCGAACCGTTCGCGCCGGGCGGCGAGGCGCCCATGGGCACCTGGGTGCTGGTCCCTGCGGACGCCGTCGCCGACGACCCGGACCTCGCCGAGTGGGTGAGGCGCGGGCTGAAGGGAATACGCCGTTAGGCGGCGCAGTGTCCCTGACGGCTCGGGATGACAACCATCACGGTGCGCACGACCGGCGAACGGCCACGACGTTGCCTCCCTCGCCAGTGGCGGTGGCGCGGTCGATCTCTTGCACGCTCCCACGCATCATCGCGTCGGGCGGCCCCGCGACGCGGATCCGTGCCGTCCGGCTACCGAACGTGAACTCGAGCTCGATCGCGTCGCTACCGCTCGGACGCCACAATCCATTCGCCACCGGATTCGTACGCGCGAGGTCGCGCGCGCGATACCACACCCCATCGGCGTTGGCGGGCACGATCTCCGAATCGAGCGCGATGCGGCGAGGCACCTGCCGAAACCCGTTGCGGCTCACCGACGTCGCCGTGATGCCAAGCTCGTAGCACCCCACCGCATTGGATTGCTCCGCGGTGATCGGCGCGCCCGGCGCCGTATCGACGGACTGCGCGCGCGCTGGCGCCGTCTTGGCTTTGGCACTCGGGGCGGCCCGCGGCGCGGCTCCTGCCGCACTCGTCACCACGACGTCATTCAGCGCTCCCGGCGAGGCGTTCAGCACGACGTCCGTCTGCAGCGTCTGCCCCGGCGTTACGGTGATGTCACGATCGACCGGCTGATACCCGACACGCCTAACGCTGATCCGGTGGGCGCCACCCTGCAGACCGCTGATAGCAAACTCGCCCGCCGTATTCGTGACGACCGCGGTGGTCGTCCCTTCTACGCTGACCGAGGCCCCGGCGACGCCGTTGTCACTCGCATCGATCACCCGCCCCTTGAGGCCACCGGTGGCCACGCCCGCGGCGTCGGCCGAGGCTTTTGCTTGATCCGGCGGAGCCGAGTCCAATTTCGCGGCCTGTATCGCCGCGAGCTGCTCACGTCGCGGCAGCGCCGCCGCCTGCAGCGGCTGCACCCGCTGCGCCTGGGTCAGTTGCTTGGTGTCCTTTGCCAGCTCGTCAACCGGCTTGTTCGCCGCGACCGCCCTCCCTCGACTGAGCGCGGTGTCACGTAGCACGGTGGTGGTAGCCGCAGCGAATGTCTGGCTCTCGGCTTCTTTCTTGGCCGCGTTCTGGGTCGGATCGCGACGGTTGCGCTCGTTCGCCGCATCAGCGCTCGTCACCGGGCGTTTCGGAGCATCCACGCTCGTGCCGACGACGGCGTTGCGCACAGCGCCTAACGAATCAGCCGCGGGTGCCGGCGGCACAGCTGGCACTGTCGCAGTTGACGCTGTTGCGTCTGCGGCGGCTGGAGCCTTAAGGCTTGATCGCTGCATTGTTGCGACCGTCCCGATCCCCACGACGATCGCCGCAGCCGCAGCCAACGACGCTCCGTTGAACCAACGGCGCGGCGCCCGCCGTACCACCAGGTCCAACGGCACAATAGCATCCGCCGCGGCGTCAGCTATGGCGTTAGCTCGCGCGGCCTCCGCCTCCGTGCGAAACGGCGCCTGCTTCGGCACGACCTCCCCTGGAACGCCGTCGAGCGCCGTGAGAATACGCGACGAGGCAGCAATCAGTCCGCGCGCCTCCGCCACCGCGTCGGCACACTCCCGACACTCGGCGACGTGTGCTTCGACTTGGTGCGCCTCGTCTCGAGGCAGCTGCCCGTCGAGCCACGCGTGGATCGTTCCCTCGTCAAGATGCTGCATGTCCTCCTCCTGCTGCGTCGCGTCGCCCTTCGGCCTGCATCGCCTCATACGCCTCGGCGAGTCGCCGCCGAGCGCGCGCGAGCGTCGTTCCAATGGAGCCCACCGATAAGCCCAGGGCCTCCGCGATCTCCGTGTAGTCCAAACCTTCCTCGCGCATGAGCAGCGCCAACCTGTCACGCTCCGCGAGTGAATCCACCGCCTTGCGCGCCAGCGCGGCTTCCTGCGCGCGCTCGAGCGTGCCCGGCTCAGGCTGCTCCTCCTCTCGGGCGCGCTCGTCCTCGGCGAGAATCGCGAGGTGTCGCCGCCGCCGCTCGTCCTTGCGCGCCTCATCACGCACGAGGTTCGTCGCGACCGCGAAGAGCCACGAGCGTTCGCTCGAGAGCGAGTCCTGCCGGAGGGCGCGCAGGAAGGTCTCCTGCGCGACCTCTTCGGCCCAGTCTCGGTCGCCGAGACGTCGGGTCAGATACCGCACGAGGGCGACGTTATAGGTGCGAAACAGTCGCTCGACGTCTTCGTCCTTCACGCGCTCACCGATCGTGTCTCTGGCGCCCAGTCGGGTCGACGAGCAGCACGCTCACCAGCCCGACTCGATCGCCGCAATGTCTCGCGAAGCCAACGTTTCGGCGCCCGCCGCGTCGATGGCGATCGCGATCGTGCGCCCCGCGACGACAACGCCCGGGGTTCCGTCCTTGCCCATGAGGGCGAACGGCGCCCGCAGGTCATCGACTCGCTCGAGCAGCGCGAAATATGCCGCCGAATACGGCTTCACTCGAACGGTGCGCATGTCCGGCAAGTATCGTGAGTCCGTCCACGTCGTTCCCATGAGGCTGAACGTTCGCGTCCCGACGCGACGCGTCGTCGCGCCGCCGAAATCTGCGCTGACCGAGTCGACCGCCGACAGGGTGGTCGCGGCTCGCTGGGCGGCCGCCGCTTTCGCCATCTCGAACTGCCCTTCTCGTTTCGCTTCGACCGGAGCCGGAGCAGCGGCTGGCGCGTCACGACGGCCGCCCGCCGACGTCCCGGTCACCACGATCTGATCGAGCTGCGCGCTGGCGTTGCCGAGGCGTCGTGTCGGCGGCTGCATCCCCGGCTCGAGCACGAGGTACGACGATAGCTCGGTCGGGATCCCATAACGAGTCCCCAGATCACGGAGCTCCTGATCGAGCTCGGGCGATGAGCCGTTCCGTCGCCGTTCCGCGGACAACCACCCTGTGCGCTGTGCTGCCCAGAGTCTGGCGACGAAGCTGTTCCGCCGTTCCCGCTCCGGGAACCGAACGCGCTCGGTCCATGTCACCGGCCCATCAGGCGTGCGCCCTTCGACGATGACGCGGCCGTCGCCATCCCCAGTGAAGCGCGCGAACAGAATCAAATCCTGACCGGCGAAGATGTCGGCCGGAAGCGTCGGATGCATCTTCGTCAGCCGGACGCCTTCCGCGCGAACGCGCACATCGGTGACGACCGGAGTCGCTATGCGTGAGGCGACGAGGGTCACCGCGCGCTCGACCGACTCGTCGGGACGCACGAACTGAGCAGTCCCGCGACCGTCCACGGCAAGCTGCTCGACGAGCGCCGCATTGACGTCGCTGCCGACGCCGAAGGTGAACACACGGGCACGACCACGCAGGCGCGACGCAAGCGCCGCGATGCGGTCCGCGTTGCGCTCACCCACCGTCGGCTCACCATCGGTCACGAAGAACACGATCGGCATGCGTGAGTCGTCAGCCGACGTGTCGAGTGCCTCCTCGAGCGCGCCCGAGATGTTGGTCGATCCATCGGGGCGGAGATCGTCGAGGTAGCGGTTCGCCTCATCAATGTTGCGACGCGTCGCCGCCGTGAAGCCGTTCGCGAAGGTTCGCACGTCGGTGGAGAAGTCGATGATCCGGAACCGGTCCTGAGGCCCGAGTGAGGCGAGCATCTGACGTCCTGCCGCGCGAGCCTGCTCCATCTTCTGGCCGCGCATCGAGCCGGAGACATCGACGACGAACGTGAGGTCGCGCGGGGTGGTCCGAGGAGTTATCGCGGGCGGCGTTATGGTGATGAGCGCGAAGCCATCCTCGGAACCGGGCGCATACGGCAATACCGTTACGGATGCGGCGTTCGTCCGCCGCAGCGGCAGCAGGATCGTCACCTGCGGCGCGTCGCCCGAGGCAGTCACCTCGCGACGGGTGCCGCGATCGTTGACTCGCAGCTCGTTCGTCGGCGAGTAGGGGTTGCCGAATTCATCGCGATTCGTGTAGACGAGCGTGAACAGGTTGCCGGACTCCTGGCTGACTCGCTGCTGGGCGGCGCCAGAGCTCGCGACGTCATCGTCGATTCGACGCGGCGTGGGTGCGGGCAGCGGAACCGGATGCGGTCGTGGGATGCCAAAGGGCTCGGCACGGGGGCCGGAGCCGCGGAGGTAGTCCACGCGTAGTGCGTTCCCCTCGCGTTCGGCCACGGACTGGAAGCGAACCACGACACGCTTCTCTTCGCCTGGCTGGATCGGGAAGATGCGAGTCCGCAGCATGCCACGGCCCATGTACTCGACCAGGGCGGGATCGCGGTTCCGCCTAACGATGTCCTCGTAGATCCGGCGCGCCTGGTCGGCGGGCATCGTTTCGCCCGAGACGAGCTCGCCGTCGATCTCGAGCTCGAGAGCTTCGAACGCGGCGCCGGCAGGCATCGGGAAGATGTAGTCGGCTTCGCCAATCAGCCCGCCGCGATTTCGGAAGGTTTCGGTGACCTGATACCGGAGCACACGATCCGCCAGCTCCACGCGTACCTGGCTGGATGTGCGCTGAATCACGCCCGGTCCGGGTATCGGGCAGGGCCTGGCCTCCGAGCATGGTCTCGGAATGATGATTCCCTGAGCCACGGCGGCGGTTGAGCCCGAAAAGACAGCTATAACGGCAAGCAAAGCGGCACGCATCGGAGGTTCCTGGTTGGGTCTGATATGGAGACGTCGGAACTCCGGTCGCTTGCACACAGCCGGTATTGGTTACTGGGATTGGTAATTGGTTACTGGGACAGGTAATTGGTTACTGGGACTGGTTATAAGTGATTGCGCCGGAAACGGATCGATGACGCTCTGGGTCAGGTCGCGCAGTATCGTGGCATATGATCAACGATCCCGAATACGAGCGCTGGCTTCGTACCGTACCGGCGGAGATCACCCAGGACACGCTTTGGCGCATGACGGCGTATCGATACGCGCTCTATGCGATGTCGAGAGCGCAAGCGGATGTTCCGTTCTTCGAGCAATGCCGCGCAACCCGACCGCACGTTGACCAACTGCTCCGAGCAGTCGGTGCGATTAGCGCGAACCTCGAGGAAGGTTATGGTCGTTCGGGCGCGGCCGACCGCGCGCATTTCTACGAATACGCGCTCAGCACGGCGCGAGAAGCACGCGGCTGGTACTACAAGTGTGCTTTAGCGCTGCCCGCCGAGACGCTCGCCTCACGGCTGTCTGTGTTCACGCAGATCATCCGGATCCTCACAAAGACTGTACCGGAAGTCCGGGCCTCCAAGACTCGGTGGCGCCCGAGGCGGGAATCGGACGACAAACCACTATCCGAGCCTAACGAGTAGTGTTCCAATAACCAATTGCCAGTTCCAGTAACCAATTACCAGTTCCAGTAACCAATTACCAGTTCCAGTAACCAATTACCAGTGAAGATCAGCCAAGTCTACTCGGTCACCGACGCGTTTCTGCGCTCCATCTCTTCCGGTAGCCGGGGCCACTCCCCCGCCCGGGCCACGACGCGAACGGAGATGAGCTCCTGGTCGGCCCGGTCGACGGTCCGCTCGAACCGCTCACCCGTCTGGCGCACGGCCCAGCCTAACGAGAAAGCAACCGGAGACCCGCGCGCCGCCGCGCGTTGAAGTCGGCTCGCGATCTGTTCCGTCCGCGCCGAATTGTCGCCTGTCAACACGATCAGAAACTCGTCCCCGCCGAGGCGAATGACGGGCTCCTCGGCTCGCACCTGGCGCATCAGGAAGCGGCTCATCTGCACCAGCACCCGGTCGCCCATCTTGTGGCCGTGGATGTCGTTGTACGCCTTGAAGTAATCGATGTCGATGTAGATACACCCCCAGTGCGACACCTTCTCCTCGCTCATCGAGTCGCCGAGGGCGAGGAGATAACGGCGGTTGTAGCACCCGGTCAGCGCGTCGCGGATGCTCTGCTCGCGGAGCTGGAGCTCCAGTTCCTTGCGGCGCGTGATGTCAATGAGGATGCCGTGGTAATAGACCTCGCCGGTATCCGGGTCGCGGCACACGTACGTCGTGTCGAGCACCGTGCGACGCTGCCCGTCCGGACGCACGATCGTGAGCTCGAAGTCGCGCACGGCACCATCACGCTCGAGCAGGGCCATCTCCAGCGCGCGGCGATTCGGATCGGCGATGAGGTCCTCCGCGCGGAAGCGCGCGAGGTCGCCGACGGATGACACGCCGAACATGCGCAGGAACGCGGGATTGGCGTCGAGAATGTCGCCGCTCGCGTTCGTGATGTAGATGCCCTCCTCCAGGTTCTGAACGATCAGGAGGAGCGTTTCGTGGTCATCGAGACTTCGGAAGCGCCGCCCGTCCGTGACGGGATCGCGCTCGGGAGTGGTCACGCTGCGGCTGGTGAGAGACTCGCGTAAGCCAGGCGCGGCTCCCATTTCCCCATCATCGCGATGAATGCCGTCGCGACATCCGCATCGAATTCGGTTCCGACGCCGCGCTCGATGTATGCGAGCGTCGCCGCGGGTTCCCACGCGTCGCGATAGGGCCGCTTCGTCCGCAACGCATCGTACACGTCGCAGACGTGTACCAGCGTGCTCGCCTTGTGGCAGTCACAGCGAAAGTGTCGATCGGGATAACCGCCGCCGTTGATCATGATATGGTGCTCGAAGGCCACGAGCGCCGCCACGTCCAGCTTCTGGTCACTCTGGAGAATCAGTCGCGCACCTTCGACGGTATGCGACCGCATCAGCGACCATTCCTCGGGCGTGAGCTTGCCGGGCTTGGTAAGGATGTCCTTGGGAACGCGCACCTTTCCGAGGTCGTGCAACATACCTGCAACCCCGTACGCGCGCACCTCCCTCGGTGACAGTCCCATGAACTCGGCGAGACCCATCGACAACACTGACACGTTGAGTGCGTGCGTCGTCGTGTACTGATCGAACTCCTTCAGCTGCAGGAGCGGCAGAAGCATCTGGCTGTCACCGTGCATCGCGACCGACAACGAGCGCACGATGGACTCCGCCTCGAGGAGCGGAATCTCTTCCCTATCGTTGACTTCGTCGTGCACCCAGCGGATCGCATCCACCTCGGCGTTCAGGTCGAGAAGCGACGGCTGCTCTGCGACGTGGACAGCGGCGTCGGGCACCCGTACGTCGCTCGAACCGCGCACGCCGACGGCACCGAACCGGATTGCGGTTGGCCCGTTGGCTCGCGGAACGTTCGCGGGCGCGTTGGCGGCGGCGATGGCAGTGAACGCCGAGACTCGTGCGAGCACGTCCTCCAGAAAGCCGACGTACGCATCGCGCTCGACCATGTCCCCAAACTCGAGGCGCTGAACCCCAACGTTTGCGAGCTTCAGCGCCCACTCCCAGTCGGTCAAACCTCGGATCGCTTGCTGTCCATAAACGACTTCGCTGCCGAGGAACGAAAAGCTTGGCCTTGGATCGGCCTGCTGCAGCTCGCGAAGAATGTCGAAAGACGCGACGGCTGCGCGCGCGCGCGCCGGATGGCCTTCGGCGTAGAGCGACATGGTCGCCAACGCCTGCGCCATCGAGGTGAGAAAACGGACTGCGATACCGGTACGGTCGCTCATGCGGCTCCAGTTCGAGACGCGGCACTCCTCAGGTCCGAGTCCTTGGACTTCGCGACCAAAGCGAGAACCTCGGCTGCTTCGGGTGCCGAGCTCCAGTGAGCGGCGAGCCCCGCAATCGACGAGAGGAGCTGCGGAGATTTCTCGCGGAGCACCAACGTTCCGAGAAGCCAATGCTTCTTGATCGAGCGCTGAGCGATCCACCGCATCGCCTCGAGGGATCCCGACGCGGCGAGGGCGCGAATGCCACGCGCGCGCAGCTCGGCGCTCAGCGTCGAGTTGTCGATACGACGCATGAGAATCGGAACGGCGTCGGCCGGGCACCGCTTGAGCGCCGCCGCTAACGCGATACCGACGGTCCGTTCGTCCTGGTCGTCGAGCCCGATGACGATGGCGGCATCGCGCATGTCGTCTCGGCGAAGCATGAGCTTCATCGCCTCTCGACGCACGGCCGCATCCGCGCTGGTCAGGTACCGCTCGGGACAGAACCCCTCCGGCCACTCACCGAGCCTATCGATGACGTGGAGGAGTTGCCGCTGCGTCTGAACCGGCGCGTCGGCGAGGCGTTCCGCCACGCGTGGCCGCGAAGCATCGGCGAGTCTCACGAGCATGTCACACGCCCAGCCGTGGAGTCGCTCTTCCTCATCCTCGAGGAGATTGATGATGGGATCGACCGCTACCAGGCGAAGCCGTAAGGCAAGGCGCTCGCCCAGCTTCGTGTTAGGCGTTTCGGCATGCAGCACGTCGACGAGCCGATTCGGCGTCACGATGCGATCGAGCAGCATCTCGCGCGCCGGACTGGCGGGCGCCGCTTCCACCAGATCGAGGACCGGCGTGATGTCCGGGCGCGCGAGCATCTGCACAAACACCTTCTCGACGTTTGGTCCGATGGTCGAGACCTCCAGGGCCAATTGAAGCAGGCGTTCGGGGTCGGCGCCAGCGGCGCCGTCGCCGTCGCTCTGCGCCGTATGTCGTGAGATCGAGTCGAGCGCCGCTGTGTAATCGTCGGGGTTCGGGTCGGCGAGCTCCCAGCTCGAGATCAGGCGTCGCACTTGATCGCGGAGCTCGGCGTCGGACCGCGATTGCAGCACCGATCCGGTTGGCTGTTCGGCGTGTGCCGCAAGCTTGGAAAGCATGCGCACGAGTGACGTCGAGATCGTCTGACCGGAGACATCCGCGGCAGCGCGCACCACATCGACCACGGCGTCGACGGTGAGTCCGTGCGTCGCGTTCAGCGCAAACTGGTATCGCTGCGTCGCGTCGCCACCCATGGACAGAAGCCGCTGCAGCGTTCGAGGCTCCATCTGCCGTACGAGCCGGGACACACGGTCGCGGAGCGGCGACGAGGTACGCTTCTCGTCCGTGCTGAGCTCGTCCGCGATCTGAAGCATGTAGCCGACGACGACCTGATCGTAGGCGGAGTCGTTCTGGTGGGCGTCGATTGCGCGGGCGACGATCTCCGGTTCGGTGGACGACAATTCGGTGGTCGCCTCGCGAGCGAGTGCAGCGCGCGCGAGCCCGATCCAGAGCTGTGCGGCGCGCGTGCGTGCTTCGCGCCCCTCCTCACCTTCGGCCACCGCCTCGTCGACTCCTTCTTCGATGAGCTCGAGCTGATCGAACGTCAACGGAAACAGCCGGACGTTCTGCCAGCGCTGAAGCACCTCGGGGCCCATGAGCCCTAACGGTACTTCCACGCGTCCCACGTCGATCGCAACCGTCGCGAGAACTTCCGCAAGCTCTGCCTTCTCCAGACCACGCGTGAAGCGCATCGCTCCGATCTGGTGTCGATGAAGTCTGACCGCAAAGTCGCGGAGCAGTGGGTGCGCTTCGTCGGTCGCGACGCCCTCGATGATCAGCTGTCGGCGAGCAACACCGATGGAGAGCGCGGGCGCGGTCTCGAGAAACGTCGCGAGCTTTCGCGCGAGGCTATCGACCGCGGCGATGAGAAGCGGATGAGTGCCGGGATAGATTGCGTTCTTGTGCACCGCCACCGCCAACTCGATGAGCAAGTCGGCGCGGTCTTGCGGCAGCGCTGCGTCGGAGGTGCCAGTGGCGATCGAGCTCATTCGTGGATGCGCCCGCACGCCGGCGGGTGCCGATTCCTGGCGCGAGAAGTGCTTTCCCGGGAGATGACTAGTGTCAAAAAGACGAGTCGGCGTGACCGAGGTTACGGGCACTTCCGACGATGTTTTGGGTCGCAACCAAGTGGCGCTGCAGCGCGGGGGGCGGAATGACCGATCGAGAAAAGCCAATGAGCGACAATCGCTCCAGGCATCAGGGCGGCGGGCGACGTGACGAGGGTTTCGAGGCCGCCCCCAGTTCCGCCACCGGCGTGCCGAACGGCGAAGAGGACTCGAGCCTTGACGGACGTCAGGGTGTAACAGCGAGCGATCAGGGGAAGACAGGAGCTGGTGCGGAGGCGTCGGAGGGCATCCACTCGACGAAGGGGAAGCGGCCAGAGGAGCGCTCCGCCGTGGAACACGCACACGGCGAACCCGGCCGCGGCGAGGGCGCGGGCCTTTCGGGATCCGAGCCACTGAGACATCGTGAGACCGAGCACAAATCCGGCTACGGCGGAGAAAAAGCAGAGCCAAGGACGAGCTCTGACAAACAATAGCCGCGGGCTGGAGTAGCAGCCCGATCCGCGCGAGATAGCTTGGGAGGATGCTCTCGTCCTCCCATCGCGCGGTGCTCGAAGCCGTTGCCCGACGTGTCGTGCCTCATGCGTACGATGGCAGCGGGGCTGATGTGGACGTCGTGGCGCGAATCGAAGCACGACTCGCAAAGGCACCGGCCGAACGCGTGCGCGACCTCCAGATCGCGCTGACCATCCTAGGCAGTCGCGGGGCGGGACTGTTCCTCTCGGGAATGACGGCTCCCTTCCCTCGCCTGTCGGCCGAGCGGCAGGACGCGCTGCTCAGGCGCTGGTCGACCTCACCACTCACCGCGGCGCGCGCGATCTATCAGGGCGTGCGGAGACTCGTGCTCGCCGTCTACTATACGAGCCCCGAGTCGTTCGACGGAATCGGCTATCTCGGGCCTCTCCACCTCCGTGAACCCGCGTTCCCGTGGGAAGGGCCGGCAGCGCACGATGCCGTGCCTAACGCCGACGAACCGGTCGCGCGCGGCCGCGCTGTGTCGAGCGCGCCGACTGACAGCGTGCCTCCGGGCTCGTCACCCGGGTCGCGCGCGTCCCGCGCACCGTCCATCGACGCGGCTCGTCCGACCGCCGACGTGATCGTCATAGGGAGTGGCGCCGGCGGAGCGGTTGTCGCGGCACGACTCGCCGAGCGAGGGCGCGAGGTGCTGCTGCTCGAGGAGGGAAGCCTCGTCGGCTCCGACGAGCTGACGGAATGCGAAGGGGACATGACGGCACGCCTCTACGCTGAGAGCGGCATGCGCGCCACCGACGATCTCTCGTTCGTGCTGCTGCAGGGCGCGGCCGTCGGCGGTGGCACGCTCGTGAACTGGATGATCACGTTTCGTGCGCCCGATTTCGTGCTCGATGAGTGGGCCGATCGATTCCGCATCGCGGGCTTCTCGCCAGCCGAGATGGCGCCGGCGTTCGACCGCGTCGAGCGGGAGATTCACGCGATGCCGGTGCCCGACGACGCACACTCGCCGGCCAACCGCATTCTTCTCGACGGCGCACGGCGGCTCGGGTGGCGAGCCGGCACCGGACGCATCAACGCGCGAGGCTGCGTTCGAGCGGGGTTCTGCGGTCAGGGGTGCCGGTACGGCGCAAAGCAGAGTGTCGACCGGGTATACGTTCCCCGCGCGCTCGCGGCAGGCGCTCGGCTTTTCCCCGATTCCCGCGTGGAACGCATCGAGGTGATCGAGCGCGATGGCGGTGCCAGTACCGTCGCGCGTGGCGCGCGCCACACCACGGCACCGCTCAAGCGCGTTCACATCACCCTGCTCGATCGCCTAACGCGGAATCCGCGCGGCGCCCTGGTCGCCGAAGCGCCGGTCGTGGTCCTTGCGGCGGGAGCCGTGGGCACGCCGGTGATTCTGCAGCGGTCGGGTCTCGGTGGCGGTGGCGTCGGGCGATTTCTCCGCCTGCATCCCACCACCGCCGTCGCCGGCGAGTGGCACGACGACGTGTATGCCGCCGCGGGCATTCCGCAATCCGCCGTGTGCGACGAGTTCATCCGCCGCGACGACCACGGCTACGGCTTCTGGATCGAATGCGCTCCGAATCATCCCGGGCTCGCCGCCGTCGCCGCCCCCGGCTTCGGCGCCGAGCACCGCGATGTCATGCGGCGGTTCAGGCGGACGACCAACCTGATCTCGCTCGTGCGGGACGGGTCCGATCTCCAGCAATCGAACGGGTCGGTAACGCTGTCGCGGCGCGGCCGGGTGCGCATCGCGTACCGCGTCGGCGTGCGAGACCGATCGAACGTCATCGCCGGCGTGCAGGCCGCAGCGCGAATTCTGTTCGCCGCGGGCGTCACCGGAGTCCGAACGCTGCACACGACCGGGGGCGAGCTGCGGGACGAGCGTGATGTGGCCGCCCTGGCGCAGCGCGCCTGGGGGCCGCACGCTCTCACCATGTTCTCGGCCCACGTGAACGGCACGTGCCGGTTGGGGACGGACCCGCGAACATCCGGCGTGAACGCAGCAGGGGAACGTCACGGGGTGCGTGGGCTCTTCGTCGCGGATGGATCGGTGTTGCCGACCGGACTCGGTGTCAATCCGCAGGCGACGATCATGGCGCTCGCGACGGTTGTGGCCGAGCGCGCGGCGGACGCAGGCGCCGTCTAGGATTAGATTCAGCGATCATCCACCACGTCATTCACGCCGGAGCGCACCCGTGTCAGAACCCGCCACCTCAACGGTCGCATCGTCGCTGGACGAGCTGTGCATCAACACGATTCGCACGCTCTCGATGGACGCGGTTCAGAAGGCTGATTCCGGACACCCGGGGACGCCTATGGCGCTCGCGCCGCTCGCGTACGTGCTGTTCATGCGGCACATGCGACACAATCCGGCGGACCCGAGCTGGCCCAACCGCGATCGATTCGTGCTCTCGTGCGGGCATGCGTCCATGCTCCTCTACAGCACGCTCTACCTCACTGGCTACGGGCTGGAGCTCGAGGATCTGAAGCAGTTTCGCCAGTGGCAGAGCCGCACACCTGGCCACCCCGAGTACGGACACACGCCGGGCGTCGAGACCACGACCGGGCCGCTCGGCCAGGGCATCGCGAACGCCGTGGGCATGGCGATGGCCGAGGCGCACCTGGCCGCGGTGTTCAACCGGGAGGGGAACCAGATCGTCGACCACTACACGTACTTCATCTGCAGCGACGGCGATCTGATGGAGGGCATTTCCCACGAGGCGTCGTCGTTCGCGGGGCATTACAAGTTTGGCAAGCTCATCGGCTTTTACGACGACAATCACATCACCATCGACGGCCCGACAGAGCTCACGTACACCGACGACGCCGGCGCGCGGTTCGAGGCGTACGGCTGGCATGTCCAGCACGTGACCGACGTCAACGACCTCGACGCGCTCGACGCGGCGATCGACGCGGCGAAGGCCGAGACGGGGCGTCCGTCGATGATCGTGTGCCGCACGCACATCGGGTACGGCAGCCCGAACAAGCAGGACACCGCGAAGGCTCACGGTGAAGCGTTAGGCGAGGAGGAGATCAAGCTCACGAAGCGGAACCTCGGCTGGCCAAGCGAGGAGTCGTTCTACGTGCCTGAGGAGGCGCTGGCGCATTGGCGCAAGGCGCGCGAGCGCGGTGCTGCCTTCCAGGAAGAGTGGCGTCGCCAGCTCATCGCGTACTCCAAGGCACAACCCGACCTGGCAAAGGAGTTTGGGCGGCGCATTCATGGCGACCTGCCGGCCGGCTGGGAGAGCGCGATCCCGACGTTCACGAAGGACAATGGGAACGTCGCTTCGCGCGCTGCGTCCGGCGCGGTCCTTGGGGCGCTCGTGGAAAAGGTCCCGGAGCTGGTGGGCGGGTCGGCCGATCTGACCCCGTCGAACAACACGCAGCCGAAAGCATTCAAGAATTTCTCGCCTGACGACTTCGCCGCGCGCTACGTGCACTACGGCATTCGCGAGCATGGCATGGCAGGCATCATGAACGGCCTCGCCATCCATGGCGGCGTGATTCCCTACGGCGGCACGTTCCTGATCTTCTCCGACTACATGCGCCCGTCACAGCGGCTCGCGGCGCTCATGCATCAGCGCGTGATCTACGTCTTCACGCACGACTCCATCGGCCTCGGAGAAGACGGCCCAACGCACCAGCCGATCGAGCAGTTGACGGCACTGCGTGCGATTCCGGGATTCACGACGATCCGCCCCGCGGACGCGAACGAAACAGCAGAAGCGTGGCGCTTCGCGCTGAAGCACAAGAACGGGCCGGTGGCGTTGGCCCTGACACGGCAGAAGCTCGGGTGGATCGACCGGGAGAAGTACGGCGCGGCCTCCGGGCTCGCGAAAGGCGCCTACGTCCTCGCGGACGCGCCGGGCGGCGCGCCGGAGGTCGTG
>Ga0068852_100001111_pt1 | contig 17740 bp, 12 predicted proteins | sample KBSCornC22_FD_66594 | JGI IMG/M metagenome (GOLD analysis project Ga0068852, IMG submission 66594) | Corn rhizosphere microbial communities from Kellogg Biological Station, Michigan, USA - KBS Corn C2-2 | ecosystem: Host-associated > Plants > Roots > Rhizosphere > Soil ... | reverse complement strand
GCCAGCTCGCCCAGGCTGATGCGCGCGGTGTCGATCTCGAACGAAACGGGCAACTGCAGTTCGTCCAATGCATCGGGCGGCGCCGCATCCGCTGCGTCGGCATCGCCACGGCCGGGTCTTGGGGCCGCGCCCAGCCTGGCGCTGCTGGCCTGAAAGTCGAGTTCGGTGCTGGCTTGCATGGTGATACCCACTCCAAAGAAGACGGTTGCCGGCCACGCTGCATGGGGCCGGCCGTTGCCGGCATGTGGCCCGAGCAGCACCACGTCGCCCGGTTCGAGCGAGCGCAGCGTGCTCCAGGGCCAGTGGCGTTCGGCGATGCGGATGCGGCCTCGCAACCCAAGAGCAGGCAGCAGGCAGCCGGGCAGGCGCTGGGCCGAGAGCTCGGCGGCGAGATGCTGCGCGAGCGGCGGGTCGATGCTGCGCAGCGCCACGCGGCCCCACGGTGTGTGAAAGACGAGTGCGTCCTGCGCCGCGGTGGGCGCAGCGGCGCGTTGAAGCCGGCTGCCACCCAGCCGCGTGGCCAGCCGATCGAGCAGCGGGCGCAGCAGCAGCTCGGCCACTTCGCAGCCGTCGTGCGGCGACGGCAGTGCGAGCGCCATGGCGATGGCGGGCCAGTCTTCGCTGCGCAAGCCGAACTCGGCGCATCCCCGGGCCGTCTGCAGCTGCAGCGCCGTGTCGCTGTCGTCGGGCCCTTGCATCGGCGTGACGCTGAGGCCGGGCAGCTGCAGCAACGCGCGCAGCCAGGGCTCGAAGCGTGCATCGAAGCCAAGCCGCGACAGCCGCACGGCGTTGCCTTCGACGCGTGGCAGGCGTTCGGCCAGGGGCGGGCAGCGGGAAGCCGGACTCATGTCACGTCGATGTCGATGTCGCGGTTGGAAGGCATCGCCTGCTCGATCAGCCTGAGCAGCGAAGAGCGATGAGTGCACACTAGTTGCAGCGAATGCGCGGACTGCGTATGGAACCGAAGCGAGAGGCGGTGGCGCGAAAGGCTCAGCCGCAACTCGGTCTCCGGCAGCACGCGCGGGTCCAGCGGCACCACGATCGACCAGGACTCGAAGGCCGGGTCCGATTGCAGGCACAGCGACGCCACCATCGCGGCCAGGCTCCCGGTCCAGTCGTCAGCGGCCGGCTGGTCGTGGCCTTGGCCTTCGAAGGGCTGCGCGACGGCGGGCGGCATGGGCTGCAGTGCAAGGGCGGACGACGGCAGCTGTTCCGAGGTCTTCTCATGCACCGGCGCTCGACGTGCCGCATGGTGCGAAGGCGCGGGCGAGGACGCGACCGAGGACGGCTGCGAAGGTGAGGACGAAGGTGAGGGCGAGGCCGTGGCCACGATCGGCGTGGACGAGCCACGGCGGGCCGGTTGCTGCGGCTCCGTGCGTTCGCGTGCAGTGGCGGGCCCAAGGCTGCGCTGGAATCGTTCGGCTTGCCGCAGCACCGGTGGCGGCAAGGGGCGTGGCGCATCCTCATTGAGTTGCTGCCAGTCGCCGGAAATGATGCGGCGTGGCCTGCGGACGTCCTTGTCGCTCATCGCGGTGCGGGCGGCGTGGCGCGGGCCCCTCACCTCAGAGTGAGACGCGGCCCAGCGGGCGCAGCTCCACCAGGCTGCCGAGTTCCTGGTAGGAATAGACGTGCAGCCAGCCCAGGCGCGACTCGATCATCTTGCGCACGTAGCGCCGGATGTCCATCGAGGTCACCAATGCCATGCCGGGCTGGGCCTGGTTGCCGGCATAGGCCATCACCTTCTCGGTGATGGCATGCGCATGCTCCGGCGGCATTGCCAGGAAGTTGCCGGCCGGCGTGGGCTTGATGCATTGGCGGATGGATTGCTCGACGCCGGGGTCGAGCAGGATCGCCGAGACGTGGTCTTGGCCCGCGCTCGCTTCGAAGGCGAGGTAGCGGCCCAGTTCGCCGCGCACGTACTCCGTGAGCAGCAGCATGTCTTTTTCCTTCGGGCCCCAGACGATGAGGCTTTCGAAAATGCTGCGCAGGTTGCGGATGGGCACCTGTTCCTCGAGCAGGCGCCGAAGCACTTCGGCGATGCGCTGCAGCGGCAGGATCTTCTGCACCTCGGCCACCAGGCCCGGATAGTCTTGCGTGGCGCGGTCGATCACCCACTGCACTTCCTGCACGCCCATGAAGAGGTGGGCGTTCTGGCGCAGCGCGCCGATCACCTGGCGGGCCATCACCGTTTCGAGGTTCACGCACAGGGCGCGCTGCTCCTCGGTCAAGGATTCCGGTGCGATCCACAGCGACTCGGCCTGGCCCAGCACCGGGCCGTGGCGCTGCGCCATCGCGGCCAGCGGCGACTGCGCATCCTCGAGCCACAGCATGCGGCCGGGCACCGGCACCGAGATGCTCGGCACGTCGTTGAGCAGGATGTCGAAGCGCATGTCCTGCATCTCGCGTTCGACCCACATCGCCACGCCGGGGAAGGGCAGCCCGAGCTGGGCCTGCAGGCGCTGGCGCTCGCGCTCGATTGCCTCGTCGAGCCGGTCGGCCTCGAGCAGCACCGCCAGCGACTTGGACATGCGCACGCCCAGCGGCTTGGCCACCGCGGGCGACTGCTGCAGGATCGACGGCGCCTCGCCTTTGGCGCCTTCGCGCTGCAGCGCGGAGATCGGCTTGGAGATCACTTCCGCATCGGCGCGGCGACGCGATTTCGACAGCACGAAGGCGCCGAGCGCCAACCCCGCCGAGAGCAGGATGAACTGCAACGCCGGAAAGCCGGGCACGCCGGAGAAGCCCACCACCAGCGCGGCCGCGAGGTACATCGCCCGCACGTTCGTCGTCAGCTGGCCGACGATCTCCTGGCCCAGCGAACGCGGCTTCTTCTCCTGCTCGTCGGCCACCCGCGTGATCAGCACGCCGGCCGCGACGCAGATGAACAGCGACGGGATCTGCGACACCATCGCATCGCCGATCGACAGCACCGCGAAGCGGTTGGATGCGTCGCCCGCGCTCATGCCGTGGTACAGCACGCCCACGACGATGCCGGCGATGATGTTGACCAGCGTGATCACCAGGCCCGCGATCGCGTCGCCCTTGACGAACTTCATCGCGCCGTCCATGCCGCCATGCATCTGGCTTTCCATCGACAGCAGCGCGCGTTTGCGCTTGGCCTCGTCGCCGGTGATGATGCCCGCGCGCAGGTCGGCGTCGATGCTCATCTGCTTGCCCGGCATCGCGTCCAGCGTGAAGCGCGCGCCCACCTCGGCCACGCGTTCGGAGCCCTTGGAGATCACGATGAACTGCACCACCGTGATGACCAGGAACACCACGATGCCCACGACCAGGTTGCCGCCCACCACCAGCTGGCCGAAGCTCTCGATCACGTGGCCGGCGTCGGCATGCAGCAGGATGGCCTTGGTCGACGCGATGTTCAGCGAGAGCCGGAACAAGGTGGTGAACAGCAGCAGCGCCGGAAACGACGACAGCGCCACCGAGTTGGGGATGAACAGCGTGGTCATCAGCAGCAGCACGCTGATGGCGATGTTGGTCGCCAGCAGCGTGTCGATCATCATCGTGGGCAGCGGCAGGATCATCAGCGAGACGATGGCCACCACCACGATGGCCATCGTGATGTCGTTGCTCAGGGAAGGACCGAGGCGAAGGCTCATGGCGTGGGCGGCTGCGGGGGCCGTGGTTCAGGAAGGGACGCAGTGGGTGCGATCGAGGGTCCGAACTGGCGCGTCAGCCGGCCGATCATCGCCACCCAGCGCAGCACGGCGGCCACCGCGTCGAACAGCGGCTCGGGCACCGGGTCGTCGATGCGCACCAGGTACAAGGCGCGTGCGAGCGGCGGGTTGGCGATGATCGGAACGTGGTGCGCCTCGGCGATCTCGCGGATGCGCGCGGCCTGCGCATCGACGCCCTTGGCGACGACGATGGGCAGCGGCGTCTCGCCCGGCACGTAGCGCAGCGCGACCGCGTAGTGGGTCGGGTTAGTGACCACCACGGTCGATTTCGGCACCTTGGCCTTCGGGTCCTCGTTGGCCAGTTCCTGTGCCAGCTGGCGCCGCTGGTTCTTGATCAGCGGGTCACCTTCCATTTCCTTGTACTCGCGCTTGACCTCGTCCTTGGACATGCGCTGGTCACGCACGAACAGCCATTTCTGGATGCCGAAGTCCAGCGGTCCGATCACGATGAACACGATGATCGAGGCGCCGAGCAGCCTGAGCATCGCGCTCCACGACAACTCGCCGATGGCGGTGGGCGACTGCAGGCTGCTGCCGATCAACAGCGGCAGCAGGCCGAGGATGATCAGGTAGACCACCGCCGCGACCGCGACGGCCTTGCCCAGCATCTTCACGAGGTCGATGACCGAGCGTATCGAGAACAGCTTCTTCAGGCCCGATGCCGGGTTGATCTTGTCGAAGTCGGGGAGCAGCGGCTCGAAGGAGATCTCCAGGCCCACCTGCGCGAACGAGACCAGCACCGCCACCACCACCGCGACGCCCAGGTAGGGCAGCACGAGCAGCAGGCCTTCGCGTGCCAGCGCGAAGGCGAGCGCCGAGAGCTCGTCATTGCTGGTCACCCGCAGGCCCTGCTCCCACACGATGCTGAAGATCTTGCGCAGATGCTCGGCCGAGCTCGAGGCGCTCACTGCCAGGCAGATCGTCATGGCCAGCAGGCCGGCCGCGGCGTTGACGTCCTGGCTCTTGGTCGACTGGCCTTTCTCGCGCGCGTCCTCGAGCTTCTTGTCGGTCGGCTCTTCGGTCTTTTCGTCGGACATGGCGAGCCGGCCGTCCTAGTCGATCAACAGGACGGAGGCCACCGCCGCGCCGGCAGGCGAGGTGCGGCTGCGGCAACCGGGCCAGGTGGCGGGCCAGTTCGACGCCGAGAGTGTCTCGCCGACCCCCGCCGCCCACGACACCGTGAGCGCCGGCCGGCGACATGGATCGAGGCTCAGCAGCTTGAACTTGCCCTGGCACTGCACCAGGTGCAGCACCGCGGCCAAGGCCGAGCCGGACATCACGCACAAGCTACCGCATTCGCCGCTCGGGCGAACGAAACGGGCCAGGTAGGTTTGCATGGTGCGCCGGTCTTATTGGGCACCGGTGGACTTGATGCCTTCGCCGATGTTCTTGATCTGCTTGGCGACGGCTTCGGACGACTTCGTCAGCGACTGCAACTGGGCGTTCTGCGTCTGGAAACGCATCTGGGCCAAAGCGGCCTCCTGGATCTGCGCAAACATCGCGTCATTGGTGCTGAGTGAGGTGCTGACCGCGGCGCCGCCTTCCAGCACTGGATCGGAATTCACAGCCGAATTGGCGATGGACGCAGGGCCCGATGCAACGCCTGGAAGTGCGCCGGGTAACGCTGACCGTGGGGCCATGGTTGCCACTCCGGCCGCGGCGGAGAGGGCTGCGCCTTCGCGCAGGGGCGACTTGGGCGGCCTCTTCGGCAGACCGTCAGTTTGCGCGTCGGTGCTCTTGATGGTTGTCTTGACCACGCCCGGTTTGGTCGTGTCTTGTTTGATGGTGGTCGTGTTGGCCGCGGCGTCGCTGCCGGTGACGAACGCTTTTGCCCTGGCGAAACCGCTGGCGATGCTATCGAGACCCATGCTTGCTCCAGTAAATGGATGATGAAGTCATTGCAAGGTAGACCACTCGCCTCCTCTTGCTTGCATCAGCGCCGAAGGCATCGCCGCCGACCCGAAGCACCTGCTTTGGAAACGTTTCCTTTCTAGCTTGATGAATTCGTGTTGAGGATTTCGCTGTGTGTTTGTGAATCACTCAACACCCTGCGGTCCATAGATTGAACGCCATACCACTACCTCGGTGGCCCAACTCAGTGGAGAGCGTTCATGTGGATGTTGACCTTGACAAGTGCCCGGCTGCAGCAGAGTGAACAGGACATTGCACGCCTGGTGCGCGAAGGGAGGATGACCGATGCCTTGCGCACGGCGCAAGAGCGGTTGGAGCGGCGCGACACCAGCGCATCGCGCCGCTGCGACCTGGGCCCCATCGTGCTTCACATGTCGCTGGCCGCGGGCCGCGAGGAAGAGGCCGAAGAGCTCGCGCAGAAGATGCCGCGGTTGTACGAAACGGTGTCGCGTCCCGCGGTGCGCTGGCTGTCGTCCCTCGACCAGGGCGCGATGTGCCTCGCACTGAATCGCCCGGGCCGTGGTGCCCAGGCCTACAACCTCGTGGCCGACGACGAGACCGCGCCGCCGAAGCTGCGCGTGGAGGCCCTGGCCGGCTTGTCGATCGCGCTGCACAAGGTGGGCGAGTACCGCCGCGCCGCGCTCTCGTTGCACGGCGCGCGCGAGCTGGCGCGCCGTGACGGACTGGAGCAGCAGGTGGCGTTGCTCGATGGCCTGGGCCTGGACCTCGCCATGCGCTACTGGCTGCGCAGCTGCGAGGAGTTCGACGACGTGCCGCTGCCGCAGGAAGTGGGCACGCTGGCCGGACGCCACGAGGGCGAGTCGCTGCAGGCTTGCGCCGCACGCACCACGCAGGCGCTGCAAGACGTGGTGCCGGCCGCACGGCGATTGACCTTCCTGGGTGCGCTGCTGGGGCGCGATGCGACGTCGACCGCACTGGCGGGTGCCGTGCAGACCCAGCTGCGCTGGCTGCGCGAGCAGCACCTGTCGGCGGTGGAGTCCGAAACCCGCGTCGAGTCGGCGCTGGGCTTCACGATGCGCCAGGATTTTCGCGCGGCCGTCGAGCTGCTGGGTTCATGGATCAGCGATGACCAGCAGGTCGTGAGGCACCGGCATTCGCTGGACCTGCGCAGCTGCCTGTCGCGCCTGCATGCGCTGCAAGGCCGCCATGGCGAGGCGCTTCGCGTGTACAAGGAATATTCCCGCCAGGCGATGGAAACGATGCAGCGCGAGGTGTCGCTGCTGCCGTACTCGCGCTTCCTCGAACGCCAGGAAACTGCGTTGCAGCCCGACGCGCCGCAGATGCGCCTGCCGCTGCGCTATCGCCGCGCCTATCAATTCATCATCGAGCGGCTGGATGACCGAGGGCTCACGATCCGCCAGGTGGCCGCGCACATCGACGTGACCGAGCGCGCGCTGCAGATGGCTTTTCGCACCTACCTCGGCATGAGCCCGGCCGAGCTGATCCGGCACCAGCGGATGTCGCACATCCGCAGCGAATTGCGCGGCGGCCAGCAGCAGACCACCGTGATCGAGATCGCGCAGCGCTGGGGCATGGGCAAGCGCTCGACGCTGGCACAGAACTATCGCCAGCAGTTTGCCGAAACCCCCACCGCGACCTTGCGTGGGTCCGGCAGCGACTGATCGGCGCGCGCCGGCGGCCATGCAAACGACACCTGCACCACCGCCGGCGGCTGCCCGTCAGCCCGTGCTGGCGCCGCCCGAGCCGGTGGCGGTACCGCAGGCCGCGCGCCCGCGTGTCGAGACCACGCTGCGCCGTGGCGGCGGCATGCCGGGATCGCAGGTCCTGTCTGCCGTGAGCGACAGCCTCAAGTCGCAGATCTGGGAGTCGGAAGAACTGCAGGCGTCGGACGGCGATTCGGATGTGTCGGCCCTGCAGTCCGACGATGGTGCGGCACCAGCCCTGCCGCGCATCGGCATGCCGGACGACGACTCGTCGGACGGTGATGGCGATGGTGAAGGCGACCGGCACAGCGGCCAGCCGGGCGAGCGCCACGCCGGCAAACATGGCGCTTCGACGGCGCCAGCCGGGGCACGTGCCAAGGCCGTCGATGCCATCGGCCCGAGCGACGATTGCTGGGACAACCCGGGCGACAGCGCCGCGAGCGTCGGGCAGGCCGGCGGCGTGTCGCCCACCGCTGCGTTGCCACCCATCGGCGCGGCGCAGGCCATTGCCGCCGGATCGCGCGAACGGGTCGAGCCCGTGTCTGCACAGCAGGCCGCAGCGGGCCCGCGCAGGACGGCCACGCAGGTCTTGCGCATCATCGGATGGGGCCTTGCCGCCGCGGTGGTGACGGTGATCATCGGCGTCATCGCGAGCACCTTGCGCACGGACGAACCACCCGCGGAGGGCGGCGACCCGTCGCACCCGGCCGATCGGCGGCCCCACTGAAAATTTCTGCGTCGAGCCGATGCAGCTCAACGGGGAGCGGCAACGCAGCCGCGACCCGTCATTCGTCGTGCGGTCGATCAGCGCGGGCGCGCCACCGCTCGAGAGAACCGGCCAGGTCGAAGGCGCTGTTCTTGTGCGCCTCCTTTGCGGCCTGCCAGACGTAGTCGTTGGTGGCGCTGGTGGACATTTGCTGCAGCAGATAGGCGGGCGAGTCCTTGGCTTCGTTGGGCAGCGGTGCCGTCAGCCCATCGCGCGCCACCGACGCGACGAGCGGACCGGTCGCGGCCGAGAACACGCTGGCCAAGGTGTTGGCCGTCACCGAACGCATGATGTCGCCGATGCGCGCGAGCGAGGCATCGCGCGAGGGCCGCGTCGAGCTGCTGTCACGCCAGGGCCCTGCGAGGAAGTGCGCGCCGAGGGCCGCGGCCTCGCCCATGACGGCCGCGGCGCGGCCGGGCAGGCTGCCGATGTCGGAAAAGCGCGCCGGCGCCTGCGAGGCATCGGGCAGCCTGGTGGCGAACAGGTTCACCTGCTGCCGGCCGCCGATCAGGTCGTTCACATCGGCCTGTGCCATCGGCTTCAGCAAGCCGAGCCCGAGCTTGGTGACGGCGCCAGCGGTGCCCGAGGCCGCGATCGAGCCCATGAACACCGAGCCCGGCTGCAGCAGGCTGGAGGCGGGCATCACGACCCGGCGCATCATGTTGAACAGACCCGTGACCATGGGTTGGGCGAACAGGCCCCAGTTCCTGGCCTCCAGCGCCTCCTGCACGCTGGCAAGGGCCTGGCGCTTGAGCATCACCTCCTCCTGCAACTGCGTCTTGCTTGGCCTGCCGGCCGCTGCGCCTTCGCCGGTCTCGAGGTCGGCATGGGCATCGTCGCTCGGTCGCCAGTACACCTTCTTGCCATCGACGATGCTCAGCTGCACCTCGCCCGGGTCAGGCACCAGGGCCATGAGATCCACGGGCTTGAGCTGCGGCATGTTGGCCTTCTTTGCTTCGCGGTTGATGGCAGTGATCAACGTGCTGTTGACGACGTGCGCCGTGGTGCCGCCTGCCGCGCCGCCCACCAGGGCCGCATCCCAGGTGTTGCTGAACTCGCCGACGTTCACGCGTTGCCCGCCCACCTGGGTGTAGCTCGGCGCGAACTTCGTCGCCATCGCGTTGCGCACCGGCGAACGCGAACTGGAGGAGATGAATTGCACGCCGAAGTCGAAGACCGCCGGAAGCACCGCCTCGCGAAAGTTCTTCTGATGGTTCACGCCAATGCCGTGGTGCGCCTCGCCGAAAGCGGCTTGGCGTTTCTCGGCCACATCGACGGCCCAGGGGATGTATTCGCGCTCGAGCGCCACCTGGGCCTCGAGCATGGCGCCCGGTGAGGCGGCGAACTGCAGGCGGTCCAGCGCGCCGGCGATCTGCTCATGCGGCGTGGCGACCGGCGGGTCGATGTCGATGACGACTTCGTCAGGCGGCGCGGCGCGGCCGGAGATGTCGGTCGTGCTGGTGGTGGTGGCCTCGATGGAAGGCGGCGGCGAGCGCCTCGAGCGGGAATGTTCATGCGGGCTGCTCGCCTGCGGTGGCCGCGCCTGCAAGCCTTCTGGCGCGGACCGTTGCATGGGCGATGCGCTGGTGTTGGCATTCGCGTCGTCCGTGGGCTGGGCAGTCGGCGGCGTGCGCGCCGGGCCGATGGGCTGCAGCCTGATGCTGGAGTGGACAGTCACGGCTGCAACTCCACCTGTGCCGCGTCGTGAATGTCGATCAGGGCGGACAGCGCGGACACGGCAATGCCGTTGGCCATGTCGAGCGCACCGACGACGGCCTGCGCGTTGTCCAGCCACACCAGCGGCATCAGGCCGAGCGCACCGTCGGTGGAGGCGCCGAGGTACCAGCCGAGCTGGTCCAGCAACAGGGCCTGGACCTTGAGCAGTCGCTCCAGGTCGGCGTCACGGAACTCGCGCACGCGCAGGGGCAGCAGCACTTCGGGCCGTACCGCATTGGCGTCCGGTTGCAGCCAGAGTCGGCATGCCATGCCGGTGGCGCCGGTGAACAGGCCCGGCGCGGCCAGGCGCGCAGTGTCGGCAACCGGCACGCGCAGCATGGAGGCGATGTCGACCAGCAGCTGCAGCTGCGACGGCGTGGGCGCAAGGGGCGGCATGGGGGACTCCTGGATGCGACAACCGCAGCAATGGTGTCGATCGCACGAGGCGGTTGCATCACGCGATCCGAAGAGGTCGACAACTGGACGAATCCTTCGGGCCCTCGCGCATGCATTCGCGAGTTGGCCATCCGATGGCGAGTCGATTCGTATCCTTGATGCGCTTGGATCGAATCACCATTCACAGAGGTGTCCATGACGAAGATTGGAAAGATCACCGGCGCGTTCGCACGGAACCCGGAGAACGCGGCGCAGGAGAGGGCGCGAACCCGGGAAGAACCGTCGGAGTCGACGCTCGCCGGCGTGAAGAAGAAGTTGAAGGACAAGCTGCCCGGCGGTCCGACGCGCATGTCCTTCGGCATGCCCGCGATCTTGACCGGACTGTCCGAGACCACGGGGTCGGCCAAGCCCAAGGTGCGCGGCGCCCAACCGCCTCGGGTGCCCATCAGTGACCGCAAGCTGTCGGCGTCCAAGATGGACAAGGTCAATGCGAAGGCCAACCTCGCGCTCGACAAGATGCAAGCTGTGCACCACCCGGCCAAGAGCATGCAGGAGGGGCCTTCCACGGCCTTGGCGATGTCGGATCTGGCTGCCTATCACCGTGAAGTGGCCAAGATGTTCGGCGACACGCCGGCGGCACGTGACTTGGGCAACGCGATCCTGCAGCTGGTTCCACCGGCAAGCGGCGATGTCGCAAGCCCTGCCGTGCGGCCGCTGAAGGCACCGCTGATGCTCGCCACGGCGCTGAACGCCGTGTGCGGTCGCGATGCGTCGCTCGACGAGGTTGGACAACAGTTGCAGGGCTTGCGTGCCGGTGTCCGGACGTGGAAGACCTTCAGCCTGGAGCGTGTGCTGGCTTCGACGGTGCCTGGGTCCGACGCACTTTGCAAGGCATTGAATGTGCCCGACGAACGCAAGGAGCCGTTCTGCGATGCGCTGCGCATGTGTTCGGCGCTGGAGAAGAAGGGGGTTCCGGTCCATGTCACGTCTTCGCCGAAAGAGGTGCTGCGGCTGCTGGCCCGCGACGAGCGCATCGGCCTGGACAAGCCGATCGGCGGCGACGACGACGCACCGCTGCGCTTGCTGGGCAAGGCGCTGCGCCATGCAAACGCCGCGGCGAGTGGTGAACCCTCAGGGTCCGGCGCGATGGAGTCCGCAGCAGCCTCGCGTGTGACGGACAAGCACGCCTACGTGGCATGGAAGAAGGGCGGCTTCGTCGACAGCGGCAAGGGCAGCGACTTCAACAAGGCGATCGAGAGGCTGTTCAAGTTCTCCACCTATGTCGACCGGGCGGACCACGGGCCGCGCACCTTCAGGAACATGGTGAAGGAGCTGGGCACGCTGTTCACCAACATGGTGGGCGTCGGCAAGTCGCCGTTGACGATCACGCGCAATGGCATGAGCGGCGGCGAACTGGGGACGATGGCGCAGGAATCGGCGCGGTTCAAGGTGGCGCTCAACGATGCGATGAGCCCGATCAGGCATCACTATCACGGGCAGTTGTCCAATCCCGCCGTCATGGCCGATGCGGACCGCTTTCATGCCGCGCTCACGCGCACGGCCGCACTGGACGTGTGGGCGGGCAAGGGCGGGCGCGTCAACGTTCCCATCACTGCAACCGAAGTGGCGGCGCGCGCGACCGAGCTGCAAAGTGCATTGGCCGTCGCGCCGGAATTGGACTTGGAACAGCTGAAGACGCAGCTGAAGTCTTTCGCCACCAGCCACCAGACGGACCAGGGCGAGCTCTCGGTGCAGTTCCGCATGAAGGCGCTCGAGGCCGCCGTCGCCAAGGAGCTGGTGCCGCAAGCGCCCGCCATGGATGCGGCGGCGCTCGCCGAGCTGCGCGCTGAAAGCCGCGACTTGCGAAGCATGCCGCAGCGCACGGCTGAACAGAACGCACGCCTGGATGAGGTTCAGGCGCAGCTGTTGCACCACACGGGCGCGGCGGTCACGCAAGCCCGCATGATCAAGTCGGCGCTGGTGCCCACCAGGAACCTGTTCGAGTTCAAGGACCTGTACCGGATGCTGACCTCGGCGCCTGCGCGCGAGGGGCCGACAGCTGCTGACTTGCGCAAGCACTTCCAGTCGATCAGCGGCGGCCAGCTCGAATCGATGACCCGGATGGAGGCTGGGAGGGCCCTTGGCATCAACGTCGATCCGGCCGTCGTGCTGAAGCCTCTCGCGTGGAAATACCTCCTGGGCAAGGTGCCGCTGGTGCTGCCCGCCGTCGGCCACGTCAGGACGCGGTCTGCCGTCGTGGAGGCCGGCGATTCGCTGACCGGCGGACGCTTCTACGTCGGCACGCAGACGACCGCGTCGACCTTCGGCCAGGTGGGCGCCGGCCTGGTGCTGCCGCTGCCCAAGGGCGGCGGCGTCGCCGTGCCGCTCGCGCTGCTGGCCGGTGCCTATACCCCGGTTGAAGGCGAAGGCGGGTGCATCACGACACGCATCGACGTTCCAGGCTGGGAGCAGAAGAGCACAGACGTGGTCGACTTCATGTTCGACCAGGCCATTCCCCCGCAGGGGCAGCAGCGCCCGCAGACGCCCGGCGAGTTCTGGCAGCGGTTCAGCGACAAGTTCGGCGACGACCGCAGTGTGACGATGGGCCTGGACAGGAACTCTGCGCAAGTCAACTCGCAGACGGGTGTGATCGCTGCTGCGGTGCGCGCGCCCGTGGGATCGGACATGACCGTGGGCCCCACCTTCGTGGCATCGCTGGGTCGAACACAGGTGTCGTCGCAGCTGAACACGCAAGCAGTCGCCGCGGACGTGCCCACCTCTTTCGAGGGCACGACCATCTCGGTCGCCGCCAGCGTGTCGGTCGCGCAGGCCAACCCGATGGCGCCCTTGCCGTCCGGTGACGTTCTCGGCTTGGGAACGATCGTTCCCTATGGCAACTTCCGCGTCGAGAAGAACATCGATGGCCAGTTCGGGCTCGGCCGCATCGGCCGCAATGCGGACGGCACCATTGCTGCGTTCAGCAGCCAGCGCATCGTCGGCTTTCGCAAGCCCGATGACATGCTGGCGTATGTACAGTCGAACATGAACAGCTGGGTCGAGACCCTTCGCGACATGGACCCGCGGAACCGCGACCCGGACAACGCCGACCCCGCCAACAGGCAGACCACCGAAGGTGCGCGGGCCTTGCTGGTGTCCTTCCTGCAGCAGATCAAGGACGCGCCCGCCCGAGGCGACATCAACTTCGGCGAGTTCCGCACCTTGCAGCCCGCCGTGGCCGATTGCATCAGCGACTACGAAGCGCGGCTCTCCACCTTGCAGGGCAAGGGCGATGGCCATGCATCCGCACGCGTGTTGAGCGAGCCTGCCAAGCACGAGATCAACCAGGTGCAAAACGAGATCCACCGGCTGTTGGCGGACGTCGGCAGCTGGAGGCCGACTGCCCTGTACGGCCTGGAGAACGTCGGGAGATCCGAATCCACCGGCATCGACTTGCTGGCGAAGGTCGGCGGATCGCGCTCGATCAGTGCCGTGCGGTTGACCTCCTTGCTGATCGCGGCGCTCCCGGATGCGGCCGCGCCGGTCGCGCCGGACGTGCCTCTCTGACGCAGGCACGCAGGCACGGCGGGCTGCCAAGCCCCGCCGTGCCTGGAAGCCCCCCGATTGCGAACGGCCGCGTGCTTGTTTCCATCGGCCACGCGCGCGTGTCTTCGCGTGGATGCCGCATGCTGCCCACGCGCGGGCCTACCTTGTGAACAAGGAGGCTCGTCATGGATGCTCCAGCTTGCAATGCGCCCGGCTACGAACTCAGGTTCTGTTCCCTCTTCAATGCCGGCCGCGCCTATGCGTTCCCGTGCGACGCCAGCGGCAAGGTCGATCTGGACGGATTGAGCGCCCGCTGCCGCGCCAACTACTTCTTTGCCCGCGGCATGGTCGGGCATGAATTCGACGTGCCGAAGGTGGTGCCGGTCTCATTGCTCGCATCGCTTGCCGAATGAGCCCGCGCGGCGCGGACTTCGTCATCGCGCAAACGGCATCGTGCAACGAGCCGCTGCGAAGGTGTCTCGACGGAAGACTTGGGGGTCTCAATCCAGCGGAGATCACCTTGAAGATCAAAGGTACCAACGTCGAAGTCGTTCTGCACCGCGGCGTGCTGCGCGCTCCCATCGATGCAGCGAAAAAGGCCCTCGGCAAACCCGTCAAGCCTGCGGGCGAGTTCGCGCAGGCCCACCCGCTGCGCAACATCGAGTTGCGACCAACGAATGGGGCCGCCGCTCCGCGCGGGGCGTTGCCGCTTGGCTCGCCGGCGCAAAGCCCGACGCTGTCGCCGGAGCTTGCGCTGGCTGGAAGCGTGGCGCAGGCGCCGGTGCTTGCGCCGGATGTGCCGGTGGTGCCAAGGATCACGCTGCCCAACAGCCCGCAGGGCAAGGAAATAATGGCGAAGCTGAAACACGCGGCCGCCGATCCCAAGTGCAACATCACAGTGGTCGGTTATTCGCCGACCGGCGGCGGGCACACGGCGCGCACACTCAACATCATCAGGGAAGCGGTCGACACGAACAAGATCGCCAAGGGCAGCGTGGTGGTCTTCCACCTGCCTCAAAAGTGGCTGGGCAAGGACCGTCCCGGAATGTTGCAAGAGTTAAAGAGCCACCTCAACAAGAGCGGCGTGGAGACCATCTTTGCGGAGGCCGAGAAATCGGTGCTCGGTTTCTTCAATAAAGATGGTTCTTCTGATGCGCCGCGAATATCCAGGCACTTCGCGACGCAACCCCTCCGGTCCGATGCAGGCACCGACATTCGGCAAGCGTGGCTGCAGGAGGCACAGCGGCAGGCCGGCAGCGAGAACCTGTCGACAGCCCCGGCGGAGGATGACATTGTCGAAAGCGGGGGCGAGCGGGTAGACAACCGGGCATCCGTAAGCACACTGCCAGTCCCGGGAACGTCATCCGAGGGAAGCATTGACGACGTGAACGCACCTTCCGTGCAATCTAAGGGCGGCGACGATATCGGCACGCGATCGCTCCGGGACATCCTCAGTGTCGGCAACAGGTCGACCGATACCATCCTGGGAGGGTCTACTGGTGAGAACGTCAACATGCAGAACCTTCCGACGATTTCGGCGTCCAGCTTGATGGCATCGATGAAACGTATTGTCGGAGAGGACGCCATGAAGTCGAAGGTGTATGTTCTCACCGACATGGACCCGACGCTCCAGAAGGCGGCGCGGGAGGCAGGTATTCCGGACGAAAAACGCGTGGACCAGCAGAACCACGCGATCCTGCTGAATACGAAGGGCACAACCTTCAAGGAGAGCAACCTCAGGCCTGAGAACGCTCTGGTCGGCAAGATACTTGACACCTATGGAGCCATGCCCTCGCACATCGGGCTTGGCGACAAGAACACCCTAGTGGCGATGAAGGGGCTCGCGGACAGCTTGGGGTTGTCCGGCTCCACGACGAAGCTGGAGGCTCGCAACAAGGTGGTCGACCATCTCTTGACGTACGGCAAAGTGATCACGGAGCCTGTTTCCAGGTTGCTGGAGCCCGACACCGAAGGCAAGTTGCCCGGCCCCATCACCGGAGTCATGACGCATGCGTCGGTGAAGTCCCCGGCAGACATCGACAACGTCGTGTATGTGTACGCGCACGGCATGACCAACCGCATTGCGGACAAGGTCCAGGCGGAATTGGGGAAGAAGCAGGCATCCGACCACTATAAGAAGACGATGTTCGTCTTTGCAGGCGGCGGTGCCGTGACAGGCGCCAATGCGATGCACCTCGCTTACCTGGCCGATGGAGATGGCATCACGACCTCAGGTGCTGGCACACACGGCGAATACGCCTACCTGCATTTCTCGGGCGGCTCCAAGGCAGGCCTGCTGGCGCTGCCGATCAAGGACCATCCGGAACAGATTGCCAACGCTAAAACGCTGCGCTCTGACCCACGGATCGACTCATTGGCCGACATACTCCAAGACCAGACGAACCTCGAACGCGAAGTTGACACCTGGCTGCGGAAAAGAATGAAGGCGGCGGAAGGCAAGTACCCTGACACCCCAACGCCGGGCGGCACGATGCGCGACATGCTTCAAGCCGTGGCAAGCACCGAAACCTATGTCAGCCAAGGGCTGCAGCTTCTTTTCGGTGACGAACCCGCTAAGGAGGTCTACGGGGATCGCTGGAGGGAAATCGAACGCATCATCGATGCCGAGACGGCGCTTCATGACTCGCCGCTGATGGCCGCCAATCGAAGCTTCTCGAAGATGGTGTTCCAGGCGCTGGCCGTAGTCGAGAAGAATCTCGACGGCAACGCATACATGACGACGCCTATCAAAGTCAAACTGAAGAAGGGGGGCGACTTGAAGGAGGGGGACGACTTGAAGAAGGGGGACGACTTGAAGAAGGGGGACGACTCGAAGGACATGAAGTTCAAGAGTCTCAGCGAATTCGTGGGCAAGCTGAACGACATCAAGGAACTTGGCAAGGTCCTGAAATGCCCTGACCTAGATTTCGATAGCTTGCCGATCCTTGACCAGGTTCGCGGAGCTTTCACTGACTTGACCCTTCAAACAGACGCCAAAGACAACAAGGCGACGATCGACAAACTCAAGAAGGATTTCGGAGAGTTTTTCAAGACAGGGTTCTGATTCGCGCCGGTGCCTGCGCTTGCCACCGCCGGCGCCTGACCGCGGTTCTGCAATCGTGCTCATTCCATCACGCTAAACCCTTAAAGTGAGTTATGTGAATCGAATATCGATTCATAAATGATCATAGAAGTAACACATGAGCTGACAATCGATTCTCACAGTTCATTCGCTGGAGAGTCCTTTGAAGCATTCACACGTCAAGAGCTCGTTGAGGGAGTTGGCCGCCTGCCTGGTCAGTGCCGGTGTATTGACCGCTTGCGGCGGCGGTCACCCAGATCCTGCGTCGCCGATCGCCAGCCCGCAGGCGTCGTCCGACACGTCGCGCGCGTTGGCCACCACGTCAGCGCCTTACTTCGCCACCTGGGCGTTCGCGAACAACAGCTACAACGTTTCCAGCCTGATGGACGCCCGCACCAAGGCCGGATTGCACGCGGCCACGCTGGCCTTCGTCGTCGCCGGCGCGCGCGGCTGCAGCCTTGACGACGGCGGACACACCATCGACGTCAGCATGACCAGCGACATCGCCGCCTTCCAACAGGCCGGCGGCAAGGTCATCGTGTCTTTCGGTGGTGCAGACGGCACCTACCTCGAGGCGGCCTGTACCTCGAGCCAGATGAGCGCGCTCATCGACGGGCTGATCCAGCGGCACGGGTTCCGCCAACTGGATTTCGACGTCGAGGGCAGCCAGCTGGGCAACCGCGCCCTCAATACGGTGCGCAACGCGGCGATCGTGTCATTGCAGGCCAAGTACCCCGACCTGGTGATCTCGTTCACGCTGCCTGTCATGCCCGAAGGGCTGACCGCCGACGGCGTCGCGCTGGTCAAGGGCGCCGTGGGCGCGGGCGCGCGCGTGGGCATCGTCAACGTCATGGCGATGGACTACGGCTACGCCGGCGACATGGGGCAGTTCGCGATCCAGGCCGCCCGGTCGACGGCCACGCAGCTCGCGAGTGTCTACCCGGGC
>Ga0068852_100001106_pt1 | contig 17758 bp, 21 predicted proteins | sample KBSCornC22_FD_66594 | JGI IMG/M metagenome (GOLD analysis project Ga0068852, IMG submission 66594) | Corn rhizosphere microbial communities from Kellogg Biological Station, Michigan, USA - KBS Corn C2-2 | ecosystem: Host-associated > Plants > Roots > Rhizosphere > Soil ... | reverse complement strand
AGACTCCTGCGATCACGCGCAATCTCTATTGATCCTGCTTCGGATGGAGGGATATCGCGTCGAGTGCGAGGCCGATGGACGAAGTGGCTGGAACCGCGTGCAAGCGGCGCTCCCAGATCTTGTGCTGCTTGACGTGATGATGCCGGGGCTGAATGGTGCGGACGTCGGGAAAGCGATCCGCAGCTCGGAGGCCACGGAACATATTCCGATCCTGATCCAGACCGCACTTTGCGAGTGGCAGGTTCGGGAGTGGTTCAGCGACTACGACGCTTACCTGCAGAAGCCATTCAACGTTCCCAAAATGCTGGAGGTCGTTGCAGATCTCCTCCGAGGCAAGGCGGTGTGATGCCCGCGAACCCCAGAAGACGCCGCGCTGACTGAGCACTTCCAGATAGGCGCGAACGTGTTCGGGTGAGTTGCCCACCGCCTGGACCGATTCGCGCAACCGCGCCTCGGTGCAGCCGAGAGCCTCGCACCGGTAACGCACTTCGTTGCCGGCGGCGATCTCGACGCTTGAACAACGGCACTTGGATGTAAAGGAGCTTGCTTTTGCCAGATGCAGTCCCACCTGGGCTCATGACTCTCTCTCCCCGTCACGCAGAGCTCGAGTCGCGGATGACCGTTGCGGCGCTGCGTTACTTCGAAGTGACAGGCACCCGGCTCTTCATCATCCCGATCCCGAACACGACTCCCCCGCTGTTCGTCGCCGCGGGAGAGCGCGAGTCGATCGTCGAGCTGCTGACAAGCGGCGACCCCGGTCCCGCGTAGGAGTCGGTCTTACTCTCACGCCCTGGCCAGTGAAGGGAAAATGTGTGAAGGCTTCAAATTATCCGTGCGCAGCGGAGAGTGCTTCCCCCTCGAGCGAACTCGCGGTGCTTCGGATCAACGTGACCGAGAGCTACGTAGTCGCCGAATGGTCCAGGCGCCTGGGCTGCACGCCCGGCGAGTTGCGGGCGACTGCCGCCGCCGTGGGGAACGTGGCGGCGGACATCGAAGCGCATCTCAGGCCGGCACGGGATGCGGCGCAGGAGCAGGACGCGTTGCGCGCTGCCTTCGTCGACGCCCACGAGCAGCCAGTCGGAACGAGCATCGTTCGGGACGGATGACACCGTGTCTCGCTACACCGTCGTCAGCTTCAACAACGCACGGCCAGACAGAGCGGGCGCTTCGCTCAGGCGAGACGAGTTCGACAGCGACGAGGAGGCCTTGACGCACGCGAAGCAACTCGTCGACCAGGCGCTGGAGCAGCTCGGCGCAGTTTCGTCGGCGCATGAACTGATGACCCAGTACGCCCGTCGTGGCAGCGAGGTGCCCATCATCTACGGCGAGCCCCGCATCGTCTTCCACGCCTACCAGTGCGCAAGAGAAAAGGCGAATGCGATGTTTGCCTCACCAACCTCAACTTGAGCAACTGGAACAGGGCCGCCGCCAGCAAAGCGGATCGACTCGCAACTGAACAGCCCCGTGAGGCGGGGCTTTCTTCTTTGGCTGGCTTCAGTCTTTGACATTCATCCAACCGTCGGGGCGAAACGCTCGCTCCACGCGGTGAACGCAGAGGATGGCGAGAACCACCGCGAACACAACGGTGAGCCAGAGCGGCACCTTGTAGTACTCGCAGACGAAGTAGAAGCCGGTCACCAAGACAATGGTGATGAGCGCCAGGGGCGCCACTCGGGCCGGCGTCTGCCTGTGCGTCATGGCGACGGCTGGGCCGTCTCTACCTGGTTTGTCGAGCCGCACGAGTGGCTTGCCCAGCATCGTCCTGTCGACCTGCTCGAGTCGAACCTGCCCGCCATCCTGCAGGCCGCAGGCGCCGATCACCTCGTCGGCGGGGATGATGTCGCGTGCAATCCGCGACCAGATCCGGAGCCGCAGAAACGGCGCTAGCCCTCCCGAGAGGGACGATGGAGGCCGTCAACGCGATGTCGCTCTGGTGCGGCTTAGCCCAGTTGGTACGCAGGGCTAGGCCCATGGCATCCCCGGCCTGCTGCTCGGGGGTGAATAGCACCCGCCTTGCGTGACACGCACCTCACGTGTCGCCGGGTCCGGCTCGGCACCTGGAAACGCGCGCTCTGCATTGACCCGGCTCAGCTTGTAGGCCGTCAGCCGCTGCACGCCCGTGCGCTCGTCGGCGACCCACCAGCGGAAGAACTCTGCTTCCATGCCCTTTCACTCCCTCACGTGCAGGAGCAGCGGCCTTGCAGGCCACCACTTCGCTTGGACGGCGGGCTCCAGGTGCGAAGACGAAGCCTCACTCCGCGAGCGCCGGATGCGTAGCCACACGACCGAAGATGGCCGATAGAGAAGATAAGTAAGGAGAACAGGAGGTTGTAGCGCTCGCCAACGAAGGCGTCTGTGCGCTGCCGCACCGACGCGAATGAGGCCTTTGTGCCGTGGCAGACAGTCGCGCCGAGTCGCCACGCGCAGAGTTGGCGGCCCCTCGGAAGTGACGCGCGGGTCTAAGCGCTGCGCGCGGGCACGGCAGCCTTCCGGCGCGAGCTCGCACGCAACCATCGGCCCAGTCGTCAGCAGAAGGCAAGCCGACGAGCTCCTGGAAACCGCATGGCCGCCAGGCGCGGCAGCCGAGCTCGCCGAATCTGCATGGCCGCCGCGAGTGGTCAACATCGAATGGAACCAGTCGCGGTCAGCTGCTCCCGCCGGAGATGTAGTGCTCGAGCTGCTCGATGGTGAATCTCTGCTCCGAAATGATGCTCTTCACCAAGTCCCCGATGGAGATGAGCCCGAGCAGCTTGTCGCCGTCGATGACCGGCAGATGGCGAAGCCGGTTTTCGGTCATCAACACCATGCACTCCTCGCTGGTCTGGCCGGGGCGCACGTACATCACCGCCGAGGTCATGATCTCGCGCACCGACGTGTCCTTCGACGAGCGTGACATCAGAACGATCTTGCGGGCGTAGTCGCGTTCCGTGACGATGCCGGCGATCCTGTCGGCCTCCATCACCAGAAGCGCGCCGATGTTCTTGTCCGCCATCAGCTTGACGGCGTCAAATACCGAGTCACCGGGAGCGATGCTGTGGACAGCCTGTTTGGCTTTTGACTTGAGAATCTCAGCGGCAGTCTTCATGGAAGGTCTCCTGAGGAACCCGGACCATAGGGCGGCGAGGTGATGAGACGAGCGTCCTCCACGGGTCCGCCGACGGTGAAGTGATAGAGCGATTGAAAGCTCGCGTCTTCAAGCCCGAGCACTTGGTGGACCGGGTCGTCGAAGAAACACCCTAGTCCCGTGGCGCGCACACCCACGGCTTCGGCTTCCAGATATAGCACCTGGCCAATCGCCCCTGTCTCCCAGAAGAGCCTGCGATAGAACCACGGTCCGTGCCGGCGCAGGGGACGATCGAACTCCGCGATCATCGCCAACGAAAAGGCGCCCGCGCCAGCGACGTCCTGGCCGCAGCTGAGCTCGGCCGCCAGAGCCCGGGCATCGCCCTCCTGTAGCAGGAAGAAAGGCAAGCCGTCGGGACAGCCCGTCGGGGACGTCCAGTCGAAGTGCGGATGCATGGCACTTCGAAGTGAGTCGACCTGGGCCGGGTCACGCGCAAGCAGGTGAAGACCCCGGGCCAAGCCCTCTACACGATGCACGAAGATGGCGAGGTGAATGGCAGGGCGCCATGGCAGAACGTCCCAGGGCATGGCACGTGCGCACACCTCTCGCTCCACTCCCGGCATGACGCGCGTGAGCATCTTGAAGAAGGTGCGGTGCGAAATGGCGGTGGTGCCGTCGAAAGCGAGCGCACTGCGACGCTGGCGGATGATCCGGGCCGCGCTCGGCCGTTGCGGATCGCAGCAGGTCGCATGGTCGTTCGTGTGAACTTCATGCGCTCCAGGGGCCAGCTCGATGACAGTCGGTTCCTGGCTCGACTTCCACGACGCCGCCACCACTTGATCGAGAATTTCCCATCGCACCGGCTCGCCTCGACTCAGCCGATTCGCCTTGCCGCGCCAGACGCACCGCGCCGTATCGCGAACTGCATCCGCGGCGAGTGACAGAGGCAGACGATTCGCAGCCGCTGTCGCAGTGCCGGCTGCTCCGTCGGCCGGCCAGATGACGGCAATGCAATCAGGATGCTCTCGCTCCGCGTCCTCAAAGTCCTCGCCACGAGCGATGCCCAGGAGGGCGGCCAGCGTGTCGTCGGACACCGCATCCAGGAGCAGCATGCGCCAGCCAAGGGCTCGGGCTGCGATGCGCAGGCTGCCGATCGCGTGTCCCACGTCGTGCTGGCAGTAGCGAAAGGCGCGTTCCCCGTATTTCCAGGTCTCGCGCCAGATGACCGAGGTCAGGCCGAGGAGGAAAGCTCCGTGCGGAAATCCTTTGAGCAGGTTCTGGAAGCCGTCGTCCGGCCAGCGTGCCCGCAGCTCCAGCGCATGCTCCCTGGCGGCGTAGTGATGGAGGGCCGGATCCGTCGAAAGCCCGGCGATCCGGTCGATGAGCAGATAGGCCTCGGTTGGGTGCAAGTTGCCGCTGGATGGATTGGTACGAAGCGCCCAGCGGACGTCGCCTGCCTGCTTCCAAGCCGAGATCGCCAATGCGTATTCGAAGAGGCGCGAGAGGCTGCAGGCACTCAGCGAAGCGCTCGGGATGGCGCCAGGTCGGTACAGATCCTCATACCGGGGCGAAACCGGCGCGTCGCCGGGGTTGAGCCGAGGCAGAAAGGTGAGCGATGCTCCTTCGTAGCGTCGGAACGGATCGGGCTGGTTCGCCCAGTCGAGATGTCCTGGTCCACGCGCGAAGTGCGAGAAGTGATGCTTCGTCTCCCGGTGGTAGCGCAAGACGGTGTCCAGGTTGTCGCGCTCTAGCGCACGACGGGCCGGCTCTTGCTTCGCAGCCTCATCAACCGACAAGAGGCTCTTTCCCGCAACGTCCATCGGATCGATCAGCATGCGTCCGCGCGGGCTCCATCGGCCTAGCTCTCGGAAACGAACAGCCCGCCACGAGCTTGCGCCAGGGCGGGCTGTTGGTCATCCGCCGGCAGCGTTGGAGGCGCTAGCGGGCCTTTGAGAGAGGTGAGACTCTGCGGCCTGGCGTGTCGTGGACGACAAGGCCAGTGTAGACGTCAAGTCGCCAGCCGAGTCGCAAAGCGATACGCACGTAGGGGGACTACCGCGTTGGCCGAGCGGCATGTCGACATGCTGAGCTGCGGAAGCCAGCGCTGCCATTCGTCCGGCGGCAACGCAGCGAGCAATTGATTGACCCGGGGATGGCTGAGGAGTGCCGTGCACGCCGCCGGTCGCCTAACGCACGTCGGCAACGCCGGCGCGAGGCGCACGCGCCGCGTCCGGCTGGGGCGCTCCGTACGCTGGCGAACAGACGTCCTGCTGCCCCTCATCTATAAGGAATCACCCTCCTGGGCGCGGCGCAGCCGTTGCCGACTTGCACGAGGCGTTACCGGTCAGCTGCTGCAGCCGTGCATCTCTTTCTTGTGAACAATCGCGACGAGCTGATCGCACGCTGCAAGCACAAGGTCGCGCAGCGGCCCAGGCGCGCGGCCACTCACGAGCAACTCGCCAACGGCATCCCGCTTTTCCTTGACCAGCTGACGCGAACGCTCGGCGCCGAGGAGGCCGACAAAGCGGATGAAAGCCTTCGCATTTCAGGTCCGTCCGAGGGCGACGCGCGCGCCCTGTCCGAAATGGGGGTCACGGCCACTGCGCATGGCAAGGACCTGCTCATGCTCGGCTACTCGGTGGATCAAGTCGTCCACGACGATGGCGACCTCTGCCAGGCCATCACCGACTTGGCTTTCGAACGCGATGCGCCGTTTGCGACCGAGGCGTTCAGGACTCTGAACCGCTGCCTTGACAACGCGATCGCCGACGCCGTTGCCGAGTTCAGTTTCGAACGCGAGTCGCAGCTGGTGCGGCAGCAGAAGGCCGAGGAGAATCGGCGCGCCGGCTTTCTCGCGCACGAGCTTCGCAACTCGCTGCAGAACGCGAGGAATGCGCTTCGCGCCCTCGAGCTCTCCGGCATGCCCATCACGGGCGCGAACGGCGCCATCCTGAAGCGCAGCCTTGCCGCAATGGGGAACCTGGTCGCGGCCGCCATCGTCGACGTGCGAACCGGCGCGCCCGATCGCGCCGAGGCTTTCGACGTGGCTTCCTTTGTCGCCGATGCCCGAGCCACCGCACAGTTGCAAGCCAGCCGCGCCGAGGTCGCGCTGCACGTGCCCCGCGTCGATGCCAAGCTGTACGTACGTGGCAACCGGGAGCTCCTGCTCGCGGCATTGACAAACCTGCTGCAGAACGCGTTCGAGTTCACGCGCGCTCACACGGAACTGAGCGTCCACTCGTTTGGCGATCTGGTCCTGATTGAGGTCCAGGACCAATGCGGCGGACTTCCCCCTGGCAGGGCCGAGAGGATGTTCTCCGCCTTCACCCGGCGCGCCGACGACAGGTCGGGTCTGGGCCTCGGCCTCTCGATCGCGCGCCAGAGCATCGAAGCCGACGCCGGAAGCCTGAGCGTGCGCGACCTGCCCGGAGCAGGTTGCGTCTTCACCATCTCTCTTCCGCGGCACCTGGCGTCATGAGCCTTGCTGAGACTCCGGAGCCGAAGACAGCGGACGAGGAGACCCGGTTCCTGAGCGTGTCCATCCCGGTGGTCAGCGGGCACCTCAAGCACACGGTGACGGTCAGCAGGGCACGCGATGAGATCCGCCATGCCGCGCTCCGGCTGAGCCTCAACCTGGCCGGGTCGAACACCCGGCGCCTGGCGGACAAGCTCGAGCACGCGACCGGCTGCACCATCGAGGCACTCGCGCTGCAGGCAGAGCGGTGGCCTGCAAGCGCCCAGGTCGAGGCGACGCCCGCCGACATGGAAGTCGCGCCGGCGATCCCGACCGCCGGCGGTCGCCGTCAATGAGATCGTCCCTCGAGAGGCGACAACTCGCGTCCGGCTTGATCCTCCGGCAACTCGGAGCATCCTTGCAGCCGTTGATTCGGTGAAGAAGGCCACGCTGGCCGCTCGCGCCAATTGTTTGACCGCCCGGCTCTCCGCGCGTGAACGCGAGCGCCTGTTCGAGAGCTGCACTGCGGTCCAGCTCGCCCTGGGCGACGTTCTTTGCCATCGCGGTGACAGGCTGCGGCATGTGTACTTCCCGACCGACAGCTTCATTTCCCTCATCACCCAGAACGAAGGTGAAGCGGGGCTCGAAGTGGGGCTGATCGGTGACGAGGGGATGCTGGGCGCGGCGCTCGTGCTGGGCGTGGACCGGAGCCCCGTTCATGCCCTCGTGCAGGGCGCGGGCGCGGCATGGCGCATGAGCACGAGTGCGTTTCGCGGCCAGCTTGCCGCCCGGTCGGGCCTGCGGAGCATCGTCGACAAGTACCTGTACGTTGTCATGGCGCAGCTGGCGACTTCCTCCGGGTGCGTTCGCTTCCACGAGATCGGACCGCGCCTGGCGCGCTGGCTGCTGATGACGCAGGATCGGGCTCACGCCGACACATTCCACGTAACCCAGGAGTTCCTCTCCCACATGCTCGGGGTGCGGCGCGTCGGCATCACCGTGGCGGCGAGCGCCCTGCAGAACCGCGGCGTCATCGCGTACGCACGCGGCGAAGTGCGCATCCTCGATCGCAAAGGCCTCGAGGACGCCGCGTGTTCCTGCTACGCGTCAGACTCAGCCGTGTACAGCGACCTTCTCGACAGCCGACCGAAGTGGGGGTCCTGACTGTCTGACCGACGCGGGGCCGGTCTTTCTCCGCTCCGCAGACACGTTCCACCCGAATTGGCAGAAGGGGACGAGATGATCGACAACAAGGCAGAGGGTTCGGAACGCACGCGTCTGCGCGAGAGAGCGTTTTCGCGCTGGGACAACGAGGGCGGCGCGGGGACGGGGGGTCGTGAGCATCCGGCTTCGACAATGAAGCGAGATGTCCCGCCGTTGACGAATGCAGAGCTCGTGCAGTTGCAGATCCGGGTCATCGCCCTCGAGAACCTGATCACGTCGCTGATTGCCGATTCGTCCGAGCGCCAGCTGGATCTGGTCCGGCAAATGGCGGCGTACATCTCGCCGCGCCCCGGATCCACCCCGCATCGCCTGACGGTTCACGCGGCAGCCCGGATGATCAGCCTCGTCGAAGCCGCCGGCCAACTTCGCGCGCTCCGCTCGGGCAAGAAGGGCTTCAAAGGGTCCGCGCCACCTGAGTGGCGGCCCTGACCGCTGCGTCGACAGATCTGGTGATGCAGGCGCGCGATTTCGTGCATGTTCCTGTCGTCGACGCGGCAGGCGGGCCGACAGATGTCGTCAACGCGCGGGACGCGACGGCCGTCGGCGGTGGCTGACCAATCCCGGCAGCCAGTGGACGATCCAATGTCCCCGCGAAGCGTGTTCTCGGACGCCGCGGCGCGATCGCACGATCCCCTGGCGCAGCGTCTGTCGGGCGCGGACGACCGTGTCCGGCTGAATGAATGGTTGCCGCCGCAGACCGGCGTCGTACCGAGAATTCGGATCGGCCGCCGCTGGATCAACGTGTTGTGGGCGTTGCCACTGCTCTTTGTTGTGATCGTGGCCGCAGTGGCCGCCGCCCACGCATTGCGGGAGGCTGCGACGGTCCAGGAGTTCCTGTTGCGCTACCCGGGCATTCCGGCGTCCGCCCAACCCGTGACGGCAGGCTTTCCCGGCTGGCTGCGGCTGCTGCACGTTCTCAATCTCTTCTTCATGGCCTTCATCATTCGCGCCGGCGTGCAGATTCTCGCCGACCATCCACGGCTGTACTGGAAGCGCGACTGCACGCCCGGAACCGAGTGGTTCCGCTTCCAGAAGGCGGTTCCGGCCGGCCGCATCTGGACCGCCAAGGACGATTCGGTCACGCTGCCGTCGTGGCTCGGCATTCCCGGCATCCGACATTCGATCGGGCTCGCCCGCTGGTGGCATTTCTCGGTCACGCTGCTCTGGATGATCAACGGGATCGTCTTCTATGTCCTCCTGTTCTCCGGCGATCAGTGGCGTCGGATCGTTCCCGCGGGCTGGGACGTACTCCCCAACGCGCTCTCCACCGCGGTTCAATATCTTTCGCTGACATTTCCCGTCGACGAGAGCTGGACCCGCTACAACGGCCTGCAGCAGCTCGCCTACTTCGTGACCGTCTTCATTGCTGCACCGACATCGATCCTGACCGGGCTGATGCAAAGCCCGGCGATCTCGAACCGCGTCGGCTGGTTGGGTCGGGCGCTTGACCGCCAGAAGGCGCGCTCGATCCATTTCATCGCGCTGTGGTGGTTCCTGCTCTTCATCCTCGCCCACGTGACGCTCGTCTTCGTTACCGACGCCCGCGTAAATCTGAACATGATGTGGGCCGGCGTGCATGACAACTCCTGGGCGGGCTTCGCCGTCTTCGTTCCGGCGATCGCGCTCCTCGCGGCCGCGTGGTGGTGGGCGTCGCCGTTCACGCTGCGCAATGCGCGGCTGGTTCAGCGAATCGGCGAGGTGATGAGCCGCCCGTTCGGTGCGGTGACGCAGTCCTGGGACGCCAGGAGCCAGCTGACCGAAGCCGACATTTCGCCGCACTTCTGGCCGAACGGGACGATGCCGAAATCGGCCGAGTTCGACGCGCTCGTCGCCCACGACTTTGCCCATTACCGCTTGAGGGTCGGGGGCCTGGTCGAGAACCCGATCGAGCTCTCGCTCGCCGACCTGAAGGCGATGCCGAAGCAGGAGCAGATCACGACCCACTTCTGCATCCAGGGCTGGTCTGGCGTCGCCAAATGGGGCGGCGTGCCGGTCCGCGACATCCTCGACCTTGTCAAGCCGACGGCCGAGGCCCGTTATGCCGTGCTCTACTCGCTTGCCGACGGCGGCGACGGCGGTCGCTACTACGACACGCACAGCCTGGCAAACATGCGCCACGCGCTCACGATCCTCGCCTACGAGATGAACGACGCGGCGCTCACGGTGCTGCACGGCGCGCCGCTTCGGCTGCGATGCGAGAACGAAGTCGGCTTCAAGATGGTCAAGTGGATCGCCGCGATCGAGCTCGTCCACGACTACGCAGACCTCGGCGCTGGCGAAGGCGGCTACAACGAGGATCACGAGTTCTTCGGCTACCGCGTGCCCATCTGATCGGTGCGGCGGATGACCGAGCCGCGGTCCGGCGCGGCGACGCCCTCGGTTGCACCGGATTGCGGCCGTTTCGCCGATCGCACGCAGACAGCAGAGGCCCTGCGGACGCGTGTGGCAATGCTTGCCATCCGCCCAAGTCGAATGCACCCTGAGTTCCAGACCCGCGAGGTAGCCATCGAGTGAACGAGAGCAAGGCGGAACGCAGCGGATCAGAGTTCGCTCACGGCGGCGACCCGGGTCGAGGGCACGCCGACGCTCTTCCTGGCGCGCCAGCGGCGAGTCGATCGCGCCGTCCCGTCTTTCTCAATCTGCTGCGAATCCAAATGCCGGTCGGCGCACTGACCTCGATCGGCCATCGGATCAGCGGCGTGGTCCTCGCGGCGAGTGTGCCGCTGGCCGTCTATCTGTTCGGTCTCTCGCTCCGGGACGCTCGCGGCTTCGCACAAGTCGTCGGCGTATTCGGCGGGTTTGCCTTCAAGGCGGCAGCGGTGCTCGTGGTCTGGGCGCTCGCGCACCACATGCTCGGCGGCGCTCGCCACATGTTGAGCGACTTCGACGTTGGTTCGCCGCTGCGCGCAGCGCGCCGCAGTGCGTGGTTGGTGAACCTGGCGGGCCTGTGCGTGGCGCTGCTGGCGGCCGTGCTGGTGTGGTGAGAGTCCGATTCACTGGCCTGAGGGCCTGGTGGGTGCAACGCGTGAGCGCGGTGTACCTGCTGCTCTTCGTGTTGTTCCTGCTCTTTTCCTCGTGGCTGCGTCCGATTCGCACGTTTGCTGAGTGGCACGCCTGGGTGGCTGGGCCGGGCACTTCCATCGCCTTCGTCGTCTTTTTCGCCGCGCTGCTCGGCCACATGTGGGTCGGCCTTCGCGATGTGCTGCTCGATTACGCCAAGCCCGCCTCCCTGCGCCGGTCCCTCCTTGCCGCAGTGGCGCTCAGCTTGCTCGGGCTTGGCATGTGGATCCTACGGATCCTGTTCCGAATACAAGGTTGAGCGAACCGGCATTCGCAATCCAAAAAGGGAGTTCTCATGAAGCTTTCGATCTCGCGCTACGACCCCGAGCGCGACAAGGCGCCCCATCTCCAGGACTACGACATCGAGCTGATCGCGACCGACCACATGCTTCTCGACGTGCTGCTGCGGCTCAAGGCCCAGGACAGCACTCTCTCGTTTCGCAAGTCGTGCCGCGAAGGCGTGTGCGGTTCCGACGCGATGAACATCAACGGCAGGAACGGCTTGGCCTGCATCACGCGCACCAGGGACCTGCGCGAGCCGGTCGTCATCCGGCCGCTCCCTGGTTTTCCAATCATTCGCGATCTGTTCGTCGACATGACGCAGTTCTTCAAGCAGTACCGCTCGATCACGCCGTACCTCGTCAACGACAAGCCGCCACCGGAGCGCGAGCGCCTGCAGTCGCCGGCCGAGCGCGACAAGCTGAACGGCGCCTACGAGTGCATCCTGTGCGGCTGCTGCAGCAGCCAGTGCCCGTCCTACTGGTGGAACCCCGACAAGTTCGTCGGTCCCGCCGGGCTGATCCAGGCGTACCGATTCATCTTCGACAGCCGTGACCGCGCGACCGAACGTCGGCTCGACGACCTGGACAACGACCCGTATCGCCTGTTTCGCTGCCGCACGATCATGAACTGCGCCGAGGTGTGCCCAAAAGGCCTCGAGCCGGTGCACGCGATCGAGCGAATCCGGCTCAAGATCGCCGGCGTCACGGAGGCCGCTGCCGGGTTGGACGTCCATCCGCCAATCTCGCCGACGTAGGCGCCGCACGTCAGGCACTCAGGGCCTGGCGACGCACCCGAACGTGTCTACCGTGAACGCTTGGTCTAGCCGTAAGCCTTCAAGAGATTGGTGCGAGCGCAGACAACAAAGCAGAGCCGCGTGCGCCCGACTCCGCGACTCATGCGCCTCGAGTCAACGCCTTTCCGGAATGGACGACGATCGCTGGTTCGCCCGGGTGGTGATCGTGCTGTGCGATCGAGTACATCGTGTTTTCTGCGTTCGTGCCCTTCTCGTGCACGCCCTTTACCGTGCCGTGGCCGATGGCGCTGCGATAGTGCCATGTCACTTTGGTACCCACCGGGATCGTCTCGAATGCAGCTTTCGTCGTTGAAGTCATGGGTCTTCTCCAAAGTCGACCGTGAATCTGGCCCGCGGGTTCGCGTGCACTCTGCTCAGCCGGAGGTTGTGTGCCCCTTCGCGGCTTTGCCGCTCCAGGCGCGCTCGAACATCCGTGCGGCCGGCGCGCTCCTTAGAAGATTCTGCTCGCAGGATTGCTGACGCGTCGGTGCGACACCGTACACATGGCGTCCGCACTCTGTGCGCTCGCACCCTGAGTTCCCGGGAAGCCCGCCGCCGACGCCGTGACAACGGTAGCCGGTAGCCTGGCTTGCACTTCTGGCCAACGTTGCGTCAGAAGAGGCCTATTCCCTTTGAGGGCGCTTCGTTGGTGGCATCGAAGCAGACGCGTTCACGGGCGGCAGCTTCTGGCCGAGCGCCCAGCAGCGAGGGCGCTCTGTTTTCAGACCTCCGTTTGCTCTGCCCAAGCAGCAGCTGTACTGCCCTATGTTCTTCGTCCGTTGGTAGCTCAGCGCCGCTTTTGTACGCGTGATCGAGTGCGTACCGTAGGCCATCGGCGCCTTCTGGCCGACGATCTTTCTCTTGTTCCACGGTTCCCGGCGCAGCTCGCCGCGCGTCGCACAAGAGGTGTTCTCCATGATGAACTCCCCGAGCTGAGGAGTATCAACTGACCCTCTGCTCGAGCGTCCGTTCAGCGGCGTCTCATCTGAACGAAGGATCTGCAGTCAGCGACCCGAAGCGTCAGTAGCTAGCGCACGATTTCTCCGCCCGAAAGCCGACGCTCGCGGCGTGCGTGTCAGCCTTCCTTAGAAGGTGTAGCCAGTCCTCAGAATGAGGCCGTTGCTTCCGTTCTTGCCCTGCGCGTACTCGAGATTCAGCACGATGCCGATCTGCGGCTTGAGGACGTACTGCACGCCGCCGCCCGCCATCGGAAACAGGTTCGCGCTTTCCGAGCAGTGCTTGCCGCGCCCGTAGGTGCAGGCGATTCCCGCGAAGGCGGTCGCTGTCCACCGTTCCGCGAGCTTGATGCGCGCCTCGCCTTCGAACTGCGACATGTACTCGCCCGTGTACTGCCCGACCTTGTAGCCGCGCAACTGCACCGGGGAAAGGTTCTGGGTCGGAGCGTCGCTCGTGAGGTGATTGAGCTGCCGGAATGCGAAGACGTTGCCGTCGCCTTGCGGGATGTAGTGGCGCAAGTCGATGCGGTAGACGTCGAAGTTCTGGGTGCCGCCGAGAGACTCCCGGTAGGCCAGGTTGTTCACGCTGACGACCCAGCCCTTCGTCGGCTTGAAGTCGTTGTCGCGTGAGTCGTGGTAAGCGACCAGCCCGACGCCTCCCGACTTGTACGGAGCGATGCCCAGGATCTCGAGGACGAGATCGTCGAACGCGGTGTCGCCGCTGATCGCGAAGTTCTGATAGATGCCCTGGGCGCCGACAAACCAGTCGCCGTACACGCGGTAGAGATAGCGCGCGATGAAGGACTTCAATCCGGCGTCGTTCTTGAGCGGAACCCCGGTTCCCAGGTAGTCGTCGTAGTCGTTCTTGATGTTGCCGTACGCGATCCCGGCGTTCAGGCGTTGGTGATCGGCGTCGAAGGACGTCCTGGCGAACGCGCCGGCGACAATCGATCCCGTGTTCGAGTACTGCGCCGAGGCAGCGAAGATTGACGGACGCGACTCAGCGTCGAACCGCGTGATGTAGCCGCCCGTCGCGCCCACGGTCGTTCCCAGTTTCGGATTGCTGGTGAACACGGGCGTGAAGAGCCAAGGAGACGGCTTCTTGCCCTGCGGCGCCGACGCCTGCGGTTCGGCAGACGAGGCCGGTGGTGATTCCGACTGCGCCCAAACCCCGATCGAGCTCAACGCCAATGCGATGGTCATGCACGATTTGGCGACCGCCCGCCCGCCGAACACACGCGGCCTCGTTGTGTCGGTGCTGCTCGGTCCGGCGCACGCCAAGGGTTCGATCTCCGTCATTCCATCCCGCCCAAGACTCGAAAGCAAGCTGATCGTAGGGGTAACGTTGGACTTCGCCAGGCGGAGCCGCCGCATTGGCCTCAAGGGCAATGGCGCGCGTGGACGCCAGCGCAGTACGCTCGTCTTGAGTTCGAGTGGGTCGATCTGCCGCCCTCACGCGAAACGGAAGTCCATGGCGTCATTCGTTGCGAGGACCTGTATCTGGTGCGCCGCGGTCGCATTGACCGTCCCCGCGCCGCTGACAGTTGCAGAGCAGCAAACAGCGGCGCCGGCCGTCAACTCGGCGCCGCAGAGCGCCCAGCAAGCGCCCTTCAAGCAGGAAGAGCTCGAGCAGCTCGTCGCTCCAATCGCCCTGTACCCCGACGCGCTGCTCGCTCAGGTGTTGATGGCGTCGACCTATCCGATCGAGGTCGTGCAGGCTGCTCGCTGGGCGAAGTCGAACCCGACGCTCACCGTCACGGCGCTCGAGAACGCGATGCAGAACGAGCCGTGGGACCCGAGCGTGAAAGCGCTGACCGCCGTGCCCCAGGTGCTCGAGATGATGGAGCAGAAGCTCGACTGGACGCACAAGCTCGGCGATGCCTTCCTCGGCCAGCAGAGCGAAGTGATGCAGGCCGTGCAGCGCCTGCGCGCCAAGGCGAGTGCTGCCGGGCATCTGCAGTCGGGCAAGGAGCAGACGGTCACGACCAAGCAGGAAGGCGGCGAGACGGTCATCGTCATCGAGCCTGCGAACCCGGAGGTCATCTACGTCCCGACCTACGACCCCGCGTACGTATACGGGACCTGGCCGTATCCGGCGTATCCACCCTACTACTGGTATCCGCCGGGCTATTACTACCCCGGCGGCGCGTTCCTGGCCGGCATCGTCATCGGCGCCTGGCTCTGGGGCGGCTGCAACTGGGGTGGTGGCGGCGGCGGCGTTTACGTCGACCATCACCGCTACAACAACTTCAACCGCACGAACATCTCCGACCGCAACTGGCGGCACAACGTCGAGCACCGCAAGGGCGTCGCTTACCGCGATCAGGCAACGGCGAGCCGCTTCGACCGCGACTTCAGCCGCAACGCCCAGGCGCGCGAGCAGTTCCGCGGCCGCGCCGAGCAAGGCCGGGCCGAGATCCAGCGCGGCGATCTCGGCGGCCGCCTCGACAGCACGAGCTTCGGCAACCGCGGCGCATTCGACGGGGTCGGCAACTCCGCCGCCACGCGCGACATCAGCAACCGCGGCAACGCCAGCCGCGAGAGCATGGGGCGGACAGGGCGCGGCTTTTCGGGCGGCGGTGGGCGCATGGGCGGTGGCGGTCGCGGCGGCGGAGGTAGGCGATGACCTCGACGAAGATGACCCGCGGCGCGGTCGCCCTGCTCATCGCGCTCGCGCTGGGGTCAAGCGCGACCGCCGCAGAGCACAAGACCGCGCAGCCGACCTTCGCGTCGCCGGCGGACGCCGTCGCGGCGATGGTCGGCGCGATGCGCCGTCAGCTGCCGGGCGTGCTCGCGACCGTCGTCGGGCCCGGATCGCAAGCGTGGTTGCTCTCCGGCGACGAAACCGCCGACCGCGCCGAGATGGCGAAGTTCGTCGCTGCCTACGACGAGGGCCACGGCATCACGATGTCGGGCGAGAACCACGCCACCGCCACCGTCGGCGCCGACAACTGGCCGCTGCCGATTCCGATCGTGCGCTCGGGTGGCCGATGGCATTTCGACGGCGCCGCCGGACACGAAGAGGTGCTCGCGCGCCGGATCGGCCGCAACGAGCTCGACACGATCCAGGTGCTGGAAGCGATCGTCGATGCGCAGATCGAGTACGCGCGCGCGGACCCCGGTCGCACCGGTCAGGTCGCCTACGCGCAGAAGTTCGCGAGCAGCCCCGGCCGGCACGACGGGCTGTACTGGCGGGCGCAAGCGGGCGAGCCCGAGAGCCCGCTCGGCCAGCTCGTCGCGCAAGCGGCGGCCGAGGGTTATGCCGAGTCGAAGCTGCGGCCATACCACGGCTACGTCTTCCGCATGCTGAAGGCGCAGGGCCCGAACGCGGCTGGCGGCGCATTCGAGTACGTGGTGCAGGGAGCGATGATCGGCGGATTCGCGGTCGTCGCATCACCGATCCGCTACGGCATCTCGGGCGTCACGACCTTCATCGTCAACCAGGACGCGGTCGTCTACCAGAAGGACCTCGGGCCGCGCACCGCTCAGGCCGTCGCCGCGATGAAGCGCTTCGATCCCGGTCCAGGCTGGACAAAGGCGGAGACAACGCGCGCGCCCTGAGTCAGTCGACCGACGTGGACGACTCGACCTTCTTTCGCGATCCTGCCGGGCGCGTTAGCGGCTTGGTTGAGCGCACGGACGTTCCCTTCGACTGTCTCCGCTGCTGTTGAGGGTGCCCCTCCATGGACACCAGCAACAAAAAGACAAACGAGAAAGCCGCTCCTGCGCGCATCGCGGCGGCCGGACGCAAGAAGCGGCGTCGAGCAAAGGGATTCGTCAGGACGCTCAATGAGCGCTGGCCGAAGGCAGCGCAGGAAGCGTCAGGCGGAATGCGCCGCGTCCCGCGTCCCGGTGCTCAGCGGTAAGGGTGCCACCGTGCGCTCGCGCGATGTTGAGCGCGATCGGCAGGGTCGGCAGTGCCCAAAGGTCCAATAGGCGTGCAGGTGTTTTCGCGCGATGCTCGCGTGTCTTCGCGAGCGACACGGGCCATGACACCGCCAGCCATTTCTTCCGAGCCGATCCGGGCCTCCAGGCCCTCTCTCCGCCTGCCCTACGTGCGTCCGCTCGCGAGCGCCCTCTCTGCTGGGGTCGCGGGGCTCCTCATGCTAGTTCCGGCAACCGGCACGTCGCAGTCCACAACGCAGCACCCGGCGGCCGAGAGACAACTCGGCGGCCCAACCTACAACGACAACATCGAGGACCCCGCCGCATGGGGCAAGGCCTTTCCGAAGCACTACGAAGCCTACAAGAAGTCGATCGACATGCAGCGCACCAAGCACGGCGGCAGCGACGCCGTGCCACAGTCGCCCACGAAGGCCGATCCCCGCTCGGTGGTCGCCCGCTCGAAGGTCGAGGAGGATCCGGGCCTCAAGGCCATGTGGCAGGGGTATGCCTTCGCGGAAGATTTCCGCGAGGAGCGCGGGCACTACTACATGCTCGAGGATCAACGGCTCACGAAGCGCCAGGTCGTGGTCAAGCAGCCGGGCGCCTGCGTGAACTGCCATGCCTCGATGTACCTTGCGTACAAGAAGGCGGGCAACGGCGACATCGTCAAGGGCTTCGACAAGATCAACGCGATGCCCTACCAGGAGGCGTCGAAGCTGGTCAGCCATCCCGTCGCCTGCATCGACTGCCACGATGGCAAGACCCTCGCGCTGCGCGTCACCCGCCCCGCGTTCATCGAAGGCATGCGTGCGTACAAGGCTTCGCTCGGCGTCAAGAACTACGACGTCAACAAGCAGGCGTCGACCGCGGAGATGCGCGCCTATGTCTGCGGCCAGTGCCACGTCGAGTACTACTTCAAGGGCGCCGAGAAGAGCCTCGTCTATCCGTGGTCCAAGGGTCTCAAGGTCGAACAGATCGCCGACTACTACGACGAGATCGGCTTTCGCGACTGGACGCACAAGGACACTGGCGCACCCGCC
>Ga0068852_100001105_pt1 | contig 17765 bp, 15 predicted proteins | sample KBSCornC22_FD_66594 | JGI IMG/M metagenome (GOLD analysis project Ga0068852, IMG submission 66594) | Corn rhizosphere microbial communities from Kellogg Biological Station, Michigan, USA - KBS Corn C2-2 | ecosystem: Host-associated > Plants > Roots > Rhizosphere > Soil ... | reverse complement strand
TTTTCCGATAGCGCAACCGCTCCAGGTTGCTTTCTCCCGGATCGAGCTCGAACGGATCCTCAATCTCTACGGCCGGATGGTCGCGGCCGGTCATTGGCGCGATTATGCGATCCAGTTCGACAAGGATGCGGCCTGTTTTGCCTGCTTTCGCCGCGCCGCCGAGCGGCCCGAATATCGCATCGAAAAGCGCCCCGCCTTGCGCCAGCGCCAGGGGGAGTGGGCGCTGATCGGCGAGAGCGGGGCGGTGCTCAAGCGGGGGCATGAACTGGGACCGGTTCTTGCTCCGGTCGAGCGGAAATTGCTCAAGTTGGTGGAAGAATAGCTCTTCCGCCTTGGACTGGACTGCTTCGCGGTCGCAGTGACGTGGTGTTTTTCCATTCGTCATTGCGAGCCGCGCAGCGGCGCGGCAATCCAGTCCCGCGCCTTTCCTATGCCGCCCTGGGCGTCACCGTCAGCGGCCGGTCGAGCACCGGCAGCTTGTCCTTGAGGTCGCTCGGAAGCCCGCTCACCACCATCCGCCGGACATTGTGCCAGAAGGCGGAGAGCAGCAGCAATGCGGAGCCGATCACCAAAGCGGTCAACGCGACGTTCAGGCTGACTGCTCCTGCCTGCTTGAACAGGCCGGCGAGCGCATAGAGGACGTAGGCCAGCGAGGAGACGAGCAAGGCACGGCGATCGACGGCGAGCGCGACGATCCCGAACAGGACATAGAGCAGGATGACGAGCAGGCCGGAGCTTGCCGTCACCTCATTGTTCATTACGCCGAGCAGATGGAAGACCGGATGTGCGATCATCGGCGCGGCCGACAGATGGAGCCAGAAGGCGACATCCGAGCGGCGCGTCTGGCGCTGACGGTCCGACATGTCCCACCACATGGCGAAGGCGAAAACGCCGACGCCGGCGACGAGCACAACCCATAAGATCTGGTCCTTCACCGTGGGGACCGACCAGAGCAGGGCGGTGACAAAGGTGGTGACGAGCGCACCCGTCAGCGCGGCAATGGTGATCGGCACGTGGAAGCGGCGCCAGTGCAGATAGGCCGCCCCCGCGGTCAGCACGCCCGCCACCGACAATATGCCCGCCGCGACCCGATCGCCATGGTCCTGCGGGATCATCGGGATGCCGAGCCCGAAGATGCAGGCGCCGACCGCGCCGACGAAGCTACCCAGCAGCACGATGCTGGGCAGCGCCATGCGCCGCGTGCGCGTGAAATATTCGGCCAGCCCCCAGCTTGCCGCCGCGACCAGCAGGCCGGCGAGCGCGACGCCATGGCCGATCGGCCCCTGAGCCTCCGCGCCGGACAAATCGCCATGTGGACCCGCGATGCTGAAGCCGATCCAGCCGACCGCGACCAGCAGAAGCGCTGCCGCGATCGTCACGAAGATGTCGTTGAAGCCCGTGATCAGCCGGAAACTCTCCTCGTCCACCAAGGCGGTGGCACGGGATTCGGCGACGCTTTGACGGAGCGCGGCCGCGGCAGCCGGGGTGATTGCCCCCGTCGCGACCGCATGTTCGATGTCGGATTCGCTGTACATTCTACCTCTCCCTGTTCCGAAGAGGATATCATCACTGTATTGCCGATGCAATACAGTGAGTCGGCGAGGGTCCGTTGAAATCCGCCATTCGGTCGCCTGGAAATGCGCCCTACCGCGCATTTTCCAAACGATCGCTCAGGCGGTTCCTTCGGCGTCGAGCGCATAGCCCGCCGAGCGCACGGTGCGGATCAGGTCGGGCGCATTGCCGACATTGATCGCCTTGCGCAGGCGGCGGATATGCACGTCGACCGTGCGCGGTTCGATGTCGCTGTCGCGGCCCCAGACCGAGTCGAGCAGCCGCTCGCGCGAGAAGACGCGGCCGGGATGCTCCATGAAATGGCGCAGCAGCCGGAATTCGGTCGGCCCGAGCGAGAGGGCCACGCCGTCGCGCCGCACCTTATGGTCGGCGATATCCATCTCGATGCCCGAATAAGCCAGCCGTTCGCCCGCCAGAGCGGGACGGACGCGGCGCAGCACCGCGGCGACGCGCGCCACCAGTTCGCGCGGGGAGAAGGGCTTGGTGACATAATCGTCCGCGCCCGTTTCCAGCCCGCGGATCCGATCCTCTTCCTCGCCGCGTGCGGTGAGCATGATGATCGGCACGTTGGCGGTCTGGGTCGCGCGGCGTAGCCGCCGGCACACCTCGATCCCTGACAGGCCCTCGATCATCCAGTCGAGCAGGACGATGTCGGGCGGCCCTTCGGCGGCGAGCAAAAGCGCTTCCTCGCCGTCGGCGGTATGGTCGACATTGTGACCTTCTCGGCGCAGGTGCCAGGTCAACAATTCGGCGAGCGCCTCGTCGTCTTCGACGAGGAGAATACGGGCTCCGGTCATGGCGTCAGGCAGCGGGTGCCAGTGCATCGGCGCCACGTGGGCGTTCGGGCATCTGTTCGCCCGTTGCTGCATAATAGATCATCTCGGCGGCGTTGGTGGCGTGGTCGCCGATCCGCTCGAGATTCTTGGCGATGAACAACAGGTGCGTCGACGCGCCGATATTGTTCGGATTTTCCATCATGTAGGTCAGCAGCGCGCGGAACAGGCTGTCGTACAGGTCGTCCACTTGGCGATCGCGCGCGCTGACGTCGAGCGCAGCCTCGACGTCGCGCGCAGCGAAGGCGTCGAGCACGTCGTGCACCATCTCGGATGCTGCGCGCGCCATCGCCGGCAGGATCGCGAGCGGCTCGATCCCGCGCATGTCCTGCAGCAGCGGTACGCGCTTGGCGATATTCTTGGCATAATCGCCGATCCGTTCGATCACGCCCGCGATCTTCAAGGCCGCGATCACCTCGCGCAGATCGTCCGCGAGCGGCGCGCGCAAGGCGATCAGGCGGACGGCGCGGCGCTCCACTTCGGCTTCGAGCTCGTCGATGCGCGTGTCGGCCTGGACGATGCGCGAGGCCGATTCGACGTCTCGGCGGGTGAGCGCCTGGACAGCCCCGTCGATCGCCGCCTCCGCCAGACCGCCCATCTCGGCGACCATGGCGCGCAACTCGCCCAGATCCTCGTCGAACGCCTTAACCGTATGACCGCTGGTCGCCATTTACCCACTCCCTCGCATCGCCATGCGTCGGTTCGACGTCACTTTTATGACACCCATCATGGTGCAAGCGGAAGCTCCACCACAACCGTGGTCCCAACGCCCACCGTGCTCGCGATTTCCAGACGCCCGCGATGCCGCTCGACGATATGCTTGACGATTGCAAGGCCGAGTCCGGTGCCGCCGATCGCGCGGCTGCGGCCGGGATCGGCGCGATAGAAGCGTTCGGTCAGGCGGGGCAGATGCTCGGGCGCGATGCCCTCGCCTTCGTCGGCGACGGTGAAGCGGACGACGCCGTCGGCGGCCTTGAGCGTTGCGCGGATCGGCGTCGCCTCGCGCGCATATTTGAAGGCATTGCTGATGATATTGTGGATCAGCTGGTGCAGCTGCCCGAGGTCGCCGATCACGATCGCCTTTTTCGGCGCGTCGATCTCCAGTCGCGACCCGTCCTTGCGCGATCCGAATTCGTCGCCGACCTCGCGCATCACCATCCCGAGGTCGACGCGGTCCCGCGGCTGATAATAACGATCCGCTTCGATCCGCGAGAGCGACATGAGATCGTCGATCAGCCGCTGCATGCGGCGTGCCTCGCCCTCCATGATCGACAGGAAACGCAGCCTTGTATCGGCATCCTCGGGGCCGTTCGCTTCCTCCAGCGTCTCGATGAAGCCGATCAGCGAGGCTAGCGGCGTGCGCAATTCGTGGCTGGCATTGGCGACGAAATCGACGCGCATCTGTTCGGCCGCGCGCTGGGCGCTGCGGTCGGTCAGGCGCAGCAGTCGCCTGCCTGGCGCGATCGTGCCGGCGCTCAATTCCCACAATCGGTCATGTCCGCCCAGCCCGCTCAGCGCGACGGGACCATCCTCGTCGCCGCTCACCACCGGCCCGGCCGATGGGTGGCGCAGGGCCAGGCGGACATAATCGCCGACGATATGCTCGCCGAGCAAAAGACGCGCCGCCTGGTTGGCATGGCTGATGTGGAATCCGTCGAGCACCAGCAACGGATCGGACATCGCCTCGATCAGGCTGTCGGTTGGGTCGGGCGGTGCCGGCCGGCTTTCGGGGATCGGGCCCGAGCCCAGGCGGGTGAAGCGCGGCAGCGCCATGTCAGCTGATCCGTTCCAGCGCCGGCAACAGCTGATCAAAATGGTCGATCAGCGCGGCCGCGCCCAGTTGCTCTGCGGGCCGATCGGAAAAGCCGAAGGTCAATGCGATGCACGGTATTCCCGCCGCGCGCGCCGCATCAGTATCGTTGATCGAATCGCCGACGAAGGCGGCCCGCCCACCTCCGGCGCGCGCGATCGCCTCATGGACCGGTGCCGGATCAGGCTTGCGCTGCGGCAATGTGTCGCCGCCGACAATGGCGTCGAAACGATCCTGCCAGCCGAGTGCGGCAACCAGGCTATGGGTCAGCCCTTCGAGCTTGTTGGTGCAGATGGCGCGCCTCACGCCCAGCGCATCGAGTTGGCCGAGAGCCGCTTCGACACCGTCGAATGGGCGGCTGTGGTCGGCGATATGCGCCTCATAATAGTCGAGGAAGACGGGAAATCCTTGCTCGACCAGCGCCTCGCTCACCTCGCCGGTCGCCGCTAGTCCCTTGCGCAGCAAGGCACGGGCACCGTGACCCACCATGGCCCGGACCTGTTCGGCGGGGACGGGGGCCCGGCCCATTTTCTTCAACGCATGATTGAGCGCGGCTGCCAAGTCGAGCGCGGTGTCGGCCAGCGTGCCGTCCAGGTCGAAGATGACGATGTCGAACCCGATCTGACCCATAAGACAGGCCGTATCGCCGGATCGCGCGTGGTGGAAGGGTGATGCACTTGCGGCTGGGCGAACGGAACGGGATTCGGACATCCGGGGCTGATCGCCGCGTCACGTTACAAGCGTGCGACGCCCGATGCGCTCGCGGGATAGATTGCGCCCGCGGAACATGGCAAAGCGCCGCCCATGACCGACACGCCGCTCGCCGCCATCATCCTTGCCGCCGGTAAGGGCACGCGCATGAAGTCCGCGCTGCACAAGGTGCTGCATCCCGTCGCCGGACGGCCGATGCTGGGTCACCTGACCGACGCTGTGGCCGCGCTTGGTGGGGAGCGCACGGTGATCGTGGCGGGTGCCGGGCGCGAGCAGATCGAGGCGTTCGCGGCTCCGCTCGGCCTGTCCGTGGCGATCCAGGCGGAGCAGCTGGGCACCGCGCATGCCGTGCTGCAGGCCGAATCCGCGCTCGCCGGGTTCGAGGGCGATGTTCTGATCCTCTATGGGGACGTGCCGCTGGTCAGCACGGAGACAATGGGGCGGATGATCGCACGGCTGCACGAGCCGGATGGGCCGGCGGTGGTCGTGCTCGGTTTCCGCCCGCCTGATCCGCTCGCTTATGGTCGGATCATCGCCGAGCATGGCCGCATCCTGAAGATGGTCGAGCATAAGGATGCGACAACTGAGGAGCGGGCCGAGACGCTGTGCAATTCGGGGTTGATGGCAGTGCGCTCGGCCGACCTGTGGCGGCTGCTCGCACTCGTCGGCAACGACAATGCGGCGCGTGAATATTATCTGCCCGACATCGTCATGCTCGCCAATGCGGAAGGGCGCGTCTCGGCGGTGATCGAGACCGATCCGCATGAGGTGGCCGGCGTCAACAGCCGTGCCGAGCTGGCCGAAGTGGAAGCATTGTGGCAGGCGCGCCGCCGCGCGCGCGCCATGGCCGATGGCGCCAGCCTGGTCGCTCCCGAAACCGTCTGGTTCGCGTGGGATACGATGCTTGGCCGCGACGTCACGGTCGGCCCGAACGTGGTCTTCGGCCCCGGTGTATCCATTTCGGACAATGTCACGATCCACGCTTTCTGCCATATCGAAGGCGCGCGGGTGGAAGAGGGGGCGATCATCGGCCCCTATGCGCGTCTGCGGCCCGGCGCCGAAGTCGGCGCTGATGCCCATGTCGGCAATTTCGTCGAGATCAAGAAAGCGCGGCTGGGACAGGGCGCCAAGGCCAACCACCTGACCTATATCGGCGATGCCGAGGTCGGGGCGAAGACCAATATCGGCGCCGGCACGATCACCTGCAATTATGACGGATTCGGCAAATATCCGACGAAGATCGGGGCAGGCGCCTTCATCGGATCGAACACGGCTTTGGTGGCGCCGGTTGCGGTTGGCGACGGCGCGATCATCGGCGCAGGATCGGTCGTGACCGGCGACGTTGCCGCCGACGCGCTCGCGGTGTCACGCGCCAGGCAGCAAAATTACGAGGGCTGGGCCGCGCGCTTCCGCGAGAAGAAGCGGAAGGGCTGACCAATAATCCATCGTCATGCCCGCGAACGCGGGCATGACGATGCCTTTGGAAACCAACCGCTACCGCGCGATCAGCCGCTCCGCCTCGCGCGCCAGCAGCGACAGTTCGAACAGGTTGGGCGGCTCCTGGCGGGGCTTGGAATCGACCACGCACAGGGCACCCAGCGGATAGCCTTGGCGGTCCACCAGCGGGATGCCCGCATAGAAACGGACGTGCGGCGCGAACATCACCATCGGATTGCCCGCGAAGCGCTCGTCGCGTCGGGCATCGGGCACCACCAGCGGCTCGGCCGGGCGATGGATGGCATGCGCGCAGAAAGAGATGGCGCGCGGTGTTTCCTCGGCCTCGACGCCGACGCGCGCCGCCAGCCATTGCCGGTCCCGGTCGATGATCGTGATCGCGGCGATCGGCGTGTGCGCAAGCTCCGCCGCGCGATCGACGACCCCCTGAAGCGAGGCATCGCGGCCGCGCCGGAGCACGCCGCTGCGATCGACCGCCCGCTGCCGTTCCTCCTCATTGTCGGGAAGGGCAGGCGGGCTATGGAAATTGATGTGAATCACGCGGCTCTCCGATCAGCCTGGATAACGGCTGATCGAGCATTCCTTTTCCCGGATGATTCCATATTGGACCGAATGATCAGGCGATCGGGCGCGCTCAATTCCTTGTCGGGGTCGATCCGGCCGACGCGGAGCGCATCCTTGCCTGAATGCTTCACCTCGTACATCAGCGAATCCGCGAGCTGGATCGCGGCCTCGAGCGGTTCGAGTTCGTCGGCGGTCGCGACCAGCGCTCCCATGCTGCAGCTGACCGGCAGGCCGGTCCGCTCCAGGATGATCGAGATGCGGCGATGGACAAGCGCGGCGATAAGGTCTCCGTCCTCGGTGTGCGGGATCGAGAGCAAGGCGACGAATTCGTCGCCGCCGATGCGCGCGAACAGGTCGCCTGCGCGGATCGTGTCGACCGCGGCCTGCGCGAAGATGCGCAATATGTCGTCGCCCGCCGAATGGCCGTGCCGGTCATTGACCTGCTTGAATCCGTCCAGATCCATGTAGCAGAGGATGAAGCCGCGCGCGGTCCCGCGAGCGGCCGCCAAAGTCGTGGCCATCCGCGCATGGAAGCTGGTCTTGTTCAACACGCCTGTCAGACCATCGGTCGAGGCGCGCCATTGCTCGATCCGGATCGCGCCGCGCATGCCGCTCACCAGCACGACGACCAGGCTGGAGGTCAGGACGCGCGCGAAGACTGTCCACACCTCCATCGCCGGAGTCAGCATATGCGCCGGATTGGCGGCGATCTGGACATGGCGGACCGCCGCCCCGCTCAAAGCCACGAGCAGCCCGAACATGAGCCCTCTGCGCTCGCCGAAGGTCCAGGCGGCCAATCCCGCCACCGTCAGGTACAGGAACATCAGCGCCATCTGGATGCCAGACAGAAAGTCGAGCGCGTTGACGGCGGCAAGCGACGTCAGCGCGACGACCCATTGCGTGGAGGGGCGCCAGCGTTCGGTGCGGCTCGCGACGCGGATCAGCAAGCGCGCGCTCAGCGTCAATTCGGGTTTTCGGTGGGGCACTCTATCCTCTCCGGCATACATTCCGGCCGGATCGGCTTAATGCCAATTTGGTTAACATTGTGTCGACCATGACGCGGACCCTGTTCAGCTTGGCGCAACGCGGTTAGGCGCTTGGGCCCCGAGGATCCCAGAGCCTGATCGTCAGTGGAGGAAGCGCTATGCGCTACCGTCGATGGCGTGGATCAGGCTCTACCAGATGGTTGAGACCTTGATTCACGGCTCAGGCTGAATCAGCCTGAGCCGATCAAAGTCTAGGAAGGAGCGCGAACAGGTGTGCGGCATCATCGGCATCGTCGGTAAGGAAGAGGTCTGCAGCCGGTTGCTGGGCGGGCTGCGCCGGCTCGAATATCGCGGCTATGATTCAGCCGGCATCGCGACCGACCATGACGGCGTGATCGATCGGCGCCGCGCACCGGGCAAGCTCGACAATCTGGCAGCGGTGCTCGCCGAACATCCCCTGCCGGGGACGACCGGCATCGCGCATACGCGGTGGGCGACGCATGGCGCGCCGACCGAGGACAATGCCCACCCTCATGCCACCGGCGAAGTGGCAGTGGTCCACAACGGCATCATTGAGAATTTCAAGGCGCTGCGCGAGGAATTGCAGGCGCGCGGCCGCACCTTTTCCAGCCAGACCGATACCGAGGTGGTCGCGCATCTCGTGTCCGAGCAGATCGAGCAGGGGGCCGAGCCGGCCGCCGCCGTGTCGGGCGTGCTCAAGCGGCTGCATGGCGCTTTCGCGCTTGCCATCCTGTTCCGCGAACATCCCGATCTGCTGATCGGCGCACGCCTGGGCTCGCCTCTGGTGGTCGGCTATGGCGATGGCGAGACCTATCTCGGCTCCGACGCGCTCGCGCTCGCCCCGCTTACCCAGCGTATCTGCTATCTGGAGGAAGGCGACTGGGTCGTCGTCACGCGCGATGGCGCACAGATTTACGATGCGCAGGACAATCCGGTCGAACGGCCGATCGTCCTTTCGGGTGCGACCGACGTCGCGCTCAACAAGGGCAATCACCGCCACTTCATGCTCAAGGAGATTTACGAGCAGCCGATCGTGGTCGCGCAGACTCTGCGCGCCTATCTGCGGCGGCTCGAAGAGACGGTGTCGTTGCCGACCGAGGATTTCGACCTCAGTTCGGTCAAGCGCATCGCCATCGTCGCCTGCGGCACCAGTTTCTACGCCGGCATGGTCGCCAAATATTGGTTCGAGCAATTCGCGCGTGTCCCGGTCGACATCGATGTGGCGAGCGAATTCCGCTACCGCGCGCCGGTGCTGGAGCCGGGCGGGCTCGCGCTTTTCATCAGCCAGTCGGGCGAGACCGCGGACACGCTGGCGGCGCTGCGCCATGCCCGCAGCGAAGGCCAGAAGATCGCGGTGGTGGTGAACGTCCCCACCTCGACCATGGCGCGCGAGGCCGACCTTCTGCTGTCGACCCATGCCGGGCCGGAAATCGGCGTCGCATCGACCAAGGCCTTCACCTGCCAGCTCGCGGTGCTGGCCGCGCTCGCCGCCAACCTTGCGCGGGCGAAGGGGCGGCTGACGCGCGACGAGGAAAGGGTGATCGTCCGCCACCTCGCCGAAGCGCCCGCAGCCTTGAACGGCGCGCTCGCTTATGACGAGGCGATCCAGGAGATGGCGCACCATGTCGCGGCAGCACGCGACGTGCTCTATCTGGGGCGCGGTCCGGACTATCCGCTGGCGCTGGAAGGCGCGCTCAAGCTCAAGGAGATCAGCTATATCCACGCCGAAGGTTATGCCGCAGGCGAGATGAAGCATGGGCCGATCGCCCTGGTCGACGACAGCGTGCCGATCATCGTCATCGCCCCGTCGGGGCCCCTGTTCGACAAGACCGTCTCAAACATGCAAGAAGTTCAGGCGCGAGGCGGCAAAGTGGTGCTGATCTCGGACTATGACGGCGTCGACGCCGCAGGAGAAGGATGTCTGGCCACAATTACGATGCCCAAGGTGCATCCGCTGATTGCGCCGCTCGTCTATGCGATACCGGTGCAGCTGCTCGCTTATCATGTCGCGGTGGCCAAGGGGACCGACGTCGACCAGCCGCGCAATCTCGCCAAGAGCGTGACGGTGGAGTAAATCCCGGGCGGCGCCTGAGCCTTCCAGTCTTGCATGCTTCAGCATCTGCAAGATTGCGTGTCAGGCGGCTGGCGCCGCTTTTCCTGCTGCTCGGTTGTCTGCCCGTTGGTGGCCTGCACGCACAGGCCATGCCGGCCACGCCGCCGGCGGAAACCGCGCCCGAACCGGTGTTCATCAAGCCTGCCACGATCGACAATAGCCTGGAAGTGACGGGCGATCCGGTCGCGGCCAAGGAAGTGAACACGCGGATGCAAGTCGGCGTGCTGGTCGACGGGAGGGGGCCTTATCGCTTCTTCGTCGACAGCGGCGCGGATCGGTCGGTCGTCGGGAGCGCGCTCGCGGAAAAGCTCGGGCTTCCGCCCGGCCCGGTGGTGATCCTCCACAGCACCGGCAGCGCGCGCACCGTGAACACGGTGCGGATCGGCAGCCTCACCGTCGGCACCAGCACGATACACGACGTCGCGGCGCCGGCTTTGCCAGAGCGCTATCTTGGCGGCGACGGCATGCTCGGGATCGATGCCCTGGCCGATCAGAGGCTGACGATCAACTTCGACACAAGGACGGTGGTGGTGCAGGATACGCGCCGCCCCGAAGAGAGCGCCGGGCCGAACGAGGTCGTGATCACCGCGCGCCGTCGCAAGGGCCAGCTCATCCTGACCCAGGCCGATGCAGGGGTGCCGATCGCCGCGGTGATCGACACCGGGACCGAGGTTACGGTCGGCAACAGCGCGTTGCGCGAGAAGTTGCTGCACCGTGGCAGCGCGCCGGTGATGCGAACCTCGCTCATCAGCGTGACCGGCGACGTGATTCCCGCGGATCTGGTGCCGGTTCCCGAAATTCGCATCGGCGATCTGATTCTTCACAATGTGCTGATCGCCTTTTCCGACGTGCCGCCCTTCCGCCTGTTCGGGCTCGACAAGCAGCCCGCGATCCTGCTCGGCACCGACATATTGAGCAATTTCAAGCGCGTATCGCTCGATTTCCGCCGGCGAAAGGTGCGCTTCACGCTTCGTCCGGGCAGCCGTTGATCACGGGGTGACACTCACCATATGATACTCGACGCCGCTTCCGATGCGGCCTGGAGTATCGATGACCGAATCTTTCCCCGTATTGCCCCTGCGCGATATCGTCGTCTTCCCACAGATGATCGTTCCCCTGTTCGTTGGCCGCGACAAGTCGGTGGCTGCGCTCGAAAGCGCGATGGCGAATGACAAGACGATCTTCCTCGTGTCCCAGCTCGATCCGTCGGAGGATGATCCCGACGCGAGCGCGCTCTACGACGTCGGCGTCACCGCGACCGTCCTGCAATTGCTGAAGCTGCCCGACGGGACGGTCCGCGTGCTGGTCGAAGGCAAGCAGCGCGCGCGCATGACCGCGCTGGAGACGGCCGGCACCCATCTGACCGCACAGATCCTGCCGCTGGGGGACGAACCCAGCGAGGCGCCGACCGGCGAGATGCGCGCGCTGATGCGATCGGTGGTCGAGCAGTTCGAACGCTATGCCCAGCTCAATCGCAAGCTGCCCGACGAATTGCCCGGCCAGCTTGCCGAGATCGAGGATCCGTCGCGCCTGGCCGATGCGGTTGCGGGCAATATCGCGGTCAAGGTGTCCGAGAAGCAGACCATGCTGGTCGAGCCCGATCCGGCCAAAAGGCTGGAAATGGCCTTCGCCTTCATGGAGGGCGAACTCGGCGCGCTCCAGGTCGAGAAGAAGATCCGCAGCCGGGTCAAGCGCCAGATGGAGAAGACCCAGCGCGAATATTATTTGAACGAGCAGCTGAAGGCGATCCAGCGCGAGCTGGGCACGTCGGGCGACGATGAGGGCGGCGACGAAGTTGCCGAGCTCACGCAGAAGATCGCCAGCACCAAGCTGTCGAAGGAAGCGCGCGCCAAGGCGACCGCCGAGGTCAAGAAGCTCCGCGCGATGGCGCCGATGTCGGCCGAAGCGACGGTGGTGCGCAACTATCTCGACGTGCTGCTGAGCCTGCCCTGGGGCAAGAAATCCAAGATCAAGAAGGACATCCCGGCGGCCCAGGCGGTGCTCGACGCGGACCATCACGGGCTGGAGAAGGTCAAGGACCGGATCGTCGAATATCTGGCGGTCCAGGCGCGTACCAACAAATTGAAAGGCCCGATCCTCTGCCTGGTCGGCCCGCCGGGCGTGGGCAAGACCTCGCTCGGCCGCTCGATCGCCAAGGCGACTGGGCGCGAGTTCGTGCGCCAGTCGCTGGGCGGCGTGCGCGACGAGGCCGAGATCAGGGGCCATCGCCGCACCTATATCGGCTCGCTGCCGGGCAAGATCGTGACCAACCTCAAGAAGGCCGGTACGTCCAACCCCCTCTTCCTGCTCGACGAGATCGACAAGCTCGGCCAGGATTATCGGGGCGATCCGGCGTCGGCGCTGCTGGAGGTGCTCGACCCCGAGCAGAACAGCAAGTTCCAGGATCATTATCTGGAGATCGACATCGACCTGTCGGACGTGATGTTCGTCACGACCGCCAACTCGCTCAACCTGCCCCAGCCTTTGCTCGACCGCATGGAGATCATCCGGCTCGAAGGCTATACCGAGGATGAGAAGGTCGAGATCGCCACGAAGCATCTGCTGCCCAAGCAGGTGGAGGCGCATGGGCTGAAGGAAGACGAGTTCAAGCTGACCGAGGCAGGCCTGCGCGACCTGATCCGCTATTATACCCGCGAGGCGGGGGTGCGCACGCTGGAACGCGAGATCGCCAAGCTTGCGCGCAAGGCGCTGCGCAAGATCCTCGAAAAGAAGGAAACGTCGGTCGAGATCACGCCCGACAATCTCGGCGACTATGCAGGCGTGAGGAAATTCCGCTTCGGCGTGTCCGAGGAAGAGGATCAGATCGGCGCGGTCACCGGGCTCGCCTGGACCGAGGTCGGTGGCGAATTGCTCACGATCGAGGCCGTGACCGTGCCCGGCAAGGGCCAGGTCAAGACCACGGGCAAGCTGGGCGAAGTGATGCAGGAATCGGTGCAGGCCGCCTGGTCGTTCCTGCGCGCGCGGGCGCCGGTCTATGGCGTGAAGCCCAGCATCTTCGGCAAGAAGGACGTGCATATCCACCTGCCCGAAGGCGCGGTGCCGAAGGACGGCCCCTCGGCCGGCGTCGGCATGGTCACCGCGATGGTCTCGACCCTCACCGGCATTCCGGTCCGCCGCGACGTGGCGATGACCGGCGAGGTGACGCTGCGCGGCCGGGTGCTGCCGATCGGCGGCCTCAAGGAGAAATTGCTGGCGGCCTTGCGCGGCGGCATCTCCACGGTGCTGATCCCCAAGGAGAATGAGAAGGATCTCGCCGAAATCCCGGCCAACATCCTCGAAGGCCTCGACATCGTGCCGGTGGCGCATGTCGATGAGGTGCTCTCTCGCGCGCTGGTCGAACCGGTCGTGCCGATCGAGTGGACCGAGGCCGACGAGCTTGCGACCGAGCCCGCGCTCGGCCAGATCGGGACCGATCCGGGCGCAAGCGTCGCGCGGCACTGACGTCGGATATAAGCTCGATCAGTTTCCTTTGACTCCCCCCGCCTGCTTGGCATTAGATGGTCGCTCGCGCGTTCGTCGGCACATCAGGTGGGCGGGAGAAGGGGATTCATGAACAAGCAGGAGCTGATCGCGGTCGTCGCCGACCAAACCGGGCTGGCGCGGGCCGATACGGCGCGCGTGGTCGAGGGGGTGCTCGACACGATCACGACCCAGCTCAGGAAGGGCGGCGAGGTTCGCCTGGTCGGATTCGGCAATTTCTCCGTCAGCCGCCGCAAGGCATCGACCGGCCGCAACCCGCGCACCGGTGAGCCGATGAACATCAAGGCCACCAACCAGCCCAAGTTCCGGCCCGGCAAGGTGCTCAAGGATTCGGTCGGCTAGAGCGCCTTCCTCTCCGATTGCATCGGGGTGGCGCTATAGAGTATTGTTTTACAACGATTTTTGAACCGCCAGATAATCCCATTTGGCGCCAAATCGCTCTGAACAGCCCGCCGCATCGGCGGCAGGCCGGGAGAGGCTGTCGCGTCGGCCCTTCTCAGGGGTTGAGCGCGAAGGTGACAAAGACCTGGGCCGTCGTCTCGATCGGCCTTGGACTGATTTCGATCGTGATGGGCGCCCGCGGGGCGGGAGGCGCCGCCACCGTGATGGTCCCGATGTCGGCCGCGATCACGTCGCCGCCCGGGCGGAAATTCTGATCTCGGATCGTCAGGATCGGCCCGAGCGTCGCACCCGCGGCACGGGCGATCCGCAATGCCTGCTGCCGGGCGTCGGCGATCGCCGCGTCGACCGCGCGGTCATAAGCCGATTGGCTGTCACTCAATTGAAACGCCTGGAGCCGCGCGTCGCGCGCGCCGAGCCGGCTGGCCAGACCCACCGCCGTACCCGCCTTGTCGACCTGGGGCGTTTCGATGATTGCCTGGATCGACGCCAGATAGCCTATGATCGCGCAGGGGCCTTCGTCCAGCCGTGGCTGCGAGTTGTAACTGCCGTTGGCCTGACATTCGGCGCCGCGAACCGCGTTCACCACCAGATTGCTGTTGGAGATTCGTGCGGCTCCTCGCAGCAGTCCGCGGACGCCATCGTTGATCGCCTGTTGTCGCGCGGCGAGCGCGCCCGATGCTTCGTCGGGTGTCTTGCCCTGGCCCGTGGCCCAATAATCGATCAGCGCGACGTCCGGCTTGGTCGAGACCTTGCCCGAACCCGTGACCTGGATGATGTGCGGCGCAGGCGGCTGCGCCATCGCGTTCGTTGCCGCTGCGACGGCAACCCAGCCAAGGCAGAATCCTTTCAGGCGCACCCCTCGTCTCCCTCTTATCGGAAGGGCAGGGCTAACGCTGGCCGACATTCTCCACAACTTCCGTAAGGTTCAGTCTGGACAGGAATGGTTTCGCCCGGTAACCGGCCGGTCCCAAGGGCGCATAGCTCAGTGGTAGAGCACTGTGTTCACACCGCAGGGGTCGCAGGTTCAAACCCTGCTGCGCCCACCAGATCAAGCCCCGGAAGGCGATAGCTTTCCGGGGCTTTTTCATTGACCTGCCGGCAATAGTAAAATTTTTACCGGCGCCCCCTAAGGCACGGGCATGACCCCGCGCGCGATCGCCAGGCCAGCAATCCGGGTTCCGGCGGTCGAACCGCCGGCGCGCGCGATCTATTGGGCGATTGCCGCGATCTGGCTGGTCCTGCTGACCGGCGGCCGCGCTTTGGCGATGCGGATCGACTCCGATTTCCTCCTGCTGCTCGTTCCGCTCGGCATCCTGATCATGACGAGCATCGCACTTCGGCAGCGGGGATGGAGCGCGGTCGGGACGGCGATCGAATGCATCACCATGCTGGCGACCGCGGCGGCGAGCTTCGTGCTGCTGTCGCTGCTTCTGGCCCGCCTGCGCGCGCCTTATGCCGACCCGATCCTCGACGCGGCGGAGCGCGCGCTGTTCCCCGGATTCGACTGGCCGCGCTTCGTCGAGTCCTTCTGCCGCATGGCTGTGCCGCTTCGCATCGCCAACATCGTCTATCAGAGCCTGTGGTGGCAGATGATCCTGCTGGTCCTGCTGCTATGCATGACGGGCAGGCGCATGCGCTGCTGGGATTTCGCCTTGGCCTGGGCGCTCAGCCTGTCCTTCGCGCTCGCGGTGTTCGCGGTCGCGCCGGCGATCGGGGCCTACGGCTTCCACCATATTTCGCATGATGCCGTCCGTGGCGTCGCGGTCGATGTCGGCTGGCGTCAGCCGCTGGTGCTGGAGCATCTCCGCCAAGCGGGGGCCGTGATCGTGCATCCGCAGGATATGGCGGGGATCGTGGAGTTCCCCAGCTTCCATACCGCTTCGGCGGTTTTGTTCGCCTGGGGTTTCTGGGCGGTACGGCCGGCGCGTTTCGTCGCGATTCCGGTCAATGCCGGGGTCATGTTCGCGTCGGTCCCGATCGGCGGACATTATCTTCCGGATATCCTGGGGGGTGTGGTCGTGGCGATGCTTGGCATCGCGGCAATGCGTGTGTGGCGTAAGGTAGAGACGGGCGATTTCGGGCGAAGGAAGGCCGATCCTGCCGTTGCCGCGCAGGCGACGTTGCAGGCAGGTCTTTAAGCTGAATTCGATCCTGCGGGCAGGGCGGTTGCCGGAAGGCAGCCCGCTCCAAAGAGAAAGAATGACGTCATGCGGGGCGCAGCAGTTCGCCTCGGACGTCGAAAACGAGGCCAGGCGCTGAATGACCCATGTTTTGACGATTGCGGCGATGGTGGCGGGCTTCTTTGCCCTGATCGGACCGCTCGTCTTCGTGCATGAGCTGGGACATTATCTGGTCGGCCGCCTGTTCGGCGTGAGGGTCGACACCTTTTCGATCGGCATGGGGCGCGAGCTGGTCGGCTGGACCGATCGGGGGGGCACGCGCTGGAAGCTGTCCGCGCTCCCGATCGGCGGCTTCGTCAAATTCGCGGGCGACATGGGGCCTGCCGGCGAGCCCGACCCGGCCTGGCTGGCGCTTCCACCGGAAGAGCAGGCCCGGACCATGCATGGCAAGCCCGCCTGGCAGCGATTCCTGATCGTCGCCGCCGGCCCGCTCACCAACTTCCTGGTCGCCATCCTGATCTATGCCGGCTTTTATGCCGCTTACGGCGTGCCGCACACCGCACCCGTCGTCGGATCGGTGATCCGGAATTCCGCGGCGGACCGGGGCGGGATCAAGCCGGGCGATCGCATCCTGTCGATCGACGGCCGATCGATCGACACGTTCGACGATATCGACCTGATGCTGCTCATCCGTCCGCACGCCCAGTTGCACGTCCTGCTGGATCGCGGCGGCCGCACCCGGGCGATCGACCTGGTCAGCGACACGGTCGTCCAGGTCGACGATTCGGGAAATCGGATGGAAAGCGGGCAATTGGGGATTGGCCCCGCCGGCCTGTCTTATACGCGCGGCGATGTCGGCGACATCATGGTGGCATCGGTCCTCGCGGTCCGCGACCGTGTCCGCATGATCACCGACATTTTCGGCCAGATCCTCCACGGCGACCGCTCGGCCAAGGAACTAGGCGGACCGCTGCGCATCGCCCAATTCTCCGGCGCGCGTGTGTCGATGGGGCTTTTGCCCTTTATCGACCTGATGGCCTTGATCTCGATCAACCTGGGTTTCATCAACCTGCTGCCGATCCCCTTGCTCGACGGCGGCCATCTGTTCTTCTACCTGGCCGAGATGGTGCGCCGGCGTCCGCTGCCGGCCCAGGCCCAACAATGGGCGTTCCGTTCCGGCCTGGCGGTGCTGCTCGCCTTCATGATGTTCGTGACCGCGAACGATTTGGGATCGATGGGAGTTTGGCGGAGGCTTTCGGGCCTGATCAAATAGCCGGCGGCGTTGAACTTCGCCGCATAAAGCCCGATCTGACATTCCGGATCGGGCGAGATGGCGACGCACAAATATCACCTGTTCGAAACGGCGCATGGGCATGTGGCGCTTGGCTGGAACGCGCGCGGCGTGACCGGCTTTCGCCTGCCTGGCGAGAGTTCCGACGACGCTCGGCGTTCACTGCTGCGCCGGCTGCCGGACGCGGTGGAGGCGGAGCCGTCCGCGCGGGTGGCGGCGTTGATCCATGCGATCCGGCGTTATTTCGATGGCGAGCGGATTGACTTCGGCGACGTGCCACTTGATCTCGGCCCGCAGGACCCCCTGTTCCAGCGGATCTACGATCTGGTCCGGCGTCTGGGCTGGGGCGAGACCACCACTTATGGCGCGATCGCGAAGGACCTGGG